>Ga0066256_1000552_pt1 | contig 91527 bp, 91 predicted proteins | sample ThiBio_1000_biof_FD_87107 | JGI IMG/M metagenome (GOLD analysis project Ga0066256, IMG submission 87107) | Wastewater bioreactor microbial communities from Cape Town, South Africa - Thiocy_expt_1000_biof (version 2) | ecosystem: Engineered > Bioreactor > Thiocyanate-remediating >... | reverse complement strand
GAGCCGAGGATTTGGTTGTCGCTGGTCAGCGCAGAGCCGGTGTCGAACAGCTTGGGATCCATGAAGGAGACACCGGCGAAGATATTGAGATTCTGCGTCACGCGCCCGTTCGCACTGAACTCCACACCGCGATTGCGCTGGCGCCCGCGTTCCCGGAAAATATTGTCCGAACCGACAAAGGCATAGGGCCGTTCGATCTGATAGACAGCGACCGCGAAGGCGATACGATCGATGTTGAGCTTGTAGCCAAGTTCCCATTGCTTGCTGCGATAGGGCGCAAGCGCTTCACCGGCATTGGCCGCGGTCGCCGGGGCTGCGTCTCCCTGCTGCAGACTGCTCGCATAGGTGAGATAGGCCGTCATGTTCTCGCGTGGCTTGATCATCAGGCTGGCTGTCGGGCTGATGCCATCATCCTTGTAGCTGGACGTGACTTGCCCCGTTCGATTGATGTTGCGCGCCTCGATCCAGCTCTGGCTCGCTGCGACGAGCACCGAAATCTGATCCGTGAACTTGATCGTATCGCCGAACGTGATCGCCTGCTGCTGAGTGGTTTGCGAATGGAAACGATCCTTGAAGTCGGGGAGCGCAGGTTCCGCAAAAATGGCGGGATTGGCTAGATTGCTGGTGCCAAGCGTAATCGCTCCAGTCCGGAACGGCGTGTAACGCTTCCACAGAAAACCGGTCGTGCCGACGAACAGTTCGTTGCCAATGCCGCCAATCTCCACATTGCCGCGCAGCGTGGCGTGATTGCTCAGCACGCGATCGAAGCTGAAGGTCGTATTCACGGTGGTAGCCCGATAGGCGCCGCTATTGTTGGTTAATGTCAGGGTCGGCACGGTCGAAGCGCGATCATTGCTCATATAGAGCAGGCCGCCGCTCAGCTGCCAATTGCTGCCGATGTCCTGAAACAGGCGGCCACTGGCCAGAAATGTGGTGTTGTCATCGCCCGCCCAGCGATATCCCAGGCCGAGCGTTTTCGGATCGGGGGGCGAGGCGGGAAAAGTGACGCCGCTTGCCAGCGAGAAGTTGCCGGGGAAACCCGTTGCGGTGTAGCGATAATAGCTGCTGTTCAGCTCGATGCGGGTGCCCTGCGCCGGGCGCAGATCGAATGACAGGCTCGCGAGCTTGCGGCGCAGATTGCTGGCATCGGCATAGCTTTCACCTTCCTGGCTGAGCAGGTTGATGCGTGCGCCGACCATGCCGTCTGGTCCCGCACGCCGGCTGAGATCGACATGCGCCAAAATGTTGCCATCGCTCGTATAGCCAAATTTGAGCGCGCTGAGCGCCCTCTCGGTCGGCCGCTTGAAGACATAGTTGAACGTGCCGGCAGGGCTGGCCGGTCCGTAGAGGGCCCCGGCAAGGCCGTTCAATACTTCTACCCGGTCGAATTGCTCGATTGCATAGTCGGTCGTGGCGGCGATGTTGAGGCCATCGATGCGCGTGTTCTGGACGACACCGGCCTGCATGCCACGCGCCTGCGGGCGGCCAGCGCGCTGTCGCCCAGATCCGCCGCCCCGCCGCGATCCCCGCGGCTTCGGCTCGCCAATCGCGGCTCCCAGGAGGCGGTGATCTTCGGCTGCAACTGCCCGCGGGTAAAATCGGCATGCAGCCGCTCGCCGGCGCTTATGGCTTCCGGCGGCAGGAACGCCTCTCCCTGCCGCCCCTTCAGGCGCGCCAGCAGGCCGAGCGGCGATTCCGCATGGGTGATACGCACCGGCGGGCGCACGCCCTCCACCTGCGTCGTCGCGACGGAAACATCGCGATGCTGCTCGAGAAACACCTCTTCCCCTTCCGCCATCGACCGCCGCAGGAACGTCCGGGCATCGCCGGTGGCCACGAGCCGCAAGCCTTCGCGGCGGACAAGCCCGAGCGCCGCCGCCTGGCGCAACACATCGCTACCGAAGACGCGCTCGGTGCCGTCCTCGCGCCGCAGCAGGGCCTCGCCGGCGGAGGCAGCCACGCCGATATCCGCCCGCTGGCGGCCAAGGAAACGCAACAGCCGGACGATATCTCTCCGCTCCGCGGCATCGGGCAACAGATCACTCATGGGCGATGGCTCCGGACTGGATGAACACCGAGGTGGAAATACGCTCCAGCGCCGAGACGAAATCGTCGAAGGCCGGATCGTCGCGCCTGTCCTCCACCACGCCGCAGGCATGGCTGACCGTCGTCCGGTCGCGGCCGAAGGCCTGGCCGATATCGCTCAGCGAAATGCCGAGCGCCACATGGCAGACATACATGGCGATCTGGCGGACGTGGCAGTTGGCACGGCGGCGGTCGCGACGCATCTGCACCCGGTCGGAAGCGAGCATCAGCATTTCCGCGGCCACCTGCCGGACGATGCGGCATATGGTGCGGACCGGCAGGGCCGCCGGGCGCAACGCCGGCATCTGTCCCGGCCCGGCGGGCGCATCGTCCCCGTTCCCACCGGCTCCGGACAAGGCTATCAGGTCGATCGTTTTTTCATGTGGCATCAGGCGAACTCCCATAAATAGGAATTTATTCATACACCCTAACGCAGATGCGGGGATGGAAGAAATCACCCCGCCACAACCATCCGTTGTTTTTGTTTAAAAATTTATGAATTTCAAAAGGATTTTGGGATTTTTTTCCTCACTTTATCCCCAGGCAATAAAAAACCGGGCCGAAAGGCCCGGTCGGTGTCATGCCATGGCGCGGCGGATTATTTGCCGCGCTTGCGGCGCTGGCCGAGGCCCATTTCCTTGGCGAGTCGCGAGCGCGCTTCGGCATAGGCCGGCGCGACCATCGGATAATCGGGCGCGAGATCCCATTTTTCGCGATATTCTTCGGGAGACAGGTTGTGATGGGTCATCAGGTGCCGCTTCAGCGACTTGAACGAACCGCCACATTCGAGGCAGGTGATCTGGTCGTCCTGGACCGACTTGCGGACCGAAACCGCAGGCTTCTGTTTTTCGACCACGGTCACGGCGGGTGCCGGCGCCGTGGTGTTGCTCAAGGCGGAATGCACGTCGGAAATGAGATTCGAAAGCTCTCCGACCGGCACCACGTGATTGCTGACATAGGCAGCCACGATGTCGGCGGTCAGTTCCACCAACAATTCCGGGCTGCTGTCATAAGCCGAGTCTGTCATTTTCATTCTCCTGTTCAAAACCTTGCCCAGCACCCGCTTCTTCACAAAACGCAGCGCCATCAGTTCGGATACGCAACAAAAAGCCGCCTGCCAGGTGCACACACCAAGATGTTGCACCGAAACCCACCCCTAGGCTTCAACGACAGCCGGCTGTCTCGCCGCCCGGCACTGTTTTAAAGCTGTCCCCACAATATGCACCACGATTGGGCATCGCCAACTCCTGCATATCCATGACTTTCCCTCGGATAAGGCCATCGGTGAAAGCGGACAAAACTAAATCAATACCGGAACTCCGATTTTTTTTGAATTACCATCATTCGCAGAAAAGTCCAATTGCAAAATCTACCATCCCAGTTTTAAGCATTGCTCGATTGTTGCAAGCATCAAGTTTTAAAACACAAACTTGGCGCAATAGCTAAACAGAACAATTCTTGCAAATCGGCAAGGCCGAAAAAGCCGGAATTATACTTATTTCTTGTTGTCCCGATGAGTGGCGCGCACCGATAACGTGCTGATTCGATATCCGGATCCTTTTGCTGCGCGCGCCAGGAGATGGGCGGCGACCGGCGCCGTCAGGATCAGGAAGGCGATGCCGGCGAGCGCCCTCAGGAACACCGCGACGTCCCACGAATAAAGGCCGGCCGCGAGAAGCAGCAGGCTCGAACCGACCGTGCCGGCTTTCGAGGCCGCATGCATGCGCGTGAAAAGATCCGGAAAGCGGTTGATGCCGATCGCCGCCGTCAGCGCGAAGGCGGACCCGGCGACCAGCAGGAAAGCGCACAGCAGCGCGAGCGTATCGGCCATCATCGCCGTGGCCTCCGCGGCCGGCGGTTTCGTCGCGCGTTTCCCCGGTGCACGGCTTCCGACGGCGGTTTCGCGGCGGTCTCCGTGGCGGCCCGATACCGATGCGACATAATGAAGCGCGCAAAAGCCACCGTCGCCAGGAAGCCGACGAGGCCCAGCGCGATGGCGATGTCGATATAGAGGAAGAACCCCGTCTTCACGGCGATGACGGCAATCAGGCCGATCGCCACCGCAACCAGCATGTCGAGCGCCACGACGCGGTCGGGAAGCGTCGGGCCGCGCACCACCCGCAGCACCGTCAGCAGCAGTGCCAGCGTCAGCAGGCCGAGCGAGAGGATGATCGCGGCGGAAAGAATGCTCTGCGCCATCAGGGAAAGGCCTCCATGATCCGGCGTTCGAAGGTTTCGGCGATGCTGCGGCAGAGGTCTTGCGGATCACGGCAATCGAGCGCGTGAACGTGGAGAAACCGCCGATCCTCGGAGACGTCGACCGAAAGTGTCCCCGGCGTCAGCGTGATGCAGTTGGCCAGGAGCGCAATCTCGAAGTCGCGCTTGAGGCGTAGCGGAAAGGCGACCATGGCGGGCCGGATGTCGAGCCGCGGCCGCAGCACGGCAAGGGCGACGGACCACGCCGACAGCGCCAGTTCGCGCAGGAAGACCAGGCCGAGCAGCAGGAGCGCCACCGGGCGGACGGCGACCGTGCCGCGGCCGCGATGCTGCCGGGTGACGCCGAGGCAGAGGATCGCCAGCAGGAGGCCGAGCAGCAGGTTGGCCGGCGAGGCGCTGCCGGTGACCACGGCCCAGACGACGGCAAGGATGAGCGGAGCCGCAAGGCGTCTCATGGCACGGCCTCCTGCGGGAAGACGGAGCCGAGATAGGCTTGCGGATTGTCCAGCGTGATCGCCGCATCCTGGACGGTGCGCAGCAACGGTTCGGGAAAGGCGCCGAAACCGACGACCAGCGCCGCCAGCAAGAGCAGCGGGCACACCGCCTGCCAGCGCAGCGCCATGTGCCAGCTGGGAACGTGGCGCTCCACGCGCTCGTACAGCAGATGGCCGGCCGCAATCGACAGCACGAAGGCCGTGCACATGCCCAGCAGGGCAGCGGGAATGGACTGCGGCCAGAAATGGCTTTCCACGGCATTGACCAGCAGGCAGACCGAGAAGTGCACGAGAAACACCGAGTACGAAATCTTGCCCAGCCGACGCAGCGGCGCCCAGCCTTGTGCCTGCGCAAACGCGGGGCTGCGCATGGCCACGACCAGGGCCAGCGCCGTGGCACCGGCCAGCGCGATGCGCTCGCGCCACTGGCGATAATTGCCGCCGAATTTCAGCCTGGTCGGCACCAGCGATACCAGCGGAGCGAGCGAGCGCCGCACCACTTCGGGGCTCCGCACATAGGCGCCGCGCGCCACATCCATCAGGCTCATTTCAGTTCCCCTCCGGCGCTACGCGCCGCATCGATCCGGTCCATCTTGAGATCACCAACCTCGGCGCTGCGCGCCGCATTGCTCGGGCCCATGTCGAGATCACCAACTCGGCGCTACGCGCCGCATCGATCCGGTCCATCGCAGGCGATCCCCTAGAAGCTCATCCACTCGCCGGCGAGCTGGTACTCGACCGGCTTCATCGTCTGCTTGAACCGCGTATAGCCATCGCCGGGCTTCAGGCCGCCGACATCGAAGGTCTCGACGCCGCGGCGATGCATTTCGCGCAGTATCTGCCACATCAGGAAATTGCCGGCATTGAGCCGGCGGCCTTCCGGGCCGAACCAGCCGACGTGATACTCGGCGTGGGTGCCGAAGCGCACCACCGACATGCCGGCGACCGGCGTGCCGCCATCGCATAGCTGGAACACCAGCACATCCTCGGGCGCGGCGTCGCGCAGGGCGCGCAGCAGCGCGGGGCCGGCTGCGGAGAAGCCGCGCTCGGCCATGTTCTCGGCATGGCGGGCGAGCATCCATTCATAGGTTTCGGCATCGCCGGAAATCCGCAGTTCGGCGCCGGCCTTTTGGGCATTGCGCACGCGGTTGCGGAAGCTCGAGGCGAGCCCGGCCCACAGTGCCGCCTCGCCGACCGTGAGGTCGATGCGACCCGATTGCCAGGAGCGGCGGTGGCGCAGCCGGTAGCCGGCGCGGCGCAGCAGGGCGTCACTGTCAGGACCGAAGCCGAGGGCAGGGGCGATCAGCAGCGGGGCGGTCCAGATGCGGCCCCAGCGCCGGCGGAGCGCGGCATAGACGCCGACGATATCGGCCGGGCTCGGCGCGGCCTCGAGGAACAGCGGGCCACGGTTGACGCGATTGAGGAGACGAAGGCCGAAGCGGCGCAGTTCGAGCACCGTGGCGATCGCCACCGGGCGGCCGCCCTCGTGGAACAGGGCGCGCCGGACGGTCCAGCCGCTGGCGGCCTTGCCCTCGCCATAGGCGAAGCCCTGCGGCAGATGCGGGGTGGGGCAGGCGGCGACGAGGCTGTCCCAGCGGGCCTGGTCGGCCACCAGCTGGATACCGATCGCCCCCCTGATGTCTTCGGTTCTGACCGGAGAAACGCTGCTGACGGCGCCGGCGACGTCATAGGTCATTTGCCGCATTCCCATGCGTGTCGGCAAAGCTCGCGACGCGCTGGAACGTGGTAGTCCCGGGGATGGAAACTGGGAACTGAAAGGTTACCTTAGTGTTAACGCGCCGCGGCGCGCCACACCTCGCCCACGGCGCGGGCATAGGGGGCGAGATCGAGCTTTTCGCGGTGCAGCCGTAGCGCCGCGGCGCCCAACCGCTGCCGCAGCGGCGGGTCTTCGACCAGGCGGGTCAGCGCCGTCGCCAGCGCCTCGACATCGCCCACCGGCACCAGCAGCCCGGTTTCGCCGTCGCGGACGATATCGGGCACCGCCCCGACCGGCGTCGCCACCACGGCGAGGCCGGAGGCCATGGCCTCGATAATCGAGAGCGGCAGGTTCTCGGTGAACGAGGGCAGCACCAGGATATCGGCCGAGGCGATCAGCTCGGCGACCCGCGCGCCATCCACCCAGCCGGGGAGCGCGACGCGGTCGGCGAGCCCGTATTCGGTGGCCCTGGCGCGCGCCGCCTCGACATGGCCATCGCCGGCAATGGTCGCCCGCCAGTTCTCGAGGTGCTGCATGCGGTTGAGCGCTTCGCCCAGCTGCGGCACGCCCTTCAGGTCGCCGATGCGGCCGAGGAACAGGATGTGCGCGGTCTCGCCGCCGCCGCTATGCGGCAGGCTCGGCTGCGCCGCCGCATTGGGCAGAACCACAACGGCGTCAGTAACTTCCGGGGCGCGGCTGATGACGAACCTGCGCCAAGTCTCGCCCAGAACGATGATCCGCGCCGCTCCGGCGAACATCGTGCGGATGCTGCGGCTCAACCGGCTGGCATCACCCTTCCAGAAATTGGGATAGTCGCCGCCATGCAGGTGCAGCACATAGGGCACGCGGAGCAGCCGGGCCAGCCGGGCGATCTGGAGCTTGCGATACGTGCTGCCGGCGCTGGCCAGGTTGATGTGCACCACATCGAGCCTGCCCACGGCCCTGAGCCCGATCATCCGCAGCAGGAAACCGCCCAGATAGAGCGGCGACAATGCGATATGGCCGGGGCCGCGGGTGGCGCCGAAGCGCACGTTCAGGCCGCTGCCGCCCTGCCGCTCGAGTTCGCTCCCGAGCCCGCCCATCACCCGGTCGATGCCACCCTGGCCAGTGCCGCCCGAGGGGGTGGCAACCAGCACGTCGAGGCTTCGCGATGGGGTGTTGCGCTGCAGCATGGGTGAGCCATAGCGCCGGCCGAGACCGGGGGAGAGGTGCGGGGGGGGGGGGGGGGGGCGGGGGGGGGGAGGGTGGCGGTCGGGTCGGTCCGCGCGCGCGGGGGGGGGGGGGGGGGGGGGGGGGGGGGGGGGGGGGGGGGGGGGGGTAAGAGTCTCGGTTTGGGCTCCCCCCTCCACCACCCTTCGGGTGGTCCCCCTCCCCCGCCACGCGGGGGAGGATCAGAGGCCGGCGTCACGAAGAAGACAACTCGATACAATTGCTGCGATTCACCACCGCGAGGCAAAGCGCTGTCGGGCTGGGGGTGAAAGGGTTAAGCGAAGGTGAAGAACATCCCCGTAGGGGTGGTGACCCCTCGGGGGAAGGTGACTACCCGTGCTGCTGCGCTCGACCCTGATCTATGCCCCGGCGATCCTGCTGACGCGCCTCTCGGCGCTGCTCATGCTGATCATCGCGACGCGGCTGATCGACCAGACCGAATATGGCCTGCTGACGCTGGTGGTGACGGTGGGCGAGCTCACCGACTCCGCCGTCAGCAGCTGGCTGCGCATCGCGCTGCTCCGGCTGGGCGGCAAGGGCGAGATCAGCCACGGCAGCGTCAGGCTCGCGGCGCGCGTGCTGGTGGTGACGACGCTCTGCGGGCTGGTGGTGTCGGTTGGCGGCTCGCTGCTGATCGCGCCCGAGCGCTGGGTGGAGTTCTCGCTGGCCGTCGGCACCTATCTGGCAGTCGGCGCGCTCAGCCGTTTCGCGCTGACGCTGCTGCAGATGCAGCAGCGGCACACCGCCTATTCGCTGCTCGAGTTCCTGCGCGCCGTGCTGCAGCTGAGCCTCGCGGTCGGGGCGATCCTGCTGTTCCACGATACGTTTCTCTCGGTATCGCTGGCCTCGAGCCTCGGCGTGCTCATCGCCGGCGGCATCGCGCTGCTGCTGGCCAGCCGCCGTACCGTCATCGGCCCGTCGCGCTTCACCCATCGCGAGCTGTTCGCGCTGGGCATTCCGCTGATCGCGGTGGCGCTGGTCAGCTTCGGCCTCAACAGCGCCGAGCGGGTGCTGCTCAAGCTCTACTACGATGCCGGAGCGGTGGCGGTGTTCGCGGCGGTCTATGCGCTGGCCCGGCAACCGATCGAGACCATTTCCACCGCCATCAACATGGGGGCCTTCCCCGAACTGGTGAGCCGGTTCGACCACGAGGGTCCGGCGGCCGCCGGCCGGTTCCTCGGCCAGCAGATGGCGATGATGGCGCGGCTGACCTTTCCGGTCGTCGCGATGCTCGCCGCGCTCAGCACCGAGATCGGCGCGGTGCTGCTGCCCGCCGACTACCTGCGCAATCTCGGCCTGCTGTTCCCGATCATCGCGCTCAGCGTGCTGTTCGCCAATTTCTCGGCCTTCGTGTTCGAGAACGTGTTTCACGCCCACAAGAAACCATGGCTGCAGATGGTGGCGCTGGCGCCCGGCTCGGTCGCCACCGTGGCGCTGTCGCTGCTGCTGATCCCGGCCTATGCCGAGATCGGCGCGGCGCTGGCGCTGGCCGGCGGCACGCTGGTGGGAATGGGCGCCGCCTGGGCGGTCAGCCATCGGCTGACCCCGGTGCCGGTTCCTTGGGCCGATCTCGGCATGTCGCTGGCCGTCGCTGCCGCCACCGGCATTGCCGCCTGGATCGCCAGCGCGCTTCTCGGTGATGCCTGGCCGCTGTTCAAGCTGATGGCCGGCGGCGTTGCCGGCGGGCTGGTGTTCCTCGGGCTGCAGTCGCTGCTGCACCCGGCCGAAACCCGCGCGCTGGCAGGCAAGGTGCGGGCGAAGCTGGGGATGGCCTGAAGGGGGCCGCTCAAATCCTCTCGATCCGTAGCGGGAACTCGCCCCGCACCAGCAACGGCGCCACGCCGTCATCGAGCCGACCGAGCCGAACCAGATAGCGGGTGCTCTCGTAGCTACCGTGGAAGAACGCCAGATTGCCCCATGGCACGTAATAGCAAAGGTCTCCCGGGGCGGCGTCGGAGATCGGGCCGCGCACCAGCGCGGTGAGCTTCCTCGGCAGATAGGCGATTTTCTCGTTGCCGCCGAAATCCGAGATGGTCAGCTCGAGCGGCAGCATCGTCGCCAGTTCACGGGCCGAGGCGTTGTCGTCCTCGAGCGTCGCGGTGAAACTCAGGGTGCCAAACGCGATGCGAATTCTCATTTTCATTTCTCCGTCCTGCGCCCGGGCAACGGCCGGCTGCAGCGCCCCGAGCACGAGCCCGCCAAGCACCTCGCGCCGCCCGATCATACCGCACCCATGCGCAGTTGGGGGTTGGCGGCCGCCTTTGCGGCAAGGAGCGCCGCAGCCGCTAGCAGCAGGGCGGCGAGCACGAACGGCGCCCACCAGCCGGCCGTATCGAACAGTACGCCGCCGCCGAACGCGCCCAGGGTAATCGCCACCTGGATGAGCGCCACCTGCAGGCCGCCGCCGGCTTCGAGTTCGCCCGGAATGACGCGGGTCATCCAGGTGCCCCAGGCGACGGGGATCGGCGTGGTCAGCACGCCCCAGACGATGAGCAGCACCGCCGTGGCGGCCGGGATCTGCCCCACCGGGATCAGCAGCAGGGCCAGCACCGCAAGGAGCGCCGGCGCGGCGACCAGGACGGGCTTCAGGTATTGGCGCATCAACCAGCCGGCCAGCGCCGTGCCCAGCAAACCGCCGAGGCCGAGTCCGAGCAGGACCAGCGACAGCGCGTTGACATCGAGGCCGGTCACCAGTTCGAGGAAGGGACGCAGGTAGGTCGAGAGCGCGAACTGTCCCATGAAGGCCAGCGCGGTGGCCGCCATGCCGATGGCGACGGCAGGCGAGCGCAGAAGGCCGAGCATCCGGCGGGCCGAAACCTGTTGCTCGGGCGCCATCGGTGGCAGCACCCGCCACTGCCAGACGAGGCCGACCAGCCCGATCGGCACGACGATGGCGAAGGCGCCCCGCCAGCCCACCAGCCCGCCGAGAAAACTGCCGAGCGGCGCGGCGATCACCGCAGCAAGGGCGGTGCCGCCCTGCAGCATAGCGAGCGCCCTGGGCAGGTCGGCCGGCATCGACAGCCGCGCGAGAATGGCGGTCGAGAGCGACCAGAAGCCGCCGATCGCCACCCCGACCAGGGCACGCCCCAGCATGAACACCAGCCCATCCGGTGCCAAGGTCACCACCAGCCCGGAAACCACCAACGCCGCAGTGTAGCCGAGCACCACCAGCCGACGATCGAACCGGGCCAGCAGACCATTGCCGAACAGGCTGGTCAGCACGGCAAACAGACCGGAGATGGCAATGGTCTGGCCGGCCTGACCCTCGGTGATAGCGAGATCTGCGGCAATCGGGGTGAGCAGGCTCACCGGCATGAATTCCGACGCGATGAGAACGAAGGTCATCAGCGACATGGCGACCACCGCGCCCCAGGCGGTGCGGCTGCGGGGCAGGGTGGGCGCGTCTGCTGGTACTGGCATCGGGGCATTCCGGGTGGAGGCGAGCACGGTGGCGGCGGCCAGCCAGTCGAACTGCGCGCCGAGCCCGCCGCTGAGGGCGCGTTCCCAGAACATCTCGCGGGTCATTGGCCGGTTGGGTGGAGCGGGTTTCGCCATGCCGGTACCATAAGGCCGGCTGACTCCTTGGATTATCCGTTGTAATTCACATGGACTTATCGGTTTTCAATATCAATCGGAGATGCCCGATGCAGCGGCGCGACCTGACCGACATGCTGTGGTTTCTCGCCGTGGCCGAGGAGCGCAGCTTCACGCGGGCCGCCGCGCGGCTGGGTACTTCGCAGCCGACGCTGAGCCAGGCGATCAAGCAGCTCGAAGCGCGGATGGGTCTTCGCCTGCTGACGCGCACCACCCGCTCGGTGGCTCCCACCGAGGCGGGTGAGCGGCTGCTGCAGGCACTGGCGCCGCGCATCACCGGGCTGGAAACCGACATCGACGCGCTGATGGCGATCCGCGACAAACCGTCAGGGACGATCCGGATCACCCTGTCCGACCATGCGCTCGAAACCGTGGTGTGGCCGAAGCTGAGGCACTTGATGCGCGACTATCCCGACATCCGGCTGGAGCTCAACAGCGATAACGGTTTTCGCAATATCGTCGAGGAACGCTTCGACGCCGGGGTGCGGCTGGGCGAGAGTCTCGACAAGGATATGATCGCGGTGCGCATCGGCCCGGACTGGCGACTTGTCGCCGTCGCCTCGCCGGACTATTTCGCTCGCCATCGAGTCCCGCGGCATCCGCAGGAGCTGGTCAATCATTTCTGCATCAACCAGCGGCAGATCCGCTCGGGCGGGCTCTATGCCTGGGAGTTCGCCAGAGACGGCCGCGAACTGCGCGTCCGGGTGGATGGACAGCTCACCTTCAATACCTCCTACGCCCAGGTCGACGCGGCGCTCGGCGGCTACGGCATCGCCTATCTGCCCGAGAACATCGTCGAGGCGCAGATCGCCTCGGGCCGGCTGGTGCAGGTGCTCGATGATTGGTCGCCGAAATTCGCCGGCTACTACCTCTACTACCCCAGCCGCCGGCAGAACTCGCCGGCATTCTCGCTGATTGTGGAAGCGCTGCGAGCGCGTGGGTGAGGCTGGCCGCCGCCCCGCTTTGGCAGGGGAGAAGGCCAAACTTGGCTTCAGCGTAGCTTCGAGAGGAGGCAGGGGGCCAGCCGTTCGGCTCAGGCCGGCCCGTCCGACAGCGGCATGCGGAAGGTGAAGCGTGTTTCGGTCGCGTCGGATGTCACGTCGAGCCGCCCGCCATGTGCCTCGGCGATCTGCGAGGCGATGTAGAGCCCGAGCCCCAGGCCCTGCACCCGCGAGTGCGGGTTGGAGCGATAGAATGGCTGGAACAGCTGCTGCATCGCTGCCGGCGGGATGGCCGGGCCGGCATTGACCACCGCCAGCTGCAGTCCGCCCGGGCCCAGCACCGCGTCGACCCGCACCGGCTGATCGATCGCCCCGTGGGTGATGGCATTGGCCAGCAGGTTGGAAAACATCTGGGCCAGCCGTGCATGATCGGCAGCGAGCTGGGCGGCGGGATCGACGTTGAGCTCGATGCGGCGCTCGGGGTAGCTGGTCTGCAACTCGCCCACCACCTGCTCCAGGGTGAGCGCCAGGGGTTTGCTGCTGCGGTTGAGCTGCAGCCCGCCGCCCAGCCGGCCGCGGGCGAAATCCATGACATTGTCGATGAGCCCGCTCATGCGCAGCACGCTGCCGCGGATCAGCCCGATGACGCGCTGCGATTTCTCGCTTTGCGGTTCGCGCATCAGGAGGTTGGTGCCGCCATCGATCGCGGCCAGCGGGTTGCGCAGGTCGTGCCCGAGCACGGCGATGAACTGCTCGCGCAGTTCCGCCGTCTCGTGTTCGGCGAGCAGTTGCCCCCTCGACAGGCGGGATTCGGCCTGCGCCGTTTCGGTGGCATCGACCAGCTCGCGTTCATAGCGGCGTCGCTCGGTGGCGCGAAACAGTGTCACCCGGGTGAACAGCAGCTCGCCCTCGGCATCGCGGCGCTCGGCTGCATTGGCGAGGACGTGCAGCGGCTTGCCATCGGCCCGCACCAGGTCGAGCGCCACCTCGTCGAAAAAGCCCTGCATGCGCAGCAGGGGCGCGAAATGGGTCTCGTAAAAGATCTGGCCGGCAATGCTGAGCAGGTCGCGCAGGCGCTTGCCGCGCAGCTGCTCGGGACCCAGCCCCAGCCAGCCCGAGAGGGTCTGGTTGGATCTGACGATCCGCCCATCGGGCCCGAGCGAGAGATAGCCGCACGGGGCGTTCTCGTAGAGATCCACGAGGTCGTCGTCTGCCGTTCCTGGCATCGCTCAGATGAAATCCCGGATCGCGGCGATCACTTCGGCCGGCGCGCTGAGGTTGGGGCAATGGCCGGTGGCCCTGAGGACCTTCATTTCGCTGCCCGGGATATTGTCGCGCACATAGGCGCCCACCGCCTCGGGCGCGATGATGTCGTCGCTGCATTGCAGAATCAGCGTGCGGGCCGTCACCCGGCCGAGATCGGCGCGATTGTCGGCCGTAAAGGTGGTGCGGGCGAATTGCCGGGCGATTGCCGGGTCGGTGCGGCAGAAGCTGTTGGTCAGCTCCTCGCCCAGCTCCGGCCGATCGGCATTGCCCATGATGGCTGGGGCCATGGCCGCCGACCAGCCCATATGGTTGTCGGCCAGCGACGCCAGCAGTTCTTCGATCTGTGCGGCGGTGAAGCCGCCAAAATAGCCTTCGGCGTCGATATAGCGGGGCGAGGGCCCGACCAGCACCAGGCTCTCGAACAACTCGGGCGCCTTGAGCGAGGCCAGAACGCCGATCATGGCGCTGACCGAATGGCCGACGAACACGCCGCCGGTGACGTCGAGCGCCCGACCGATCTCGACCAGATCGTCGGCATAGCCGTCGAGGCTGGAATATTTGCCGGCATCATAAGCGGCAAGGTCCGACCTGCCCGCACCGACGTGATCGAACAGCACCGTGAGATGGTCGGCCTCGAAAGCCGGCGCGACGAGGCGCCACATGTTCTGGTCGCAGCCGAAGCCATGCGCGAAAATCATGGGCCGATGGCCGGCTCCGGCCGTTACGACATGATTGCGGGTAATAACAGTCATTGAGGCTCCGACTCGAGGGCGGCTGGGCGTTGCAGCCTTAACGCAGGGCAGGCCAAAAGGATCACGCCGGCGCGCAAGTCATTGTGTTCACGTCTTTTGCGCCATACGGATCGATCGGGGCCGCCGGGAGTTGATCGTCACCTGCCCATCAGAGGTGTTGCCGTGACGAACGCTGTATCAGTGCTGGTTGTCGAAGATGAAGCGCTGATCCGGATGGACATCGCCGATCAGCTCGAGCGCGAGGGGTTCGTGGTGTTCGAGGCGGCCAATGCCGACCAGGCGATCATCGTGCTCGATGCACAGCCGAGCGTGCGCATCATGTTCACCGATATCGACATGCCCGGCAGCATGGACGGGCTGAAGCTGGCCGCCGCGGTGAGGCACCGCTTCCCGCCGATCCAGATCATCGTCACCTCCGGCCATCGGGTGGTGGAGATCAGCGAGATGCCGGACGGCAGCGTGTTCTTCGGCAAACCCTATCGCCACGAAGCCGTGATGGCCTCGATGCGCCAGCTGCTCAGCGAGGCGCCGCCGCGGCGCTAGACTACGGCCTGCCGGCGCCCACCATCCGGTGCCGACGCCGAGCAGTGGGCCGTCTCGCAACAGCAGAAGGGCCCCCCGCTTTCAGCGGCAGGCCCTTCGCTCCCCCAGACCTTCGCGGATTATGCCGAGCGGCGACGCTGGCGCAGTTCGCGCCAGAGCAGGCCGACATAAGCCGTGTTGGTCTCATAGTAGCGGCGCCACAGGCGGCGCGGTTCCTGGACGACGCGGAACAGCCATTCGAGCCCGAGCTTCTGCACCAGCACCGGGGCGCGGCTGACCTTGCCGCCATAGACGTCGAAGCTGCCGCCGACGCCCATGACGAAGCTCGGGGTCAAGACGTCGCGATACTGCTTGAGGAACCGCTCCTTGCGGGGCGTCGGCATGGCGACGAACAGGCAGTCGGCCTTGCTGGCATTGATCGCTTCGACCACTGCCGCCTCGTCCTCGGGCTTGAAATAACCGTCATGCATGCCGGCGACCACCAGCTCGGGATGGTCCTTGGCGAGCCGCATGTCGACCGCCTGCAGCACGTGCGCCTCGGCGCCCAGCAGGTACGGGCGATAGCCGTTGCGGGCACACAGCGCAAACAGGTTGGTCATGATGTCGACCCCGGCCACCCGCTCGGGCACTGCGACGCCGCAGAGCCGGGCGCCCCAGACGACGCCGGCGCCATCGACATTGATCAGGTCGGCGCTGGCCACGTCTTCGCGCAGCTCGGCGTTCTGCTTCATGTTCACGAGCTTGGCCACATTGACCACGGTGTGGTGCAGCGGCTGGCGACGGGCCATCGCTTCGTTGGCGAGGGCCAGCGTCTCGGGCATGGTCACGACATGGATGGGCGAGCCGAGGAAATCCCGGCGCCGTGCGGCGAGCAGCGGGTGCTCGCGCCAACTCGGTTGTTCGGTACTCACGCGGCGCGGTCCGTGACGCGGCGAAGCGGGAAGCCGCGCTGGCGGTCCTCGCGGGCCTTTTTGCCCTCGATGCGGGCATCGGGCTTCCTGGCCTTGCGCCAGGTCCACAGGCCGCGGGTATCGACCAGTTCCTTGTCCCGGAGGGCCTCGGGGTCGATCAGCGAGAACTGCCGGTGGTCGACCAGCAGCACCACGATATCGGCCTTGTCGATGGCACTCAGCGCATCGGTGAAGACGATCCCCTTGCCGTCGAGCTCGCGCGGCAGGGCCTGGATATGCGGCTCGGCGGCCACCAGCCGGATATTGGGCAGGTCGGCGAGGAGTTTCACCACCTCGACCGCCGGGCTCTCGCGCACGTCGTCGATATTGGGCTTGAAGCTCAGCCCCAGGCAGGCAACCGTCTGCTGCCGGGTGGGATCGAGCACCGCTTCGATCTCGCGCACCACGGCGAAGGGCCGGTCGGAGTTGATGCGGCGGGCCGAACTCATCAGCCTCGTGCTGTCGGGGGCGGCATCGATGATGAAATAGGGGTCGACCGCGATGCAGTGGCCGCCGACGCCCGGGCCCGGCTGCAGGATGTTGACGCGCGGATGGCGGTTGGCCAGCTCGATCACTTCCCAGACATTGAGGCTCAGATCCTGGCAGACTGCCGCCAGCTCGTTGGCGAAGGCGATGTTGACGTCGCGGAAGGCGTTTTCGGTCAGCTTCACCAGCTCGGCGCTTTCGGCCGAGGTGATGAACAGGTCGCCACCGACGAAGGTGGAGTAGAGTTCCACCGTGCGGGCCGAGGAGCGCCTAGAGAGCCCGCCGATAGAGCGGTCATTGTTGATCAGTTCGCTCAGCACCTTGCCCGGCAGCACGCGCTCGGGGCTGTAGGCCACCAGCACGTCGGCATCCTCGCCATGGGCGTTGGGGAACCTGAGGTCGGGGCGAAGCTCGGCGAGCAGCGCCGTCATCTTGCGGGTGGTGCCGACCGGCGAGGTCGATTCCAGCACCACCAGGTCGCCGCGCTTCAGCACCGGCGCGATCGACTGCGCCGCCGACAGCACGTAGCTGATGTCGGGCTTGTGGTCCTCGGTGATCGGGGTGGGCACGGCGATGACGAAGGCATCGGCGGGCTGCGGCGTGGTCGCGGCGCGCAGCCGGCCATTGGCCACCACCTTCTGGATCAGCCCGTCGAGATCGGGCTCGACGATGTGGATCTCGCCGCGATTGACCTTCTCGACCACTGCCGGGTTGACGTCGATGCCGATGACGTCGAGGTCGCGGCTGGCGAAAATGGCGCAGGTCGGCAGGCCGATATAGCCCATGCCGATGACCGAAACGGTCTTGATTGCAGTAGCGTTGATCTCAGACATGCCGCGATAGCTCCTCGACGATCCGGAGGCTGGCCCGGCCGTCGCCATATGGGTTGTGCTTTTCGGCCATGCCGCGATAGGCGGCCGGGTCGTCGAGCAGGCGGTTGGCGTTGAAAAGGATCTGTTCGATATCGGTACCGACGAGGCGCGCCGTGCCGGCCGCCACACCCTCGGGGCGCTCGGTGTTCTCGCGCATCACCAATACGGGCTTGCCCAACGAGGGCGCCTCTTCCTGCACGCCGCCGCTATCGGTCAGCACCAGGTAGCTCTGCTTCTGCAGGTAGAGGAACGGCAGGTAATCCTGCGGGTCGATCAGGTGGATATTGGGCACCCCGGCGAGCGCCGCGTTGACGACGCCGCGCACATTGGGGTTGGGGTGCACCGGGTAGACGATCTGCACGTCGCCGCGCGTCGCCAGCACCTTCAGCGCGGTGCAGATGCGCTCGATGCCGCCGTCGAAATTCTCGCGCCGGTGGCCGGTTACGAGGATCAGCTTGCGCTTTGAATCAAGGAAGGGGAAGCGCGCGGCGAGTTCGGCGCTGAGCAGCTTGTCCTCGTCCAGCGCCCCGGAAAAATGCAGCAGCGTGTCGATCACCGTGTTGCCGGTGACGAAGATCCTGGCCGGGTCCTTGCCCTCGGCGATCAAGTTCTCGCGCGCCTCGGGGGTGGGGGCGAAATGCCAGGTGGCGATATTGCCGGCGATCAGCCGGTTCAGCTCCTCGGGGAAGGGGCTGTCGATATTGTGACTGCGCAGCCCCGCCTCGATATGGGCCACAGGAATGCGCTTGTAGAACGCCGCCAGTGCCGCGGTCATGGCGGTGGTGGTGTCGCCCTGCACCATGACGATGTCGGGCTTCGACTTGTCGAGCACCTCGGCCATGCCGAGCAGCACCTTGGAGGTTACGTCGAACAGCGTCTGGCCCGCCGACATGACATTGAGATCGTAATCCACCGGCATGCCGGTCAGCGCGATCACCTGGTCGACCATCTCGCGGTGCTGGGCGGTGACGCAGATCTGGGTGTCGAAATGCGGGCTCTGCAGCGCCGCCTGCGCCACGGGGAAGCATTTCAGGGCCTCCGGACGGGTGCCGAAGACGATGAGCAGCCGTTGCCGCCGGGGACGCTCGGGAGGAGAATGAAAGTTCATATCGCACCGCACTGCAAAGTGTTCGCGTGTGACCTACGCGTCATGCAGCTCATATCGCGCCACTGCCCTGCGGTCGCCTTAACTCTTAAGCTATGATTAACACCGAAATCGCGTTTACCGATGTCGATTTCTGGATTTGTACACTGCTCGACATCGCGATATGTCAGCGGCGCCGAGGCAGATTCGCGATGTTGTCAATTTGATTACAATTTTAATCATTGTGGATACTGCAACGCTGCGGGCCTGGCATCAGGCGTTGCTTGAGCGCCTGGAGGCGACAGGCGCCCGGCTGTTGGTGCAGCAGGTTCCGGTGGCGCAGCGTGAGGGCAGGGCGCTGGACCTGCTGCTGAGCCTCGAGCGCGGGCGGGCGCCGCAATCGCTGGCGCTGCCGGCGCCGCCGCCGGCGCCGCGGCAGGCGGCGGGCAGTGCGGATCTCACCATCGATCTGACCGGGTGCAGCGCGCATGGACACGCGCCGGTGCTGACAGTCGATTTCGACGGCCAGCGCGGGCTGTCGGCCGGGCTGGCGGCGATGCTGGCAGGCGGCGTGCGGCCGATCCTGACGGCGCGGCTCAACGGCGTCGCCGTCGCCACGGCGCGACCGATGATCGGCGACCGCGTCTGGCTGAGCCGCGCCGCCTCGGATCTTTGTGCCGGGGCAGTGACGCTGCTCGAGATGTGCGTCAAGCGCTTTGCCGCCGGCAGGCTGCTGCCGATGGCGCAGCCGGCGCCGCCGGCGCCGCAACGGCGGGGCCGCGACCTCGCCTGGCGCTACCTGCCGCATCTGCTGGCCGGTCTTGGCCGGCGGGCGCTGGGCCGGCTCGGCGGCGGCCGGCCATTCTACTGGCGCACCGCGCATCGGCTGATCGAAGGGCCTGGCCTCGCCGAGAGCCTGGGTGTTTCGCCGACCCCGGGCCCGGCGTTCACCGAGCTCGCCGATGACGGGCAGCGCTTTTATGCCGATCCGTTCGTCTTCGAATGGCAGGGGCGGCTCTGCCTGTTCGTCGAGGAATATCCCTATGCGCTGGGGCGCGGCATCATTTCGGTGGCCGAGTGTCGCCCCGACGGCAGCATGGAGACGCCGCGGGCCGTGCTCGAGGAGCCGCATCACCTGAGCTACCCGCAGGTCTTCGCGCATGACGGCGAGGTCTACATGATCCCGGAGTCGAGCGGCGGCAACGAGCTGGTGCTGTATCGGGCCGAGCCGTTCCCGCACTCCTGGGTGCGCGAGGCGGTGCTGGTTGCCGGCCGGAAGCTCAACGACATGACACTGCTCATCCGCGACGATCGCTTCTGGCTGATCGGCACCGAGCAGCGGGGGATGGGGAGCGCCTCGGACACCATGGTGGTCTATTCCGCCAGGGCGCTGGCCGGCCCCTGGTCGCCGCACCCGATGAACCCGATTCTCATCGATCGTCGCGCGGCTCGGCCGGGCGGGCCGTTCATCGTCACCCCCGAGGGCCGCACCTTCCTGCCGCTGCAGGACGGCACCGAGACCTATGGCGGCGGCCTCGGCATCGCCGAACTGCTGGTGCTGAGCGACGACGACGTGCAGTTCGGACCGCTTCGCCCGGTCGCCCCCGGTGCGGCCTGGGCCCGCAGCGGCATCCACACGCTGTCGCGGTCGGGCCGGCTCGAGGTGATCGACAGCTGCGGGTGAGAGCCGATCCGCGCCGCGCCGCACCCCGGGGATTTACCAAGAAACCCCATTCCGGAAGCGTCGGACGGGCACTGGTATATAAAGCCCTAACGACAGGCCACTTTCGAAACGAGATGGTAACACCATGTCCCTGCTGACCGACGGGCCGCATCCGCAGAGCGCCACTTCCGGGGCGCGCGCCTTCGCACGGCTTGGCGGCCGGCCGGCCAATGACGCGGTGGCGCCGGCGCCGCAGGCGCCACGGCCGCAGCCCGAGCCGGTGGAAACCGTGACGCTGGGCAAGATCGGCGATTTCCTCGAGCTCGACCTGGGGCGCCTGTTCGTGTGGTTGAGAAAGGGCCTGCTCGCTTCGGTGGCGCTGGCCGGTGTCGGCGCAGTGGCCGGCGGCGCCTATGCGGTGCTGAGCCCGCCCAAATACACCGTTGCCACCGACATCCTGATCGATCCGGCGAATTTGCAGGTGGTGAGCGACGATCTGTTCCAGCAGCCGGGGCAGGTCGACAATGCGGTGATGACGGCAGGCAGCAAGCTGCGCGTGCTGACCTCGGGCAATGTGCTGTCGCGTGTCGTCGACAAGCTGAACCTCGTGGCCGACAAGGAATTCTACAATCCGGGCACCGGCCCGGGGCTGCTCTCGAGCCTTCTCGGTTCCAGCAAGGACGAGAAGCCGGCCGACCCGCGGCTCGCGGCGCTGGCGGCGCTCAGCGCCCGTGTCAGCACCAGTGCCGACGAAAAATCCTTCGTCGCGACGTTGCGCGTTTCCTCCGAGACCCCCGACAAGTCGATCACGATCTCGTCGGCCATCGTCGATGCGTTCAAGGCGGAACTGGCGACGGCGGAAGCCGACGGCGCCGGTCGCACCGCCGCGGCGCTCAACGACCGGCTCGACGAACTCAAGAGCTCGGTCAAGCAGGCCGAGGAAAAGGTCGAGGCCTATAAGCGCGACAAGAACCTCGCCACCAGTTCGGGCGAGCTGGTCAACACCCAGACCATGGCGCAGCTCAACCAGCAGGTGGTGGAGGCGCAGTCGCGCGTCATCACCGCGCAATCGAGCTATGACGAACTGGTTGCCGCCGGCCGCAACGCCACCACCGCCGACACCCAGGCTTCTGGCGCGCTGACCACGCTGCGCGCCAGCGCCGGAGCGCTCAAGCAGCAGCTCGACGCGCAGTCGATGGTCTATGGCCCGCGCCACCCCACCATCGTCAGGCTCAACACCGAGCTCAGCGCCGTCAATGCGCAGCTCGAAGCGGAAATCGGCCGCATCGTGGCCGCCGCCAAGGTATCGCTCGATGAGGCCAAGACCGCCGCCGCGGCCCTTTCGGCCCGGGCGGACGAGCTCAAGACCAGCGTGTTCGGCGATAACGAGGCGCTGGTGACGCTGCGTGAGCTGGAGCGTGACGCGACGTCGAAGTCGACGATCTACGAGGCTTTCCTCAGCCGCGCCCGCCAGGTCACCGAGCGCGAGCAGCTCGACACCACCAATGTGCGGGTGATCTCCACTGCGGTCCCGCCGGCCGCCCGTTCGTGGCCGCCGCGTACCATGGTGATGCTGGGGGCAGGGGCCGTGGGCGGGTTCGTTGTCGGCATGCTGCTGGCCATGCTGTTCGGCATGATCCGCGACATGCGGCAGCCGCCGCGCCGGCGCACCGCTTCGGCCACCACCTGAACCCGATGCCGAGCCGCATCGTCTTCCACGTCCCGAGCCTGAGGGGCGGCGGCGCTGAACGCGTGTTCGTGCTGATGGCCAATGAAATGGCGCGGCGCGGCCACGAGGTGACATTGTTCACCTGGAACGGCGAGGGCCCCAATGCGGCGCTCCGTTCCGACGCCGTGCACCTGGTCGACCTCGGCATTGCAATCCGTGGCGATGGCTTCGGCAAGCCGGCGACGCTGGGCGGGCTGATGCGCAGCGCCGGCTTCTACCGCCGGCTCAAGCCCGACGCGGTGTTCAGCGCCCCCGAGTTCGCCAACCTCATCACCACGCTGGCGCTCGGCCTCGGCTTCAGCCGCGCCCGGTTCTTTCCGAGCTTTCACGCCGCGGCGTCGATTCCCTCGAACGATTTCGGCTCGAAGCTGGCGGTGCTGCTTTCCGGGCTGGTGGCGGCGCGGGCGACGAAGGCGATCGCGGTTTCCGCCGGGGTCGGGCGCGATATCGCGGCGCGGGGCGTCGATCCGGGCAAGGTCGTCGTGATCAACAATCCTCTACCTCCAGGGCGACACCTCGTCCCACCAGGGGGAGACCTCCGCCCGCAGGCCTACCCCTGGCAAGCCGAACTCGCGGCGCTGGGCGAGGGCCCTGTGATCGCTACCGCCGGACGGCTGGTGGGCGTCAAGGATCACAAGACCTTGCTGCGGGCCTTCGCCGCGTTGCTCAAGTCGCGCCCGGCCCGGCTGGTGCTGTTCGGCGATGGCCCGCTGCGCGCCGAGCTGGAGGCGGAAGCGCAAGCGCTTGGAATCGGTTCGCGGGTATTGTTCGCCGGCTACGCGAACGATCCGGCTGCGTGCTATGCGGCGGCCGACCTGTTCGTCCTGAGCTCGACCAGCGAGGGCTTCGGCAATGTGCTGATCGAAGCCATGGCCGCGGGCGTCCCGGTGGTTTCCACCGACGCCCCGCATGGCCCGCGCGAGATCCTCGCAGATGGCCGCTACGGCACGCTCACCCCGGTGGGCGATGCCGCAGCGCTGGCGGCGGCGATGGCGGCGATGCTGGATGCCCCGACCGATACGGCGCTGCTCGCGCACCGGGCAGCCGATTTCGCGGTGGAGCGGATCGGCGATGCCTATGAGGGGTTGCTGAAGGCCAACTGAAACTCCTCGGCCGGCCGTACGTAGCTAATTGGTGCAGCCGGACCGCCGCGCCGGTTGCCGGCGGGGTTGCGCCGCGCGTCCACAACTCGCAGCGACCCCGCCGCACCGGCCCCACTCAGAGCACGGTGACCTGGAACAGGCGGACCAGGATGCGTTGCTGGTGCAGTTCGGCTTCCAGCGCCTCGCGATAGTGCCGCCACCAGGCGGTGTCGACATCGGCCACCATCACTTCGAAAATCGCGATCCGGTCGTGGATCGGCTCGCCGCCGGATGGCTTCCAGGCGCCTTCGGCCGGTGATTGCAGGAACGAGGTCACCCCGCCGAAGCGATCGGTCAGCTCGGCCTTGGTGCGCTCGAACACCCGGGCTGGAACCCCCGCGCCGTCGGGCAGTTCAAGCGGCAGGTAGATCTGGACGACGAACATGGTTGAGCCTGGGTGATGCCGGAACGGCGAGCTTGCCAGTGCGCATGGTGGATCGTCCAGCCCTGGCGGATGGGAAGCGAAGCGGGAGGTGGCGCCTCAGCGCCGGACCCGGCCCTCGCCGAACAGCGGGATGACGTTGCCGACCCGTTCGGCCGGCACGGGCTTCGGCTCGAAGGCGCGCACCATGGTCACCGGCTGGGTCACCGCCTGGTGCTGCACCGCGACGGCGCGTTCGATCTCGACCAGGTCGTCAATGGTGGCGAGCAGCTGCTGCGGCGTCACCGGCTTTTCCAGCACGGCGTCGATGCCGGCGGCGAGCAGCGGCCGGTGAAAGGCAACGGCGGCGCGGGTCAGCGCCACGATCTCGAAGGCGCTGCTGGCGAGCTTCAGGTGGCTGCGCAGCCCGCGGGCGATATCGATGGCCGGTGCGCCGGGCAGGTCGGTATCGAGCACCACCACATCGACCGGCGAGATGCGGAGGAACGTGGTCAGCATCTCGACGCTCGAAAAGCTGGCCACGCGGTAGCCGCCATCCTGCTCGAGGGCGCGGCTGAGGATGGCCGCGAACGCCGGGTTCGCCGCCAGAATGGCCACTGCTCTGGGTTGGGTGGTGGTCACGTGGGTCTCGTCACGCTTGGGTTCGTGCCATGGGTTAATGTTTCCCTAACATGGCGGCGCGCGGCGTCGAGGCGGGAACTGCCGGTATCCTTAACCGGGCCGCCGCGCCCTACGTGTTAACCGCAGCTTAACCTAGCCCTTGGGGCGGGAGCGGTCGCCGTGATAGTGCAGTGGCTGAACGGCGAAGCGGGAAATCTCCTGTATCGCCAGCAATTTGAGGCAATTTGCTGTGGTGCAGACCGAGCTTGGATACCAGGGCGTAGAGCGGCGCAAGGCACGACGCGTAGTGGCCAACCAGGCCGCCCTGTGTACGGCATTCGGGTTGGGCGAGGGGGCGCTCGCCGCGGTGGTGATGCTGCTGCCGGCGCTGCTCTATCACGGCGTGGTGCTGCGTGTGGCAGCCGTCGATATCCCGTTCGGGCTCTACGGTATCTACTCGGCCGTGGTCGGCGTGCTCTACGGCGTGTTCTCGGCGGTGTCGGCCAACCAGTTCCTCGATCGGGCCCAGCCGCCGCACACCACGCTGGTGCAGAGCGTGCTCAGCTGGACCGGGGCGTTCGCCATCGCGCTGTTCGGCGCCTTCTTCGTCGGCGTTGCCGACGACCTGTCGCGCGTCTCGCTGATCGCCGCCTTCGTCCTCGGGGTGCCGGCGCTGCTGCTGGCCCGCACCATCGCCTACGCCGCCGTCACCACCCGGATCCGGGCCGGGCGGCTGCAGTTCCAGAAGGTAGCGGTGGTGGGCAGTCGCAGCGACACCGTGCGGTTCCTCGTCAACGGCGACCTGTGGAAGACCGGCTACCGGCTCGCCGGCACGCTGTATCTCGAAGAAGCGGTGGATGCCGACGGCGTCTACAAGGAAAGCGCGGTGGTCGAGTTCGCCCGGCATTGGGTGTCGCACGGCGCCGAGTTCATCGTGTTCGTCGGCGAGATCGGCGATCTCGACGGGCTCGAACGGCTCACCAACGAGCTGAAGCGCTTCGCCATCAACGTGGTCGCCGTGCCGGCCACCGACAATGTCAGCTTCAAGTTCCTCGACGTGGTGCCGCTCGGCCCCAACAATGCGCTGCGTTCGCTGCGCAAGCCCATGAGCGACGCCGCGGTGGCGACCAAGCGGGCGTTCGACATCGCCGGGGCAGGGCTGGGGCTGCTCTTTCTCAGCCCGCTGTTCGCGGTCGTGGCGTTGCTGATCAAGCTCGACAGCCCCGGGCCGGTGTTCTACCGGCAGGAGCGGCGCGGCTTCAACGGCCGCACCTTCCATATCTGGAAGTTCCGCTCGATGACGGTGACCGAATCCGGCCGCAAGATGACGCAGGCCAAGGTCGGCGACAAACGCATCACCCGCATCGGCGCCTTCATCCGCCGCACCTCGATCGACGAATTGCCGCAGCTGATCAATGTGCTGAGCGGGGAGATGAGCCTCGTCGGTCCGCGCCCGCATGCGCTGGTGCACGACGACGAACTGGGCGAGCAGCTGGCCAGCTATGCGCATCGCCAGCGCATCAAGCCGGGCATTTCGGGCTGGGCGCAGGTCAACGGCTATCGCGGCGAAACCTCGACCTTCGAGCAGATCGAGGGCCGCACGCGACACGATCTTTACTACATAGACAATTGGTCGATCTTTCTCGATTGCTGGATCATCGTCTTGACGGTTTTCTCGTCCAAGACGCGGCGCAACGCCGTCTGATCCGGAGCCCTGCCGCCGATGCGCCTGTTACCCGTGCTTGCCTGGCTGCTGCTGGCTGCTATCGCCTTCGTCACCCTGGCGCCGATCGGCTTCCGGCCCAATACCGGCGCCTCGCCCAATATCGAGCGCTTCCTCGCCTTTGCGGCGGTGGGCCTCTGCTTCGCGCTGGCCTATCCACGACATCTGTGGCTGATCCTCGCTGTGGTGCTGGGCGCCGCCATCGCGCTCGAAGCGCTGCAACTGGTCTCGGTGTCGCGCCACGGGCGGGTGTTCGACCTGGTGGTCAAACTCGCCGGCGGCGGGCTGGGCATTGCGGTGGGGGTGGTGGTAGAGCGGCTGTGGCGGCGGATTGCGGCGAAGCGAACGGCGTGAGCCAACCACGCCGGTTCTGCTGGAGCGCTTTCGGGAAAAGTTGCAGGCTTTTCCGGTTCGAAAGCGCGACCAAATCGAAGAGTTGGAGCATTGCACCGATTCAGAGAAGCGGTGAAATGCTCCAAAAGGCGTGAACAAGCGCACGCCTGCCGGCCCGTGCAGATCGAGAGAACCATGACGCTGCTGCGCGACCTCAGCATGAGTGACATCGTATCGCGGATCGGCGCGGTCATCCTGTTCGCCTGGCTGCATGGCGTGCTGCTGGCTGGGCTGGCGCGGCTGCTGGGCGATCGGCGGCCGGAGTTCGATGGCAGGTTGTCGGCCAATCCGTTCGCGCAGCTGTCGCCCTGGGGGCTGGCGGTGGGCGTGCTGTTCGCCATGGGCTGGGCCCGCCCGCTGCGCTACGAGGCAGGAAGCAACCGGCTCGGCCGATGGGGCGTCGTGGCGGTGGTGCTGGGCGGGCTTGCGCTGACGGCCCTGCTGGTGCCGGCCGCAGACCTGCTGCGGCCGCTGGCGCTGCTGCTGCCGCAGAGCGGGGCCTATGTGGTGCTTTACGTGATCGGCCAGTTCCAGCTGGTCGCCGCCGGATCGGTGCTGCTGAACCTGCTGCCGGTCCCGGGGCTGACCGCCGGAGGCATCTGGCAGGCAGTATGGCCGGAGCAGGGACGGCGGCTGCCGCGCTACCAGGCGCTCGGCCTCGCCGCGGTCACCGCCGCAGTGGTGGCCGGGCTGGTGCCGGCGCTGGGCAGCATGGCGCTGCCGTACCTGAGTTTTATCGGCAGGGTTTAGGAGGGCACGGGCGGTGCCGCAAATCCTCCCCCGCCACGCGGGGGAGGATTACGGAGAGGCTGGTGCACTTGGGCTATTCCCCGGCGTGGCCTTCATAGCCGAACTGCTTGAGCAACCCGTCGATGGTGCCGTCGGCGACGAGGGCGTCGATGGCCTGGTCGATCTGGCTCCTGAGGAAGCCGTTGCGGCTCGAGACCAGCGCGCCGACGCGGGTTTCGGAGTCGGGGATCGGATCGTTGGCGATGATGTGAAGGGCAGCCGCCTCGGGGCGCTCCGCCTGGAGGCGCGCCAGCACCGGCTGCCACAGGATCATGCCGGCGATGGTGCCGTCGAGCACGCGCGTCGCCATCAGCTCGGGGTCGGCATAGGGCAGCCGCACCCAGCGGTCCGGCTTGCTGCGCTGCTGGGCCCAGGTGATGTAGTTCATCTCGCCCATGCTGGCGATGGCGGTGCCCAGCCGCTGATCCTTGGGGATGTCGCCGAGGCGCTTCCAGTCGGGGTTCTTGACCGCCAGCACGAACGGAATGGTGGCGTAGGGGCGGGTGATCGAGAAGCTGTCCGAGAGCGGCGTATTGGGCGACACCGACACGCCCATGAACATGTCGCAGTCATTGTTCATGGCGAGGTTGAGTTCGTCCATGAAGCCGTCGCCGGTGAGGGGAAAGCCGCCGAAGCCTTCCATGATCTTGACCTCGAGAAACAGCGCATCGCCCAGCGCCTTGGCGACCGCTTCGTCGAACGGGCGGCCGAGGCTGGTGCGGTCGAAACAGACCTGGATCGAGTCGCCGGCCTGCCGACGGGTATTGTTGAACTCTTCGGGCGGCACGCCCGAGGTCTGGGCCAGGGCGACGCCGGTCGAAAACAGCAGCAGCGCCGGGGCAAGCAATTTCAGCAGCATGGTGGTCTCCTAATAAGGAAAGGGGCCGACGGCCCCTTTCCCACTCGTTCCGATCAGAACATCCGGCCGGCTTTTAGCTGGCCGACTCTTTAGCTGGCAGACTTGGGCAGCTTGAAGACGAAGATCGAGTTGCCCGAGCCGGTCGGCAGCGGGATCTCCGGGAAGGCCGAGGAGATCGAGCTGGCGGCGTTCGAGTAGCCGGTCGGCACCACGAGGTACTGCTCGCCGTCGATCTCGTAGGTCGACGGATAGCCACCGATCGGGGCGTTCAGACGCTGCGACCAGACGACCTTGCCGGTCTCCTGATCCCAGGCGTTGATGTTGCGCGCGGCGTCACCGCCGAACACCAGGCCGCCGGCGGTGGCCAGCACCGACGAGGTCATCGACGGACGGCTGCGATACTGCCACTTGTGGTCGCCCTGGGTGGGGTTGATGTCGACCGCGTCGAGGAGGCCGGCATCGGTGATGCCCTCGGGCAGCACGCGCGGGCCGAACTTGACCGCGCCCACCGCGTTACCGGCGGTGAACTCGACCTGGGTCGGGGCCACGGTGTTGCAGGCTTCGGTCAGCGGCACGTAATAGGCCTTGGTGAGCGGGCTGTAGGAGCCGGTCATCCAGAGCTTGCCACCCGAAACCGAGGCGCAGACCAGGTGCTCTTCGCCGACCGCCTTGGAGATGAGGTCGGTGTTGATCTGCACGGTGCCGTCGGCATCGACGCCGGTCACCACGTTCTGCTTCACGGTGTCCTTGTGCCACAGATACTTGCCGGTATCGCGATCGAGGGCGAAGACGATGCCGTTCTTGCCGGCGGCGGTGATCAGCAGGTGCTGCGTCTTGCCGTCGACATCCTGGTCGACCAGGATGCGCTCGAACGGGCTGTCGAGATCCCAGTTATCGCGCGGCAGGTGCTGGTAGTACCACTTGAGCTTGCCGGTCTCGACGTCGATGGCGAGCGTCGAGTTGGTGTAGAGCACGCTGCCCTCGCCCGAGCCGCGGATCAGCTCGGAATAGGGGCCGGGCATGCCGATGCCCCAGAAGGTCGTCTTGGTGGCCGGGTCATAGGCGCCGGTCGTCCAGGGCGTGCCGCCCCAGCGGTTTTCCGGCGGCACGTCGCCCCAGCTCTCGCCCTGCTTGGGGTTCTCGGGGTCGTCGATGGTGTTGAAGCGCCACAGCTCCTCACCGGTGTTGACGTCGTGCGCCATGATGTAGCAACCGCCGGCGGTGCCGGCGATCGAGCAACCGGAGATGGCGGAGATGATCTTGCCGTCGGCGATCAGCGGGCCGACGGTGTAGCTGTAGCCCTTCTGGGTATCGAGGACCTGCTTCTCCCACACCGGCTTGCCGTCCTTGGCATTGAGCACGACGATGCGTGCGTCGACGGTGGTGAGGATGACCTTGTCCTCATAGAGGGCGATCGAGTTCTTCTGCCGGCGCGCCTGGTTGATCTGGTAGCTCCAGGACGCGGGCAGCTCGGCGAGCGTCGGGCGGTACTGCCAGATCAGGTCGCCGGTCTTGGCGTTGAGCGCCTCGACGATGTTGTTGTTGGTCTGCAGGAACATGACGCCGTCATGCACCAGCGGCGCGGTTTCCTGGATGCCGGCCTCGGCCATCGGCCAAGCCCAGGCGAGCTGCAGCTTGCCAACGGTATCCTTGTTGATCAGGTCGAGCTGGCTGTAGCCCTGGTTGTTGTAGTTCCCGCGGAACATCAACCACTCTTCCTTGGGCGGATTGGCCAGCATATCGTCCGTGACCGGGACGTAGTTCTTGGTCGCCTCGGGGGCGGGCGTCGCCGCCGCCGCATCGGCAGCCGGCGCCGTCGCGGCAGGCGCGGTCGCAGCGGGCGTGGTCGCATTCTGTGCGAAAGCAGGGCCGGCAAACAACGCCAGCGCGGTCGTGGTGACCATCACGGACTTCAAAAGTTCGATTTTCATCGAGACCTCCTAAAAGCGGCACACATCAGTGCGCCAGATAACTCAGTTGGCAGCAGGCGCGGCGACGGTGGGGAGTTTCTTGCCCCAGGTGAAGGCCTGCGGAACTGCGGGAGTGGTCGCGGCGGGAGCCGCCGTTGCACCGGGGGTCGGGCCGCCGGGCAACTGCTTACCCCAGGTGAAGGCCTGGGGGACCGCCGGAGCAGCTTCGGCCGTGGTGGCGGCGGGTGCGGTTTCCGTCGCCGGGGCAGCTGCCGCAGCGCCGGCCTGGGTTTCCTCGGGCAGCGAGATGGCGGCGAGCTTGTCGGCATCGGCCGTCATGGGTTCGTCCCCCGGCTGGGCGCCGTTGAACTTCATGATGTAGGCGATGATGTTGAGATAGGTTTCATCGCCGAGCTGGCCGGGCGCCGAGGGCGGCATGGCCACATGGATGAAATCGTACAATCCACCGGCGGTGGCCCAGTTCTGCATCACGTCGGGGCCCGCTAGACCTGGAGCGTCGGGACCTTCGAGCTGCTTGCCGTGGCACTGGGCGCAGTTGGAGTTGTAGGCAGTTTCGCCGGCAGCTGCCTGGTCGGCGGTAAAACCGCCGGCATGGGCAACGCCACCGGACAACGCGGCCGTCAGGGCGACGATCGCGAGGTGCGTGATCTTTAGGGGCATTTTCGACTCCCGAGAATGGGCTGGCGCGCCGAACGGGACGAGTGGAGCCCATTCTGCGCGTCGTCTATGGGAACTGACATTTCAGCGGCCATCACTCAATCTCACAAAATGCGTAATCGGTTCGGCTGCCCATGCGACTTTCGTCATAGTGAAGCAAAACTTAGTGATGGAACCAAAATCGTCGTCGTGCGTTTACGGCGCTTTTCCAATGGTTTCAACATGATAGCGCGATTCCAGCGCCTCGAGCTCGCCGGCCGCCTCGGTCGCCTGCAAGGCCGAGAGCAGGGCACGCTTCAGCGTCTGGTCGCCCTTCCACAGCCCCAGCGCCATGCGAAAACGCGAGAACTGTGCGTCGGGCAGCCAGAACGTTCGGCTGCCGGGGGGCAGGGCCATGCCGGCGGTGAGGAAGCGCTCGGTGATGCCGGCTGCGGCGCGGCCGCTCGCCAGCACGTCGACGAATTGCTGCGGCGACCGCGCGGGAATCACCTGCAGCGATTGCCGGCGCAGCCAGCCCGACAGCTGCAGCCGGTCGAGGCCGCTGGTGCCGGGCAGCACCACGACCGAGCCGCCCGCGGCGGGAAGCTGTCCCGTATTCGACAGCGCCACCCAGCCGGTTTCGATCGGGGTGGGAATGGTTTCGAGGAAGCTGCGGGTCTGCACGGTGTCGGCGACGCCGCCCGCGATGATGTCGCACTGGCCGCGGGTCAGCGACCAGTTGCGCGGATTGAAATCGGTGCCGATCGAACTCAGCCTGTTGACGTTGAGCCGCAACCCGAGGCGCTCGGCGAGCTTTGCCGTGAGCTCGATGTCGAAGCCGGGCTGCTGCGCATCGGCGGTGACCAGCGGCGGGTAGCTGGGCGGCACGCAGAGCTTCAAAACGCCGCTCTTCTGCCGATCGGCAAGCGAGGTATCGGGCGGCAGGTAGCTGAGTGCGGTCAGCGTCAGCACGACGATCAGCAGGTTGACCGCCGGCCGGATCCAGCGATTTCGGACGGCGCTCATTGGCGCGCGAAATCGATGATGGCGACGACGAAGAACAGCACCGCCATGCCGACGATGACCCCGATGCCCCAGCCCGGGGTGAACTGGTTGAAGTTGATCAGCACGCCGCGCAACGCATCGACCGCGTAGGTGATGGGGTTGATCTGCACCAGGAACACCAGCCACTCGGGATAGGTCACCGCCTGCTGGGCGCGGGTCAGCGCCGGATCGAGCGGAAAGATCGAGGACGAGGTGAAATAGAGCGGCAGGATCACCGTGTTGGAGAACACGCCGAACCCCTCGAAGCTGCGGACCCGGGCGGCGAGGATCACCCCGAAGCTGGTGAGCCCGAAGGCCAGGACGAACATCAGCGCCAGCGCCACGGCCACCTGGTCGAGGCTCAGCGTGACGTCGGCGAAACGGGCGAGGACCAGCACCAGCGCGCCATGCAGCGTCGCCACCGTGGCGCCGCCCAGAACCTTGCCCAAGAGGATCAGCCAGCGCGGCATCGGCGAGACCAGCACTTCGCGCAGGAACCCGAATTCCCGATCCCAGATCACCGACACCGCGAACTGGATCGAGGTGTACATGATGTTGAGGACGATCACGGCGGGGAACAGGAACTGCAGGTAGGTATAGGGGATGACGAAGCGGACTTCGCCATAGACCTCGCCGCGGAAATAGGGGTTGAGCCCGACGCCGAGGATCAGCAGCCAGATCAGCGGCCGGCTGATGCCGCCGATGAGCTGCGCCCGATCGCGCGTGGCGCGGGTGATTTCGCGCAGCCAGACCCCGTAAAGGCCGCGCAGCGCCATGACGACGCCGTTCATCGCCGCCCTCCGCGACGGCCGGCGGCCTTGTCGGCATTGCGCCGGTCATCGGCGCGATCGCGCAGCTGGCGGCCAGTGAGCGACAGGAACACGCTTTCGAGCGTCGGGTCCTGGAAGCGCACCTCGGTGAGCCGGTCGCGGAACGCGGTGAGGAAAGCATCGGTGCTGGCGCCGTCATCGGCGGGCAGGGCGAGGCCATGCGCGCCGAGCAACTGGGCATCGGGCCGCGCGGCCCGGATCGCCTCGAGCGCCGCCGCGTCGCGCGGGGTGAGGTGCAGCCAGCGGCTGCCATGCTCGGCCTTCAGCGCCTCGGGCGAGCCCTCCGCGATGATCCTGCCGCGATCGATGATGCAGATCGTGTCGGCGCCCTCGACCTCCTCGATATAGTGCGTGGTGGTCAGCACCGTCAGCTCGCGCGTCCGCCGCAACTCGTCGAGGTAGCGCCAGATGCGCACCCGGGTCTGGGCGTCGAGCCCGGCCGTCGGCTCGTCGAGGAACAGGATCTGCGGTTCGTGCAGCAGGGCGCGGGCAATCTCGAGCCGGCGCCGCATGCCGCCCGAAAAGCTGCGGACGATCTCGTCGCGCCAGTCCTCGAGCTCGACCAGCGCCAGCACGGTTTCGCTGCGTTCGCGTCGATGGCGTGGCGCCATGCCGTAGACGAGGCCGTGGAACTCGAGGTTCTCCCAGGCGGTCAGCCGATCGTCGAGGCTCGAATCCTGGAACACCACGCCGAGCGAGCGGCGGGCCGCCGTCTGCTGGCGCACCACATCGGCGCCGGCGACGCGGGCGCTGCCGCCATCGGGGCGGCGCAGCGTCGAGAGGATGTTGAGCAGCGTCGTCTTGCCCGCACCGTTGGGGCCGAGCAGGGCGAAGCTCGAGCCGCGACGGATCTCGAGGGTGACGTTGTCGAGCACGGTGTTGCCGCCATATCGCGCGCTGAGCGCGTCAACGCTGATGGCGATGGCGGACGAAACTGGACCGGCGCCGGGCTGTGGCGAAATCATGCCGCCTGATAACATCCGGCTCTCGCGCTCGTCTAATCATCTTGCGTGCATAGTGACGCAAGTGGGTCGGCAGAGGCCGCTCGCGCCAGAGCGACAGATTTCCGCAGCTGCCGATCGAAATGCAAGCCCGCTGCAGTCATCTGCCATCGGCGCGCCTCGCCTCGATACACCGAGGAACTAATGGCTTTGGGCCTCGTTGCAGGTTACCCGCCCGGAGCACAAACCTATGCCACGCACCGTTGCCGCCACCAAACCTCGTGAGGTGATGCCTGACGTCAAGCTCACCAAGGCGGTCTTCCTGGAGCGGTTTTATTCCCAGTACGCCGACCCTGCGTTCAAGCGCGCCAGTTCCGAGTTGGGAGCCATCGCCGAGATCGCCTGGGACGGCTATATCAACGCTCGAAAGTCGCCCACGACCCGGAAGGCGGGCAAAGGCTATGCGGATCCGGGCTACGAACTATCCGTCGACTGGATTTCCGCGAAGCAGGCGATCGACAAGGCGCAACAGGGCTTCGAAGCCAGGAACCGAAAGCCCCGCGTGCTCCTGATCAATGCATCGCCGCGCAGCGAGCATACCTGCCCGGGCGAGAGTTCGAAGAGCTTTCGCATGACCGAGATTGCCGAGGCGGTTTTCAAGCACGCCGGCATCGAGACAAAGCTGCTGGATCTGTCTCGCCTGACGTCGGAATACGGGCGCAACATCCACCCCTGCAAGGCCTGCTTCTCGACGGCGGCACCGCTCTGCCATTGGCCGTGCTCGTGCTATCCGAACTATTCCCTCGGGCAGACCCAGGACTGGATGAATGACATCTACCCCATGTGGGTCGAAGCCGACGCCGTCTTCATCGTATCCCCGGTGAACTGGTACCAGGTCACCTCACCGCTGAAGCTGATGATGGATCGGCTGGTCTGCGCCGACGGCGGCAACCCCGATCCGACGCTTACGGAAGGCAAGGAAGCCAGGACGGCGAAAGCTGTCGAACTTGAAGGCTGGGACTATCCGCAACACCTCGCCGGCCGTCTTTTCGGCGTCATCGTACATGGCGATGTCGAGGGCACGGAGAATGTCAGGCGGTCGGTATCGGACTGGCTCAGGTTCATGGGACTCGAGGCGGCCGGCAAGAAGGCGGAGGTCGACCGTTACATCGGCTACTGGAAGCCTTACGCCACCAGCCACCAGGAACTCGACGCAGATACGGCCATGCAGGGCGAGGTGAAGAACGCGGCACAAGCGGTCGCCGACGCCATCAAGGCGAAGCGGTCTGGAAGCTGGGTGGCGGCGGGCGCCGAGCTGAAGCCGCCGCGACAGAAGTAGCGGGGCCAATGGGAAGGCGATCGCGCAGGACAGGCGCCTTTCCATCGCCGGTCCGGGATTGTCGGACGGGTGCAGCCAAAGCCGCGGCCGTCATGGTGGCTGCAAGCGGCACTCAGTCCGATTGAGGCATATGGTTGGCTGCTGCGAGAGCAGGCTCAGACGCCGAAGCCGGCCAGTGCGCTGGCCAACTGTCGTGCCGGCACCGGCTTGGAAATGAAGACTGCTCCCGATGGCAGATCCGGGGCCGTCAGCATGCGGTGCCCCGACATCACAATCAGCTTGCATGGCGCCCAGCGATTGCTCACGGTCATTGCAAGCTGGCGACCATCCATCGTTCCGGGCATGTCGACGTCGGTGACGATGGCCGCGATGTGAGGCAGCTCGGCCAGCAGTTGCATCGCCTCGTCGGCGTTTGACGCCTCGATCGTCTGGTAGCCCAGATCCTCAAGCATGTAGGCTATATCCAGACGGATAAGCGGCTCGTCATCGACGACCAGGATGGTTACGTGCGCCACTTGTCTACTCCGCTTGAAAGCTGGCGAGATCGGCTGCGATGGTGCAACGCACCCCGTCCGGCTCGTAGTCTACTGTGACGCTGCTGTTGAAAGTCCCGGCCAGTCCGGCGCGGATCAGTCGGGTTCCAGACCCGGTTGTCGCGGGAGGATTGACGGGCGGCCCGCCGCTTTCCTTCCATGACAACAAGAATCTCGCGGCGGCTTCGTTCCGCTCCACTCGCCAGTTTATCGCAACCGAGCCGACGGGCGTGGAAAGCGAGCCGTACTTTGCCGCGTTGGTCGAAAGCTCGTGCAGGATCAAAGACAGCGACAGAGCAGGCCGGGAGCCCACCATGATGGCGGGGCCTTTTGCGGCAATGCGCTGCTCGATCCTGTCATCGTGCAGCAGTGTGATGTCGTGAACGATCTGGTCGACAGATGTGCGTCCGGACTCGCCGAGGAGGATCAGGTCATGCGCCTTGGCGAGGACGTGGATGCGAGCATTCAGCGATCGGCTTGCCGTGGCCAGATCGGGCGCCGTGCGCAGGCTCTGGTTGACAATGGCCTGCACCATCGCCAGCTGGTTTTTCATCCGGTGGCCGAGTTCACGATTGAGGGTGGCCTGGTTGGCCTGCGCCTCCAATCTGCTGATGACCGAATGGGTGCGGTCGGCGATCTCGGTCGCAAAATCTATCTCTTCGCGACTCCAGGCGCGTGGTTCCGTCTGGTGGACGAACAGGACCCCCGCCAGCTCTCGCCGCTCGAGCAGCGGCACGTTGATCACGGCAGCAACGCCGTGAGATCTGTAGGCGTCCCGGTCTCGGCCCAGCCAGAGCACGGTATCGACATTGCCCACCGACATCGTGACCCCGGCGGCCAGACGCTCCAGTGATGCGGGAAGCAGGCCGCGCGTGTGCTGGCCGACAAGCGAAGCGACACCCGCATCGGTCCAGTCGCGCAGAACTTCGACCCTGTCCATCTTGGGGTCGAGACGGAGGTACCCGGCCCGCGAGGCGCCGAGGGCGCCCCCCAATGCTCGCGACGCAACTTCGATCGCTTCGGCGACGGTCCCTACGTCGCGCAGGCGATCACCCGCCTCGAGCAAGGCATGTTGCCGGTCGAGCTGGCGTCGACGCTCGGTAATGTCCTGCACCACCCCGAACATGCGTGCGACGTTGCCCGAGCTATCGCGGACAAACTCGGCCCGCCGGGCAATCCAGCGCACGGCTCCATCGTCGGGGCGCCTGATCCTGTACTCGACCGCAGCTTCTGCCGAACCGCTGCGCCGAGTCTGGTCGTTCGACGGCGCCGACTGGTCTTCGGCCAGGACCAGCGCTTCGCTGACCGAAGCCGGGTATGTGTCCGAAAGCGGCAACCCGAAAATCCGGCAATACTCCGGTGAAACCGTCATGATGCCGGACCGGACGTCGACCTGGAAGGTGCCGATGCCGCCCGCCTCTTCGGCATTTCGCGCCAGCTCGAGGCTGGCTCTGAGGTCGATGCTGTGACGCTGCGCATCTTCCTCGGTCTTTGAGACGAGCCGCCGCAATTCGAGCTGCATCATCACCTGGCGGGCAAGCGCCCGAAGCACCTGCTGCTGCGGCTCCGTCAGGCCCGTGGGGCGCGGTACGGTATCGATGACGCACAAGGTGCCAATGACGACCCCTTCCGGGGTGATCAGCGGTGCGCCCGCGTAGAACCGGATGAAGGGGTCCTGGGTGACGAGCGTATTGTTCCTTGTTCGAGGATCCGCCGTCAGGTCGGGAATGACCAGCAGATCTGTCTGGCGCAGCGCATGCGCGCATACCGACTGCTCGATCGGCGTTTCGCACGCCTCAAAGCCTACCCTCGCCTTGAACCATTGGCGGCCAACTTCGACGAAACTGACCAACGAGACCGGTGTCTGGCAGAAATTCGAAGCGATCTGAACGATGTCGTCAAACCCGGCTTCCTCGGGCGTGTCGAGAATCTGGTAGTCGTCAAGCGCGGCAAGCCGGGCGGCCTGCAAAAAGCGGTCGGAATTTTCGAACACGATGTCCCCCGGGCGCTGCACAAAGCGGCCCAGCACACAATACGCCGCCAAGCCGATTTAGTTGCACTGCCTATCGCACGCGGCCCTGGCCGTCACTCGGCGGAGGCTCGCCGATATAGGCGAGATATTTGTCCACCCTCGACCGGGCCAGCTCCGCACAGGCCAGTTCGCCCTGCTGTTCGCTGACCTTCGCCGTGACCGGAGCCGTCCTGCCGCCAGGCTCGGACACTCTTGCCAGCCAGTGGCCGTCGATGAGCCGGATCGCAATGCGGTACCCACGATAAACCTCGTCCACGTGCCTTGCCTCGAGCAGAAGGCTGCAATTACGCACCTGCTGCGGCACGAGTTTCGGGGCCTTGGTCAAGCGTTTGAGAGGACACCGTGAACGGCCTTCGGCGCGACCGGTTCCCGCAACAAGATGTGATGATCATTCGAGATCGTGCGAACGGCGTGATTGTCGGTCGGTTGCGGCTGCATCCGACGATATTTCGCAATCAGCGGGCTATCGCTCTTGGTTGTTATCGAAACTATTCGCGCCACAAGCCGGTAACTTCACGTGACCCGGCCAAGGAGAAGAACGATGATGCACAATCAACTGAGCCGCCGCAACCTGCTGAAATGGAGTGGGGCGGGGGCGACCGTACTCGTCGCCGGAGCCCTGCTTCCCAACTTCGGAATTTCCCCGGCGCTCGCCGCCGATCTGGGCGAAGGCGATGTTGGCGTCCTGAACTATGCCTATGCGCTCGAACAGCTCGAGGCCGCGTTCTACTCGATGGTGATCGAGATGCCCTATTCGGGTATGACCGAAGAAGAGACCAGTTGGCTGACCGACATTCGCGACCACGAAGTCGAGCACCGCGACTTCCTCAAAAAGGCGCTGGCTGACGGGGCCATTCCCGACCTCGAAGTGGATTTCTCCGCTGTCGATTTCGGCAGCCGCGAGAGTGTCCTCACCACCGCCAAGACGTTCGAGGACCTCGGCGTCGCCGCCTATAACGGCGCCGGCAAACTGATCGAGAACCCCGACTACCTGCTCGCGGCTGGCAAGATCGTGTCGGTCGAGGCTCGTCACGCTGCCGCGATCCGCGACTTGCTGAACATGGACAGCGTGGCTTTCGCCGGTGACGACGTGGTCGACAAGAACGGTCTCGACGGGGCGCTGGAGCCGGCCAAGGTGCTCGCCGCCGCCGGCCCGTTCATCAAGACCGAAGTCACCGCCAAAGCCTTCATGTGAGGAGCGCAAAAATGACCAACAACAATCTCCTCACCGGCATCGACCCGGAAATCACAGAGCGTCTCGTGGCCGACGACCGTCGGCTGCTGCGCTCCTCGGCGCTGAAGCTCGGCGCTCTCGCCAGTGCACCGCTGGTGCTTGCCATGGCGTCGCAGGAGGCTTTCGGCCAGGACATGCCTGCCGAAGTCACCGACGTGCTGCTCTTCGCACTGACGCTGGAGCACATCGAGGATGCGTTCTATCGCTCTGGTCTCGGTGCCAAGGGTCTGATCCCCGACAAGTATGTCGGGATCTTCAACCAGATCGGAAAGCACGAGGCGGCGCACGTCGCCCTGCTGAGCGGTGCCTTGGGCGCCAAGGCGATCAAGCGCCCGGCGCTCGATCTCACCGCCGGCGGCAAATATGCCGATGCGCTGACCAACTTCGACACCTATCTGACGCTCAGCCAGACGTTCGAGGATCTGGGCGTGGCCGCCTATAAGGGCCAGGCCGCCAACCTGATCTCCAGCGATGACCTGCTGACCGTCGCGCTCCAGATCCACTCGGTGGAGGCCCGTCATGCCGCCATCGTCCGCAAGATCGGCGGCAAAAAGAGCTGGGACGGCGCGTTCGACGAGCCGATGACCAAGGACGACGTCCTCGCGGCCGCCAAGCCGTTCCTCGCCTAGTCCGGGGTAACTCCCGCACCGGAAGGCCGCACCTCGGTGCGGCCTTTTTCTGCGATTCGCCCGCTCAGTCGGTCGCCGCACCTAGTATCGGACCGCCGTTTCGCTCCTGCACCAGCACCGCCGTGCGCAACCCGGCGGCCTCGTCGCCGGTCTCGAACCTGGCAGCACCGCCGCGCCACTCGCCCACGTGCCGCAACAGGTGGACCACGTGGGTGTGAGGCAGGGTGCGGCCGGTGTTTTCGCCACGCTGCACCGGCACTTCGACAACATTCGGATCGTACTGGACCAGCCAGACATCGGCCCCGTCGGCCGGTGCTTCACCCTCTCCGACTTCCACGTAGCCGCCGCCCAGCACCACGGCCGGCGTCGTTGTGCGATGCGCCCCATCGATCAGCCGCTCGACTTCGGCGAGATTGTTTCCGACCGCCGTAGTGGTGCCGTTGACCACCATCTGCGGCGTGAACGGTCCGCGCTGGCCCAGCGCCGGCTCGTAGATGCGCTGCCGGTCGGTGTATTCAGGCCGGCCGAACGAGTCCTTCCAGCCCAGATAGTCCCAGTAGGTGACGGCGAAGCTGAGGACCAGCACGTCGTTCCGCTGGCTGAGGCTGATCAGGTTGGCATTGGCCGGAGGACAGGATGAGCACCCCTGGCTGGTGAACAACTCGACGACGACGGGCTGATTGTCCGCGGCCGCGGACGGCCCCGCGGGCGCAAGCGCGACGAGCACCGCAAGCCCGAGCAGAAGCTGGTTGGTCTTCATGATGGCTCCATGCAAATGGGGGTGCGGTTTTCCGCACCCCGCTTCGATCTACATCGCGGCGGGCATTGCCTCGATGGGGGTGAAGGTCACGTGGGCCAAAGGAGCGTTGACGTCCCAGTTCCACTCCTTGGGAGCGTCGGCATCGCCGCGAATGCCCGTATGCCAGGTCACGACGCCGTTCTCCAGGTCGCGTTCGTTGCCAGCGCCGAGCGCGCCGAGAAAGCCCTTCTTCTCGTTGTTGATTTCCGAACCGGCGTCGTAACCGCGCACGTCGATGGTCGTGGCAGCGGTCAGCCCGTAGCCGTCGAACCCGGTGAAACCGGAGAAGCCATCATTGGTGTTACCGAGCATCCAGACGCCATCGATCAACGGATGCGCCTCGTCGACATGCACGAAAACGGTGCGGGTCTGGCCCGGAAGCGCGTGGATGGCAAGCTGGGCGTCGCCGATCGCGGAGTCGGTGTTCTTTGCCGCGGCGACGCTGAACATTCCGATATTGCCGCCCTCGGCGACCGCCGCCAGTGCGTCGCTGGCCTTGTCACCCAGCTTGAACAACGGTGCGGCCGCCGCCGAATGACTTTCAAACACTGAGGGGGAGAAAGGCTGGCCGGTCAGTACGTTCTCGAAGGTTATCATGATGGTCTTGCCGCCCATCATCATCGGCGAACCCATCGCCATGGCGTCATTGGCCATCATCATGGGGTCGGTCATCGGCCCCGACATCATGGCATCGGGGGCCATCTTGTCCTGCGCTGCCACGGGCGCCACCGACGCGGCAGCACCTGCAAGCACGGCATAGGCAATGGCAGTCATCTGGCGCGAACGATGCCTCATGGCAAATTCCTCACGATTCTGGTTTCGATTCCTGTCAGGCGCTCGCGGCGCCAATGTCAGAGAATTCGTTGCAGCCCGTCAGGCGGTTACAGGCTCGCCCATCACCAGGCCGTGACCGTCGACGTCAACGCAGGCTCGACTGTCGGCCGCCGGCCCCGAGCAGCGGCGAGTTTCGCCACGGCAAGGGCGACGCAGCCGCCACGGTCAGGACATGTCGCCGGAAGCCTTCCGCGTCGAGACAATGGCGGAGGTGGGATAGCGGGCGAGGTTGGTCTGAGCCGCGATGGCATCCCTGGTCTTCAAACGGCTCCGGGCGAAGCAAGCAACTTTCGCCGTTCAAGAAAGGCGATCGACCGGCCGACGCCATCCTCGGCATTGATCCGGGCTCCGAGCGCCGTCGCCTGACGCCGCATCGCGCCATCGCGCGTCGCAGATGCGATGGCCTCGGCCAGCGTCCGTGCCGAAAGACTTTTGCGGCTGATCGGCCGCGGCCCGACGCCGAGTTCGGCGACACGCCGGCCCCAGAATGGCTGGTCGCCGAAAAACGGGCAGATCACCGTGGGTTTGCCGGCCCGCAGCGAAGCAGCCGTGGTTCCTGCTCCGCCATGATGGACACAGGCCGACATCAGCGGAAAGAGCTTGTCGTGCGGCGCGCCTTCGATGATGTGCACGTGGTCCGTGGAAGCAACATGCCCGCCAATGGCGCCGCCGCCCGTCGCCAGCACGCCACGCCGGCCGGCGTGGGCCAGGGCCTCGATGATCATGCTGGTCATCTCGACCGGATCCAGGCCGGGCATGCTGCCGAAACCGACATAGACCGGGGTCTCGCCACTGCCGAGGAAGCGCGACAGTCGAGGATCGGGCGTCCAGTCGTCGTCGTCGTCCAAGAACCAGTACCCGGTAATGGCGACACTGTCGGGCCAGTCGGTCGGCGCCGGCATGACGTGCTGGCTGTAGCAATAGAGTGTCGCTGCGGGCCTCGAGGGGCGCACCGGCCGGGAGTTGAGGCCAAGTTCCGAAACCCGCCATTCGGCGACCATGCTGCGGAAAATCGCCTCGCCGCTGCCCGCCATCAGGCGGTGGGTCAGACCGTTCAGCGGGCCGAGAGACCTGAACGGCACCAAGGGACTGGCAAACGCCCTTGTTGGCGTGAACCCCGGCAATGGCGATGCCAGCACCGCAGGACAGCCAAGCTTTTCAGCGATGTGCGGAGCTCCGATGGCCTTGGGGTGATAGATGATCAGCTCCGGCTGGAAGGCTCTGGCTGCGGCCCATTCGAGGCTAAGCTCCTTCCGTCCGATGGGCCGGAAATGCTTGATCAGCTTGAAGCCCGCTGCAAAGCCCGCGCTTCCGGACATGGCCGCCTTTGCTTCCGGCGTCTCCATCAACGTCAGGAACTCGCCCGGCAGGTGGGCGAACTTGATGCCCCGGCTGCCGATGAAGGCTTCGAACTGGGAGGGAGCTGCGATCAGCACCTCATGTCCGGCAGCCTTGAGGCCGAGTGCGAACGCGAGGTATGGCTGCACGTCACCGCGTGTGCCCAGCGTATGGATGGCGACTCTCACCGCTGGCGCTCCCCGCGAGCGCGGCAGGTGCGGGGGCTGGAAGGGTAGAGGGCGCAGCGGGCGGGCGCGACCGATCGGCTCGAAACCATGGGTGACTTCCAAAAGGAAATGCCCGTTGGCGGCCCGACCAACGTACACCTGCCTGCGACCGCGCGTCGGAGACACCCAGTCCCTTGTCGCACTCCCCCGAGCCGAAAACAACCTTGCCCATCCTCACTTGCCCGCTGTTGCGTACGTGTCGCTTCCATGGGCTGGACGGGGCCCGTCTCGAGCCGGCGGGCGCGTAACCACAAGCGTCGCGCGGGGGCCGCTTCAGGCCACAAGCGGACACCCGGCGCACGAAGCGTTGTCGTGCTCAGGCCTTCAGCACGATCACCTTGGTGTTGACCGGGGTCTTGTCATAGAGGTCGAGCATGTCCTGGGTGATGAGGCCGATGCAGCCGCTCGAGACGCCCTTGCCGATCGATTCGGGAACGCTGGTGCTGTAGAGCGTGTAGAGGGTGTAGACGCCGTTCTGGTAGAGATAGAGGGCGCGGGCGCCGAGCGGATTGTCGAGGCCGGGCTTCATGCCGCCGGCATATTTGGCGGCTTCCGGCTGGCGCTCGATCATCTCCTTGGGCGGGGTCCAGATCGGCCATTCGGCCTTGCGCCCGATATAGGCATCGCCGTTCCAGAGGAACCCGGCGCGCCCGACGCTGACGCCGTAACGGGTGGCGTAGCCGTCGCCCTCGATGCGGTAGACATAGTGGTTGCGCGGGTCGACGATGATGGTTCCCACCGCTTCCTTGCTGTCGTAGCGCACGGTGCGGCGATAGTATTTGGGATCGATCTTGTTGACGTTGACGGCCGGGATCGGGAACCGCTCGTCGGGCCTCGGCCCATAGACCCGCTGCGCATCGGCGACGCTCATGCCGGCCGGGGAGCAGGCGGCAAGCGCCAGCGCGCCAAAGCCGGCGGCCGAGCCCAGCAGCACCCTGCGGCGGCTCAGCCGCCCCGGCGCATCCGGTGCGCCACGATCCTCGTGGTCTACGATCATGGCTTCATCTCCTGGTTGTCGTGCCCGATCGCCCCCTGTGGTGCAGATTGGCCTCAAGCCGCGCCGCTGGCAAGCGGGCTGTGCTGGCCGCTGAAAACACCCTCTCGCCTTCCGCAAACTTGCTCGATATAGTCGTTTTAAACGTTTGCAATCGCCAGAATCGGCGAGTGGGAGGAATTCGTGACCGAGCGAGGCCTGATGCTGACTGCCGTCCGGCAGTTGGCGTTCGAGGAGCTGTCCGTCAATCCGCTGGGACCCAACGAGGTCCGGATCCGGACCTTGTTCTCCGGCATCAGCGCCGGCACCGAACTCAGCCAGTATCGCGGCACCTCGCCGTTCATGAGCCGGCAATGGGACCTTGCCAACCGGGTCTTCCGCGACGCCGAGACGCCGAGCTGGAGCTTTCCGGTTCGCAACCTCGGCTACGAGGAAGCCGGCGAAATCGTCGAGACAGGAGCCGCCGTGACCCGGGTGAAGCCCGGCGACCGGGTGTTCGGCACCTGGGGCCATCGCACCATGCACGTGATGGCCGAGGCCGACGCCGCCGACCGGCAAATCCCCGATGGGGCCGATCCGCGCATCGGCATGTTCAGCCATATCGGCGCCGTGGCGCTCAATGGCGTGCATGATGCGCGCATCCGCATGGGCGATCTCGTCGTGGTCTTCGGCCTGGGCGTGCCCGGCCAGATCGTGCTGCAGGCGGCGCGGGCCTCGGGCGCCACGGTGGTCGGCGTCGACCCGGTCGCCAGCCGCCGCGCCATGGCGGAGCGGCTGGGCGCCGACCGCACGCTCGACCCCGGTGCCGGGTCGATCTCCGATACGATCAAGGGCGAGACCGGCGGTCGCGGCGCCGATATCTGCATCGAGGTGTCGGGCGCCGCGCCGGCGCTCGCCGAGGCGATGCGGACGGTGGCCTATGCCAGCCGTGTCGTCGCCATGGGGTTCTTCCAGGGCGAGGCGCGCGGCCTGCAACTGGGCGACGAGTTCCACCACAACCGCATCGAGCTGATCTCGAGCCAGATCTCGGGGGTGGCGCCCGATGCCAGCCATCGCTGGAGCAAGCTCAGGCTGTGGCAGACGGCGGTGCGGCTGCAGCATGAGGGACGGCTCAACCTGTTGCCGCTGATCACCGACACGGTGCCGTTCGCCGAGGCGCCGGCACTGTTCGCGCGGCTGGACCAGGGCGACCCGGCGATCCTGCAGTCGGTGCTGGATTTCGGGGCGTCGTCATGAGGGTCGGCATCCTTGGCACTGGCGGCATCGCCGCGCGGCATGCCGACGCCATCGCCGCCGTCGAAGGGGCCGAACTGGTCGCCTCGACCAGCCGGCGCCTCGAAACGGCCGAGGCCTTCAGCGCCCGGCACGGTGGCACCGCCTACGCGCAGCTCGACCGGATGCTGGGCGAGGCCGAGCTCGACCTGGTGATCGTGGCGCTGCCGCCGGGAGCCCATGCGGGTGAGGTGGAACAGATCGCTGCGGCCGGGATCAATGTCCTCGTGGAGAAGCCGATCGCGCTCGAGCTCGGTCGGGCACGAGCCATGGTGGATGCTACCGAGACGGTCATCGCCGCCTGCGGCTTCATGTATCGGTTCGGTGGGGCAGTGGAGCGCTGGGCTGCGCTCGACGCGGCCGGCGAGACCGGACGCGCCGGGCATTTTTCCGGCAGCTTTCATTGCAACGCCCTGCACGCACCATGGTGGCGGGACCGCGACATGTCGGGCGGCCAGATGGTCGAGCAGCTCATCCATATCGTCGACCTGCAGCGAAGCACGATGGGAATGCCGAGCTCGGTCGTGGCGCGGTCGGCGAATTTCGGCCACGCCGGCACGCCCGGCTACAGCAGCGAGGACATGAGCGCGATGATCTTCGGCTATGACGACGGGCGCATCGCCGTGCTGCATGCTTCCAACATCGCCGTGCCCGGCCGCTGGATGAAGGGCTGGCAGATCGTCGCCGAACGGGCGACGGGGCTGTTCGCCGACTGGAACACCGCCGAGATCGTTCGCACGGCGGGCGAGGTCGCGAGCGAGCGGGTTGCGGCGTCCATCAACCCCTTCGTGGCGCAGATCGCCGACCTGCGCGATGCGATCGCCAACCGGCGGCCGCCACGCGTGCCGCTCAGCGATGGATTGGAGACGCTGCAGATGGTGCTGGCGGCGCGCCGCGCTGCCGACGAGCGGCGCGAGGTGGCGCTGTGATCGCACTGCATGGGTTCGAGCCGCTGCTCGATGGCGTGGTGCCGGCTCACACGGTCGAAGCCGATGGCGCCTGGCGGCTCGGCGATGGCAGCCGCATGCGGCTCGAACGGAATGGCGAGCGGCTGCGCGTCGTGCTCGACGGCTTTGTCGGCGAGCGGCGCATCGACGCGCTCGGGCTGCGGCTCAGCGCCGGCAATGTGCGGCAATATCTGCGCAACGGCTATATGAGCTGGGACGGCAGCTTCTTCGTCGAGCCCGCCGCGGCGCGCGAGGTGGCCAAGGCGGATCCGAAGCTCACCAATGGCTATGCGATGACGGCGCTGCTGCCGCATGGTGGCGTGGGGGCGACGGTGATCGGCTTCCTGCGTCACGACCGCTATCAGTCGCGCTTCCGCTTCGATATTGCCGGGCCGCTCGGCCTCGATATCGAGACGCTGATCGACCGGATGCCGCATACGGGCGAGATCGCCACCGAAGAACTGGTGGTCTTCGCCGACGACGATGTCGAGACCGCATTGCGCCGCTGGGCGCGGCTGGTGGCCGAGGCCTCGCCGCTGCCGCCACGGCTTCCCGAGCGGCGGCTCAGCGGCTGGTGTTCGTGGTACAACCTCTACGCCTCGATCGGCGAGCCGGTGCTCCGCGAGCATCTCGATGCGGCGGCGCGGTTTCGCGACGAGACGCGGGCGCCATTCGACATCTTCCTCGTCGACGATGGCTTTACCCCGGAAATGGGCGACTGGCTGGAGCTGAAGCCGCAATTCGGCAATGGCATCAAGCCGGTGCTCGATGCGGCGCGCGACAAGGGTTTCACGCCCGGGCTGTGGATCGCGCCCTTCATGGTGGGCAACCGCTCAAAGCTCTATGCGGCGCATCCCGATTGGGTGGTGAAGAGCCGGACGACCGGCAAGCCGCTGGCGCCGATGACCTTTTACGGCGAGTTCCGCTGGCACAAGCGCAGCGAAGAGTACTACGTGCTCGACGTCACCCATCCACAAGCCGAGGCCTATATACGGCAGGTGTTCCGCACCTGGGCGAAGGACTGGGGCTGCGGTTACTTCAAGACCGACTTCATGCATATCGGCTCGATCTATGGACCGGACGAAGCCCTGTGGCACACGGACGGGCTGAGCCGCATCGCCATCTGGATGAAGATGGCGCGGCTGATCCGCGAGGAAATCGGCGAAGCGCAGTGGCTGCTCTGCGGCTCGCCGCTCTTTGCGCCGGTCGGCCTCGTCGATGCCATGCGGATCGGCCGCGATATCGGGGTGAGCTGGAAGGGACATTACTCGGCGGAGTCGCTGCTGCGCGACCAGACGGCGCGGAACTTTGCCGGCGGCATCCTGTGGCAGGCCGATCCCGACTGCATCCTGCTGCGCGACCGCTACCACGAGCTCAGCGATGACCAGGTGCAGTCGCTGGCGCTGTTCGCCGGGCTGGCGGGTGGCGTGCTGATGACGTCGGACCAGCTCGACGAGGTGCCGGAACCGCGGCGAAAGCTTTTGGCGGAACTGGCAGCCGATGGCGTTCCCTATGCCTGCGAGTTCCCGCTGCTCGGCCAGACCGCGTTGCGCTATCGCCTCGGCAGCGCGCCGACCGGCGCGCCGATGGCGGTGAGCGAAGGCGATCCGCTGCTGGTGCAGCGGGTGCGGCGACCCGATGGCAGCGTGCTGGTCAACGTCTTCAACAGCGGTGATACGGCGACGGAGCGGCTGATCGGCTGGGACCTCGCAGGGGCACGCGGCGCGGTCACCGAGGGTGGCGCTGCGATGGACGCAGACGGCGGCGGCATCCTCGTCAACCTGCGGCCGCACCAGTCGCGGCTGTTCCGCATCGCACCATGAATATCGGCGTCCTGCTCGGCTTTCTCGCCTATGGCGCCATGGCCTGGGGCGATGCGGTGATCAAGGCGGTCGGCGCCGATCGGCTGTCGGTGTTCGAGATCGGCTTCTTCGTCTCGATCTTTGCCGGCATCGCCATGCTGTTCATGCGGCCGAGCGGCGAGCGCTGGCGCGACCTGTTCAAGGTCCGCCACCCCCGGCTGGTGGCGCTCCGCTCGCTGAGCGGCATCGGCGCCGGCATCTTCGGCGTCGTCGCCTTCACCTCGATCCCCTTCGCCGAAGCCTATGCGCTGATCTTCATGTCGCCGTTCATCGTCACGCTGCTCTCGATCACGCTGCTGGGCGAACGGGTGAGCTGGCGTGGCTGGCTCGCCATGGCGCTCGGCTTCGGCGGCGTTCTGCTGGTGATCCGGCCGGGGCTTCGCGCCGTCGAGTTCGGCCATCTGGCGGCGCTGGCGACCGCCATCTGCATCGCCGTGACGGTGACGGTGCTGCGCCGCATTGCCGGCACCGAAAGGCGCACCAGCCTGCTGGTCATCCCCCAACTCGCCGGCATTGCCTTCACCGGCGCGGTGATGACGACGCATTACGTGCCGCCGAGCATGCCCGAGTTCGGCCTGATGCTGATCTCGGGCGGCTTTGCCGCGCTCGGCCAGTTCGCGCTGCTGCTGGCCGCCCGGCTGGCGCCGGCCAATGTGCTGGGGCAGGCGCAGTACAGCCAGTTGTTCTGGGCCATGGCCGCCGGGGCGCTGTTCTTCGCCGAATATCCCGACACACTCGCCATTGTCGGCGTCGCGGTGATCGCCATCGCCGGACTGCTGACGCTGACGACGCGGCGCGTGGAGCAGGGGGTGTGACGCGAGCACCCGACTGCACCCCCAAACTCGGTGTCATCCCAGCGAAGGCGGGGACCCAGTGCGGTCTCTCAGCCTCCACCGGCGCTGCAGCATCCCACCGGGTTCCCGCCTGAGCGGGAATGACGCCGGTGAGTGGGCCTGAAAACAGCTTGGGCTATCGGTCTCTGCCGGGGGAGGAACTTACCGGTCACGGCCCTAGGCCTTACCTGCCCCGCGATCGCGCACCGGCTGCACGCCGGGGGCAGGGGGCAGCAGGTTGCGGGGGTCGCCGAAGGGGAAGACCGGCTCGAAGCGGAACACTTCGGCATAGCCCTCGTTGGCATTGCACTGGGCCGAGCGGTAGCGCCCGCCCAGTTCCGCCATCTGCACGAACCGCTCGGGATCCTGCGACCGGTGGGCGTGGATGGCGGTGCGCTTGAGCTCCATATAGGGCGTGATGTCGATGTAGTGGGTGGGCACGAAGCCGACCCCCATGATGGTTTCCATCCACAGCACCGGCGCCACCATGTTGGTGGCGATGCGCACCGCATCGCTGAGGGCGCGGTGATCGCCGTGATAGTCGTTCGGCGCGTGGGTGATGACCAGTTGCGGCCGCTCGGCGCGGATGAAATCGGCGATGCGGTCAATCACCGGCGCATCGGCACGCAAGCCGCCATCGGGGAAGCCGAGCATCACCGGCGCGAGGCCGAAGACGCCGGCTGCCGCCGCCGCTTCCCGCCGACGGATCGCGACGAGTTCGGCCGGAGCGAGCGTGCCGCCCTTGGCGCCGTCGGTGGCGATGGCGACGACCACCTCGTCGCCCTGCGCCTGAAAGGCGGCAACCGTGCCGCCCATCAGGATTTCGATGTCATCGGGGTGGGCGCCGATGGCAAGGATTTTCATGCCGCCTCCAGGAACTCGATGACCATGGCGGCCGTCCAGGTGAAGCGTCCGCCGCCACAGGGCTCGCCCGTGGTCGGATCATAGTACTCGGCAAAACCGGACCGGGTAATCAGTTCGAGGCTCGAGCTGACGATGTGATCGGCGGTCGCCGTCTCGCCGACGCTGCGCAGCCCATCCTGGATCATATAGTTCATCACCAGCCAGGCGGGGGCGCGCCAGTAGCGCTTGGGCTCGAAGCGCGGGTCGGCCGGATCGTGCGAGGGTACGATGTACTTCACCTCGGCGGCCCAGCTTTCGATGGTCCGGGCGATGGCCTCGGCCCGGGCCTTGGGCACCGCGGCGAAGACCGGCAGGATGCCACCGATCGAGGCGGAGTCGATCAGCTGGCCGGTGACGCGGTCGCGGCAGAGATACTGGCCGTGCGGCTCGCTCCAGAGCGTCTCGAGGGCGGCGAGGCCCGCTTCGGCGCGGGCGCGGTTGCGGGCGGCAATCTCGGGTTCGCCGAGCTCGTCCGCGAGCGCCGCAAGATCGGTGGCCGAGCGGATCAGGATGGCATTGAAGCCGGGGTCGACCACCTTGAACGGCGAGGCGTCGTGCAGCCGGGCGTTGTCCCAGCCCAGCGAGCGGAACAGCTGCACCAGATAGAGGTAGCGATCATACTGCGCCTTGGTCGGGCGATGCGCCGGGTCGGCATGCTGGGTGTCGCGGCGCACATAGGGCTCGACCCCATCGGTGGGCACGCGCTCGAAGGCCTCGTCCCAGTCGATCGAATTGTCGCGGCCGGACTCCCAGGGATGGAGGATGGCGACCAGCCCTTCGTGGCCGGGGTCGCGCATGTCGTAGAACCAGCGATGCCAGGCATCGATCCGGGGCAGCAGGGCGCGGGCGCGCTTCGCCGCCTCGGCCTTGTCGGTGGCCCGATCGTAGAGGCGCTTGATGGCAAAGCCGGCGACCGGCGGCTGGGTGATGCCCGAGGTCGGGGTAGGGCGCCCGGTGTCCCAGACATTGGGCCCGGGGAAATAACCGTCCGAATACACATGGAAGACGATATGGGGCACCATGCCGTCGGGCCACTGGTTGGCGAACAGCGTCTCGATCTCGGTCCAGGCGCGGGCTTCGTCGTAGTGGAACTGCCCCAGCGCCGTCAGGCATGAGTCCCAGTTCCACTGGAAGGGGTAAAGGCCTTTGGTGGGGATGGTGTAGCTCCCCTGGTCGTTCTCCTTCAGCACTTCGAGAGCGTGCTCGTAAATCTTCTCGGTTTGCTGGGTCATGGGGGTACTCCTGGGGGTCTAGAGCCGCGTCGCGCCGGCGGAAATGTCGGCGATCCGGCCATGGCCGGCGGCATTGGGATGCACGTTGTCGGGGAGGATGAGCGCATCGCCGCCTTCGGCCGCCATGCGTTCGTTGACCGGCGCGTAATAGCAGCCGAACTCGATGGCCAGCGCCTGCACCAGCGGCACGAAGGACTGGTAGGTCTCGCGGCTCTGGCCGGCAAAGCCGTCGCTGCCGACGGCGAAGCCGGCATCGGGCAGGTGGCTCGGGCTGCCGATGGCGATGGCCTCGGGCAGGTAGCCCGCGGCGATCAGCCCGGTGAGCACGGCGCGGTAATCGCGCACGAAGCCGGCGGCGCCGAAACTGTGCGGTGCGCCGACATAGCGCGCATCGTTGGTGCCATAGAGGATGGCGAGCACGTCGCCGCGCTCGGCGCCGAGCAGGTCCCGGTAGAAGCGGCCATGCCCGTTATGGTCGCGCGGCGCGCCGCCGGCGGCGGGCGAGGATTGCATCACCGTGCCGCTGATGCCGCGGTTGTAGAGCCGCGCGCCCAGCCGCGACGCAAGCCGATTGGCCCAGCGCGCCGGCATCTCGGGAATGGTCAGCCCCTCGGTGATGGAATCCCCGAAGGTGGCGAGCGCGCTCGCCTTGCCGGCCCAGCGCTCGAGGAAGCTGGTCACGCCCCGGCCTCCAGACCCGGCTCGAGGAATTCGAGCACCATGGCCGCCGTCCACGAGAAGCGGCCGCCGCCGAGCGGCGTGCCGTCGCGCGGGTCGTAATATTCGGCAAAGCCCGACTGCTCGATGAGCCGCAGGCTGTCGGCAGTGAGGCGCTCGGCCATCGCCACCTCGCCGGCGCGAGCGAGGCCATCGGCAATCATGTAGTTGCACACCAGCCAGACCGGGCCGCGCCAGTAGCGCTTGAGATCGAAGCGCGGATCGGATGGCGCGTGGCTGGGGACGAGATAGCGAACCTCTGTTCCCATGCTGCCGATGGTGCTGGCGAGGGCGGCCGCGCGAGGCGCCGGGATCGGCGCGAAGACCGGGATCAGCCCGCCGATGGACGGGCTTTCGCTGAGCCTGCCGCCGACGCGATCGAACGGCAGGTACTGGCCGTGCCGGTCGCTCCACAGCCCGTCGAGCGCGACGAGGCCCTGTTCGGCCCAGTTGCGGTGGCGGGCGGCGATCTCGGGGGCGTCGAGGGCATCGGCAAGGGCCGCCGTTTCGAGGCACGAGCGGATCAGGATGGCGTTGAACCCGGGATCGACGACCTGGAACGGCGAGGCATCGTGCGTCAGCGTCGAATCCCAGCCGAGGCTGCGGAAGTGCTGCACCAGCCACAGGTAGCGGTCGTATTGCGCCTTGGTGGGGCGGGTCGCCGGGTCGGCATGTTTGAGGTCGTTGCGCTCGTACGGCATGACGCCGTCGGTGGGCACGCGCTCGAAGGCCTCGTCCCAGTCGATGGTGTTGTCACGCGACTCCCAGGGGTGGACCACCGCGACGAGGCCGGTGCGGCCGGGATCGCGGGTGCGGTAGAACCAGCCGTGCCAGCGGTCGAGGCCGTCGAGCAGGGGGCGGGCGCGCCCGGCGTCGGGATTGCGCCGGAACAGCTGATGGATGGCGAAGCCGGCAATGGGCAGCTGCGTGATGCCCGAGGTCGGCGGCGTGCGGCCGGTGCCCCAGACGTCGGGGCCGGGGAAATAGGTCGGCGCCGGCTCGTGGAACACCATATGCGGCACCATGCCATCGGCCCATTGATGGGCGAACAGCGTCTCCACCTCGGTCCAGGCCCGGTCCATGTCGTAATGGCTCTGGCCGAGCGCGGTGAAGCAGGAATCCCAGTTCCACTGGAACGGATAGAGCCCCTTGGTCGGCACCGTGTAGCCGCCGCGGTCATTTTCGCGCAGCACCTCGATGGCCTTGGCGGCGAGCGCGGAGCGGGAGGACATCAGTTGACGGCCCTGGTGGTCTCCGGGTCGAACCAGCGCACCCGGTCGGGCTTGGGCACGAGGCTGAGCTCATCGCCCGGCGCCACCTTGAGGTCGCTGTCGAGCACGGCGCGGAACAGCTTGCCGTCGACTTCGGATGTCACCAGCGTATGGGCGCCGAGCGGCTCGATCACCCGGGCGGTGGCCTTGAGGCCGCCGGCGGCAATGGTGAGATCCTCGGGGCGGATGGCGAATTCGAGCTTCGCGCCACCGCTCGACGGCCCATCGAGGGCGATGCCGGCCACCTGGTAGCGGCCATCGCCGTTCCGCGCCGCCGGCAGGAAATTCATCGGCGGGTTGCCGATGAAGCTGCCGACGAAGCGGGCGGCGGGATTGCGGTAGACCTCCACCGGCGAGGCGGCCTGCACGATGTGGCCGCCATTCATCACCGAGATGCGGTCGGCCAGCGACATGGCTTCGACCTGGTCGTGGGTGACGTAGATGGTGGTGGTCTTGGAATTGGCGAGCACGCCCTTCAGCTCGGCGCGCATCTCGAGGCGCAGCAGCGCATCGAGATTGGACAGCGGCTCGTCCATCAGGATCACGTCGGGCTCCATCGCCAGGGCGCGGGCCACGGCGACGCGCTGGCGCTGGCCGCCCGAGAGCTGGCCGGAATAGCGCTTCAGCAGCTGCTCGATATGCATCAGCTCGGCGGTGCGCTTGACCCTCGTATCAACCTCCGCCTGCGGCAGCTTCTTCATGCGCAGGCCGAAGGCGATGTTCTCGTAGACCGTCAGGTGCGGAAACACCGCGTAGTTCTGGAACACCATGGCGATGCCGCGCTCGCGCGGCGGCAACTGGTCGACCCGCTTTCCGCCGATCCACACCTCGCCCTGGGTCGGGCTTTCGAGGCCGGCGATGATGCGCAACAGCGTGGTCTTGCCGCAGCCCGAGGCGCCGAGCAGCACCATGAATTCCTGGTCGGCAATGGTCAGGTCGATCGAGTGCAGGGCCGTGAAGGACCCAAAGCTCTTGGCGACACCCTTGATGAGAATCTCAGCCATGGCGGGCTCAGCCTTTCTTTCTGTCGCGAGGATCGTACCGGCAGGTTCGATCCCGCTTTAACGGTTGGCGATGCCCCACATCGCGAACATGTATTTGCGGACGGCGAAGATGAAGATCAGCGCCGGGATGACGAGGGCCGCGCCGCCGGCAAAACGCAGGTGCAGCGGCGAGACGGAGAGCGATTGCAGCAGGAACGCCGTCAGCGTGCGGTTCTGCACGGTCAGCACCGAGGCGGCGAAGACCTCGTTCCACGAGATGGTGAAGGCGAAGATGGCCGAGGCGGTGATGCCGGGCAGCACCAGCGGCAGCACCACCCGCTGGAATGCCTGCAGCCGGTTGCAGCCGAGCGTCCAGGCCGCCTCCTCGAGTTCGAGCGGAATGCCCGAAAAGATCGAGAAGGTGATCAGCACCGCGAAGGGGATGGCGAGGGTGGTGTGCACCAGCGCCAGCCCGATCGGTGTGTCGTCGAGGCCGATACGGATGAACATCACCGCGATCGGCAGCGCCAGCAGCGGCAGCGGAAAGGCGCGCGTCATCAGCACCAGCATGCGGAAGGTCGCCTTGCCGGGGAATTCGAAGCGCGACAGCGCATAGCCGGCCGGGGCGCCGATGGCGATCGAGAGGATCATCGTCAGCACCGCCACCAGCACCGAGTTCCACAGCGCCTTCAGCACGCCCTCGAAGGAGAGGAAGAACTGGATCGAGCCCATGTCGAAACTGGGCACGCCGGTCTTGGGGAAGGCGGTGACCTCCTGCGGCGAGGACAGGGTGTTGACCGCCAGCAGGTAGATCGGCACCAGCACCCAGGCGCAGAGCAGCACCACGCCGGCCCAGAACAGGAACCTGCCGGCCGCCCCGATATCGGAGACGGCGCGCGGCTTGTCGGCAGTCGCAACGGCGCCGCTCATAGCGTGGCTCCCTTGGGGGTGCGCAGTACACGCAGGAACACCAGCGTCGCGGCGATCGAGATGGCGAGGATGACGAGCGCGAAGGCGGCGGCGACATTGCGGTCGTTGAGCGCGAACTGCCAGTTGAAGGTTTCGCCGACCAGCACCGGCAGGGTGGTGCCGCCCAGCGCCACCACCACGGCGAAGACTTCGAACGCGGCGATGGTGCGCAGGATCATTGCGGTCTGGATGGACGGCTTGAGCATGGGCAGCGTCACCTTGACGAAGCGCTTCCACGGCCCGGCGCCGAACACCTCGGCCGCCTCGTAGTATTCCTTGGGGATCAGCCCCATGCCGGAGACGAGGATGACCATGACGATGGCGGTGGCGCGCCACAGCTCGGCGAGGATCACCGCGATGAAGATGACCCACAGGTTCTGGTAGCCGAGGAACAGGATCGGCTTGTCGACGACGCCCAGCCCCACCAGCATGGAGTTGAGGAAACCCGACTGCTCGAAGATAGCGAGCCAGATGATCCCGGCTGCGAGGTCGGAGAGACCGAGCGGGATGGTGAAGATGTAGAGGATGGTGTTGCGCGTGGTCTTGAGCTTGGCGACGACCTGCGCCATCGCCAGCGCCATGACCAGCTGCAGCGGCACGACGATGGCCGCGAGGATCACCGTATTCCAGAAGGTCGGCCAGAACTTCCAGTTGCCGGCCATGGTCTGGAAATGCTGCATGGTGAAGCCGCCTTCGGTGGTGAAGGCGAGCCAGGCGATCTGCAGGAACGGCCAGAGGAAGAAGACGACGAGGAAAATCGTCGCCGGGGCCAGCAGCAGATAGGGCAATGTCTTGCTGTTCATCGTTCCGCCTCGTCGCGGGGCCGGGGCCGCCCGGAGCCGAAGCCCCGGGCAGTGGAGGTGGCAGGGGTCTTATTCGACCGGGCAGGGGCCTTCCGACGGGGCGTCGGGCAGCCAGCACGGCGCGCCGGTGGTGACCATCAGCTGGCGCAGCGTCTCGGCCTGCTGATCGAGCACCTGGCGGACATCCTGGTTGGCAAGGACGATGCGCTCGAAGGCGTCGATATAGACCTGGTTGAACTGGCCGGCCTTGTCGCCGAGACCGACCGGCAGCAGTGCCGGCAGGGCGTCGGGCGAGCTGGTCATGGCCTGCACGGCCGGGCCGAGGGCACGGGCCGAAGCGGGCAGTTCGGCCGGCAGCGCGGCGTCGGTGGTGGGGAAGAAGTTGGTGGCGAGGAGCGTTGCGACCTGCTGCTCGGGCTGCATCATGTACTTGATGAGCTCCTTGGACTTGGCCACGTCAGGCGCGCTTTTCGGCACCGCGATGCCGGCGAGCACCGGCATGAAGGCACGGCCCTTCGGACCCGACGGCGCCGGGAAGGCGACGAAATCATCCGGCTTCTGGTTGAAGGCTTCCGACAGGCGGGCAATGTGGTCGAACGCCAGCCATACGTCGCCGGTCAGGAGCGGCTCCTGCATGAAATCGTAATTGGTCGAAGCCGGGTTGGTGTACTGCCAGAGTTCCTTGAACTTGCCCCAGGCCTGTTCGGCTTCGGCCGAGCGGAACTTGGTGACTTCCGAGCCGGTGAAGGCGGGCAGCAGGAAGCCCTGGAAGAAGCGGTGCTTCAGCCCCTTGGGGCCGGCCGGGAAGCCGAATTTCGGCGAGCCGGTCTGCTCGGCGAGGTTCTTGGCCCAGGCGATGACCTGGTCGTAGGTCAGGTTGTTGATGTCGGCGCCTTCGGGCAGGTACTGCAGCGCCTGCTTGTTGGCGGCCATCACGTAATTGGCCTGCATCCAGGGCAGGAATTTCTGCTCGGCGGTGCCGAATTTGCCCAGCTCCATGAAGGCGGGGCTGACAGTGACGCCGCTCAGATCGACATCGGAGAGATCGACCCAGCTGTCGGCGAAATTGGCGAGATCGCCATAAAGCCCGCCGACCACGCCGATGGCGCCGCTGCCGGCCTCGGTCTCGGCCTGGATGCGGGTGATGAACGGACCCGGCTCCTGGGGCTGGAAGTCCACGCCGCCGGGGAATGCCTTGAGCACCTGCTCACGCATCTTCTGGGTCTCTTCGACCGGTACGGCCTGGTTGGACCAGAACAGCACCTGGGCACTGGCCGTGCTGGCGGTGAGGCCGATCGCCAGCGCGGCGACGGCGAGAGTCTTGAGTGTGCGTTTCACGTCTTGTTACCTCCCTGTTGAACTAGAGCTTGCCGACTGGTCCGGGGACCGGTCCGTGACTGGCCCGCGCCACGAGCTTGGGCGCGATGAGCTTGGTGAGCGGCGATGCCGGTTTCTTCTCGATGATGGTGACCAGCATGCCGGCGATCTCGCGCGCCGATTCCCGCGTGTGGGCCTCGAAGGTGGTGAGGCCGGGCGGCGCGTAGGCGGCGGCGGTGATGTTGTCGAAGCCCACCACCGACAGGTCGCGCGGGATCGACAGTCCGGCCCGCGACGCTTCTTCCATGATAGTCAGCGCCAGTTCGTCGAACAGGCCGATCATCGCGGTCGGCCGGCGCTCGGCGTGGATCAGCGAATTGACCGCCGCCACGGTGGCGCCGCGATCGAAGCGCGGGGCGCTCGCGACATCGAGGATGACATTGGGGTCGCCGCGCCGCGAGATCGCATCGCGCAGCCCCCGCTCGCGCAGGTGGCGGAAGGTCATCGGATCGGAGATCGAGACGAGGCCGAAATGCCTGTGGCCCAGGTCGTAGAGCAGATCGAAGATCTCGCCGAAGGCCGAGACGCTGTCCGCATCGAGCCAGTTGAAGGCGGCGGACGAGTCCAGCATGCGGCCATGCGCGACGAAGGGGAATTTGCGCTCGAGCAGATAGGCGAGCCGCTCGTCGGCCTCGCCGATGCGCGGCACCACCACGCCGTCGGCGCGGCCGGATTCGACGACGTGGCGCAGCACCGAGAGCTCCGAGCGGCCGGCCGGCACGGTGGCGATGAACAGGTCCATGCCATGCTCGACCAGCCCTTCGCCGAGGCCGGTGAGGAATTCGCCGAGATAGGAATCGATGAAGTTGGGGCCGCGCACCGGCATGACGAAGCCGACGAAGCCGGAGCGCCCGGAGACCAGCTGGCGGGCCGCCATATTGGGGACATAGCCATATTGCCGGGCGGCCTCGGTGACGCGCTCGCGGGTCTTCAGCGCGATGGCGGGATCGCCCGAGAGCGCGCGGGACACCGTGCCGACCGAAATGTCGAGCCGCGCCGCCAATTCGCGGAGTGTCAAACCTGCCACGTGCGCTCCTCCCTGAGCTTGTGCGAGTTTTTAAACGTTTTCAGGATGATTGCAAACGTTTTAAAATCGATCCGGCTGCGCTGTGGAAGAAGTTGCGGGCCGGCAGGAGGATGGTGCAGGCGGACGGGATCGGGCGCGCGGCTAGGCCGGTTGCAGCTCGATCTGGGGATGGCCGGCGATGATCTCGAGGATGATGTCGAAATAGGTGGGGCCATCGCCGCGTTCGAGCGCGGCGAGGTCCGCCGCGATGCGCTCGGTATCGAAGCGGGTGGGTTGCGTGAGCTTGTCGAGATAGTGCCGGCGGGTCGCCTCGATGCCGAGGGCGAGCCGGCTGCGCTCGATATCGGTCCAGACCAGCACGACCCGGTCGACGCCGTGCAGCACGCCGAAGCCGCCATAGAGCAGGTCGTCGAGCGCATCGAGGCTGGCGCCGAGCTGCCAGTCCTCGCCCGCCATGAAGACGCGGTTGATCTCGTCATAGAAGGACGGGATGTCGGTGATGGCGGCGCCGTCGAGGGTCAGCGACAGGGTCTCGGCCATGGGTGCGCTCCTCTTCAAGGCGGCCACCACCGGTGCGGCGGCGGCCAGAGGCAGTCAAGCCGGTGGCAGCCATCCGGATAGGACTTTTGATCGAGGCCGCTCGCCTTGCGCTCGATCGCCGGGCTTGCTATCGATCGCAAATCCACAGGGGTGCTCCGTATCTGCCGGGGCTGAGATGAAGGCGGCAAGCCTTTGGACCCTCAAGCTGATCTGGGTAATACCAGCGGAGCGAGGCGGGCCGATGTTTTCTGGCGCACAGATTTCCCTTTATCCCATGACCGGCGATTTCGTCGGTGTCATCGTCGGCGCGCTCGGGGCGCTCGATCCTTACCGCGATCGATTGCGCATCGAGACCGACGACATCTCGACGCTGCTGGTCGGGCCGCCCGAAGTGCTGTTCCCGGCAATGCGCGACCTGTTCGCCGCGGCCAGCCGGACCGGCGTCCATTGCGTGCTGTCGGCGACGATCTCCCGCGGTTGCCCGGGCGAGCCCGACGACGCCATCTGCAGCTCGCCGCAGTTCGATGGGCCGGTCGCGCCGCTCAGCGAACGCCATGCCGCCGCCATGGCGGCGGTGGCCACGGCGCCCCAGACCGGGGTGCATGGGGTGGCGCAGCTGTCGCTCTATGTCATGGGGCAGGGCGACCACATGGACGAGATCTATGGCTGCATCGGCTTCCTCAAGGCCTCGGGCACGTTCGAGCGCTCCAAGCACTTCGCGACCAAGCTCAGCGGTGACGCGGGCGCGCTGTTCGGCACGCTGGAGCAGGCGTTCTGCCGGTTCGGGCCGCCCGCGGGCCATGTGACGATCGACCTGACGGTTTCGGCCAACAGCCCCAGCCTCGGCTGAGCCCAGACATGTCCAGCCGATCTGCCCTTTGGCGCCCCGCGGCGCGATTGCTTGCCCATGCCGGCCCGGCCATCGCCGCGGTGCTGAGCCTGCTCGTGGCCTGGGAAGCCTATGTGCAGCTCTCCGGCATCGCCCCGACCGTGCTGCCGGCGCCGTCGCGCATCGTCGCCGCGGGGCTCGGGCAATGGCAGAGCCTCGCGACGCATAGCCTCGCGACGCTGCAGGCAACGACGCTGGGGTTCGCCGCCTCGCTCGTCGCGGCGTTCGGCTTCTCGGTGCTCATTGATTTCTGCCGGCCGCTGCGGCGCGCGCTGTTCCCGGTGCTGGTGATCAGCCAGACCCTGCCGCTGGTCGCCATCGCACCGCTGATCGTCTTGTGGTTCGGCTTCGGCCTCGTGCCCAAGATCGTCCTCGTGGCGCTGGTGACGTTCTTTCCGATGCTGGTGGCGCTGGTCGAGGGCTATGCCGCCACCGACCGCGACATCGAAACCCTGCTGGCCTCGATGGGGGCAACGCGGCGGCGCCGCTTCGTCCTCGTGCGGCTGCCCTCCGTGCTGCCCTATTTCTTCGCCGGGCTCAGGATCTCGATCACCTATGCGGTGGTCGGGGCGATCTTTGCCGAATATGCCGGCTCGCGGCATGGGCTCGGGATCTACATCCTCAACGCCAAGAACAATTTCCGCCCCGACCTGGTGCTGGCCGCGGTGTTCGTCAGCGCCGGCATCACGCTGCTGCTGTTCGGCGCCGCCAGCCTGCTGCAGCGGCTGGCCATGCCCTGGACGCGCCTCGCGGAGCGGACGCCATGACGGCGCCGCACCTGCAGCTGCAAGCGGTCGGCAAGCGCTTCGGCGCCGTCGAGGTGCTCGACGATGTGAGCCTCGAGGTGCGGCCGGGCGAGTTCGTCTCGATCCTCGGTCCGTCCGGGGCAGGCAAATCGACCATCCTGCAGCTGCTGATCGGGGCGGTCACGGCGGACAGCGGGCAGATGCTGGTCGACGGGCTGCCGCTCGCCGCGAACGATCCGCATTTTGCCTACATGCCGCAGCGTGACGCCCTGCTGCCCTGGCGCCGGGTGCTCGACAACGCGACGCTCGGCCTCGAGGTGCGGGGCACCCGCCGCGCCGCGGCGCGCCGGCTGGTGGCCCCGTTGCTGGAGGAGTTCGGGCTCGCGGGTTTCGAGGGACATTATCCGGCGCAGCTCTCGGGCGGCATGCGACAGCGCGTGGCGCTGCTGCGCACCGTGGCGCAGCAGAGCGGCATGCTGCTGCTCGACGAGCCGCTTGGCGCGCTCGATGCGCTGACCCGGGCCCGCATGCAGGCCTGGCTGGCCGAGATGCGGCTGCGGCATGGCTGGACGGTGCTGCTGATCAGCCACGATGTGCGCGAGACGGTGCAGCTTTCCGACCGCATCTATGTGCTGTCGCGCCGGCCGGCGCGGGTGCTGCGCGAGTTCGCGGTGCCGTTCCCGCATCCGCGCCCGCCCACCGGCAGCCCGGCGCTGGCGGCGCTCGAAGCCGAAATCCTCGCAGAACTGTTCAAACTGGAGCCATGACCTTGCCGAACCATCATCTCCTCGCCGCGTTCGCCGTGGCCGTCACGCTGGGTGCCGCACCGGCGCTGGGGCAGGCGACCCCGGTCAGTGTGGCGCTCGACTGGACGCCCAACACCAACCACATCGGGCTCTTCGTCGCCGCGGCCAAGGGCTATTACGACGAGGCCGGCCTCGCGGTCGAAATCCTGCCCTATGCCGATACCGCCGCGGCGACGCTGGTCGCCAACCGGGTCGCCGATTTCGGCATTGTCGGCTCGATCGGACTGTTCACCCAGCGCAGCGCCGGCGCCGACCTGGTGGCCGCCTATGCGCTGGTGCAGACCGAGACCGGGCGCCTGGTGTTCAAGGCCGACCGCATCGATATCGCCCGGCCGCGCAACCTCGACGGCAAGCTCTATGCCGGCTTCGGCAGCGGCTGGGAGAATGCGCTGATCGGCACGATCATCCGCAACGATGGCGGCAAGGGCGAGTTCGAGACGGTGACGCTTGGCACTTCGGCCTACGAAGCGCTCGCCAACGATACGGTCGATTTCACCCTCGAAGTCTATACCTGGGAGGGCGTCAAGGCCGAGCGCGACGGCCCGGCGCAGCGCGCCTTCCGCTACGCGGACTATGGCGTGCCCGACCAGCACACCAATTTCATCGCCAGCTCCGGCGCCTATCTGGATGCCCATGCCGAGACGGCGCGGCGCTTCATTGCCGCGACCCAGCGCGGCTACGCCTATGCGGTGGAGCATCCGGACGAGGCGGCCGATATCCTCGTTGCCGCCAATCCCGATGCGGCGCTCGACCGGGATTTCGTCCGCGCTTCGCTGGCGGCGCTGATCGACGGGCATTACCTCAAGGGCGCCGACGGCGCCGTCGGCACGATCGACCCGACCAAGATGGAAGCCGTTGGGCGTTTTCTCTACGCGGCCGGGCTGCTGAAGGATGGCGACGGCAACCCGCTGCCCAGCCTGCCGGATCTGTCGGGCTACTACACCAACCAATATCTCGAGCCGCAGCCGTGACCAGCCCGGCTGTCGGGCGGCCGGTGGCCGCCGTCCTCGCGGTGGTGATCCGCGGCGGCGAGGCGCTGCTGGTGCGCCGCGCCAACCCGCCCGATGCCGGGCTCTGGGGCTTTCCGGGCGGCAAGATCGAGGCCGGCGAGACAATCCACGCCGCGGCCGCTCGCGAGCTGCTCGAGGAGACCGGCGTGCGGGCAACGCCTCAACTGGCCTTCGCCAGCCTCGATGCCCTCGACTACGACGCCGATGGGCGGCTTCGCAGCCACTATGTGCTGATTGCCGTGCTCTGCCGCTGGCAGGCGGGCGAGCCGGTCGCCGGCGACGACGCGCTCGAGGCGCGCTGGGTGCCGCTGGCGACGCTGTCCGACGGCACTTTGGAGCTGATCTGCGACGTCGCCGAGGTGGCGGCGACGGCAGCCTCGCTGTCCGACGCCCGATCATAGTGCCGCTCTCCCGCAACCTGGCGCTAGGGCGCCGGCTGGCCGCGGCGGCAATGGCTTGCGCGGCCAGGCGGAATCTGCAAAGCCTCGTCCGCTTTCGGTTCCGCCAGATGCGCGGATTAAAAGGGAACACGGTGCGGATTACCCATCAGGGGCCAAAACCGTGGCTGCCCTCGCAACTGTAAGCGGCAAGTGACCGGCACATCGCCACTGTCCTTCATGAGGGCGGGAAGGCTGTCGATCGCATCCGAGCCGCGAGCCAGGAGACCTGCCGAGCGCAAAGACCAGTAGCCGGGCGAGGTGCCCCGGCAGGGGGCGCGCATGAGACCAGGCACGGGTTCCGTGGCATTGGCGACAGCTTGGCCTTCTCCGATCCGGAGAGGGTACATTGGCTCGACCTGATGCCGTCATCGTCTGCATTTCGCAACAACATCTGAATGCGGCGCGGCAGCGCGAGCTGGCCGCAGCCGTTAGCGCCGCAACGCCGCTGCCGACCCGGCTGGTTCGGCTCGAGGGCAGTGGCCCGCATCTGGGCGAGGTGCTCGACGCGCTGGCGGCGGAGGGCTGCCGGACCATCCTGGTCCAGCCGCTCGGCCTGCCGTTTTCGCAGAGCCTCGCGGCCTGGCTGCCGGGTGTGCTCGCCCATTGGCGCGAGCAGCGCCAGGGCCCGCCGGTGCGCCTGCTGCTGGGGCCGGACCAGGCGGTCGGGAACGAGGTGATCGCCGCCATCGTCGCGGCCGCGATTTCGGCGGCCGATGCGGCCGAGCCTATCGCGGCGCAGCGCCCGAGCCTCGGCAAGCCGGGCTGGGACAAGCCGCCGCCGTTCCGGCATCACCTGCTGGTCTGCACCGGCCCGCGCTGCCAGTTCCGCGGCGCCCCCAATCTCAAGCTGGCGCTGGCCGAGGCGCTCGCCGCCTCCGGGCTCGCCGGCGCGTGCCTCGTCGCCACCACCGGCTGCCTCTATCCCTGCAACCAGGGGCCGCTGCTCGCCGCCTATCCGCGCGGCGAATGGTACCGGCTGCCCGACCGCGAGGCGGTGAACCGTTTCGTCGCCGTGGTCGTCGGCCGCAACGAACCGGTTGCCGATCTCATCGTCCATCGGGTCGCCGCGCTCGATCACATCCCGCACATCCCAGGAGAACCAACATGAAGCTCACCCTATGGCTCGGGGCAGCGCTGCTGTCCATGGCGCCCGCGATCGCCCTCGCCCAGGCGACGGTCTATCCGCTGACCATCCAGAACGGCGACAACACGCTGGTGTTCAACAAGGCGCCCGAGCGCGCCGTGACGCTCAACGGCCACGTCACCGAACTGATGCTGTCGCTGGGGCTCGCCCCAAAAATGGTGGGCACCGCCTATCTCAACCATCCGATCCTCGACAGCCTCAAGGCCGAGTACGACGCGATCCCGATCCTGTCGGACGGCACCGGGTCGCCCTCGCTCGAAGTGGTGCTGGCCACGGGGGCGGATTTCACCTTCGGGCGGCTCAGCGCCTATCGCGACACGGCGGTGGCGCCGGTCGAAAAACTGAAGGAATTGGGGATCAATGCCTATGCCGTCAAAGGCACGCTGATCAAGGGCGCGACGATGGACGACGTCTATGAGGACATCGCCAATATCGGGCAGATCTTCGATATCCAGCCCGCGGCCGGCGCGCTGATCGAGCGGATCAGGGGCGAGATCGGCGCGGTCGAGGCGACCATCGCCAGGGCCGGCAAGCCGCCGGTCAAGGTGCTGGTCTATGACAGCGGCGAGGACGCCATCTATACCACCGGCAAAGCGCTGGAGACCCAGTTGATCGCGCTGGCCGGCGGGGTCAACGTGTTTGCCGACCTCGACGAGACCTGGTCCAATGTCAGCTGGGAAGAGGCGGTGGCGCGGGCGCCCGAGGTGATCGTCATCAACGATTACGGCCAGACCAGCGCCGCCGACAAGATCGCCCTGCTCAAGCACGACCCGGCGCTCGCCAGCATGCCGGCGATCCAGAACGACCGCTTCGTGGTGCTGCCGCTGCCGTCGGCCTTCGAAGGGGTGCGCAACCCCGACGCGGTGCGCACCCTCGCGGCGGGCTTTTATCCCGAGCTGTTCGAGTGACGACGGCTCCGATAGCCGCGCCCGCCGGCTGGCGGGAGCGGCTGTTGCGCATTCCGCTGGCGCTGCTGCTGCCGGGGCTGGCGGCGGCGCTGGCGTTGTCGGTGACGCTGGCGGTGACCATCGGTCCGGTGAACCTCTCGATGCTCACGGTCTGGAACATCGCCTGGGCCAAGCTCAGCGGCAGTACCGGGATGTGGAGCGCCGCCGAGGAGAACATCGTCTGGATGCTGCGGCTGCCGCGCGTTCTGCTCGCCGCGCTGGTGGGCGGGGGGCTGGCGGTGGTCGGCGTCGCCATGCAGGCCGTGGTGCGCAATCCGCTGGCCGATCCCTATGTGCTGGGCGTTTCGTCCGGCGCCTCGGTGGGCGCGGTGCTGGTGCTGGGCGGCGGCTGGCTGGGCTTTCTCGGGATCTATGCCGTCTCCGCCGGAGCGTTTGCCGGCGCCGTCGTTTCGTTCGTCCTGGTGTTTCTGATCGCCGTGGCGGGCGGCCGGCTGTGGCCGCTGCGCCTGGTGCTCGCCGGCATGGCCTGCGGCTATTCGCTGTCGGGGCTGACGAGCCTCATCGTCCTCACCTCGGAGAACCGCGAACTGGCGCGTACCGCCATGGAGTGGATGCTCGGCAGCCTCGGCGGCACCGCCTGGTCGGACCTCGGGCTGCCGGCGGCGGTGCTCGTCATGGGCACCGGCTATCTGGCGCTCAGCGGCAGGAAGCTCAATGCATTGCTGGTCGGCGACGAGACGGCGGCGACGCTCGGCGTCGATGTGGGGCGGCTGCGCCTCAGGCTGTTCATCGTGCTGTCGCTGCTCACCGGGGTGATGGTCGCCGTCTCGGGCGCCATCGGCTTCGTCGGGCTGGTGATCCCGCATGTCGTGCGCATGCTGGTGGGCACCGACCATCGACGGGTGCTGCCGGTGGCGGCGCTGCTGGGCGGGGTGTTCCTCATCTGGGTCGACGTCGCGGCGCGCATGAGCTTTGCGCCGATCGAGCTGCCGGTCGGCGTCATCACCGCGCTGCTGGGCGGCCCGTTCTTCATCTGGATGCTGGCGACGCAGCGCTGGCGAAGCAAGGACACGGCATGAGCCAGCTGATTGTCGATGGGGTTTCGGTGGAGATCGAGGGGCGGCGCCTCGTCGACCAGGTGCTGCTCGACGTGGCGCCCGGCCAGTTCGTCGGGCTGGTCGGCCCCAATGGCTCCGGTAAATCGAGCCTGTTGCGCGCCATCTACCGCGTGCTGAAGCCTTCGGCCGGGCGGATCGTTCACCTCGGCGATGAGGTCTGGAAGGTCTCGGCGCGGCAGGCGGCGCGGCGCATGGCGGTGGTGGCGCAGGAGCGGATGGGGGAGTTCGATTTCACCGTCGACGAAATCGTCATGATGGGGCGCACCCCGCACAAGCGGCTGCTCGACACCGATACCGCGGCAGACCACGAACTGGTCGAGCGGTGCCTCGGGCAGGTGGCGATGCGCCACTGCGCCGGGCGGCTGTTCCAGAGCCTCTCGGGTGGCGAGAAGCAGCGTGTGCTGGTGGCACGCGCCCTGGCGCAGCAGCCCGAGTTCCTGGTGCTGGACGAGCCGACCAATCACCTCGATATCCGCCACCAGCTCGAACTGCTCGAGCTGATCGGCCGGCTCGGCACCACGACGCTGGCCGCGCTGCATGACCTCAACCTCGCAGCCCGCTATTGCGACCGGCTGGCCATGCTTTGCGAGGGGCGGCTGGTGGCGGCAGGAACGCCGGCCGAGGTGCTGACGGCGGAGCGGATCAGCGCCGTTTACGGCGTCGAGGCGACGGTGGGCGAGGCGAATGGCCTGCTCCGCATCGACTTCCGGCTGAAGCAGCAGTGAGGCTTACGCGGCGGTCGCATCGCCGCGGCCGGTCCGGCATTCACCATTGCGCCAGCCTTTGCTTGTCGGGCGCCCGCGACAACGCAATAGTTCAATGCATGTTTGCGAGGCTCTATTTGTGGATCATCGTGTCGTTGCTGCTGCTGGTCGGCGCAGTTGCGGCCGCGCCGGTATCGGCGCCTGATCTCCATGCGGCAGCGCTGGTCGAGGCGAGTGTTTCGGGCAGCGATTGCGTCGGGCTGCCGGGCTGTGCCGGCCTCAGCGGGACCGCGGACCTCGTGCCGGATACGCCGCCGCTGCTCACCGAGATGGTGTCGACAGGCCTCGCGCCGCTCTGGCTCGCCGCCTGGGCCCCCACCCGGACAAAGGCGGTGGTCGGGATCCTGCTGTTCCTGCCGGACGAACCGCCCAAGCGGCTCGGCTGAACCGCGGCGGTTTCCGCCCGCCCGTCACCGCGCTCGTCGCCCGAGCGCCTTCCCAGTCGCCAGCGGCCGGCGCCCGTCGCCCCCTGGTCTTGCCGGTCGCACGCCGCGACCGGACCGGATTGGCCATGCAGATCGAAATCATCACATCAGGCGCGCTGGGGCGCGCGGAGGCCGTGCTGTGTCGCGGCTTCCCACAACGCCCGCCGGGGTTCTGGAACAGGCTGCTCAAGGCCCTCAGCGCCTATCGCGAGGCGCGGGGCGCCGGCCCGATCGGCACGCTGCTGGTCGACAAGGGCCAGGATGTCGGGGTGCTGCTGACGCTCGACAGCCCGAGCGGCGCCGCATCGGCCGGGCGAAAGCTCAACCTCTCGAGCTGGTATGTCGACCAGCGCGCCCGGTTCTTTGCTCCCTTGATGCTGCGCGCGGCGGTTGCGGCGGCAGACCTCGTGACCGATCTCAGCCCGACGCATGACGTCGAGGCGCTGAACGAGCGCCTCGGCCTTGCCGGGCGGGTTCGAGGTTCGATGATCGTGCCGACTCTGCTCGACAGTTTCCAGCCATCACGGGCGCGGCTCAGTCTCGACCGTCAGGCGGGCGATCAGCTGCTGGCCGACCACGCCGCGATGGGCCTCGTCTGCGCGACGCTGCTGAGCGAGGGCGGTGCGGCGGACCCGCTGATCTTCCTGCCCACGCGGCTGCGCGGCGTGCCGGGCGTGCGGCTCATCTATTGCCCCAATCTGGGCCGGCTGCAGCTTCATCGCGGCGCCGTCGCCCGCCTCCTCGTCGGCCAGGGCCGGATGTTCCTCGAAATCGAAGCCAACCGCGCCGATACCTGGCCGGGCGCGCTGCACGCCCCGTCGCGCTGCCGGGTGTTCGCCAGCGGCGAACTGCCGGCCGACGCGATCGACCACAGCTACACCGAACTCACCTTCATCCACCAGGCAACCCCGGGGCCAGCATGATCGACGACACCACCAAGAGCTACGCCATCATCGAAGCCTATCTGCGCCAGCGCTTCCCGGCGCTCAACAATCTCAAGCCGGAAACCGAGCTGCTGGCCGGCGGAGCGGTGGATTCGCTCGGCATGCTCGACCTGATGATGTTCCTCGGCGAGCGTTTCGGCATCGCGCTCGAGGATGGCGATTTCACTCCCGAAAACCTCGCCACGCCCGAGCGGCTGGCCGCCTTCGTCGACCAGCGGGGGACCTCATGAGCGCCGAACCGCTGCTGGTTCACCACCTGCTCGACGGGCCCGACGCCGGCGACAAGCCCGCCGTCATCGACGGCGAGCGCAGCCTCGGCTTCGAGGGGTTGCGCCGCCGCGCCAGAGACCACGCCGCGGCGTTTCGCCGGGCAGGGGTGCTGCCCGGGGACCGGGTGGCGATCCTCCTGCCGAAATGCCTCGAGGAGTGCTGCGCTATTTTCGGCAGCAGCCTTGCCGATGCGGTGTTCGTGCCGATCAACCCGCTGCTGAAGCCGATCCAGGTCGCCCATATCGTCGCCGATGCCGAGGCGCGGATCGTCGTCACCAACCGGGCGCTGGCGCCGCTGCTCGCCGACGCGCGCGCAGAGCTGCCGGACCTGACGGTGGTGCTGGTCGAGGAGATCGGCGAGACCGATGGCGCGCTGCCGCGCCCAACGGCGATCGGCGAGGACCTCGCCGCCATTCTCTACACCTCGGGCTCCACCGGCCGGCCCAAGGGGGTGATGCTGAGCCATCGCAACCTCGTGGCCGGCTGCCGGATCGTCCGCACTTATCTGGGCATCACCGCCGCCGATCGCATCCTCTCGGTGCTGCCGTTCAGCTTCGATTATGGGCTCAACCAGCTGCTGACCGCGGTGGAGCAGCGGGCGACGCTGGTGCTGCTGACCTTCCGGCTGGGCGACGACATCGTCCGCGCCATCGACCGGCACGGCATTACCGGGCTCGCCGGCGTGCCGACGGTCTGGGCGATCCTCACTCGCGGCGCGCCGCTCCTCGCCCGCACCCGGCTGACGACGCTGCGCTACGTCACCAATTCGGGCGGCGCCGTGCCGACCGAAACGCTGCGCCGGCTGCGCGAGCTCCTGCCCGACACGCGGGTGTTCCTGATGTACGGGCTCACCGAGGCATTCCGCTCCACTTTCCTGCCGCCCGAGGAACTCGACCGCCGGCCCAACTCGATCGGCCGCGCCATCCCCGAGACCGAGGTGTTCGCGGTGACCGCCGACGGGCGGCGCGCCGCGCCGGGCGAGCCCGGCATCCTGGTGCATCGCGGCCCCACGGTGTCGCTCGGTTACTGGCGCCGGCCCGAGGATACGGCGCGGGTGCTGCGCCCCGATCCACGCACGCCCGCCGAGCGCGGCGGCGCCATCGTCTGCTATTCGGGCGACATGGTGGTGGAGGACGAGGAGGGCTTTCTCACCTTTGTCGGCCGCGCCGACGCGATGATCAAATCCTCGGGCTACCGGATCAGCCCCACCGAGGTGGAGGAGGTGGTGATGGCGACCGGCGCCTTCCGCCAGGTGGCAGTGATCGGCGTGCCCGACGCCACGGCCGGGCAGCGCGTCCACGCCGTGGCGGTAGCATCGGCGGAAGGCTGCAGCCCGCCGGCCATTCTCGCCGCCATCGCCGACAAGCTGCCGGCCTATATGGTGCCGCGCGAGATCGAGCTGGTGGCGATGCTGCCGACGACGCCCAACGGCAAGGTGGATTATCCGCACCTGTTGCGCGAGCGCTCGGCATGAGCGGCGCCGATCTCGCCACGGCCCTCGTTGCCGAGCATTTCGAGGTCGCGGGCGGCGAACTGGTCATTGGCGGCGTTCCGGTCAGCGAACTGGGACGCCGCTTCGGCACGCCGTTCTTTGCCTATGACGCAGGGGTGATGCGGCGCAGCTACCGGGCGTTGCGCCAGGCGCTCGATGGCTTCGCCGCGATCCATTATTCGGTCAAGGCCAACCCGGCAGTGCCGGTCATCGGGCTGTTCCTCAGCGAGGGGGCGGGGGTCGAGATCGCTTCGATCGGCGAATATCGGCGGGCGCGCGCGGCCGGCGCAGCGCCCGAGCAGATCCTGTTTGCCGGCCCCGGCAAGCGCCGGGCCGAGCTGGAGGAGGCGGTTGCCGGCGGCATCGGCGAAATCCATGTCGAGAGTTTCGAAGAACTGGAGCGGCTCGAGGCCATCGGCACGGCCCTCGGCAGGACCATTGCTGTGGCGCTCCGCATCAACCCGGTGGCCGCGGCACAGGGTGGTGCGATGCGGATGGGCGGCAAGCCTTCGCCGTTCGGCTTCGATGAAGAGGACCTGGGCGAGGTGCTGGCCGCGCTCGGCGGGTGCCCACATCTCCGCCTCGCCGGGCTGCATCTGTTCGCCGGCACGCAGGTGCTCGATGCCGGCGTGCTGCTGGCGCAGTGGGAGCACGGGCTGAAGTTGGCGCGCGAAGTTGCCGGGCGGGTCGGGCAACCGCTCGCCACCCTCGACCTCGGCGGCGGCCTCGGCATTCCCTATTTCCAGGGCGATGCGTCGCTCGATCTCGGAGCGCTCGCGGCAGGCCTTCCGGCGCTGGCCCGCAGCGTGCCGCCGGGCACCCGCGTGGTGGTCGAGCCCGGCCGCTTCCTCGCCGGGCCGGCCGGGGTCTATGTGATGGCGGTCAATGCCAGCAAGCGCTCCCGCGGCCAGAGTTTCGTCGTCACCGATGGCGGCATGCACCACCACCTCGCCGCTTCGGGCAATCTCGGCCAGGTGATCAAGCGCGACTACCCGATCATCGCACCGACGCGGCTGGGCGAGCCGGCGGGGCCGCCGGTCAGCGTCGTCGGCCCGCTCTGCACGCCGCTCGATACGCTGGGTCGAACCGTGACGCTGCCGCCGCTCGGCGTCGATGAACTGGTCGCAGTGCTGCAATCGGGCGCCTACGGCCCTACGGCCAGCCCCGGCGGTTTCCTGAGCCACCCGGCAGCCGCGGAGCTGCTGGTCGAGGATGGGGTGGCTAGTCCGCTGCCTCGCTGATCTCTTCGGAGAGCGCTCGCAGCGAGGCTGCGAGGGTGTCGAGCCAGGCCTCGTCGGTGGACCAGCCGAGGTGCTGGGCCGCGGCGAGGAGGGCGCCGCCGACCGGCGGCAGCCGGGGCAGGGTGGGTGGCCGGCCGACCCGTGCGGTGACGGCGCGCTGCAGCGCCGGGCTCGCGAACAGCCCGCCGGCGAAGCTCCATGCCATGGCCGGGGCATCGAGGCGCTGTTCGAGGGTCCTGATGTGGAGGGCAAGCTCATCGGCCGCCGCATCGACAATGGCGTTCGCCGCCGGGTCGCCCGCATCGGCGCGCGTCAGGGCGATCGGCGCCAGCGTGGCGATCTGCATGCGTGGCGCGTCGAGCCCCGAGGCCCAGCCCAGCAGCCGGTCCATCTGGTCGCCGGAGGCGAGGCCGAGCCGCTCGAACACCGCATCGACCAGGCCGGTGGGGGCGGCGCGCCCGTCGATCGCCTTGCTGACCGCGCCCAGCACCCGGCTGCCGATCCAGTAGCCGCTGCCCTCGTCGCCGATGACATCGTCCCAGCCGCCGGTGCGGTGCGAGCCACCGGCCGCATCGCGCGCCCAGGCCATCGAGCCGGTGCCGGCGAGAATCAGGATGCCCGGCCCGCCGGCAAAAGCGCCCAGATGGGCAGCATCGACATCGTTGAGCAGGCGCTGCGGCACCGCGCCGAACAGCTCGCCGATCGCCTGCTGCTGCGCCGCCGAGGCGGTATCGACCTCGCCATAAGCCGGCAGCGCCGCGGCGACGCCGGCGAGGCCCGGTGCGCTGGCGAACGGCCGCGCCAGTTCGGCCAGCGCCTCGCGCCAGCCCGGGCTTTCGAGCGGGCTGGTGCCGCGACCCCGTTGCAGCCGGATCGCCTGCCCGTTGCGGTCGGCGCTGGCGACCAGCGTCTTGCTGCCACCCCCATCGATACCGACGATCATCGCCGCATCGGCGGCCGGGTGCAGAGGCGAGGGGGCGAGGCGAGGCACGGCGGGCGCACTCCATCTGAAGTTTCAGTCGGGCCGCAGGCCCGGGTTTGCGGGAGCCGCAGCTATAGCCCGGTATGTCCCGGCAGAACCATGGCAAACTGGCAGCGCCGCGGCCGCCGCACCAAGCCTGCTCTGGACATGGCTCGACTTTCGAACTTCTGGCCCATGGACATATTCTCCATTGTCATCAACAAGATAGATGAAGCGGCCAGCCGCCGATATTCTCCCGGACCACCGATCTCGTATGCCGCCCAAACGACATGTGCGTTTCTCCCTCGCCCCGAGGAGGCTTCTCCGCGAACCGGTAGATGGGCCGGTCGCGCTTGCCGGATCGCCCGATGAGGCGATGGCATGACGCTCGATGTTGCGACGCTCAACATTGTCGCCCTGCTGAACACCACCATCCTGATGATCGTCTTTGCCGGCGTCCTGTGGGCGTATCGTTCTTTTGCGGCGACCAGGTACTGGCTGAGCTCGCTGGCCGCGCACGCCACCGGCACGATCGTCCTGACCATTGGCACGGCCGGCGGCTCGGAGGCTGCTGTAGCGTTCGGCAGCTGGCTGTTCGCAATCGCCTATTGTGGGGCGTGGCAGGGCGTTCGCGTCTTTTACGGCAAGCCGCCGGCCTGGCGTGCCGCCGTCGCCATCGTCGCGCTCAGTGCAGGTGCCATGCTGGCGCTGGCTGCTCAGGACCGCCCGGTGCAGGGCATTGCGACAGCGCTGGTTCAGGTCGTCTCGGTGGCGCTGATCGTCCTCACCGTGCTGCGCCATCCGTTGCGTCCGGGTGGCCTCGTGGTGGTCGGCGGCACGGCGCTCGCACTGGCCGGCAATATCGGTGAGTTCGCCGCGAACCTCGTGCGCCTGGCCGGCGGCGCGGGCCCCGATCCAGATGTCACGGCCTGGCTCTACCTCGCGGTCACCGTAGGCGGCGGTGTCTGCTATGTCGGCTTTGTGCTCATGGCGTTCGACCGCCTGCGCACCCAGCAGCGGAACTTCGTCGCCCTGGTTTCGCACGAGTTCCGGGCGCCCCTGGGGGTAGTCGCGGCAGCCGCCGACAATCTGTCGCTGGCCCCTGCCGCAGGGGACAGCGACGTGCGGTTGCGCGTCGCCAAGATCCAGCGGACCGTCAAGCGCATGTCGATGCTGATCGACAATGTCTTTGCCGGCGACCGGCTGGACAGCTGGCAGGCCCCGTTCAGCGCCAGGGCGACGTTCGATCTCAACGAGGTGCTGCAGGCCGTCGAAATGGGGTCCGACAGCGACGCCGCGGGGCGGGTCAGCTTCGCCTATGGCGAGGCCGCGCCAGTGAAGGGAGATCGGAACCTCCTGGAGATTGCGGTGCTGAACCTGATCCAGAACGCCCTGAAATATTCTGCCGAGGGCAGCCCGGTGAGGGTTGCGCTGTCGAGAGACCCCGGCGCGGCCCGCATCGTCGTCGCCGATCAGGGCAGCGGCGTCCCGCCCGACGACCGCGAGCGCATCTTCCTCAAATACTATCGCGTCGCCGGCCAGACCTCGAACGGCTCGGGCCTCGGACTGCACATTTCGCGGGAGATCGCGCGGCAGCATGGCGGCGAGCTGACGCTCACCGCGAGCGACCCCCGGGGGTCGACATTCTGCCTCTCGCTGCCCACCGACCGGCGGCGCGGCTAGCTCGAGCGTTTCACGATCAGGCTGCATCGGTGTGGCTCGGCCTTGGCCCCGCCCACGGCTGTCATCCCTCAGAAAGCAGGGATCCATTTCACCGCCCGCGCCAGCTGACCGATGGGTCCCTGCTTTCGCAGGGATGACACCGAGTGTGGTTCCAGGCAAACGGTGAAATGCTCCGGGGGCCCTTCGGCAACAGGTCAGGCCCGTTTCCGGCGGGCAGGGCGCGTCACCTGGTGCGCGGCCGACAAGCTTACGGAACTGTAAGCCGGGCGACAGGGCATTGTGAGGCGTCGACGCGATGGTTGGGCGGCGGATGTCGATCCGCCTGATCCGTCCCCCGGAGCCCCTGATGAAGAACCTTCTGCTCATCCTTGCTATCGCCACCGCGCCCCTCAGCCTCGGCGCGCTGTCCCTGCCGGTGCTGGCCGCGGCCAGCAGCGAGCTGGGCGACATGACCAACTTCCACACCATCGTTGCCGACACGCTGGGGATCGCGCAAAGCGGCGACCTTGCCGGCGCCGAAAAGCGCATCACCGATTTCGAGACCGCCTGGGACAAGGCTGCCGCGGCGCTCCGTCCGCTGAGCGTCGACAAGTGGACCAGGATCGACCATGCCGCCGATGCTGCGATCGAGGGCCTGCGTGCCGGCTCGCCGGATCCCGCCGCGGTGGTGCAATCGCTCAATGGCCTTATCGCCGTGCTCGATGATCCGAATGGCGGCACGGGCGCTAGCGTCGCCGCGGCGATGCCGGCGACCTTTGCCGTCAGCAATGCCGATGGCAGCCCGCTGCCCTGCGAAGTGGCGCTCGAAACCCTGCGCACCGCCGCTGCCGGCCGGACGCCGACCGACCAGGCCAAGTACGACCAGCTGCTGGGCAAGGGCCTCGAGCGCTGCAATGCCGATGACGACAAGCGCGCCGACGGCTTTTTCGCCGACGCCTATGCGTTGCTCGGCTAACCGAAGGATGCACCAAAATGCCTGCTTCTCTCCCCGCGGCCTATAACCGCGTCCCGCGCGTCACCGTCGATTTCTGGGTCATCAAGCTGATGGCTGTCACTGTCGGCGAGACGGCCGCCGACTACCTGGCGCTCAACCTCGGCCTCGGCCTGCCACTCACTTCGGCCATCATGACCGGTGTGCTGGTGCTGGCGCTGGTGATCCAGTTCGCCCAGAAGCGCTATGTGCCGGTGTGGTACTGGATCGCCGTGGTGCTGATCAGCGTCGTCGGTACGCTGCTGACCGACAACCTGGTCGACAACCTGCACGTGCCGCTCGAAGTCACCACTATCGCCTGCACCATCCTCCTCGCCGCCACATTCGCGGCATGGTTCTGGAGCGAGCGGACCCTTTCCATCCACACCATCGTCACGACGAAGCGCGAGGCGTTCTACTGGCTGGCGATCCTCTTCACCTTCGCGCTCGGCACCGCGGCGGGGGACCTCGTCGCTGAAAAGCTCGATGTCGGCTACCTGATGACGGCCGTGCTGTTCGCTATCGTCATCGCGGCCATCGCCGTCGCCCACTATGCGTTCAAGCTGAATGCGGTGCTGGCGTTCTGGCTGGCCTATATCCTGACCCGGCCACTTGGGGCCTCGCTCGGCGACCTGCTGTCGCAGCCGCTCGAATATGGCGGGCTCGGCCTCGGCACCATCGGCACCAGCCTGATCTTCCTCGGCATCATCGCCGCCACCGTCGCCTATATGAGTATCGCCAATCGCGGCGGCGAGCTGATCGAGGCCGCCGACCCGTTGCTCCAGGCCGACCCTCGCGCCTAAGGGTTGGCCATGGAGGCGCGATGGCGAGCAATGTTCGCCATCGCGTCCCGCTTTTTCTATAGTGTTCGGACGTGGAAGCGGCCCGCGACGGGCCGCTTCCACGTCCGGCTTCGGAGACATCCGCATGCGTATTCTGGTGGTCGAAGATGACCGGGCGACCTTCGACTACATCCGCAAGGGGCTGCTGCAGGCCGGGCATGTCTGCGATGGGCTCGAGGATGGCCGGGACGCGCTGGCCCATGCGATGCGCGAGCCCTATGACGTGATCGTTGCCGATCGCATGCTGCCGGGGCTGGACGGCTTGTCGCTGGTCAAGGCGTTGCGCGGCGCGGGCGTCAGGACCCCGGTGCTGTTCCTCACCGCGGTCGGCGGCGTCGACGATCGCGTCGAAGGGCTCGAGGCCGGCGGGGACGATTATGTCGTCAAGCCCTTTGCCTTTTCGGAACTGATGGCGCGGATCAACGCCCTGGCGCGCCGGCCGCCGGCGCAGGCCGGCTCCGAAAAGGTCAAGCTCGCGGTGCTCGATCTCGAGCTCGACCTGGTGCGGCGCACCTGTCACCGCAATGGGCAGGAGATCGAGCTGATGCCGCGCGAGTTCGCGCTGCTCGAATACCTGATGCGGAACGAAGGGCGGGTGGTGACCCGCACCATGCTGCTCGAGCGGGTGTGGGAGTTTCATTTCGATCCGCTGACCAGCGTGGTCGAGACCCATATCAGCCGGCTGCGCGCCAAGATCGACAAGCCGTTCGATCGCCCCTTGCTCCATACGGTGCGCAACACCGGATACAGCATGCATGCGTAGCGACTTCCTGCGCAGCACGCCGTTCCGGCTCACGGTTCTGCTCGGCGCCGCCTTCCTCGTAGCGCTCGCCATCGCCGGGTTCGTCGCCTTCGAACTGATCCGGCAGGAGCTGGCGGCGCGGGTGGACCAGACGGTGACCGACGCGTTCACCATCATCAGCCAGTCCTACGGCGAGGACGACGTCGCCGATCTCGGCGATGCGGTGCGCAGCCATGCGGGTGCGACCCTCCGGCATGAACGGGTCTATGCCTTGACCGACAAGGCCGGCACGGTGCTGGCCGGCAATGTCACCATGGTGCCGGCCGGCAGCGGCTGGGCAACGGTGGGCGCGGGTGCCCTGGGAGTGACCGACAATAGTGACGACTATCGCATCTTCAGCGGCGAGGTGGGCAGCTATACGCTGCTGGTCGGCTCCAGCTATGGCGAAACCAAAGCGATCGGGCGGCTGACCCTGGTGAGCCTCGCCTGGGCCGGCGGGCTGCTGGTGGCGCTGATCCTCGTCACCGGCGTGGTGGTCGCGGCGCGCGGGCAGCGGCGGCTCGACGGCATCGCGGCGACCATGCATCGGGTCGGCCGGGGGGAACTGACGGCGCGGATCGCCACTACGGGGCGGGGCGACGATATCGACGCGCTGGTCGGCGAGGTGAACGCAGCGCTCGACCGGCTGTCGGCGCTGGTCGAAAGCATGCGGCAGGTCAGCGTCGATATCGCGCATGACCTGAAGACGCCGCTTAACCGGTTGGCGATCACCGTCGAAAGCGCCATCGAGGCCGATGAGGCGGGCAAGCCCGTCGCCGCCTGGCTGCGCCAGGCGCAGGAGGAGGGCGTGCGGATCAACGCCACTTTCGATGCGCTGCTGCGCATCGCGCAGATCGAGGCGGGGGCGCGCCGCGCCCGCTTCACCTCGGTTGCCCCCGGCACCATCCTCGAGCGGATCGCCGACGCCTATGGCGAGGTCGCCGTCGAACACGGCCAGACGCTGCGGCTCACCGCGCCCGATGGCCTGCCGCCGGTGAGCGGCGATCGCGACCTCATGCTGCAGATGCTGGCCAATCTGGTGGAGAACGCCATTCGCCACTGTCCGCCCGGCGCCAGCATCGTGCTGAGCGGGCGGATCGATGACGGTCGGGTCGAACTCTCGGTCGCCGATAACGGTCCCGGCATTCCGGCCGAGGAACGCGACAAGGTCTTCCGCCGGCTCTATCGGGTGGAAAAGAGCCGGACCACGCCCGGCAGCGGCCTGGGGCTGTCGCTGGTGAAGGCCGTGGCCGATCTCCACGGCGCCACCGTCACGCTGCGCGACAACGCGCCGGGGCTGGTGGTGGCGGTGAGTTTTCCGCGCCACACGCCGGCCCTCTGAGCGCCACCGGCGTCCGATCCCAGCATACAGAACCGTAAGGGTTCAGACAGGCCGCCGACAAAGCCGGGACCTATCAACGCTCCGCCAAAGGGCGCCTCTTGGCCCAACAAGGAGTAGCAAATGACTTTCGGAACCAACCTTGCGGCCGCAATCCTCATTGCCGCCTCGCTCGTCGGCGGTGCTGCACATGCCGAACAGAACGACCAGGCCGCCGAGACATCGGCAGTTGCGGGAGCGACCGTAACGGCGAGCGAGGCCATTGCCGCCGTTGAAAAGCTCGGCACCGGCAAGGTCGTGGAATTGACGCTCGAAGGGCAGGGCACGGCCATCGTCTATGCCGTCACGTTGATGGGCACCGACGGCACCGAGACCAACTATGTGGTCGACGCCAAGACCGGCGCGGTGGTCGAAACCGGCGAAGCGCGCTCGGACGACCAGGGTGATGGCGATGGCGAAACCCAGGACGACGGCCCTGGCGGGCATGGCCAGGACCAGGGTGACGGCGACGGCGAGGCCAATGACGGCGCCTGATGGCGTCGACGCGACCAGCGGGATAATCGCGCGTCCCACCATGCACAACGCGTGACCCCGCCGACCTCGCCAGGGGGTTACCGGCACGGTGTGCCGGTAACCCCTCCAGCCCGAAGGGCCGGCGAGGCGGATTACCTCCAGATCAGAACGACACGCCGGCCTCGACGCCGGCGCCGAGCCGTCAGGCGCCCGGGCTCATGCTCACGACCTTGCCCGCATTGCTGACGGTGCAGGTCGAAACATAGGTGCCGCCGCTGGACATGGTCATCACCCAGTTGCCGCCGCTCTTCGACACGGCGGTGGCCGAACTCGTCCCCGCAGCGACGCCCTGATAGGCGTCGGCGCTCTTCATGCAGGCAGCCACCGCGGCGTCGGAGACCTGGCTGAAATCGCTGCCGCCGGCAGATGCGGCCGGCGCCTTGGCGGCGGGCTTGTCGCAATCGGGATAGAGATAGCGGTCGGCCTGGCTGACATCGGCGGGGCAACCGCCCCCGGCACCGTGGCTGGTGTGGAGCTTCACCCCGCACAGCGCCGGCTTGACGATATCGACCGATTTGAAGCGGCCCTGCGACACCGGCATATGCACGCAGACGCCCTCGGCGGAGTTGAGCCAGTAGCTGCCCTTGATGTTGCGGTAGCCGAGGGCGTTGAGCCCGCCTTCGGCCTGACCGGCACGGGCGCCGACATAGTCGGCCAGTTCAGCCGGCGGATGGGCCAGCGCCGGCGCCGCCAGGGTCGCCAGCAGCAAAGCAAGCAGAGAGAACAGTTTCAAATGCATGATGGTTCGTCCCTTCTGTAAATGCGATGAGCATAATCCGACTATGCTTGCGATTACTATTTACCGATCGTGTCGGGACAAAGTCACATTGCGCCAAGCGCGGGCGCGGCGGCGCGAGGCCGGTTCCGCCGCTCTATGTCGCGGGGGTGAAGCGCAGCCCGACGCCATTGGCGCAGTAGCGCAGGCCGGCGGGCGGCGGGCCGTCCTGGAATAGGTGGCCGACATGGCTGCCGCAGGTGGCGCAGATCACCTCGGTGCGGACCACGCCGTAGCCGGTGTGATGGCCGCCCAGATAGCTGTCGTCGGCAACGGTTTCGAGGGCGCCGGGCAAAGGCGCGGTGAAGCTGGGCCAGCCGGTGCCGCTGTCGAACTTCATCCGGCTCTCGAACAGCGGGCTGTCGCAGCCGATGCAGGCAAATACCCCGGAGCGCTTCTCGCCGACCAGGGCGGATGTGCCCGGCCGTTCGGCTCCCTGCTCGCGCAGCAGATGGAACTGCTCGGGCGTCAACAGCCGCCGCCACTCGGCCTCGGTGCGGGTAACGGGATAGGTTTTGAGCATCAAGACCTCCATCGCCGGACCCGATGATAACGCCGAAACCCGCTGCGGGCCACGGCGTGTTCACATTTGCAGAGCCCGATCCTCCACCGCGCGCGGCTAGGGTCTCGCCGCGCTCAGGTCGATGGCGGTGAACATCGACACCTGCTCGGCGATCGAGCGCTCGGTGGGCAGGCGTTCCATCGAGCTGGCGCCGTAGAAGCCGTGGCAAACCCTGGTACGGGCCAGCACGTGCCTGGCGTCATCAGGCATGGCGATGGGACCGCCGTGACAGAGGATGATGATGTCGTCGCGGGCCGCCCGGGCGGCGGCCGACCAGGCGTCGATCCGGTCGACGCAATCATCGAGACCAAGCGCGGTTTCGGCGCCGATGGAGCCGCCGGTGGTGAGGCCGAGATGGCAGACGAGGATGTCGGCGCCCGCCTTCGCCATCGCCACCGCATCCTCACTGGAGAACACATAGGGCGTGGTGAGCATGTCCATGGCGGCGGCTCGGGCGATCAGCTCGACCTCCAGAGCGTAGCTCATGCCGGTCTCCTCGAGATTGGCGCGGAAGACGCCGTCGATCAGCCCGACGGTCGGGAAGTTCTGGATGCCGGCAAAGCCCAGAGCCTTCAGCTCGCTGAGGAATTTGTCGGGGATCAGGAACGGGTCGGTGCCGTTGACGCCGGCGAGGACCGGGGTGTCGCGGACCACCGGGAGCACCTCGTGCGCCATTTCGACGACGATGTCGTTGGCGTTGCCATAAGCCATCAGCCCGGCCAGCGAGCCGCGGCCGGCCATACGGTAGCGCCCGGAATTGTAGATCACGATCAGGTCGATGCCGCCGGCCTCTTCGGCCTTGGCGCTGAGGCCGGTGCCGGCGCCGCCGCCGATGATGGGGCGGCCGGCGGCGATCTTGCCGTGCAGGTTGCGCAGGATGTCCTGGCGGGAAAGTCTGGTCATGTTGGGAAGCCTCAGGAGGAACGGAGTTCGGAGAAATTCGTCGCCAGCGCCGCAGCGAAGGCTGGATCGTTGATGTGAAGGTCGAGCTCCACCAGCTGCCGGTTGAGCGCCGCCTGCCAGCCGGAGCGGATGGTGTCGAACAGCACCTGGTCGGCCGCCGGGTCGTGAAACGGCTGGCCGGGCGCATCGATGGCCGAGACGCCCCGCAGCGGCAGCAGGAAGCGCACCGGCCCCGGCATGCGGTTGAGCCGGCTGACGATGAACTCGGCGGTGCGGCGGTTCTCGTCCGGGGTGGTGCGCATCAATGTCACCTGCGCGTTGTGAACATGGAGCTTGCGATCCTTGAACTCAGGCGGGACGGTGTCGCGGGCGCCGAAGTTGACCATGTCGACGGCGCCGACCGAGCCGACATAGGGCAGGCCGGTGCGGATCACCGCGCCGAAGCGGTCCTCAGTGGCGGGGAACACGCCGCCGACCAGCAGATCCGGCACTTCGGTGGTGGTGACGTCGATCAGGCCGGCGACAAGACCGGAATCGGCGAGCTTTTCCATCGATTGGCCGCCGGTGCCGGTGGCGTGGAAGGTGTAGACCTCGTGCGTCGGCTCCATCGCCTCGCGCAGCATGGTGACGCATTGGGTGGTGACGCCGAACATGGTCACCCCGAGGCCGGGCTTGTCGGTGCCGGAGACCGGCGGGGTGTTCAGCGCCATGCCGGCGGCGGCATGAGCGGCATTGCCGATAACCCGGCGCGAGATGGCGTTGAGCCCGGCGACGTCGACCACCGAGTACATCATGGTGAGATCGTTGGGGCCGACATAGGGCGCGATGTTGCCTGAGGCGACGGTCGAGACCATCAGCCGCGGCAGCCCGATCGGCAACGAGCGCATCGCCTCGGTGACGAGCGCGGTATTGCCGGTGCCGCCCAGCCCGAGCACGGCGCCGATATCGGTGCGTGTCGCGAGGTAACGGGTCAGCGCCGTGGCCATGGCGGAGACCGCGGCGCCGCGATCGGTGAGGCCTAGCACTGCGTGGGTACCGCCCGGATGGTGCGAGGCGACCTGCGCGGCGCTCACCCCGGCGCCGTTGTCGCCGGCCGCGCCGGAGCCCTGCGTGCCGACATCGACCAGTACAGACTCGGCTCCGGCGGCGTGGACGCGTTCGACTGCGTAGCGCAGCTCCGCCCCCTTGGTGTCCATGGTTCCAACCACATAGACCTTGGCCATTTTTCCTCCCTTTCCCAGCATTTGCGGGCGTTTCCGGCGGCTTTGGCGCCAGCATCGTATGCAATAGGCATAACGTGCATTTTCCATATTGTATATTCTTTCGAGAATTGCATACATATGGCCATCGAACGAAAGGCCGATGGAGCCCGAATGAACGCCCCCCGCCACCTGACGCTGCGCGAACGCATCTACGAGGAGATCGTCAGGATGATCGTCTCGGGCGAGCTGCCGTCGGGCACGCCGCTGGATGAGAAGGCGCTGACCGAGAAGCTGCAGGTCAGCCGCACCCCGTTCCGCGAGGCGCTGGGGACGCTCAGCAAGGAAGGGCTGATCGAGATCAAGCCGTATCGCGGTTTCTTCGTCAGGAGCTTTTCGAAGAAGGAAACCGAGGATCTCTACGAGCTGAGGAAGACCCTCGAGTGCTTCGCGGTCGAGCTGGCGGTGCCGCAGATGAGCGACCGGCATATCGCCAATTTCGAGCGCATTCTCGATGAGGCGGTGGCCGCGCTGAAGGCAGACGACATGGTCGCCTACGGTCAGGCCGACCGCGAGTTCCACGAGACCATCGCCGAGCTCTCCGGCAACGCGGCGCTGATCGAGACGCTGAGCCGGCTGGCGCTGCAGATCCAGATCGGCCGCACCATCGCCAACGAGAGCCACACCTTCGCCGAGGACGCGGCGCGCGAGCGCGACGACATCCTGGCCGCCTTCCGCCGCCGCGACATCAAGACCGCCGTGGCGCTGATGCACGCCCACATTTCCGACGTGCAGCGCACCGTGCTGGCCCGCTTCGAGGAGGTGAAGCCGGCTCGGCGCTAGGGCAGTACCGCCCGACACAGACGACGACGCCGGTCAACCGGCGCGACAACACGAGGAGGACCAACCATGTTGAGACGAACCCTGATGGCTTCGGCCGCAGCGCTTGGCGCTGCCGGACTGCTCGCCGTACCCGGCCTGGCCCAGGCCCAGACCCTGACCGTATGGGCCACCGACCAGCTGGCGCAGCCGCTGGTGGCGGAACTGTGGAACAAGCTGAAGGCCGATTTCGAGGCGGCCAATCCCGGCGTCACTGTCGAGTACATGCCGCCCACCGGCACCATCTCGAACGGCGCCGTGCAGGCAGCGATCCAGTCCAATGCCGGCCCCGACGTGCTGCTGACCAATTCGGGCATTGGCCGGGTCAGCACGGTGGTCAACGCCAAGCTGATCCAGCCGCTGACCGCGCACTACTCGGACATGGGCTGGAAGGACAAGATCTTCCCCTGGCTCTACGACATCCTCTCCAGCCAGTTCGGCGGCGAGATCTACGAGGTGCCTGACGGCATCGACGCGATCGGGCTCTGGTACCACAAGGACATGTTCGCCGAGCACGGCTGGAGCATCGGCGGCAGCTGGGCCGATTTCGAAGCGCTGCTGCAAAAGATCAAGGATGCCGGCCTCGAACCGCTCGCCGTCGGGCCGCGCAACGGCGCCAATGGCGGCCACCTGATGGGCAATTTCCTGCAGGCTGCCGCCGGCTCGACCGTCATGGGCGAGGTGGTGTCGGGCAAGAAGGCCTGGACCGATCCGGAGCCGCTGCTCGGCGCCGAGCGTGTGGTGGATTTCGCCAGGAAAGGCTTCATCAGCCCGCAGATGGCGGGGCTCGACCAGGAAGGCGCGATGCGCATGTGGATCAACGAGCGCGCCGCGATCTTCTTCGGCGGGCCGTGGTTCATCGGCAATGCGCGGGCAGGGGAGTACCCGCTCGACAATATGGGCTTTGCCACCATCCCCTCGGACATCGAGGGCGAGAGCAAGCCGACCGGCGGTATCGGCTGGAGCTGGATGATCCCGACCAGTTCCAAGCAACCCGAGCTGGCGGCCAAGTGGATCGACTTCATCCTCTCCGATGAAGTGATGCGCTACCGCGCCGAGCACCCGACCGGCAACCAGATCTCGCCGCGCGAAATGCCCGACATCAAGCCGGTGGTGCCGGTGATGGTCGATGTGTTCGCCGCCGCCGCCAAGGGGGTAGGGTACAACCCTTCAGTCTACGGCCCGGGCTCGGCCCCCAACCCTTGTTCCGGGGGGGCGGGGGGGCGGGCGGGCGGCGGGGCCCGGGCGGCGGACGGCAGGCCGCAACGGCGGGCCAAGGGGCCGGCGCCATGGGGGGCGGCCGGAGGCGGCCCCCCCCCCCCCCCCCCCCCCCTGGAGGGGGGGGGGCCCCCGCCGGTGCGATCGGCACCATCTCGCCAAGCGCTCGACTCTTCACCTCCCCCTTCATGGGGGAGGCCGGGAGGGGGCCGTCTGTCTCAACGGGAACCGTAGATGACCAGACTGACCACCACCGCCGATGGCGCGGACCTCCGCGCGCCTGCCTCGGCCCGACGCCGCGACGGCTCGCGCGATGGCTTCGGGGCGGCCTTCGTGCTGATGCTGCCGGCCATCGCGCTCTATGGGCTGTTCAGCCTGACGCCGATCCTGTTCACGGTGTGGATCAGCTTCACCAATTCGGGCGGCTTCAACACCGAGGCCAGCTTCGTCGGGCTCGACAACTACCTGCGGGCGGGCGACGACCCGATCGTCTGGCAGAGTCTGGGCCGCACCTTCCTGTGGCTCGGCTACCACGTCGTGCTGGCCGGCGGGCTCGGCCTGGTGCTGGCGCTGGCGGTCAGCCGGCTGAGCCGCACCCGGGTGTTCTTCCGCACCGCGTTCTTCCTGCCGCACCTCGTATCGCTGGCGGTGGTCGGGGTGATCTGGGCCAATATCTACGATCCGTTCTACGGGCTGATCAGCACGGCGCTCACCCAGATCGGGCTCGGCAGCTGGAACCAGGGCTGGCTCAGCGATCCGCTGCTGGTGCTGTTCTCGGTCAACGTCGCGAGCTCGTGGCAGGGCTTCGGGCTCTACATGCTGCTGTTCATCGCGGGCCTGCAGAATATCGACCAGAGCCTCTACGAGGCCGCCGAGATCGACGGCGCCAACAGCTGGCAGAAACTCTGCAACGTCACCTTGCCCGGGCTGCGCGACGTGATGACCTTCGTCATCTCGCTCGCCATGATCAACGGCCTCAAGGGCTTCGCCACGGTGTTCGTGATGACCAATGGCGGGCCGTTCTACGCCTCCGAGATCATCACCACCTACATCTACCGGCTGGCCTTCCAGGCGCAGGACCACGGCCTCGCCGCGGTGCTGTGCATCCTGATGAGCCTGCTCGCCATCGTCATCACCGTGGCTTTCAACCGCTGGCGCGCGAGGCAGGCAGCATGAGCAGACGCAAACCTTCCGAACTGCCCGCCGTGCTGATGCTGCTGCCGGTGCTGGTCGTCATCGTCGGACCATTCCTGTGGCTGATCGTTTCCAGCCTCAAGACCGAACGCGAGATCGGCCGGGGCGACCCGTTCTCGTTCCCGGCGCAGCTGATGTGGCAGAACTATATCGATGCCTGGAACATCGGCAATTTCGGCAGCCTGATCGGCAACAGCCTCATCAACGTGCTGGGTGTCGTCACGCTGACGCTGCTGGTCTGCGCGCCGGCCGGCTATGCGCTGGCCAAGATCAGGTTTCCCGGCCGCGAGTGGGTGTTCTACGCCTTCATCTTCGGGCTCACCATTCCGGTGCAGGCGGTGATCATTCCGCTCTACCAGTTGCTCTCCAACCTCGGGATGATCAACAGCCTCTGGGGGGTGACGCTGGCGCAAGTCTCGAACGGCATCCCGTTCGGGCTGTTCCTGATGCGCAGCTTCTTCATGGGCGTGCCGAACGAGCTCACCGAGGCGGCCAAGATCGACGGCGCCAACCATTTCCAGATCCTGACGCGGGTGTTCCTGCCGCTGTCGCAACCGGCAATTTCGGCGCTGCTGATCATCTCGGCGCTCTCCACCTGGAACGATTTCTTCCTGCCGCTGGTGATGCTGATCAGCCCGGGCAACCAGACGCTGCCGCTCGGCCTCGTCCGCTTTGCCTCGACCTACAACACCGATTTCCGGCTGGTGTTCTCGGGCACCGTCATCACCTTCCTGCCGGTGATCATCCTCTACATCCTCACCCAGAGGCGCTTCACCGAAGGCCTCACCCAAGGCGCATTGAAAGGCTGACCCATGCCGCATCACGTCCAGCGGGAGATCCGCTATAACTTCGAATACCAGCGGCGGCTGAAGGCCTGCTTCATCGGGGCAGGCGGCCATGCCTACCGCAACGTCTACCCGACCTTCCGCTATGCCCCGGTCGACCTCGTCGCCATCTGCGATCTGAGCAAGGAGCGGGCCGACGGCTTCGCCGAGGTGTTCGGCGCCGAGCGCACCTATACCGACCACAAGGCGATGCTCGCGGCGGAGAAGCCCGAAGTGGTGTTCATCGTCACCACCTACACTCCCGAGGGCCGGGTCCAGGCAACGCAACTGGCGATCGATGCAGTCGAGGCGGGCGCCGACGTGTGGATGGAAAAGCCTACCGCCGCCAGCCGGGCCGAGATCGAAGAGCTGATGGCGGCCAGCCAGCGCACCGGCAGGACCATCATGACCGGGCTCAAGAAGACCTTCTTTCCGGCGATCGAAAAGCTCAAGGACATCATCAGCGCGCCGGAATTCGGACGCCTCTCCTCGCTGGTGGTGCGCTATCCGCAGAGCCTGCCGCCGGCCGCCGACCGGCTGAGCCTCAATGCCATGAAGAGCTTTGTCGACCACATCTATCATCCCGGCGCGATCCTCTCGTATCTCGGCGGAGAGATCGAACGGGCGAGTTTCGAGTGGGAGCCGGTCAATGGCGCCACCGTTGCGATGCTGCGCTTCAAATCGGGCGCCATCGGCACGCTGCATCTCGCCGCCGGCGCCTCGGGGTCGAGCCCGCTGGAGCGCGTCGAGGCGATCGGCGAGGGCGCCAACGCGGTGGTCGAGAACAGCGTCAAGCTGATCCACTACCGCAAGGCGAAGCTGCCCAGCTATGGCCGGGCCGCCAGCTGGATCCAGCCCGACGACAACGCGGCGCTGATCTACGAACCGGAATTCTCGCTCGGCCAGCTCTACAACAACAACATGTTCACGCTCGGCTACGTCCCCGAGGTGCTGCATTTCTGCGAGGCCGTGCTCGAGGGCAAGCCCATCAGCAAGGGCACGCTCGCGACCTCGCTCGAGATCATGAAGCTCTACGATTTCTACGCCAACACCAAGGAAGGCGTCTCAGCTTCCCTCTGAGCGCAAGGAGTATCCTACCCATGACAATCGAGAGTTTCGTGTCCCGCGCCGCGGATGGCGAGCGCGTGGAAACCGGTTGGGGCGAACTCAACTGGAAGATCACCGACAAGTCGATGGACGGCACCGAGATGACCTTCGGCACCTGCCTGATCAAGCCGGGCGAACGCAACCCGCTGCACTCGCACCCCAATTGCGAGGAGTTCCTCTACGTCGTTTCGGGCGCCTGCGAGCACAAGCTGGGCGAGGAAACGGTGCATCTCGCCGCCGGTGACACCATCCGCATCCCGCGCAATGTGCGGCACTGGGCCAGGGCGCTGGGGAGCGAACCGGTCTTCGCGCTGATCATGTTCTCATCGGGCAAACGCCAGGCGGTGGACCATGAGGGCGGCGGGGTGGCGTAGCGCGGCAGCGCCACCTCACTCGCCGTCCGGCCCGTCCTCCAGCCACTGGTCGTATTCGCGCTCGCGGCGGTGCTGGTCGAGGGCGCGGAGGTAGTATTCCTCGTGCCGGCCGTGCGGCCGGCCATCCTGCTCCCAGAGGAAATAGGCGGTCTTTCGCACCGCCTCGCGGAAGGCGTCATCCTCGGCGGGGAGGGCTCGGCCAGGGGGGATGTCGGGCTCGCGATTCATTTCGCAGTCAACGTCCTGAATTGGGAGAGGTTGCATTCGTGCAACATCATGGCCGAGGCTTGCGGCGTTGATACGAAAGTACCCTGTCGCATCAGCATATCTGCCTTGAACAGAACGCAAATCAGCGCAAGAGATGAGGCCTTCCTCTGGTTCTACCGGGCCGAGTCTGTCCGCCAATATTTCGGCGAGGGCAGGCCCTCAAAGCTTTATGTCTGGACCCTTAAATTGAGCTCGAATGCTCCGCGCAGCGCCTATTCGCCTGGCGATGCAATGTCACATGTCGTCGCCGCACAGCAGGGTAAGGGGTTGACCACCCTGTGGCGCATCATGGTTTTGACCTGGCGTCACCCCTGGATGGTGATCATCACCATCCTCTCGTGCTTCATCTCGTCGGCGCTGCAATTGTGGACGCCGCTCCTGCTGGGGCAGGCGGTGGATCGCGCCGAGGGCGTGCTGGATGGCGGGGTGGGCGCCGCCGAGGCGCTGTGGACGATCGCGGTGATCCTGCTGGTGGTCTCGGTGTTCCGCGGCCTGTTCACGATGTCGATGAACTATTTCGGCGAAGCGGTGGGTCACCATACGGCCTATGAGCTGCGCCTTGCGGTCTATGAGAAGATCCAGCGGCTGAGCTTTTCCTATCACGACAAGGTGCATACCGGCGACCTGATCACCGTGGGCATGCTCGATCTGGAAGGCGTGCGCATGTTCTTTGCCACGGGCCTGTTGCGCGTGGTGCTGCTGGGCACGCTGATCGGGGTCGGCGCCTATATGCTGATCTCGACCGACTGGATCCTGGGCCTGCTCGCCCTCAGCTTTGCCCCCTTCGTCGCCGTGAATTCGTCGATCACCCAGCTGAAGCTGCGCGCCACCTGGCTGATGCTGCAGGAACGGCTGCAGGACCTGAGCCGCGTGATGGAGGAAAACCTCGGCGGCATCCGCGTGGTGCGGGCCTTTGCCGGCGCGCGGCACGAGATGAAGAAGTACAACGGGGCCTCGGATGCGGCGCTCAAGCTGGCGCATGATCGTGTCAACATCCGCGTCAACTCGACCTCGATCATGAATATCAGCTTCTTCGTCTCGATGGCGCTGGTGCTGTGGTATGGCGGCGAGCGCGTCATTTCGGGCGAGATGACCGTCGGTACGCTGGCGGCCTTCCTCACCTTCATGACGATCCTGCAGATGCCGGTGCGCCAGCTCGGCCTCCTGGTCAACTCGTTCGCCCGCGCCTCGACCTGCGGCAACCGGCTGTTCGCCTTCCTCGACCTCGAGATCGAGATCCGGGACGAGCCCGGCGCAAAGCCGCTGAAGCTTTCCGAGGGCACGCTCAGGTTCGAGAATGTCGATTTCGCCTATCCGTCGGCGCCATTCCGCCCGGTGCTGGCCGGCGTCTCGTTCGAGGGCAAGAAGGGCGAAACCATCGGCATCGTCGGCAAGCCCGGCTCGGGCAAATCGACCATCGCCCATCTGATCCCGCGCTTTTATGACGTGACCGGCGGGCGGGTGACCATCGACGGTCAGGACGCGCGCGCGGTGACGCTGGCGAGCCTGCGCCAGGCGGTGGCCGTGGTGCAGCAGGACAGCTTTCTGTTCACCACCAATATCGAGAACAACATCGCCTATGGCGATCCGTGGGCGAAGGGCGCGCGCATCGCCAGTGCGTCCGAATATGCGCAGCTCCACAACTACATCATCGGGCTGCCCACCGGTTACGAGACCATCGTGGGCGAGCGCGGCGTGTCGCTGTCGGGCGGCCAGCGCCAGCGCCTCAACATCGCGCGCTCGCTGATGCTGCGGCCGGCGGTGATGGTGTTCGACGACTCGACTGCCGCAGTCGATGCCGGCACCGAACAGCGCATCCGCACCGCGATGAAGCGCTTCGCCAAGGACCGCGTCACCCTCATCATCTCGCACCGACTCTCATCGCTGATGCATGCCGACCAGATACTGTTCATCGACGAGGGCAAGATCGTCGAGCGCGGCACGCATGAAGAACTGCTGGCGCTCGGCGGCCGCTACCGCGCCCTTTACGACCTCCAGGTGAAGCCTGGCGACGACCAGCTGGAGGCTGCCGAATGACCGAGGCAACGCTCAACACCGAAGACGACAGCGAAGATCGCAACCGCCGCCCGCCACGCGCGGTGGTCGGCTCCAGCCTCGACCGCGAGGAAGAGGTGTTCGGCAAAGCTTACGATCCCAAGATCGTTCGCCGCATCTGGGCCTTCGTCAAACCCTATCGCAGCCAGATCTACCTGTCGGTCGCGGCGGTGCTGGTGTTCACCCTCACCTCGCTCGCCTTCCCGCTGGTGATCCGCTACGCCATCGACAACGGCATGGCGCAGGGCGGCGGCGGCCGCTCGGTGCTGCTGTGGTGCATCGTCGGGTTCGCCGGGCTGATCCTCATCAACTTCGTCGCCTCCTGGATCCAGGAGACGGTGGTGGGCAAGGCCGCCGAGAACGTGCTGTTCGACATGCGCCGCGCCATGTTCGCGCATTTGCAGCGCGTGTCGCTGGGCTGGATGGACAAGACCGAGGTGGGCCGGCTGATGTCGCGCCTGATGGGCGATGTGAACTCCATGCAGGAGTTCCTTGAAACCTCGGTGCTTTCGGTCGGCGATATCGTGCTGCTGTTCGGTATCGTGGGGGTGCTGCTGTGGCTCGACCCGATGCTCGGGCTGATCACCATGGCGACCATGCCGATCCTGTTCATCGTGCGGCTGTTCTGGCTGCCGCCGGCCAAGGTCAGCTTCATGGCGGCGCACCACACCAACTCGTCGGCCAATGGCGCGCTGGCCGAAGGCATCAATGGCGTGCGCACGGTGCAGAGCCTCGACCGGCAGCAGGTCAATTTCGACCTCTACGAGGAAAAGGCCCGCGCCAACCTCAAGGCGCATCTTCGTGCCGCCAAGTTCGCCCAGGTGATGGTGCCGATCGTCGATACGCTCACCGGCATTTCCATGGCCACGGTCATCGTGGTCGGCGGCCAGATGGTGCTGGGGCGCGAACTCGATGTCGGCGTCATGGTGGCGTTCCTGTTCTACATCCAGCGCTTCTTCGACCCGATCCGTTCGCTCACCATGCAGTATTCGGTGTTCCAGCGCGCCATGTCGTCGGGCACCCGCATCGTCGAAGTGCTCGATGTGCCGGTCAATATCGAGGACAAGCCCGATGCCTTCCCGCTGACCGCGGGGATGGATGGCTCGGTCGAGTTCAAGGATGTCACCTTCGGCTACCGCAAGGGGCTGCCGGTGCTGCGCAATGTCAGCTTCCGGGTCAACCCGGGCGAGACCGTCGCCATTGTCGGCCCTACCGGTTCAGGCAAATCGAGCTGCATGTCGCTGGTGCACCGCTTCTACGACGTGTGGGACGGTTCGGTGACGGTGGGCGGCTACGACGTGCGCGACGTCACCCAGGATTCGCTGGGCGAACAGGTGGCCATGGTGCTGCAGGAGCCGTTCCTGTTCACCGGCTCGGTGATCGAGAACATCCGCTACAACAAGGAGAGCGCCACCCGCGAGCAGGTGATCGATGCGGCCAAGGCCGTGGGCGCGCATGATTTCATCATGTCGCTGGCCGATGGCTACGATACCCGGCTCGAGCAGCGTGGCGGCAACCTGTCGCTGGGCCAGCGCCAGCTGATCAGCTTCGCCCGGGCGCTGGTGGCCGATGCCAAGATCCTGGTGCTCGACGAGGCGACTGCCAATATAGACAGCTATACCGAAATGCTGATCCAGAAGGCGCTGAAGCGGCTGCTGGAAGGCCGCACCGGCCTCGTCATCGCGCATCGCCTCGCCACCATCCGCGGCGCCGACCGCATCATCGTCCTGCAGAACGGCGAGCTGCTGGAATCGGGCAACCACGACCAGCTGATGGAAAAGCAGGGGCTCTACTCCAAGCTCTACACCATGAACTATTCGAGCTTCGACGACCTGCCTGACAATGCCGAAGACAATGCCGGCGCGGCAGTGGGGAAGGCGACCTAGGGCGTAGCGCTGCAGGCGCAGTCGGCGACCCTCTCCGGCTTGCGGGGGAGGGGGCTCGACTGCAGTCACTCCGCGTACCTCATCCACTTAGGGATGGCGCTCCCGCCTTCGCTCCTCTTCTATGTCACGCGAAAACCACGGAGATTCGCGATGCCGGCACTGCCCGATCACACCCTCAATGACGGCACGACGCTTCCGGCGGTGGGGCTCGGCACCTATGCGCTGCGCGGCATCCCGGGGGCCGAGGGCATGGCCGAAGCGCTGCGGGAGGGCTACCGGCTGCTCGACTCCGCGGTGAATTACGAGAACGAGGGGGCGGTGGGCAAAGCCGTTCGCATGTCGGGAGTGCCGCGCGAACAGATCCGTGTCACCTCCAAGCTCCCCGGCCGGCACCACAAGAAACCGAACGTCACCTGGGCCATCGAGGAATCGCTGCTGCGCAGCGGTCTCGACTATCTCGACCTCTACCTGATCCACTGGCCCAACCCGAGCCAGCAATTGTTCGTCGAAGCCTGGGAGGGGATGATCGAAGCGCGCGAGCGCGGCCTCGTCCGCTCGATCGGCGTATCGAACTTCCTGCCCGAGCATCTCGACCAGCTGATCGACAAGACCGGCGTGGCGCCGAGCGTCAACCAGATCGAACTGCACCCCTATTTCAACCAGCCCGAGCAGCGCGCCGCCGACAAGGCGCGCGGCATCCTGACCGAGGCGTGGACGCCGATCGGCAAGGGCACGGGGCTGCTGGCCGAGCCGGCCGTGGTCGCCGCCGCCAACAAGCACGGCCGCAGCCCGGCGCAGGTGGTGCTGCGCTGGCACCTGCAGCTCGGCGTGCTGCCGATCCCCAAATCGGCCACCCCGTCGCGCCGCCGCGAGAACCTCGAGCTTGGCGGCTTCCAGCTCGACGATGCCGACATGGCCGCCATCAACGCGCTGACCCGGCCCGCCGGCCGGCTGTTCGACGGCGACCCGCGCACCCACGAAGAGTTCTGAAGCGGCGGGGAAGGGCGACAGCGTTCCAGCCTCGGGGCAGGGCTGTGGTATTTGGCGTGGATAGATCGGTGGGGAAACATACCCCCCACCCTGTCCCTCCCCCGCAAGGGGGGAGGAGACCAGAACACTGGCGTTAGTGATGGCGTCTCCCTCCCCCTTGCGGGGAGGGGACAGGGGGTGGGGGTATGTTTTCCGCGCCGGCCTGTCAGCTGCGTCGCGGCCATCGGCGATGGCCGCGGGATTGATCGGCTAGCCCCGGTGCCGCAGCAGTTCGAGCACGACCTGGAAGGCCGGGGCGTGCTGGCGGCGGCTGGGGTAGTAGAGGTGGAAGCCGGGGATCGGCGGGCACCAGTCATCGAGCAGCTGCACCAGCTGCCCGCC
>Ga0066256_1000550_pt1 | contig 91716 bp, 97 predicted proteins | sample ThiBio_1000_biof_FD_87107 | JGI IMG/M metagenome (GOLD analysis project Ga0066256, IMG submission 87107) | Wastewater bioreactor microbial communities from Cape Town, South Africa - Thiocy_expt_1000_biof (version 2) | ecosystem: Engineered > Bioreactor > Thiocyanate-remediating >... | reverse complement strand
GATCCGGCGGAACCAGCTCTTCGAGGGTGACCATTTCCAGCCGGTGCTGGTGCGGGGCAGGCGGTTTGAGCATGACCACGATTCAAACACAAAGCCCCCAGCTTGTGGGGGCTTTGTCAGCAGTCTGGCTTTTACCGTCAAAGACGGTAAAAGTCTGAATAGTGAACGGGAGTGTCTTAATCCGGCCTCGATTTTTACCGTCAGCTCTACCGTCAACTTTTTCCGCTGACCGGCGATAGCCACCGATAGCTACCGTGACGTATTTATTTATAAATCAATACGTTACGACGGTTTTTCGATAGCTGGCGATAGTCCTCGAAGGACGTAAATTCACTCCCACTCAATTGTTTCAGAGGCCTTAAAACCCTCATGGGCACTAGCTTTCGTTGCTCTTATCATCACACTTTACCGTCACTTATACCGTCAAAAAATAAACCCTTGCTGGCATGGGGGATGGTCATGTCCAACCAAGTCCGGCTTAGCCTCCCGCCACGTTAGCCACTCCGAGCAACGTATGGTGCAAGCCAATCGGATCAGACGGCTTTACACGCGTATGTCGGCTGAACCAGGTGTTGGTGTCAACTATCACAGTCGACTCAAGGTGGTCCCCTGTTCGAGAGACTCGTGTCAGATATGCATTGATGCCTGCAGCTGCCTCTCTCGCCGTACCAGAGAGGACGTAGCCGACCATGAATCCAACAGCATGGTTTTCACCATATTTTCCGCTGGCGAACCTGTCGATACCTTCGACGACGTACTCACGGCATAGATGCCTGTCTGAGCCCGCGATCCGCTTGCATTCAATAATCGCATGAGGATCATGCTCCTGGGTACGCAAGAAAACTTCGATCATCATTAACGGAATGTCGGTACGCCCGTCCGGCAACACCACAGTGCTTTTTGATCGAGATTCGGTGCCGGGCAGCACAATAAGCTTCCATGAAGAGTTCTTCAGCGCATTGCGCATCCCGTCGCGCAGGCGTTCTGTCATGAGCACCTCGCCAGCGTCGGTATTCACATCTACGGCTGTATCCGCTTGCTGCCAACCCGCATTGACCGTTAGCAGAATTGCGGCAACAACCTCGGGCGCCAACTCGATGAACTCTCTGCCGAGTGCAGGAGGAGTCTCATACGGAATCCTCAAACGTCGCCCCCTAAGAAGCTCTCCGCGACGACCGTATCGGCATCCTCCAGAGCTGCAACGCGCATCCAGTGACGTCGAGCTGCCGGTTTGATAATCACCAGCTCATTGCGTCCGTGAACGCGTAGCTCTCGCTCGGCGCTGAGGGCGGTCGCAATCTTTACTTTCAAGCGCTGACCAATTCGCGTAAGCATGTCGTGTAATTCGCCTTGAGGGTTCACTAAACTTATAGTCGCCTCGCCTGGCCCGTCTTCCACGACAAAGCGCACGACGCGCAGGGCCGCCCCCCTCGGTAGATCCATCACTTCGGCGCGCATGTGCCGCTTATTGCGGGCCGAGAACCAACCATTCATTACAGACAGGAAAGTCTGGGCATACGCCACCATTTCGGATCTACTATCCGACGGGACTACGGAGGCCTCACGACCATCCTCCCACTGCCATCCAGCGCGCAGAAGCCCATCTAGAACGACAACGCGGTCAGCGTCACTAAGCTCGTAGAGATCGAAGACTGCCTCATCCACGGCGTTCCACTCTTGTGCGCCAATCTCCTGCTTTCGCAGCACCTTCTCCAAGTCCAGCAAGCGCCGTCCAGCCGGAGACTTTGCGGAGGCACGCAAATCAGGAACCGGCAGAAACCCGACATCGCGCATCAACAACTTTCGCTTATAGATACCGAATTCGGAGGCCGTCAAGCCGAAGAACCACGATGCGAGCGCGGAACTCAAGATTGCAGCGAGCAGATGCGCCGATTGCTTGTGGCTCGAAGGTAATGACGCAGCGAAGAAAGAATCCGTAAACACAACATCACGATTGGCGACCGCAACCAAAGCTCGCGGGTGCCCTACCACCATCTCTTTGACGATCAACAAGGGGGCTCGGTACGTGTCACGTGAGCGTGGCCACTGAGCCGACGATTGGTCGTATATCGGCAAATTGTTGGGAATATGGAAGTGCTGCATGTCGTTGGTCTGCAGGAATTCCAGGCCCTTCATTTCGCTCGCGTCACGCGTCTGCTTCGCTGGCTTGCCTTGAGTCAATCCATCACTGAACTTAGTATCAAGCAACGCGAACTGGTCACTCAGACTTTGGTGTGTCGATGTCAATTCCGCCAGTAGCAAGAGATCACGGCGGCGGCCTACGGCAGCAGCCTTCAACTTGAGCGGCTGCCTCTCGATCTCCTCCAGGCTCAACTCGATGACATCGCTTGGGGCCACCTCGAACGAATGGGTTCTGGCACCGCTGGGCGTCCAGGGAATCTGAACGACCGTCACCTGATCTGCTCTCTGCTTCGGGCGGTGACGCGCAAAGAGCACCACAGCTGGCATCGTTGCGGTTGCGAAGAGCCAACTGCACAAATTGGACAGGTTAACCAGTGTGACGGGGGCCAACGCGCGCATGAGGTGCAGAGCCGCCGCCATGCCTGTACCGCTGCGGCTAAAAAACGGTGTTGCGCTGAGAATGACGCCGAAGCGAGTCTGGTCATGCGCGAACTCTGTCGCCCGCAACACGAAGTCCAAACCTTCCCCCCGCGGCTGCGCAGGGACGCCCGCAGTTCTAGTCTTGCGCCGTACTTCAGTTCCTGCCTGACCTTTGAAGCTCCAAGGCGGATTGCCTACGATCAAATCGAATTGCTTTAAGCCGGTGGGCGTCGTTAATACGGCCTTTCCATCAGCATGACGTTCTACGCTCCGAGCGTCGCCAATAAGCAACGTCTTGCCAATCAGAGGCCGGAACTTCAGAGACTGCGGCGGCTGGGGATCGGGGTCCAGTTCAAGCGCAGCCAAGTACAAACTGAATGCTGCCACGCGAATGGCAGCTTCGCTGATGTCTACCCCATACACTTGTTCATACAACGTTGAGCGGATTACTTCCCGAGTAGGTGGCTGTCCCTCGGTACGTAGATAGACCAAGCGCCGCAACGCCTCGACCAGGAAAACGCCAGATCCGCAAGTCAAATCTAGTACAGACTCCTGTCCCGACAGTCCATCCATTACCTCATCGAGGACCAAGGAAACGACGGACAGTCGCGTGTAGTGCACGCCGTTTCGTAACGCCTCGGTGCGTTGCCCGCCTATGCCTGGTTCGGCATGCGCGAACTGTTCGTAGATCGAGCTAATCAGTTCAACGGGAATCACATCGAACTGATAAGGAAAGAAATTGAGCTGGCCGCTTTGAGGATCAACCGCTTCCAGGAACTCAGCGACGCGCTTCAAATGATGGGTGGCCGGCGTCGTCTCCACCGACGAAGGGGGGAACATGTCGCCATTGAAGGTCTGAGCCAACCAGGCAAACAGCTGTGCTGTCGCAGACCTGTCCCGCAGGATCGCCGGTAAGACCGTATACCCACACGCCCTTTTCAGACGTGTGGCACTGACAATTTGCCGATCGATCAGGTACTGGGTAAAGATCACCCGCCCGATCAAGGCCTGAGCCGCACTTCGTGCCAATTTTCCATCGACGAGATCGTGCTCAAGAGAAGCAAGGTCGGACAGAAGCCTCTGATCAACACTGGTCTTGCGATCGACGGTTGGCACCTGTGTCCAGAATTGACCCGTCTCGATCGCCAATCGGCCGGCCAGCTCGTCCAACTGCTGAAGAGACTTCTCAATGTTTTCGAAGCGACGGATCAAGTGCCTCTGCGCATCGCCATCCTTCACAGGCGCGCCAAAACCGTTGTACAGGTCGATGCGTTGCGGAGAAATAACCCACAGCAACGGCGCGAACCCTTCATTCCACACTTCTCGCCGCCACTGGCTGACTAAATCCTCGGAAGGCACACTCTGCTCGAACTTGAAATAGATGGTCAGCGACGATGCGCTACGCCAGAGCGCGTCGGGAGTGAAGACGCGGCCACGCCGTGACGACTGCGCCTCGGCGCCAAGCCGAAGTCCGGCTGCGGGCTGACCGTCCGGTAAGTAGCCAGTTGCCGCGAGTACCTGTTCGAGCGTTGCACTGTTCACGCCCTGCTCCTGATGGCTTCAGGCGGAAAAGGTAATGCTACTTGGCTTGGTACCAGCATGACAGGCAGCATATGCTGCTGAAGTCGCGCGATCAGCGGGGTGAGCGGGATAGCAAAGGCCGGTTGAGCCCCGGCACCAACGCTCCAAGTCCCCAATTCATGAAAACTGGCCCCAGTCGCTGTAACGAGCACAACGCCACCATCCAGTACTTGGGCACTGGCGTCAGCCAGCAGCCTGAACAGCGCATCCACGCCGGAACTCACCGTGCCAATATGGACACCTAGCGACCTCACCAGTTCGTTTGTGACGGCCAAACCCAGCAAGTCGGCAAAACTGAAGCGTGCCGCTTTCCCTGTCTTGGTTGCCAAGTACGGAACAGTCTTCCGCCAATGCCGCACCGTCTCTACAGACACGCCAGTAAGGGCGCGCATCTGATCCTGAGTGTACTGAATGGCTATGATTGTAGGCATTTCCGTTGTCGACAACTAGAAAACCTGTGTATTCTTGCATATGAAGCAGTTACCCGCAACGAGAATCAAGGCGGCTGCCGTATCCGCCGCCTCTGCCTGCAATAGGCACGGCTAGGTTTGCAACGGTGGGCGACGGAGCTGCCACGTCCCCAAGTAAGACATGACATGATCGGATCGGGAACCCGTCACTCGCTTGCGCAGTTCCTAGAACTTCAGGAACCTTCCGTTTGGCGACCGACCACCACTGCCCGTATGGCAGTTCACCGTCTTCACCTCACGACCACTAGCTTTCACCAGGTACGTCCGCAAGTTGTTCTTCGCGCATGTTAGGCGCCAGACAGGTCGTCAGGCCCAAGATATGCGAGTTCGATCTTGCTCACATCTTGAGAAACTTGAGCGCGCACTAGACCCGCCCTTCCGGGATTAAGCGCGGCCTGCACTGTGCCCAGCGGCGTACCATCAGCCGAGAGCACGCTGGGCTGACCGGCCCAGTGATGGATATGGACGGGCGTGTCGGGCGGCGGCGGGACGCCAAACCATGTCACGGCTGCCCTGTACCGACGATCCGCCCAGGTTCGGCTGTCGCGCGGGTTGAAGCTTTGCGCGAACTCCGTCCACATCGCCTTTGTCTCTGGGGTCGGCCAATCGGGCTGTGCGCTCCATGCGGCGACGGCTTCAGAACTGAGCCACTGCCGAAGCTCCTGGCCCGTCCGGAAGGTTGCACCGGTGTCGATGACGGCCTTGATAGCGCCGAGCCTTGAACTATACCCCGCCTGAATGAGGATGGACGCGGAGCGGTTTAACGTTCCGGTTTCCACGGCAGGCACTGCCAAACCGAGCTCATAGACATCGAGTGGAAAATCATCGATGGTGTCGCCGTTGGCGGCCGCACGAACGCGAAGAGCCTCCATTGCCCACGGCAGACGATAGACGAGTCCACCTTCAATGAACTGCAGTGTCTCCGACTCTAGACCGGCAGCGATGCCGAAGAGAGGCTGGCCGAGAAGCCAAGCGCGGACGATGTCGCGCCAATTGGCCGGCATGGGATCAGGCGTGAAGGGATAGAAGGCGAAGACGCGTTCGGCGATAGCCGTAATCGTGGCGATCGCCTCCTCGGCATCGTCATTCAGGATGGCTCCATTGGCCTGAATCAGAAGAAGGTTGGCGTCCGCTGCGATGGCGTCCAGCGCCTGTCCGGTTTCCAACCCGACGCCAGCCAGGAAATAGCCTCGGCGGCTCGCGGCGGTCGATTGATTCCAGATAAGCCGACTGCGCGAAGCAAGGCCCGCCTTAAGAACCTGCTGTACCTGCTCGTTCTGCCTCAGAAGTCGGCGGTGCCAGAGAGATGATTGCAGGATATCGTCCAGCGCGGCCTCGATCCCATCGTCCGGAATATCATTTTCGCCGATGAGGCTGAGGACAGCCGTGTCGAGCGTTGCGACGTGCCGTTCCCAATTCGCAAGGGCGCGCTCACGGTCCTCGGGCTTCTCGTTCGCGACCTCAGGGAAGGTCCACTCTGTAGCGTTGTTCGCGACATACTCGATGAGCTGGTTCAGGTCTCCACCGATGTGAGCGTTCATCCGGGACAGCAGCGCCGCGACTAGCTGCACCAGCCCGCTCTCCATGTTGCGCGCACCGAGATCGTTTATGAGCGATTCCCAGTTTCTCCGCTTCTTTGCAATTTCGTCGAACATCGGGAAGAGTACGATGCCTTCCACATCGACATAGGCCCGTCCGGCCCGTCCAATCACGTTCTTGAACTCGGATATCTCAATCCGTTCGCCGGCGCGATGGAGGGAATGCATAACCACGGCCGTAGCCGACAGGTTGAGACCTTGCGCTAGAGTCGGTGACGAAATGGTGACCTTGAGAACGTTGTCGCGCAGCAGGCTCTCGACCTCCTTGCGGTAGGCTGTTGGCAAGGCGCCATGGTGCAGCGCCACACCGAGGCGCAGGCATTTGAGGATGGCGCTATCCGGCCCGAGCCATTCCTCGCCAAGCGCAATCGCGGTGTTGAGCACAGCAGTATCTGCCTCCAGCAACGAGCGCAACGCGCCGCGCCCATGAAGATCGACGATCACTCCAGCAAACGGCTCGACGCTGCGCCGTTCCGGGCAGAAGATAAGGACTGTTTGCCCATCCTCGACAAGCCGCCAAGCCGTTGCCAGGCAGAGCTCGCGCTGATCGCACGGGAATAGCTTAGTTCGACGACGCTTGGGCGGCACCCAGGTCGGCGGCGCCGATCCGGTGAGGAACCGCTGGACCCAGGGCCGTTCTTCGCCAACGCGCAGATTCAGGCGCGCAGTAGGCGATGCCCAAACTACCTCGCCGAACCGCAGCCGCGTCGGACGCCAGTCGTGCTTTATCAGGCCGCCCGGATGGTCGCGGCGCAGCCATCCAGCGAAGTCATCGAGCTGGTCGCCGTCGGGGAGAATCGCCGATAGGCACACGATTCGCCGTTCATGCGCATCCGCACGACGAAGAAGCCTCTGGATTTGCACCTCGTAGCGGACCTCGCGCTCGTTGAGGCCGATCATGTGACCCTCGTCGAAGACGAGCAGGCCGACGTCATCGAGAAGGGATGGATCATTGCGAAGCGCAAAGTCGAGCTTCTCCGGCGTCGCGACAACGATATCGCGCTCGCGGATCGCGTCCTCATCGAAGCCGCTAACCCCGATGCTGCCGTAGAGTGCGGAGACCGTCTTCCCAAGCGGGCCGAAGGTCCGCTGCAGCGTCGTTTCGGTCTGGGCGGACAGCGCGCGCAGCGGCGTGACAAAGACCACTCGCTTTCCGCTGGCCAGACAGCGCAAGATGCATAGTTCGGCGATACGTGTTTTGCCGGCACTGGTGGGCAGCGAGACAACCAGATCATCCGACCGGTCAACCGCGCGGATAGCCGCCTCGATCTGAGAAGGCCACAGATCCACCTCGGCTTTAGAGCGCTGCTGCAACAGGGCGATGAAAAGCTCGCGAAGTCGAGGCCAGTCGGCCGCCTCGCCACCCACTGGTTGGAGCGGCACCCTTTCATGGAAAGTGCTCGACCAGAGGTCAGAAAGAAGGTGGATGGCGATGCGATACACCCACCATTGCGGAAGCATGTTCATCTCGCTACAGATGGAAAGCCCCGTACGGAGTCGCTCCAGCGCTTGGTCAAGCAGCGGTTGCTCGCCACGTTCGAGCGCGATCAGGAATAGAGCCATCGCCGACATAAAGGTGTCGACTAGCGCTGTATCCAAGCCTTCGAAGAGAAAATCGTTGCCATCCGTCAATTCAGCCGCCGCCTCGATTTGATTGAGGCTGGCTTGAATTCCCGCCGCGATTCGCGCGTCGCTGCCTTTGCCGGAGGCGCGGAAGTCAAGCACGCTGGCGCGAAGTTCGCGAAAGTTCCGCCGCATCAATAACGCAAGAACCCGTTCGGTTGGCGCGAAATTCTCATCGGCTTCGACGAGCGTCAGCAGCGAGAAAGCGCGAGCCGAGAGATGCGCGAGATGATAGCTCGCCGCTGCCATGATGAAGTGGAAGTCGCGATCCACCTCCTCGCGATTGCCTTTTGCGATCACCGCCTCAAGGGCGGCGGCGGCCTGCTCAAAGGCAGTTCGCGCCAGCGCGGCCTCCCCACCGAGTTCACGCAGGCGAAGGCCCAACCCGAAAAGGGCGTACCCATAAGAATGCAGGTCAAAGCTGAGCTGCGGCGCAAAGGCCGGGGCATCTGGCGGGAGAACCCCGTCACGCCAGATGATCGCTCGCGCCTGACCGCGCGCTAGGAGGCGGCCGCGAAAACCAGCCGTTGCCGCTTCGGCGATGCCTACTGCGATTGCCTCAGGCGTTGTTGGCATCGGCGATTACTCGATCATAGACTGCGCCGATAAAGGCGGCGTGCCCCTCGACGCGCAGGCCGACCCCCCACTGATTGATTGGTCCAGGGTAGGCCTGAAGAGAAGCGGTTAGCATGGCGTCCGGCGCGTTGCCGGAAAAGGTGAAAAGCAGATGCCGGACATTTTGCAGCGGGATGCCGTGCTTCAGCAGCGCATCATCGATCGCGTCGGCGAGCGGTAGATTATTTAGTTCGAGAAGTCGGGCCGAAATGAAGGATAGCGCGTGCGCGGATGGCAGTCCGCCATCCTTGTCCAGGCCGGCCCGCGCCTCCGTGAGGACTTGGGCGGTGAGCGTGACGCGGCTCTTGGCTTCCGTCTTCAAGAAATGAAGGCGTTGGGTTTGGGCATCCAGAAGGATGCCTATCACGTCGTCGCCGCGCATCGCCATATTGCGATGGTCTTTCCAGCGCAGGCGCTTGATCGGGGCGCGATAGCCGCCGCTATGCGCATCGATCCATTCCGTGGCGTAGATTTCGCCAAGGTCGCCGGAACGGATCGCCTTCGTTGTTGGGAGCATGCCCTGGATCAACGCTGCCGCAGCCGGCTTGCCGAGACGCGCGAGAGCGCGCGCCACCTGCTCTTCTGACGCATAGTGCCCTGGCACAATGGCCGCGGTCGCCTGGACCCCCGTTGAGAGGCTTGCCGCCTGTCCGGTCATCACTCTGCGGAAGTGGTTCCCGACCGCCTCGTCGACTGAAACGCACCAATCGTTGAACTGCACCACGCTTTTTCTCCCGGTCAGCGAGAAAAGAGATCGCGGACACGAGCTACGGGCGAGCCGGTTTCAGGAGCTCGGCGATGCTTGTTAATGCCGACGAATATCTCTTTGATCATCACACAGTCCCTATCCGATCCGTCCGAGAAGTTGCTCGATCACGTCGCTTGCCTCGCGCTGCCGCAACGCCCTCGCCTCGCGCAGTTCGGGTTCGTCGCCTTCGCCAAGCTCAAACTTCGCGACCGACACAGGACCATCCTTGCGGTAGCCTTCGGTCTTGTCGTCCTGCGCAAAACGGTCGCGCAGGATTGACAGAGAAGCCTTGACCACGTCGCCGTGCTTACCTGCCAGCTCCTTGCGGAAGGCCTCGGCGACGGCTTTCGCCCCCTCGGGTGCATGTTCAATGCAATAGATCAGGTCGTGCGCGTCCTTGCGCTCGAAGCGCTGGTCGAACGCGAACGACTTCAGGCAGGTGAAGCTGACCAGGTTGGCATGCTTGATCTGCTCCGTGGCGATGCCGTTGCCACCGAGCAGTTCGGCTTGGATCTCGGTAACTTGGTGAAGGTCGAAGACGATGGACGAATGAGGAATGTTCAGTGCCGAGATCGTGCCTTCGGTCGGCAACGGCTGTACCCTGCCGCCGGCGATGTCCGGCGCATCCGCCAGCAGTTCCAGCACCATCAGCGCACCGTGTTCCGTGCGGGTCTGCCAACGCCAGGAGAGCTTTGTCCTGGCGCTGTTTTCGGCCCGCTCGAAGCCCATCTTCTTGAGGTTATCCTCAAGCGTGTGATACGCCTCGGTATCGGCCAGGATTTGCAGGTCAATCACGATGTCGACATCGAGCGTGCCCGCATGTGCTGGCACCACCGGCGGCCTGGCCGCGACCAAGTACCTCGGAGTGAGACCGCCGACTAGGTAGACGGAGTCCTTCCAAGGCCCGAGCCCGCGCAGCAGCGTCACGAGAACGCGTTCGCAGTCGAGCGTGTACTGATCGCTGTAGCCATCGAGCGTCGCGGGTTTGGCCATTAGAAACCTAGCCTTTCTCGACGCAGGTGCTCCGCCATCTCTTTGGTCCGGCCCTCGCCGCGCAACAAATCGAGATAAACCTGAATGGGACTCGCCAGCCAAACACCGCCGACTTGCTGGCGGAACAACAGTTCTCCCGCCGATTTCGTCTCGATGACCGCGAGGTTCGCCCCTTCATTGACGACGCGTGCATCCAGTTCGGCCATCGCCGTGTCGGCCCCAGCGCCGGGTAATAACCGGGTCCGCACCTGTGAGATACCGGATAGAAAGGGGGCATAGCGCTGTGCGGCGGCTTCGTGGCTCACAGCGTAACTGACCTGATACGCATCGAAGACCTGGCCGAGCCGCTCGATCAGGGCATCGAACTTTAGGCCTGGCACGTAGTAGCGACGTAGTGCCGGTACGCGCTGCGTGGCAAGCTGCTTGGCCCAGGCGTCGAGCAATGCACCGGGTTCACGAAGATGGCGTTCCTTGCTCGGCCCCTGCCCACGCGATACCAGCCAGTCGAACCGCTCCAGCTCACCCAGCACATCGGAAGCGGTTGACGGCGCCACCTGTGCCTTCTCGGCCACCTCGGTGACACCGAACCATTCCTCGTGATTGATCAAAAGCGCATGCAGCACTTGGGCGCGCCGCCCTGAAAACAACGACCGCACCGATTTTTCCAAGGTCTTCGGAGGTGGCTTGTCGATGAAGACGAAGGCGCCGGAGGCCGGTAAGAATAGGCTTCCGCCGCTGTCGTAATAGCCGATACGCTCGGCCCTGAGCAGTTCCTTCGCCCCAGGCGAAAGGGATTCGGCAATGAGCAGGTACTGTGCGTCGGCATATTGGCCGTGGTGCAGCGACTTGAATTGCCACAACACCTGGCGCACATCTCGGGGGTAAACCGTCTTCTTTACTTCGACCAGCAAGACGATCGACTTGCCGGCGACGTGCAGATCGATCTTGGCGTCGAGTCGGTCGGCGGCCTGCACAGCGGGTTCCAGTGAATCCAACTCGGCATGCGCGTCCGGCAGCTCCCGGAGTGATTCCAGGAACTGCTCGATCATGGCTTGTTCGGCAGCGTGCGATTCGATCATGGCCAGCCATTATTCCCTGTACAGCGAATAATGCAACAATACCGAATATTCGACAAGAAAGCAATATTCGCTGACCAGCGAATTTGCCATGCGAGTACCGCTCTCGGGTTTCACAAAATCAAGTCGTTCTTGCCGTCGGTCTCCCGCTCATGGCCTTTGCGCATCAGGCGCGTGCTGCGAAAACCAGAAGACTAAACACGCTCCCCAAGAACGCCCATTGTCGCAACTGAGGACTTTCGATCGGCAACCCGTGCGCATAATGAGCGAAGTGCTCACAGTTGAAACCGGCCCACGAATATTTCTGCCCTCGCTTCAACCGGGCACGGTGCATGACGATGGCCGGCGGAAGCGACCCTGGATAGCCATCGATCCTCACTTGGCGTCCTTGCGCAAATGCGTGGAACGCCTGTTCCACAAAGCCCTGCTCTTGGGCCGAAAATGCTAGAACACCTCTCTCGCCCTCGATATGGTGATCACTGAGTAACCCCACATGGTCGTACCAACCATGGCGTACACGAATGACCGTACCGGCAGGAAGTCCCCAGATGTCTTGCTGATTATTGGTGTGGATCATGATATCCTCTCGTTAAACATATTTGCATTAAACGCATACATGCGCAAGGAGTCAATCCCCCATCCACGGCCGGTTGTTACCTACCCCTCCCTGGTGGGTAAGATACTCGCGCAGCAGCGCGAGATTCGTGGCATCAAGCAAGGCGCCATCGCGGAGGCGCTTGGCCTATCACAATCGGCCTATTCGAGGCTGGAGTCCGGCGAATCAGTACTCAATCTGTCGCAGTTGCGTAACATCAGCACACAACTACACCTTCAACCTGCGCAAGTTCTGAGCTTGGCAGATCAATACGAAACACAATTGAGCTTGCAAGGAGTTGCCGTCATCGCCGAGAAGCCCGACAACCCTGCGGCCGTCGCCATAGGCTTGGGCCTGCTCGCAGCCCTTCTATTGGGCAGCAGATAGCGAGATGCGAGCGAGAAGGCAGTTCGACTATGGATGAAGCGGTCGTCGTCTTTTCCCGAAAAGGTCTCTTTCAAACACGCATCACCGCGCGCGAGGTCCGTAGCCGCGAGCACGCCCGTAAACTATGGCCCTTGGTCGCGCCTGGTGCCATCCATCAGATGGTGACCTGGGTAAGCCCCTCCTTCGAAAACGACAAGCTACGTAGGCGCTCCCACTTCCGCCAACTACCCGCAGAGAAGACCTACGACATCAAGACGCAGTTCGAAGAAGAAGAAACCAGCCGGCAGCACGCCGTACATGAGAGTCCCGAACACCGGCGCGCGAAGGAGTTGATCGCCGCCGAGTTGGCGCGCCGGCTTGCGGCTGGTCTTGCGATGCCGTGGGCGTTCAAGGACGCCGAGGCATCGGACTATCCCTTAGAGGGCAATCTGCTGCTCGGCGCCGATCAGGTCGTTACCGAACACACACTGAATACACCCTTCGGTAGTCGGTTTCGTCTCGACATCGCGGTACTCGGGCCGCCGATCCAGACCGAGCCCATGGTGCTCGGTGGTGTTGAAATCGAACTAGGACACGCCTTCGACGGGCGAAAAGCCCTGATCGGCAAATCACTGGGCTTTGCACTCATTTCCATCGACATTACCGAGATGACGGTGGACGACATCAATGCGCAGTGGGCCGAACAGGCATTGACCGCTACAACGCGCAGCCACGAGCAGGGCCGCCGACAAACTTACATCTACCTCCACGATCTTCTATATCCGCTTTACGCCCAGTTGCCGACGTTTCTAGACAGGGAACAACGGCACCAGTACCTGATGTTTGCAGACGATGCCACCTTGCGCAAGCTGATGAACTGGATGAAGCTACTAGCGAAGACACTGGACTACCCAAGCGGCTCGGTAGCCGTCGCCATCGTCAACGGCAAGAGCGAACAGTCGCGCAAGATGCTGGAGCATGCGGGCCAGGTGGTCGGCCCCGATTGGGAACAGTTCAACAACCATCAATGCCTGCGTCTGACCGTCCCGCGCCCTAAGAGCCCCGCAGACCTGCAGGCCCATCGCTTTCACATGACGATGGCACGGCTACTGTTGTCGCACGCCGATGCGCTTGTGGGTTACAAATACCGCAATGGCGTGGACAACGACCATCCCGAGGACGATGTCTGGGTCGCGCATCGCTGGATTGCCGACCAGAAAATTCATACGCAGCACCGCGTATTACCCAAACGCCTGGCCGAACCGATCAATCGATTGATGAAGGTAGTTTCCGACCTGCAGCGCAGCCATGACAGCGGCGGTACTTCTATTGCGGAGATTGGTTAACCGATGCCTAGCTCTCAAGACCGAACATGGCTCGACGCGCTACGGCAGCACGTGCAGACAAAGCCTTGCGTGATTCTTCGCCTGGACGAGAACGACAGCGGTCAGCTCCATGCCTCGCGGCGTGGACTGAACGAGTTCACGCTGGCGCGCGCACATGAACTGTGTGCCGACATCAAGACGCCCACGATCTGCCTGATTTTTGGGAAACTCTCCGAATGGGCCACCCCTGAAAAGATCGAACACTTTGCCTACATCGGTCTTGTCAGTTCACGCAGTCCGGTCACCACGCTGGAGACGCGCATCAAGATCAAGCGTGCGGTCAGCATGGCGCCCGATACGGAGCAAGCCGTGTCAGCGCTGCTCAATGGCACAACCCATGCGACACAACTGCAAAAGAAATTGCGGTCTTCAGCGGATGTACTCGTGCTATCGCCAAAGCTGAGCGGCGCTCTAATTGATGCGCTCGTGGCAATTTCGGCGAACCAAGGGCCGATTCGCGCGGTGGCCGAATCCCTCACAGCACCCAAGCGCTACGCTAATTTCGCTGCCGTGCAAGAGGATGCTGTGCAGACCGCACTCAAAGCGTTCGGCTTGGCAGCCAGCGACCGTGCCAGTCGTATTGATTTGGTCGAATCGCAATCCACGGCGCTGGCGCGCGTACCTCTGATGGAAGACTCAGTGATCGAACATGATGCACGCGCTGTCCCTGGCTATACGCTCTCGGTGAGCCATATCACCGGGCGCGCCTTGTTTGAGAAAGGTGCCGACAAACTTGAAGTATTCACCGCCAACCGACGTGACCTGGAGCATGTCTTCGGCGTGGATCTCATCTACCTCAACCTCACGAAGAAAAACATCGTGATGGTGCAGTACAAGATGCTGGAGCCGAATGGACGCTTGGGCGAACCCACCGACTGGCTCTACCGTCCCGACTCGAAGATGGCCGATGAGGTGCGGCGCATGCACGCCTTCGCCGCCACACACGCGGCGGGACCACTCGAATACCGTTTGAATCCCGCCGTGTTTTACCTGAAGTTCGTGCGGCGCAATGGCAGTTTGGCCAACGGCAGCATCATCACGCCAATTGATCACTATGAACGCCTGTTGCAGGACCCATCCTGCAAAGGACCGCACGGGGCATTTCGGATCAGCTACAACACACTCGGTGGCCGCTACATCCGTCAGGGCGCGTTTCTCGATCTCATTCAATCGGGTTATATAGGCGCGTACGCCGACACAACCGCAGCGCTCGTCACTTTGGTCGAGGCTGTTCTGAGTGGCGATCGAGCAGTAGTCGCGGCCGTTCAATCATCACGGCATGGCCCCGACGAAGCGATTGCCCATTAGGGAAGCGTACAGGCAAACGCTCAACATACTCGGCTGCGCCGCACGAAAATCAGCGAGCCTTGTTCGACTGACTCAGAACTGACGCAGCCAGTTCCTTCGTTTCGTCTGCATAGTGCTTACTGGCAAGCACTTTTGCAGCCAGGTCTTCCATCTCCGCCCCGGTCTGTTTGCTACCGTTGCGCTGCGCAAGCGCCGACGCTGCGAGGCTCTTGGCTGTCTGGGAGGCGCGCTCATTTTGCAAGGTCTCCGCCGCCAGCGTAGCGATGCGAGAAGACGTTTGCTTTGTGTTTTTCGACATGTCGATCTCCTGTGGTGAATCAAGCTTTGGGAGGGGACCGGAACGGCAGCACCGTACTACTATCCATCGCCGGTCGATCCCCGGAACTCACTGGCGCACTGCGCATGCGTGCAAGCTGAACTACCTTGCCCTTGCCTTGGAAATAACCTTCCGGTAGCCCGGCCAGTGACTCGATGTCATGTGCAGCCAACCCGATATGCCTGGGAATTGCATCCATCGGCATGACGTTCTCATCGACCAACAAATCGATGGTACGGTGCAGCAGACGCGGCCGCTCTGGTGACCTATCACCATCGCCTGGCTCGGATTTGGCACCCCAGCGCGCGGAGCGCCGCTTGAACAGTGACTGAGCACCCTCTTCGTCCAAAATCTTCAATGCACGAAGTCGCATTACGATCGCACCGACAGAAACACCCCAGCGGCGCTTCAACAGCAACAAATCATCCAGCGTGACAGGCATGCGTACTTCGGTGGCAAACGTTTCAGCCGGCAGGAGAAACGCGCCCGCGAATCGGTGCGCTTGCTGTTCCAACTGCTTGTGGCGATCACGCTCAGTCGGTCGCGGAATGTGTCGATGAAGAACCAAATGACCAAGTTCATGGGCCAGATCGAAACGGCTGCGATACCCGTTATCCTTATCAGCGGAGAGCAACACAAAAGGACGATCAAGCACCTCACTCCACGCCGACAAACCTTCGATTTGCGCGATGCCAGTCTCTTCACGGATCAGAACGACACCGGCGCCCTCAACCGCAAGTGCAAGATCCTGAACAGCCGATCGACCAAGCCGCCATAGATCGCGGCACTCACTAGCTGCAAGTTCGATTTCCTCTGACGTAATCTCTTCCGGATCAGAAAACAGTCGGCTGGGCAAATTCAGAACCGGATAGTCGACGAACTCTGACAGAGCTACAGCAATGTCTTGTCCCCATTCCAATCGGGCCTCAAGCATCGCGCGGGCAGCAACATGCGCAGATGCGTTGCTGCGAAACAATGGCAATGAGACCTTTGGTGTCGGCGGGCGGGTAAACCATTCCGGTGTGACATTGACGACGCTTGCAAGACGCTCCAATGCGTCGCGCTCAGGCGCTTGGGTACCTGCACGCCACTTGCTAACTGTTGCTGGCGAAACTCCTACAAGCGACGCCAGTTGCACTTGGCTCAGGCGGCGCGCGGCCAGTATCTGGCTGAGACGACCCCTCTGGAAGCCTTGAATGCCGCCACGGCTCATGGCGAAGTTCCACCCGTACCTTGCTTCCCGATATTTTTCTTCAACTTCGGCGTTGCGAGGTCGTCCTGAATCGCGGGCTTCTGTTCGTAGCGTTGCACAAAGACATCGATCTGTTCGCGAAATAGCCAACCGCGCATGTATCGATCAGGCACAGCGACCTGGATGGAAACCGGCGACTCAGGCCGATATTGCAGCGACCCTGGGAAGCAAGCCACAAAGAATGCCACCGCCTCAGATGGCGGTGTGTAAGCTTCAAATAATTCCGGCTGGACCAAAGGCTCGATTGCCTTGTTTGCCAGCGACAGTTGTTTACGGGTATGGCTCCGCCGCCCGTTAATCCAGAATCCTTCAGGGATATTGAATCTGGCTAACGTAAAGATGCCAGTCCGTCCTGTCACAATGCCATTGCCCCGAATCGCACTCGGCGAAGCATCTCCAACGATAAGCGCTCGCTGGAAGGACTCATTCATGTGGAAATGCCGCATTTGACCGACAACGTGCGGTAGATGGCCATCATCCATCCCCTTGGCAGAGGCATAGGCACGCTGCGCGCCCGCGGACAAGGCCTCATCAATTCCCATTATCAAGCTGCGTGGGATGTTTCGTACCAGCAAGTCAGGAATCGAATCTTTAGGGGTGATAGTCATATGAACGGCCCGAGGCTGATTTCGCTTAAGAGGAATATACACCAATTAAATTTCGTTTAAAAGTGGTAAACGGCTGCTCCGTTTCGATGCCTGTTCAATACACCGGCTACTGGACTGAAAAAACCTATATCACTTCTCTACGTCTCGGCGTACCGCCGTCGGGCTCGCGGGCTTGCTGCACCCCACGCTTCGTGCCGAATCGTGGCCATTCGGCTTTGATCCCTGACGCCTCCGGCCCTTGAGGGCCTGCGCGCTGCGCTTGCCAACGGCAAAGGGGGCGGTGTGTGGTGGCGGTCTTGCTGTTCCCTTCAACGTACCACGTCGTTCTCGCCCTCAAGGGCTGCGCGTCCGCCCTGTGGTTGGCCGCTGGCGTCACCGTCCGGCCCAGGCCGACGAGGTGCTGCAGGCGGCACTGCGGGTGCTGACCGCTCAGATGCGCGGCAGCGAGGCGCTAAGTTCACCGCAGATGGTGCGCGACTTCCTGCGGATCAAGCTTGGGACGCTGGAGCACGAGGTGTTCGCGGTCATCCATCTGGATGCGCAGAACCGCGTCATCGACTACGTCGAGATGTTCCGCGGCACGGTGAGCCAGACATCGCTGTATCCGCGCGAAGTGGTCAAGGAGTCGCTAGCGCGCAACTCGGCGGCGCTGATCCTGGTGCACAACCATCCGTCGGGTGTGGCGGAACCCTCACGCGCCGACGAGATGCTGACACAGACGCTGAAGTCTGCGCTGGCGCTGGTGGACGTTCGGGTGCTGGATCACCTGATCGTCGCCGGTAGCGCCATCCTGTCGTTTGCCGAACGTGGGCTGTTGTAGCTCTGGGGGCATCGCCCCCTTTTTTGCTGTGTCCTCGTTTGGCGAAAAAGCTGCGCGCTGCGCTTGCCTCCAGGGGTCGGCTGACGCCCACCCCGCCGCGCAGGCTTGGCGCCCCAAAAGACCGCCGAACAGGCGGCGCCTGATCGGCCTGTGCACGATGCTGTTTTCGCGCTGCGCGCTTTGTCCACTCCCATTAAGGCGTGCCTGTGGCACGCAGCGGCGCTCGCCGCGCGGCGTTGGTCCGTCGCTCATCTGGCCGTAGGCCGGTCATCCGTCTTTCCCTCTCCTTCATCACCAACCCCGCGACCGTAGCCAGCGGTGCCTGTCCGTCAAGGCGCGCAGGGCCGTGTCCTCGCTGCGCTGCGGGCCGCACCACCCTGCGCATTCCTCCTTGACCGCCAGACCCTCGCTGACCCGGTTGTTCGCGGGCGATGAACTCAGGAAAGACGGCGGCAATGGCGACCAGCCCAGGTCACTGCGCCGAACCCACCAAAGCCAACACCGGGCTCCGAATCTTGGAATCCGGTCAGCTTGGAAACCACAACCTGTAACCACTGGAGAAATACCATGCAACTCAGTTCCCGTTTCGCAAACGCTACACCCATCTTACGCGCCGACCATCCGTTATCGGATGATCAGATTCGCAGCGCAGCCCCTTCCATCTTCGCGGAGGAAAAGCACCAGAGCCGATCCGACCGCTACACATACATCCCGACCGGCGAGGTATTGGGTGCCCTGCGCAAGGAAGGCTTCCAGCCGTTCATGGTGTGCCAGACGCGCGTGCGCGATAACGACAAGCGCGAACACACCAAGCACATGCTGCGATTGCGCCACGCAGCGCAGATCAACGGCGCAGAGGCCAACGAAATCATTTTGCTGAACTCGCACGACGGCACCAGCAGCTATCAGATGCTGGCGGGAATGTTCCGTTTCGTATGCAGCAATGGGCTGGTGTGCGGCGACACCGTGGCCGACCTGCGCATCCCGCACAAGGGCGACGTGATCGGCCAGGTGATCGAAGGTGCCTACGATGTGCTGGAGGGGTTCGAACTGGTGCGGGAACGTCGGGAAGATATGGCCGCCATCACGCTCAACCTCGGAGAATCAGAGGCATTTGCCCGCGCTGCGTTGTCGCTGAAATACGATGACCCGGTCAAGCCTGCGCCCATCACGGAAACACAATTGCTGCGGCCTCGACGCCGGGACGACGACCGGCCCGACCTGTGGAGCACGTTCAACCGCGTGCAGGAAAATCTGGTGCGGGGTGGCCTGTCCACACGCACGGCCAACGGACGCAGGAACCGCACCCGCGCCATCCAGGGCATAGACCAGAACGTCAAGGTCAACCGGGCGCTGTGGATACTGGCCGAAGAGATGAAGCGGCTCAAAGGCTGACATCCGAGGGGGCTTTGCCCCATCACTTCGGTACAACGCAACGGCGGAGGCATACAACGCCGCCGCGCCGCCCGGCCTTGTCAGTCCGGGCGGCGCGGCAACAGTCGGAAAGCGACTGCCCGATGGCGAAATGACTTTAGCCATCCCTGTTTTTGTTCATCCGTCCAATTAGTTCGCCATGCTTTTGGTTGAGCAATCCGAATATCCCGTAGAAATTTTCCTGGCGTTTCCCGGCCGCGCCGGGTTGTGCAATCACGCGCCTTACCCGACGCTGGCGGGCAGCCTGCCATAAACAACGGAGGCTCACCGACAAGCCGTCCACCATGCCGAGACCTAACCACGCCGCGATCGATCACGCCCGCGCCAATGCGCGAGGAGCTTTCATCCTTGGTGATTCGGAACTTACCTTGCCTGCGATGGGGTGCGTGCCGGCGACGCTTCTGTGCAGGGATGCCGGAGCCATGCTGCCTTTCGGTGAGGATCACACCCAACGGCGGCCTTGGCTTGTCGTGAATCCTGGCGAGGCACCGGCTGCGCCTCGGGCTTCATGGCTGCAACCGTCCGGCTCAACAAATTTCCCCGGCACTGCGTGCCTTCCTCGCGAAACAAATTTCTTGTTCCTACCGGTCCTCCACTGCGTTGCGGCCGCTGCGCGATGCAGCCCGCCCGTACCTCGCCCTTCGGATCACCGACAAGGCCGCGATGGGCGCGACCTTGCACCACCAAAAGGAGATTCATCATGGCAAACATCGGCACCTTCACCGCACAGAACGACAGCTTCACCGGCACGGTTCGCACCCTGACGCTCAACGTCAAGGTCAAATTCATTCCGAACGCCAAGGAAAGCGAGAACGCCCCGGACTACCGCATCGTCGCCGGCAACTTCGAGATCGGCGCGGCATGGAAGAAAATCAGCAAGGCGGAGCGGCCCTACCTGTCGGCGACCCTCGACGATCCGTCGTTTCCGGCGACCATCTATGCCCGCCTGGTCGAAGGCGAGGACGGCGCGCACAACCTGATCTGGTCGCGTAGCAAGGGCGACTGATCATCACTCCATTCGCGCCCCGCCAAGCGGCGGGGCGCTTTCGAGTTCAGCATCCGCGTTGGACGCATTTCTGTAAAAGCGTAATTGCGGCTTCGTGCATCGGCGGCAAGCCGCTTTCACGACTTTGCGATTTCGTGGAACTCAGTCAATGCGCTGAGCCGGCTTTGTGCATCCGTTGTTTTACAGGAAATCGGTTTCGATATTTTAAGGGATCGAAATTCCGTGCGTCCCCCGGCTGATGCCGGGGCGCGCTGTCGTGCTGCGCATCGAGCCACCCTTGGCGTCTCGCCCCTTCGGCTTCCATCACTGACGCCTGCGCGCTTCGCTTGCTGTAGCGGGCAACAGTTGGGGGCTGGCTTGCTGTTCCCTTCACCTTATCACAGCGTTCTCGCCGCCAAGGTCTGCGCGTGCCTTGCACGCTGGCGTCCTGCGGCCGTCTACAACCCTGACTGCTGCGCTGCGCCGTGCTTGTCGCGGTTCCGGGCAATCCCGCCCTGAATCCTTCCAAGGAGAAGACCATGACGAAGCTCATCACCGACGAACAACGCGCACAACTTTTGGCCAACGGCCGGCAGTCCCTCGACAACGACGACTTCGACCCACCGCCCGTGGTCAAGCTGTTCACCCCCGACGCGGACGCGACCTGGCTGCTCACCGAGATCGACCCGGATGACCACGACCATGCCTTCGGGCTCTGCGACCTGGGGCACGGCTTCCCGGAACTGGGCTATGTGAGCTTGGCCGAACTACAATCCGTACGCGGCCGACTCGGGCTTCCGGTCGAGCGGGATCTGCACTTTACAGCCTCGAAGCCGATCAGTGCGTATGCGCGCGAAGCGCGGCTCGCGGAGCGCATCGTGACGTAGTCGTCACGCGGGCGCTGCCGCTTGGCAGCGCCCTTTTCTCGCCTATTTGTCCTTTTCGGCCTGGAGGGCAGCCAGTTCGCGCCGCACGCGCTCGATGAGCTTGTCCACCCCCTTGCTGTCGCCGCCATAGGCCAGCGTCAGCAGCGTGAGTGGATGCACGTCCATGACCTCGCACAGCTCGGCGACCTTGCTCAAGGTCGGGCTTTTCAGGCCGCGTTCGAGCGAACTCATGTACGTGCGGCTCGACACGTCCGAGAAAGCTTCCTGGCTGAGGCCACGGGCTTTTCTGACCATCTTGAGCGCCGCAGGAAATGAGTTCTTCGATGTCATCAAATCGTTTCTTGTAAAACGACGATGACACCTGATGGCGCCCTATAGGGCTACAATCTATAGTGTTCATTTGACAAACTTCCCTGCAGGAACTTGTCACGGGTGTGTCTATGCTGAAAACCGTTTTTGCTGAAATCATAGGTTCCGTGCCTACGCATTCGTCGATTCGTGCATCCACGGATTCGGTGGAATCCGCTTTGGCGATTTGGCGCAGAAGCACATTTTCACAGTCACGCTTTGGCGCATCAGCACGTTTGCGCAAAACCAACGCCCCGTTGATCGTGGCCACTTGCGCGCAGCGACCATGAAACCACTCATCACCGACGAGCACCGCGCCCAACTGCTGGACAACGGCGCCGCCGCCGCGCGCGGCGAGAAGCGCGACCCGTTGCCAGTCGTCAAACTGTTCACTCTGGACGCGCACGCGACCTGGCTTTTGACCGAACTCGATCCCGGCGATGGCGACACCGCTTTCGGCCTGATCGACCTCGGCATGGGCACGCCGGAACTCGGCCACGTTCGGCTCTCCGTCCTGGAAAGCATTCGCGGACCACGAAACCTGGCCGTTGCACGCGATCTGTATTTCACGCCAAGGCGGCGGCTGTCCGAATACGCTCGGTTGGCTCGGGCCGACGGATCGATCAACGATTGATCGCCCCCCGATGGCCCGTCGCTGACGGGCCACTCCATGCGATGCCACAACAGTTCGCATTGCGTCTTCTTGGGTCTGGATCCAGACCTTTTTTGCATTGATCGCCACTCAGTACAGCAACGGCGTAATGCAGTCGCAAATAGTGCGAATGCCCGGCCCGTTGTCGGCCACCTTGTCGATTGATTTCCTTCCATCCGAAAGGAGGTTTCGCCATGGCCGATTCGAGCGCCGCTCACTGGCATCCAAGCGCTGCATACCTGTACGTCCTGCATCTGGACGGACCCGCGCTGGCTTGGGAATACCTGCGGCGCAACCCGGAATACCGGCGCCTCTGGCAACGCCACCGACGCCGTCCTCAGTACGAGGCTCATCGCTGGTGCTTGCGCCTGCTGGAAGACCCCACGCGCGATGCACGCGACGCGCACCCCGACTGGTTCCCTGATCCATCCTCGGTCGTCCAAGTCTATCCCGATGCTGATCCAACGACCGATGCGCTGCTGTTCCAGCTCTGGCGCATCCCCGGCCGCAAGCACCTGACGCACGACGGCAAGCGCCTGGTGCTGACCACCCAGCTCGTCGACCGCATGCTGCGCATGGCGATATCTCCCGCGCTGGAAGACGGCATGGCTTACGCCTATGCCGTCCGCGCCGGTTGCCAGCTTCGCGAGCGCTGGCGCGTAATCGAAGCCGAGCTGGCAGCGCTCGATCCCGCAACGGTGGAGCGCACCGCCCTCGCCACAGGTCGATCAGGTCGCACGTCAATACTCCACATGCGGACCCTGCAGGCGCTCGACGGCACGCTGGCCGGTGCTTCGCAGCGCGGCGTGGCTGAAGTGTTGTACGGCATCACCGCCGTCGCCGAACGCTGGTATGAAGACGGCGATCTGCGCGCCCAGGTTCGCCGCCTGATCCGGCGCGGGCAGACGCTCATGGACGGCGGCTACCAGCGCCTACTCTGACTCGGCACGGCCGCACAGGGACGTTAGCTCGACCGCGCAAAACGTCCCTGCGCAGCACGCCTGACTTTCCCGAAACTGCTTCCATCCGGCGGCGATTGCTTCGTCGGCGATCCTGACCGATGGAGGCCCATGCCATGCGACCCGCACCGTTACGGCAGTACCCCGTATCCACTGCCACCCAGCAGCCTGCCCAGTCCACGCAGTCTGCGCGCTACCTGACTAACAGTGAAGCCGCCGAGTTCCTGCGGCTATCGCCGCGCACACTGGAGAAGCAGCGTGTCATCGGCGGCGGGCCGCGCTTTCGCAAATTCGGGCGGCGCGTGATGTACGCCATCAGCGACCTCGAAGCCTGGGCCGACGCGCGCAGCTTCGAGATGACCTCCGATCCGCACTACACCGAACAACACGCCGCGCGCCGTCCCGGCGAACGCTGAGTGAAGATGGACGCCTTCACCGATGGCCATCGGGCGCGACCCGCAGCGCGAGCAGCTCGAACTGTTCCATGCCTTCTCTGGCGAGTTGCCGGCGCGCGACGTGCAGGACCTGATGGCCTACCCGTTCTTCTCGCTCGCCAAGAGCAAGCGCACGGTGCCGATCGACTTCCGCACCAGCAGCGTGACGGTGCGGGTCGAAGGCACGGTCGAGCATGGCCTGGCGACGATCTGGGATGCCGACATCCTGATCTGGGCCGCGAGCCAGATCGTCGAGGCGCGCGACGCGGGCATCCGCTCGTCGCGGCTGATGGCGGCCACGCCCTACGAGATCCTGCGCTTTATCGGCCGTGGTACGTCGCTGCGCGATTATCAGCGCCTCAAGGCGGCGCTGGACCGCTTGCAGTCCACCAGCGTGGCCACATCCATTCGCCAACCCAATGCGCGGCGCCTGCATCGCTTCTCGTGGATCAACGAGTGGAAGGAACGCGCCGACGGCCAGGGCCGGCCGCTGGGCATCGAGCTGATCCTGCCGGACTGGTTCTATGCCGGTGTGCTCGACGAGAGTCTGGTGCTAACCATCGACGCCAACTACTTCCGCCTGACCGGCGGCATCGAGCGCTGGCTGTACCGCCTGGTGCGCAAGCACGGCGGCTGGCAGCGCGACGGCTGGCGCTTCGACTTCCCGCAGCTGCACCGCAAGTCCGGCAGCCTGGCGCGCTTCACCGACTTCGCCTACGACCTGCGCCGCATCGTGGCGCGACAGCCCTTGCCGGGCTACACGCTCGCCATCCTGCGGCCGAGACATGGGCCGGAGGTGCTGACCTTTCGCGCCGTGCCGTCCACGGCACCGCTGCGGCCCGGCGGCAGCTTTGGTGCCGGTGCCGTGCCTGTGGAAAAGCGGTGAATCCGCTCGTGCTATCAGGCGTAGAAATCCTCGTGCTATCAGGCGCAGCGCTGTCGTGCCATCAGGAGTACGGATCGACCGAAAGACTTTCTTCGGCGCGGATTTCGGCGTCTCTTAACTTAGTTTCTAACTTTGAATCTATAAAACTAACGATAAAAAGACCCGGCGCGCTGTGGATAAACCGGCGCGCGAAAGGCAGCGCATCATGATCATAGCGCTGCTCAACCAGAAAGGCGGGGTCGGCAAAACGACGCTCGCCACGCACCTCGCGGGTGAGTTGGCCATGCAAGGCAGCTCAGTGATCCTGCTCGATGCCGATCCGCAAGGTTCGGCACTCGATTGGACCCAGCGCCGCAGTCAGAATGGTTTGCCAAGATTGTTCGGCGCTGTAGGTCTGGCAAGGGAAACCTTGCATCAGGAAGCGCCAGAACTGGCCAGGCGCTGCGATCACATCGTCATGGATGGCCCACCCCGGATCGCCGCCCTCGCGCGCTCCGCGCTGCTCGCGGCGGACCTGGTGCTGATCCCAGTGCAGCCCAGTCCCTACGACGTATGGGCCAGCGCCGAGATGGTGTCGCTGATTCGCGAAGCGCAAGTGTTCCGGCCAACGCTGCGCGCGGCCTTCGTCATCAACCGGCGGGTCAGCACCACAGTGATCGGGCGCGAGGCACGCAATGCGCTCACCGATCAACCGTTGCCATCGCTGTTGTCGGAAGTTCGCCAGCGTATCGTGTTCGCCGACAGCGTGGCCAGGGGTCAGCTCGCTCGCGAACTCGACGCAGACAGCAATGCCGCGCGCGAGATCGCGGCGGTCGCCGCTGAAGTATTGAGGATGGCGCCATGAAGAATGGGAAGCGCGTCGCCATCGGTGCGCGTCCGCCAGCCAATCCGCAGGCCGACGCCTGGGTGCGCCAGGGCGATGGTGCAGACATCGGAAAAGCCGATCTCTACACCGCCCGCTTGACCCTCGACGTGACGCCGGCGCTACGCGCCCGCATCAAGATCGAGGCCTTCACACAAGGCATCACGGTCGCCGAGATGCTGCGTGCGCTGCTGGAACATGAATTCCCGGAGAAGCCGCAATGAACGCGGTCCAACAGGCCGCGAGCGAGAGCTTGTCCACGCCGCGCACCGTGCTATCAAGCGTTGCGAACGACACGCCGCTGACGCGCGTGTCGCTGGCGTTCGTCGAACACCGGATCAACCTCTACCTGCGATTCGGCCATCCGGTGCGCGAGCTGCGACTGGACCGCTGGCGGCGCAGTGCGATCTTCACGCCGGCGGCTGTGTTCTGCCGGGTGCGCTGGGAGTCCAATGACTACGGCACGACGCGCTGGCAGCTCATGGTTTTGCAGGTCTGCACACCGCTCGATGACATTCAGCGCATCGCCGGTATCCAGCCGGGCGCGCGCCTGCTGCTGTGCGCCGAAGGCGAACAACAAGTGCAGTCAGTGCTACCACAGATCGACGCCATCGAAACGCTCGGCATCGATCCGGCAGCGGTGTCACCCGCGTACTGGCGCACGTTGGGCAACCGGCTGACCGCGCGCCTGCCACTGCCGGTCTACACCACCGAACGGCATGCGGCCTACCTCGCAGGCGAGGTGTTGCGATGAACACCCGCGTCCATCGCTGGGCCGTCGTACTGTTCACTGTCCTTGGCATTGCTGCGCTCGCCTGGCCGTCTGACCATACGCCCGTTGCGCGCCTCGTCTACAACCCAAGTGACAGCGTGCCACGCGGCTGGTACCGCATCGGCCGGCCTGACTCGCTGCACGTCGACAGCATCGTGCTCGCCCGGCTACCCGCAGACGCCGCCGCGTTGGCTGCGCAGCGTGGCTACCTGCCTGAGCACATCCCGCTGCTCAAGCGCATCGGCGCGATGTCGCCGCAGCAAGTGTGCATCGAGAAGCGCATCGTTCGCATCGACGGCGTGGCGGTCGCTGGCGTCCATAGAGTCGATGGCCGTGGCCGTCCACTGTCGGCATGGCAACAATGTCGGCGGCTTCACGATGGCGAGCTGTTCCTGCTCAGTGCCACCAATCCGGCATCGTTCGACAGCCGGTACTTCGGTCCCGTTGCCGCCTCCGCCGTGATCGGCAGCGCGCAGCCCCTATGGACGTGGAGCACGCCATGAGCGTGCAGCCCCGCTGCATGTCGCTTGCACCACAGCCTGCGGTTGCGGTGCTTCACCCGTGCAGACAATCGCAGCCTGACCGTCTGGGCCGGTCGCGTCAGCGATCGGAAAAGACGGAGGGCAAGATAAAAGGACGCGGCACTTCGTCGCGTCGAAAGCCTTGTCTGCACGTGGGTTGGCGCGGCACGCGCTTTGGACGGCCATGTGCCGTGTGCGGCGCGAAGGCCGCGCCCGCATTGGTCTATCAGCGTGCTTCGCTCGCTGGGCTTGGCAGTGCTACGCTGGAGTTCATTCCATGAGCAGTCGTGACGATGACCGTTTCCGCGTCCGCCCTGGCGCCCCCAGGAACCGTCAGCAGAAGTTCGTTTCCCAAGTGCTCAAGGAGATCAGCAAGGCGGGGGGCAAGTCGATTCACAGGTCAGGAGCACGGCCCGGCGCACGCCTCGGACGCGGGCATGTGGCGGCCCGATTCACCGGCCGCTCGCTGTCGCCCAATGCCCGGCGCGTGACCATCAAGACCCGGCTGGTGAACCTCAAGCAGGCCGGACCGCGCTCCACCACCACGCACCTGCGCTACATCGAGCGCGATGGTATTGGCCGCGACGGCGAGCCAGGCAAAGCCTACGGCCCTGTCACGGACGACGCCGACCTGGCCGCTTTCGAGGAACGCGGTCGCGAGGACCGGCACCAGTTCCGCTTCATCGTCTCGCCGGAGGACGCCGAACAACTCGACGACCTGCGCACCTATACCCGCCACCTGATGAGCCGGATGGAAGCGGACCTGGACAGCCGGCTTGACTGGGTAGCGGTCAATCACTGGAACACCGACAACCCGCACACCCACATCGTGCTGCGTGGCAAGGACGACACCGGCAAGGATTTGATCATCTCGCGCGACTATATCGCCCACGGCATGCGCGAACGCGCGGCAGAATTGGCCACCGAATGGCTGGGGCCGCGCACCGAACGGGAGATTCAGCAGAGCCTGCAACGCGAGGTCGGACAGGAGCGCTGGACGAGTCTGGACCGCCGATTGCAACGCGAATCCCGTGACGGGCTGATACGCCTCGATCCGCCTGCCGGTGATCACGCGCTCAGACAGCAGCGCGTACTGCTGATCGGGCGTCTGCAACACTTGCAGCGCATGGGCCTGGCGCACGAACAATCCATTGGCGTGTGGTCCATCCATGCCAATGCCGAGCAGGTGCTGCGAGCCATGGGTGAGCGTGGCGACATCGTGCGCACCCTGCAGCGAGCCATGAGCGGCATGAAGCGCGACCTAGTAGTATTCGAGCCCGGCGAGAACGCCAGGCCAGTGGTCGGTCGTGTGGTTGCCAAGGGCATGGCCGACGAATTGCACGACCGGGGCTACCTGGTGATCGACGGCATCGATGGCAAGGCGCATTACGTCGCGCTCAATGCCAGGACGGAACTGGAACAGTACCCCGTCGGCACCGTGGTCGAGGCGCGCGGATCAACGGATATCCGCGCTGTCGACAAAAACATCGCTACGCTGGCGGTCGATGGCCTGTACCGCCCCGACCATCACTTGGCCATGACCAAGGCCCAAGCCACGCGCGACCGCGATCCCGGCGAAGTGGTCAATGCACACATTCGCCGGCTGGAGGCCCTGCGCCGGGCGGGCATTGTGGAGCGCGTGGCCAAGAGTGTCTGGCGGGTGCCGGGGGATCTGCCCGAAAAGGGCCGGCAATACGATATCCAGCGGCTGGGCGGTGTGTCGGTGGAAGTGCGTTCGCACTTGCCGATCGAACGGCAAACGCGCGTGGTCGGAGCCACCTGGCTGGACCAGCAGTTGATCAGAGAGTCTGTCGGAATTGGCAACCAAGGTTTTGGTCGCGAGGTGCGCGAAGCGCTTCGACAGCGGTCGGATTTCCTTGTCGAACAGGGGCTGGCTGAACGCCGCGGACAACGGGTGGTGCTCGCGCGCAACCTGCTCGCGACCTTGCGCGGCCGCGACATCGAGACGGCCGCGAGGTTCATCGCCGCCGAGACCGGCTTGGCACATCGTGTCGTCGTGGATGGCGAGCGCATCACCGGCGTCTTCCGTCGCAACGTCCAGCTCGCCAGCGGCCAGTTCGCGATGCTCGATGACGGCATGGGTTTCAGCCTGGTGCCATGGAAGCCGGTGATTGAGCAGCGGTTGGGAAAAACCATGACAGCAGTCATTCGAGGAAGCAACGTGTCATGGGAGCTGGAACGGCAGCATGGGATATCAATGAAGTAAGTCGCTCGCTCGTAACCCAGATGCAGCCGACATACGTGTAAAAATAGGGCTTGGTTAATGATCGATTAGGTCAGCGTGACCCGATTTTGCCGCCCTCTTTTTTGAGCGCATCGACGTCCGTTTGCGGGACTTCAACTGGGCTCACGGCGCGGTTGCCTGCTGACTGGCCAAGCTTGTTTCGAGTGCCTGAACGTGCTGCAGTGCCTTCACCAGCTGGCCTTCCACCTCTTCCCGACGCTGCTCGAAAACTTTTTCCCCATGCTCAATAGCCACGGCCCGCGCCGCCATCATGGCGTTGGCCGCAGCCGGTGCAAGCGCAAAAGAACAAGTACCATTTCTACATCAACCAGGGACGCCTCAACGAGGTGTGGCAGACGGGCTACCACAACAAGTACGATTCCCACGTTAAGCCTCGTTCAAGTCGCGGCGCTATCAAACCTGAGCCCTCCGTTCACCTGGGTGGCGTAAGCCACCCAGCATCCTTCCACTGTTTTCTCCCGTTTCCGGACGAGGTCTCGTGCTGGCAAGACACGCCATGTTCTGATCGGGTATATCCCACTTCCCTGCCGCACACCCGCTTGACTCTGGTGTCGACTCCAAGGTTTATACTTTTTCCGGGAAATTTGTGCCTGGTTTTACTCTCCGATGGAGCGGATTTACCCGAGATACGAAGCAACGAACGATTCATTGACATACTACCGTTATCTATATTAGGAGATACCATGAAGAAAGATCTTATTATGCGATCCGCAATTGCGGGCTTGTTTACGTTGGGGGTAGTCGCTGCCACTGAACAAGCTGTAGCAGGCGCACCGAAGGGCATGGAAGAATGTTACGGAATCGCCAAAGCTGGCATGAATGATTGTGCTACCAAAAAACATTCATGTGCCGGGCAAGTCCAAAAAGACGGTGACAAGGACGATTACCTTTATGTACCCGTTGGGACCTGCAAAAAAATAGTGGGGGGCACGCTGATCAAGAAGTGATAATGGCAAGCGGCAATTTCCTTGTAGACGAAGTTCCCGCACGGGCGGGAATTGGGCTGCGCGCGCAGCATTACACGGATGTACTGGAAACCCGGCCCGGTATCGCCTGGCTGGAGGTGCACAGCGAAAACTATTTCGGCGCCGGCGGCCAGCCCCATTACTTTCTCGAACAATTCCGCGCCCGCTATCCCCTCAGCCTGCACGGTGTTGGGTTGTCACTCGGTTCGACGGACGCACTGGACTACGCCCATCTGGGCAAGCTCAAGACACTAATTGCGCGCTATCAGCCGGGGCTGGTTTCGGAGCACTTGTGCTGGGGTTCGGTCGGCGGGCGCCACCTGAACGACTTGCTGCCGCTGCCTTACACGGAAGAAGCGCTATGCCACGTATGCGAGCGGATTTGCTGGACGCAGGATTTTCTCGGTCGGCAAATCTTGATCGAGAACGTGTCCAGCTATATCCAATTCGCCCAGTCGACCATTCCAGAATGGGAGTTCGTCGCCGCAGTGGCGCGGGCAACCGGTTGCGGCATTCTGCTGGACGTCAACAATATCTACGTCAATGCCGTCAATCACAAGTTCGACCCCCTGCGTTATCTGGAGGCGATCCCGGTGGAAACGGTGCAGGAAATCCACCTGGCAGGATTCGACAGCAACGGGGAATGCCTCGTCGACACCCATGGCAAACCGGTTTGCGATGCGGTATGGGCGCTTTACCGGGAAGCGCTGGAGCGCTTCGGCAAAATCCCAACGCTGATCGAGTGGGATACTGACATTCCCGAACTTTCCGTGTTGCTGGAAGAAGCACGTAAGGCTGACGCCATTCTGGAGGAAAACCGTGCGCTCCCTGCGTGAACTGCAACTCGGTTTTGCAGAAGCTATATTCAGCCAGGAGACGAGCGAGTTTGCGCAAGAAATTGCCGCGAACGGATTGAGCGGCGAGCACCGCCTCGCCATCTACCGCAACAACGTATTCACTCGCCTCACCGAGGCGTTGCGGTCGGTTTACCCCGTGGTTCAGCAACTGGTCGGGGAAGGCTTTTTCAAATTCGCCTCTGCGGAATATATTTCTCGCTACCCGTCGCAAAGCGGCGACCTGCATCATTACGGCAGGCAGTTCGCCGAATTTCTTGCCAATTTTCCACCTGCCGCCGAGCTAAGCTACTTATCCGACGTGGCACGCCTGGAATGGGCATGCCATGAGGTGTTTCATGAGGCTGATCATGGACCGCTGGCGCTTGAACAATTGCAGGCGGTGCCACCCGAGCGCTACGGCGATCTGAAATTCAGGCTGCATCCGGCGGCGCGGTTGATCGCATCCTCTTTTCCCGTACATCGTATCTGGGAGGTTAACCAGCCCGGCTACAGCGGCGATCAAACGCTGGAGCTGGCCGAGGGCGAAGTAAGGCTGCTGGTAAAGCGCTCCGCGCGCATAGTGGAACTCTACGTTCTGACTTCTGGCGAATGGTGTTTTCTGGGTATGCTCGCAGACGGCCGCAGCTTCGGCGAAGCCTGCGAGGCAGCGTTCGTGACGGAGCCCGGCTTCGGTCTTGAGCCTGCTTTACGGCGCTGGGTCGCTGATCTCACACTGGTAGATTTTGTCGAGGCGTGGCCCGCAATTTTTCTCCTTGACATTGGTCTTAACTCTAAGGTTTAGAATGTGAAAACAGTGGAGGAGAAAACCGTGCTTACGATAGGAAAACTCGCGCTCCAGGCCGATGTCACGACCGACGCTGTGCGCTACTACGAAAAGGAAGGGTTGCTCGCGCCTGCCCGTAAAACGGACGCGGGTTACCGCCTCTACGATGAGGATGCGGTGCGGCGGCTGCGTTTCATCAAGCAGGCGCAGCAATGCGGTTTCTCGCTTACAGAAATCCGTGAACTCCTGACCCTGAAAAACAGCGACGAGGCGTGCTGCAAGGATGTGAAGAGCGTGGCCATCGCCAAGAAGCTGCAACTGGAGCACAAGGTCCGCGCGCTACAAGTCATGTCTCAGGCCTTGAGTGAGTTGATCACCATCTGCAACAACGAGACCCGGCCGTTGGACGAGTGCCCGATTCTCGCCGCACTTGAAACCAGCATGGCAAAACAATTGAAAGGAGACAGAAATGCTTAAAGTGGAAGTGTTTTCATCACCCGGCTGTGGCAAGTGCACCCAGGCCAAAAGCATGCTTAAGGCCATTGTGGAAGAAATGGGGCAAGGCAGGATCACTTGGCGCGACGTGAATATTCTCGAGGAAATGGACTACGCCGTGGAACTGGGCGTCATGTCGTCGCCTGCCATTGCGATTGATAGCAAGCTGGTTTTTTCTTCGCTACCCAGTCCGGACAAATTGCGCGCGGAACTCAGTAAGCGGCTGGTATGAACCAGCGCTACATTGCTTAGCGCTTAACAGCCGACCAGACATAGGAGGGTACGATGGATACGATATTGTTAATTACAGCCGCGGTGTTGGGTTTTCTGTCCTTTTTCGAGCCTTGCACCATTGCCACGCACACCTTGTTTGCGGTACGCGCCAATCACGATTCGGCAAAACTGCGATGGCTGGCGTTGGTTCAGCTTACGCTGTCACGGACACTGTTACTTGTGGTGGTGTTTAGCATTGCTGCCATGATCGGGTTAGCTGAGCTTTCTGCAAAGATGGCAATGCTGATGCTCAGTGTGATTGGCCTGATCTATCTGATCACCCGCAAAATTTATCTGCCGGTTCCGCATCTTGAGTTTTATCGCCTGATCCCCAGGCATGACAACCTGCCGCAGGGATTCAAGCTGGGCCTGACGTTGCCGGCTTGCACGCTGCCACTGGTGGTCATCGTCGGCACCCTATCCGCGCTGACGCAACAACCCGGTGTCGCCGTGTTGGCAGGACTGGTGTTTGCCGTGACGTTTACTTTGCCCACGCTTTGGGATAGCACGCACGAGCTGAATGCGGCACATCGCGCGTTTCTCAGCAAAGCCGCCAACCTAAGCCCCTACCTCACCACCCTGTTGTTATGGAGCGGTGCATTGTTGATTTGGCAAACAGGAGTTTGATATGGATTTAGAAACATTGCGCAGCCCGCTGGAACAGGCGAGCCTCGCTTCGTTAGGCGTGGGTTTCACGGCGGGGTTTATTTTTAGTTTCAACCCGGTTGCACTGGCCGCCATCCCGGTATCGCTCGCCTACGTCACCAAGGCGCACGAGACAAAGAAAGCGGTTCTGTTTGGCGGCATGTTTATTCTCGGCCTGCTCGTGACGCACATACTCATGGGATTCATCGCCGGCCTGGGCGGTCAGTGGGTGCAAAAACTCATGGGGCGAGAGTGGGGCCTGGTACTAGGCCCATTGTTGATTCTATTGGGCTTGATGTGGCCGGGATGGATCAAACTTCCCCTCCCCACCCTCACCTTGCGGGCTAAACGCGCCACTAGTAGCTGGGGTGCGTTCTTGCTTGGCATACCATTTTCAGTCGCGATCTGTCCCTTTTGCACGCCTGTATTAATCATCTTGCTCGGCGTGGCGACCGGGATTGGTTCTCCGATATTTGGTGCCACGTTGCTGCTGGCTTTTGCGCTGGGGCGGTCAGTGCCTATCCTTTTAGGGGCATGGGCAATCGGTTGGCTGGAAAGCCTGAAATCCCTCGAGCATTCACAACGCCTGTTTGAAATCATCGGCGCGCTGCTGCTTATTTTGTCGGGCTTATATATGTTGAATGCCTATTTTTTCGTCATTCCGGAGTTAGCGGCGTAACAACCCGCTACAGACTGGATAGTTTTTTTGGAGTAACCCATGCTTGCCTTGTTGCGTGCTTCTTTGCTGCTGTTTGTTTTGCTTGGTATGAGCTTCCATGCTCATGCTGACAAGACAGGCCCCGTTCCGTTCGTCATGCAAATGACCGTAGGCGACTCAGATGCACAGCGCCGGGCATTTTTGCAAATTCAAAAAGTCATGCAGGACATTGGCCCGACAAAAGTGAAAATCGAAGTCGTGGCTTATGAATCGGGAATTACCTCACTGCTTGCTGATAACAAAGACACCGCAACATTAGTTGCGGCATTGTCGCGCGAGGGCGTTCGCTTCACGGCATGTCGCATCAGCATGCGAGGTCATAAATTGAAAGAAGCGGCCTTCCCCGTCGAGGTTGAATTTGTGCCCGCCGGTGCGCCGGAGATGATCAGCCTTCAAATAAAAGGGTATCGGTATTGGAGACCATAAACCCAGCAAGTAGATGCGGAGAAATCCACCCCGCGACGATATTCAATTTTCTTTGAGGAAACTTCCATGCTATTCAATAAAAAACTGCTGATGAGTATATTTATGTTCAGCTTGTGCTTAGGCTTTACTAGCGGCGGGGCTGCCCTGGCTGCCGGCGACAAACAAAAGTCCCGCCTCGAAATCTCACTCGCCGCGGCGCCGAAGGCGACCTGGATTGCACAAGGTAAGGGACGCCGTGAACTCTACGTATTCTTCGATCCAAACTGTGGGTACTGCCCGATGATCTATAAGAACCTGCAGCCGTTAATTGCGCCCTACGATTTGCAGCTGCGGTGGATTCCCGTCGCCATGTTGGATGCGACGAGTATTGGCAAAGCGGCAGCAATATTACAAGCAAAAGACCCAAAGGCAGCGCTCGATTACAACGAAGCGCACTATAACGTGGAGGCACATACAGGCAGTATTTCCGAAGAGATTCCGTCCGCCGTCACCGAGACACGCCTGCGCGCGAATGAGATACTCTTGAACCAGGTTGGGATTCCAGTGGTGCCCACCCTGCTCTTTCGAGCAAAAACCGGTGAAGCCATGGTGATTCAGGGTGCGCTATCACCGGTTGCGCTCCGAAAGGTGCTGGATCGTGTTCGATAGTGTCTAAACTCACGCGTGGGTATCAGCGCAGCGACAACTGCACGAAACGCGCCAATAGGAGGCGCCCAATCAAAGTAATCGAGTTCATTCCGTCTTCCCTATGTCGCGCACGGCCTGCTGCAGCTTCATGCTGTCCAGAGTATGGAAAGGCAGGCTGACGAACATGCAAATGCGGCGTTGCAGCCGGTTCATCGCGTCGACAAAAGCGCGGCGTTTAACGTCATCGCTCCCCTCCACCACTGCGGGGTCCGGGATACCCCAGTGCGCGGTTATCGGCTGGCCCGGCCACACCGGGCAGACCTCGCCCGCTGCCTTGTCGCACACCGTGATGACGAAATCGAGCTGCGGCGCATCAGGCTGCGCGAATTCTTCCCAAGGCTTACTGCGGAGTTCTCGGGTTGGTAAATGACCCTTCTCCAGCAATTCCTGCACAAACGAATTGACCTGTCCGACCGGATGGCTTCCCGCGCTGAACGCTCGGAAGCGCCCTTTGCCCTGGTTGTTCAATAGGGACTCGGCCAAAATTGAGCGTGCCGAATTACCGGTGCAAAGGAACAACACATTGAAAATGGGTCCAGCCATGGCAGCGCCTCCGTTATTCAGGCAACAGCAGCTTTCAGGCCGAGTTTGTCGCGCACTGCGGCAATAAGCCGGATGCGAATGTCGTCGCGCACGGCGAGGAAACTCTCCAGTGGCTCGCCGTGCGGGTCGTGGAATGGCAGGTGGATACTTGGAATCGAGCGCGGGAAGATTGGGCAGGCTTCCCTGGCGTTGTCGCAAACCGTCACCACCAAATCGATGTTCTCATTTACCACCGCGTCGATGTCCTTCGGGTAGAGGCCATCGGTTGGCAGCCCGGCCTGCTTCAGCGCCTCGATCGCGCCGTCGGCCACCTTAGGTTGTGGCCGGGTGCCGGCGGACAGCGCGCGCACTTGGCCGGCGAGGTCATGGTTCAGTAGCACTTCGGCCATTTGCGAGCGACAGGAATTACCAGTGCACAGCACCAGCACAATATATGTTTTTTCAGCCACGATGAATCCTTGATGATGTGGAGAATGAATCAGCAACAGCCGTCAGATGCTAGCTTGGCCTTGACCGGGATGCAGCCTGAAACTTTGTCCCCACTCGAGTCCGGCACGCAGCAGCCGCTCGCCTCCTGCCCGCCAAACACCGGGACGTTGTCCAGAGTGTGATAGGTCTCCCACGCGATGCCCTGCGGGTCGGTCGCCCAATACTTGTCCGATTTGGCGTAGCAGCAGGCCGCGTCCATCTCCTCCACTATCTCAGTATCGAGCTTTTGCAGACGTTCGCTCATATCGGCCAGCTCAGCGGCCGACTCGACCTGCACGCCCAGATGGTTGAGGCCGGGGGCTGCGCCTCGCGCCGAGATCGCAAAATTCACGCGCGGATCGTGGAGCATCCATTTCGCGTAGTCATCCTTGGCGACGGTGGGCTCGGCGGCAAACAACGTGGAATAAAAGCGTATGCTGGCGGCCAAGTTGTCGACCGCGATGTGTACATGTAGGCGTTTCATGAGGGTTCCTTTTAAGTGGCGTTGGACTTTTCGGGTTCACACACCGGGGTGACCGGCAAGCAGGGATTGCCGCCGCAGCAGTTTTCAGTGAGAAAGTCGAGCAGGGCCTCCATGGTCGAAAAATTTGGGCTGTAGATAACAAAACGTCCCGATTGTTGCGGCGACACTAGCCGTGCGTGCGTCAGTTCCTTGAGGTGAAACGACAGCGATGAGGGCGGAATGCCGGTAAATTCGCTGATTTTACCTGCCGCCAGACCCGCCGGGCCGGCTTGGATTAGTAAACGAAAGACCGTCAGACGGGATTCCTGGGCAAGGGCTGCGAGCGCGATGACAACGGCCTTAGTTTTCATGTTTCAATGATATTCGAAACAACAATCAAATAGCAAACGAAGCTTTGATAAATCTGGTAAGACTTTTTTAAAAGGCCGATAGCGTTTGTCACGAGGTTGTAACATGCGTCGGCTATCTTTGCGCTAGGCCAGAGACATAAAATTCTTTGAGTCAACAATATTTCAACTCTACTTTCATTTTTAGGAGTATCGAATGAACAACCCACTGCCAATTGCCGCACTGCTGCTTACTACGGCCGCATCTATCAACACTGTTTGGGCAGAGACCGTCCAGGTAGATGGATCTAGCACCGTCTTCCCGATCTCGGAAGCTTATGCCGAGGAATTTCAGAAACAGACACGCATCAAGGTGACAGTCGGCCTTTCCGGCACCGGGGGTGGCTTTAAGAAGTTCTGCCGCGGCGACATTGACGTGACCGGCGCCTCGCGGCCGATCCGCGATGTCGAAATGAAGCTTTGCACGGAGAACAAGGTTGAGTTCATCGAATTACCCGTCGCGGTCGATGGTCTGGCGAATGTCGTTCACCCGTCCAACACCTGGGCGAGCTGCATGACCGTTGAAGAACTCAAAAAGATCTGGGAACCGGCAGCACAAGGCAAGATCACCAACTGGAAGCAGGTCCGCTCCAGCTTCCCCGACGCACCGCTGAAGTTGTTCGGCGCCGGCACGGATTCAGGTACCTATGACTATTACACCTTCGCCATTAATGGTAAGGAACACGAATCGCGCGGCGATTACTCCGCCACTGAAGACGACAATGTGACCGTTCAAGGCGTTGCTAATGACAAAAACGCGTTGGGCTTTATGGGCCTCGCCTATGTGGAAGAAAATCGCGGCAAACTGAAGACCGTCGCAATCAAGCAAGCCGATGGAAAATGTGTACAGCCCACCATTGAGACGGCGCAGAACGCGACCTACCAGCCGCTCACGCGCCCATTGTTCATGTACGTGAATAAGAAGTCTCTCGATAAGCCGGAGGTGCAGAAATACGCTGATTTCATGATGACCGCCAAGAATGGCACGAAGTTGGTTCGCGAAGTGGGCTACGTGCCGCTGCCTGCCAAAGCATTTGAGCTCGGCAAGAAGAAGGTCGCGGCGCGCAAGACCGGCACCTACTTCGAGGGTGGTTCCAAGGTTGGCGTCAAGATTGAGGACTTGCTCAAAGCCAACTAACTGACGAACCATTGGGTGGCGTCGCGTGGACGGACGCTGTCCGTCCACGCTCCCGTTTGCCCCAGACATAAACGAAGGAATTACTGTGGAAATCCATGAGGCAGTGGGCCTAGGTCCCACCCGGCAAGCCTGGACGGTGGCGCCCGGCTACCTCGCCAAGCGTCGCGCGCTCGACCGTGTGATGCGCGTCGCGCTGTTTTTCCCGGCGGCGCTATCGGTGTTCGTAACGACCGCTATAGTCTTCATTTTGGTCAGCGAGTCGTGGGGCTTCTTTGCGAAGGTGCCGCTCATCGAGTTCCTGACCGACACGCAGTGGACCCCGGTATTCGCCCAGCCGCGCTTTGGCATCCTGCCGTTGCTGACGGCAACGTTCTGGACCACGGGAATTGCGCTTGCAGTCGCGCTTCCTCTGGGCGCGCTGCTTATGATTTATCTCAGCGAGTACGCGTCGAAGGCAGTGCGCGAGACGGTAAAACCCGTGCTTGAGCTATTGGCGGGCGTGCCCACCGTCGTTTATGGGTACTTTGCGCTGCTGTTCCTGACACCGCTGCTTCAAACCCTTATTCCCGAATTAGGGGGGCTCAACCTGCTGGTGCCGGGCATCGTGCTCGGCATCATGATTCTGCCCACCGTCGTATCCATCAGTGAGGACGCGATGCGCGCCGTGCCGGCATCGCTGAGAGAGGGCGGCTACGCGCTCGGGATGACGCGCTGGCAGGTTGCCCTGCGTGTGGTGGTGCCCGGGGCGCTCTCTGGCATCATCGCCGCCTACCTTTTGGGCATGTCGCGGGCCATCGGGGAAACCATGGTCCTCGCCATTGCTGCGGGACAGAACCCGAACCTCACGGCCAACCCGCTCGAAGGCGCCGCAACCATTACCGCCTACATTGTGCAGATGAGCCTAGGCGACCTGCCGCACGGCAGTCTCGAGTACCAGAGCATCTTCGCGGTCGGTCTGGCGCTGTTCGTGATCACGCTGTTGTTCAACGTCGCCGGCTTCTTTCTACAGCGTCGCTTCCGGGAGGCATACTGATGATGACCACAGCACCTGGTCTTGTTCCGTCCAACGCCGTTCCGTTCGTTAACGGCGATGTCCGGCGCGCCATCGGACGCAGCCAGCGGATCGACATCGTATTCGCCGCTGGTGGTTTGTTCGCCCTAATCATCGCTTTCGGCTTGCTGTTCACGCTGCTCGCCGATCTGGCAACGGACGGCCTCGGTCGCATCGACTACGATTTCCTCACGGATTTTCCGTCGCGCAGACCGGCGGGAGCCGGCATGCTTTCGGCCTGGGTCGGCACGTCGCTGGTCATGCTGGTGACCGCGGTGCTGGCGATGCCGCTCGGGGTTGCTGCCGGGCTGTATCTCGAGGAGTACGCACCGAAGAACTGGGTGACCGCCCTCATTGAAATCAACGTCAGTAACCTCGCTGGCGTCCCGTCGATCGTCTACGGGCTTCTGGCGCTCGGCTTTTTCGTCTACGGTCTCGGCCTCGGCCAGTCAATTCTGGTCGCCGGCATGGTGCTGGCTTTGCTGATCCTACCCGTGGTGATCGTAGCGACCCGCGAAGCGGTGCGCTCGATTCCCCGAGAGATGAAGGAAGGCGCCTATGCCCTCGGCGCCGAGGAATGGCAGGTGATGTGGCACTACATCCTGCCATTCGCCAGGCCCGGTATTTTGACCGGGGCCATCATCGGCTTGTCGCGCGCCATCGGCGAGGCCGCACCGCTTATCACGATCGGCGCCCTAGCCTTTATCGCTTTCCTGCCGCCCGTCCCCTTTACCGGCGACCCGCCGGCAGGCCTGTTTGACTGGCTGATGAGCGACTTCACCGTTATGCCGATCCAGATGTTCAACTGGATATCCCGTCCGCAGGCAGGTTTTCACATCAACGCGGCGGCGACCGGCGTCCTTCTCATGGCGATGACGCTAGCGATGAACGCGGTCGCCATCTTGATCCGGTTCCGGTTGCGGCGGCACAGCAGGACATAAATCAAAAACGGAGATGAATCATGCAAATGCAAAATACAGTCATGCAAAAACCAGTAGCAGTCGGGAGGGAAATGATGAATGACACGTCAATCAAGCCTGAGAATAGGCCTGTCGCCGGACCCGATACCGCACTGCGTGCCGAGGTCCGCGACCTGAGCTTCTGGTACGGTGGCACGCAAGCGCTTAAATCCGTGAACTTGCCGATCGCCGACAAAAAAATCACCGCCGTGATCGGGCCGTCCGGATGCGGCAAGAGCACGCTTTTACGCTGCTTTAACCGGATGCACGATCTCTATCCCGGCAACAGGTACGCAGGGGCGATCACCTTGTTTCCGGAGGGCGACAACATCGTCGGCGCACGCGTAGACCCGGTGCTCATGCGGCTGCGGGTCGGGATGGTGTTCCAGAAGCCTAATCCCTTTTCCAGGTCCATCTATGAAAACGTCGCGGCAGGATTATATGTGCGCGGTGTACGCAAGCGTGCCGTCGTCGACGAGGTGGTCGAGACCGCACTGCGCAAGGCCGCCCTGTGGGACGAGGTAAAAGACCGCTTGCACGGCTCCGCCTACGACCTCTCCGGCGGTCAGCAGCAGCGTCTTTGCATTGCGCGGGCGCTCGCGCCCAACCCGGAAATCCTCCTGCTGGACGAGCCCACCTCGGCGCTGGATCCCATCGCTACCGCCAAGATAGAGGAACTGCTCGCCCAGTTATGCGAAGGGGTTACGATAGTGATCGTGACCCATAACATGCAGCAGGCGACGCGTATCTCCGCTTTTACCGCTTACATGCTGATGGGCGAAATGGTGGAGTACGGTGACACCGATATTGTGTTCACTAGTCCATCAGATAAACGGACGGAAGACTACATCACCGGCCGTTTTGGCTGATCGCATCAAATTAACACATGACCGATAACACCATGACAGACAGGCACACACTTCATAGCTTCGATGAAGATATTAAAGCACTCAGTGATGAAATCATTAACCTCTCAGAGCAGGTGGCGAACGAGTTGCAGCAAGCGTTGAGCGCGTTGCGCGCGGGTGATCACGCGGCTGCAGAGAGGGTCGTCGAAAGCGACCATCTGGCCGACGCCCTGCAGGATAAGATCAACGCCCACACGACCCGCGCCCTGACGCGGCAACAGCCCCTGGCCAGGGATCTGCGCGCTATTCTAGCCGCCTCGCGCATCGCACCGCATCTGGAGCGCATCGGCGATTACGCCAAAAATACGGCGAAACGAACCCAACGGCTGTCACAACCCATTGATGCCGAACTCGCGGGGCGATTTCACTGGATGGGGACGCGCATCATCTCAATGCTGCACCGCGTCACCGATGCCTATGTGAAGCAGGATGCGCAATTGGCCAACGTCGCCTGGACGGACGACGCCGAACTGGATGCCGTCTATGCCGGGCTGTTCAAATATTTGCTGCAGGCGATGTGTGCAGACAGTCGGCGGGTGGCGGACGGGTCGCAGCTTCTTTTTATCGCCAAGGGACTTGAACGCGCCGGCGACCATGTCACTGATATTGCCGAGGAAGTCCACCTGATGGTCACGGGTTCACCTTTGTCCGGCCCGCGGCCAAAAGTGGATGAAATGGGAACGACGACATCGCCCCGAATCTAACTAGCCCTGCAATGGGCTGGCGTCAATGAAGCTTTTGCGAACGCGAAGGGAAAATATGGATTTGAATGAGCATCTCTATCTCGATTCTTGCCTATTCGTGACTCTTGGATATATTCCAATTTTAGTTGTATAATTGAATTATGAAACAGCAAACTGCTACTCAAATCTTCGAGTCTTTATCTTCCGGAATCCGACTAGACATCTACCGCCTACTGGTCAACCGGGGTCTGGAAGGGATGGTTTCAGGGCAGATTGCCTCGGCACTTGATCTTCCGCCGAACAACACCTCGTTTCACCTCAAAGCAATGACGCAGGTTGGCCTGCTATCAGTAGAGCAGGAAGGTCGCTTCCAACGCTATCGGGCAAACATCCCGCTAATGCTCGACCTTATTGCATATCTGACCGAAGAGTGTTGCGCGGGTCATCCTGAAGAGTGTGTGAGCCTTCGTGCTGCATCCCCTTATTCGGAAAGCGCGCTCCCCCTAACCGCACAAGAGGACTGAGACCATGAATATCCTTTTCGCGGACTGGTAAGCTCATGCCGATGACTTCAGAGGCTAGTGCGCCGGAGTATGGCCTTTTTTATTGAGTAATATTTCAACTTTATTAGGAGTATTGTAATGAGAAAGAACAAAATATTTGATCCAGCCATGTGTTGCGGCAGAACGGACCGCCTTGGTGGCACGAAAGCGGCTGGCCAGCAACGCGGTATCTTCAACACCGTGAGCAAGGATTGAACTAATGTTGACCGCTTTTCTAATTTTTATCGCCACCATCGTACTTGTCATCTGGCAACCGCGCGGACTTGGCATTGGCTGGAGTGCCACCGCCGGCGCTGTTGTGGCGTTGCTATTCGGCGTAGTGCATGTGGGCGACATCCCCGCCGTCTGGCACATCGTATGGAACGCGACGGCCACGTTCATCGCCGTCATCATCATCAGCCTGCTGCTTGATGAAGCCGGTTTTTTTGAGTGGGCGGCGCTACATGTGGCGCGCTGGGGTAACGGTAAGGGACGCAGGCTGTTCGCTTTTTTCGTGTTGCTAGGCGCGGCCGTAGCGGCACTGTTCGCCAACGACGGTGCGGCGCTGATCCTGACACCGATTGTCATGGCGATGCTGCTGGCGCTCAGGTTCAGTCCGGCGGCGACGCTAGCCTTCGTGATGGCAGCTGGCTTTATTGCCGATACCGCCAGCCTGCCCCTGGTCGTCTCCAACCTGGTCAATATCGTCTCAGCCGATTTCTTCAAGATCGGCTTCACCGAATATGCCGCCATCATGGTGCCGGTCAACATCGTCGCTGTCGCTGCCACCCTGGCGATGTTGATGTGGTACTTTCGCCGCGACATCCCGAAAGACTACGATGTTAGGCAACTAAAAAACCCGCGTGAGGCGATTCTTGACAGCGCAACATTCAAAGCTGGTTGGTGGGTATTGGCGCTGCTGCTGGTTGGCTTTTTCGGGCTGGAACATGTCGGCGTGCCTATCAGCGCTGTAGCGTCAGCCGGAGCGCTGATCCTGCTGCATGTTGCGGCGCGCGGCCATGTGATCTCCACCCGCAAGGTGCTTAAGGAAGCGCCTTGGCAGATTGTGATTTTTTCACTTGGCATGTACCTGGTGGTCTACGGCCTGCGCAACGAGGGGCTTACTGAACACATCGCTGGACTGCTCAATTACTTCGCACAAGGAGGCGTGTGGGGTGCAGCTTTCGGGACGGGCATTCTCACCGCGCTGCTATCCTCGGTCATGAACAACATGCCTACGGTGCTGGTGGGTGCACTCTCCATTGATGCCACGAGTGCAACCGGTGTGGTCAAGGACGCGATGATCTACGCCAATGTGATCGGCAGTGACCTCGGGCCGAAGATCACCCCCATCGGATCTCTGGCCACACTACTCTGGTTGCATGTGCTGGCGCGCAAGGGCATGAGAATCACTTGGGGCTATTACTTCAAGGTGGGTGTTGCACTGACTGTCCCAATACTGGCAGTAACACTAGCAGCGCTTGCACTACGCCTGAGTCTCGCGTGATGAGTACTGTGACCAGGCCAAAAATACGTTGTTTGAAGCCGCTTTGCCATCGGCAATGGGGTTCTCACGTCGGTGGTGCTGAGCAAAATGGACTGAAAATCCTTTTTGTTCATTAGCTTTTTCCGTTCTTGAGTGACCCTATAAGGGCAGCCCACTTAGTGAAGGAACAGCCATGAGTCGCAGTCCAACAATCCTAGAGTACGAGTGGGTATTGAGCGGTTACTCAATCGGGCACTTCCTCCACACCCCGAATTTCGCCGACGAAATGTATGGGTATGGTTCACGCCAGGTTATTTAAATATGGAACTGCGACACCTTCGCTATTTCATCGCCGTGGCCGAAGAACTACACTTCGCGCGCGCAGCCGAACGCCTGCATATCGAGCAGTCGCCTCTGTCCCGAGCGATCAAGGATCTCGAGTCTGACTTGGGCGTGCAGATGTTCGAGCGAACCACGCGCAGCACTCGTTTGACTTGGGCTGGGCAAGTATTTTTGGATGAAGCGCGCCGCGTGCTTTCCATGCTTGAACAGGCTAAGGCCAGCTCCAAATCAGCAGCCACTGGCTATCGCGGCACGCTCCGCATAGCGCTGTCCGATGGCGTTCCCCCGCCACGACTCGTAGCTCTGCTCGCGCAACATCGCGAGGAAGAGCCCGAGGTAGAAATCCGCTTGTTTGAAACAACACTCGCTCAGCAGTTGAAAGGGCTCTCCAGCGGCCTGTACGACGCCGGTTTCTCCCATGCCGCTACAGTCGGGGAAGGCCTAATCTCCGAACCGGTGTGGACCGATCCGCTGGTGATCGCCGTTCCCGCCCGCCATCCGCTACTGGTGCATAAGCGTATCCCCTTGGAGGAGTTGGTCCGCTATCCGCTGGTGCTATGTCACCCGGAAGCCTGTGAAGGTGGACACAGGCAATTCGAACGGATATTCCATACCGTGGATGTGCAGCCCATCGTGGCCGAGCACGTTACCACCTTCGATCTGATGATGACTTTGGTGGCTGCGGGTTACGGGCTGGGATTCGCTAACAAATCCCATATGACAGTTTGCCACTATCCCGAAGTCGTGATCCGCCCTTTGGCTGGACGACCACTCATGCTGACCACCTATCTACTGCGGCCCGAAACTGAACCTTCCGAGCCGCTGAGTCGTTTCATGGCACGCGCAATACCAGTGAAGAACATGGACTCTCACGACCCCGCATGAGATGCATATTTTTGTTCACACGTCAGAGGAAACGACATGAAAAAAACTAGCCTGCTACTGTTGGCCCTCGTTCTGACCGCCTGCGAAAAATCCGCACCGACGGACACCGTCGAATCATTGGCCGCCCATCCCGAACGGCTGAAAGAAGTGGAACGCCTGTGCAGGGAAGATCACGCGAAGATGGGCGACGCCCTTTGCAACACCGCGAGCGAGGCGCGCCGCCGACGATTCATGGGCGACGGCAAAAGCAAATACACACCGCAGCCCGCCCCGCAAAACTGATCGCCTCAACTTGGAGCACCACACATCGATCGGATGGTTTCGGTCGTATGTGCTGGAATGTGCCTGCTGATCCGCATTCATCAATAATTTTTCGGCGAATCGCGATGCACGCCGAAACGCGCTGTCGTTTGCAGCGATACGCTCCGTTTTTCTCCAGCTAGAAATTTTGTTTTTTTCGTCTTCGTTATCCCGATAACGGTCTTTGACCGGCCCTGAATCGCCCCCCACTCTCACGCCTGCGGCACTTCGTTGTTCGCGCGTTGTGCAGGAGTGCGATTCAGGAGGGCAAGATGCAGGGAACCAGTGTGCTGTTCGGTCAGATCCTGGCGGTGTTCGGGATCGTGATCGCGGGAACGTGGGGCGCCACCCAATGGACCGCGGCGCAACTGGGCTACCAGCTACGCCTGGGCACGCCGTGGTTTGACATGCTGGGTACGCCCGTCTATCACCCGTGGCGACTGTTCGAGTGGTGGTACTTCTTCGATGCCTATGCGCCCGATATCTTCCTGGGCGGCGGCGCCATCGCGGCGTGCAGCGGCTTCGCCGGTGCGATGGTGGCCATCGCTATGTCGGTATGGCGTGCTCGGCAGTCCAAGCTGGTCACGACCTACGGTTCGGCGCGCTGGGCGCTGCCCGCTGAAATCCATCGTTCCGGCCTGACCGGACCCGCCGGGGTCTTCCTTGGCCGCAAGGACGGCGACTACCTGCGCCACGAAGGTCCCGAGCATGTGATGGCCTTCGCGCCCACCCGATCCGGCAAGGGCGTTGGCCTGGTGGTGCCCACGCTACTTTCGTGGCCCGGCTCCGCCGTGATCCACGACATCAAGGGCGAGAACTGGACCTTGACCGCTGGTTGGCGCTCGCGCTTTTCGCATTGCCTGCTGTTCAACCCGACCGATGCACGGTCGGCCGCCTACAACCCGCTGCTCGAAGTGCGGCGCGGCATGCACGAAGTACGCGACGTGCAGAACATCGCCGACATCCTGGTCGATCCCGAAGGCGCGCTGGAGCGGCGCAACCACTGGGAGAAGACCTCGCATGCCCTGCTGGTCGGCGCGATTCTGCATGTCCTCTACGCGGGCGAAGACAAGACACTGCGTGGCGTCGCCAACTTTCTATCCGATCCGGCCTGCCCGTTCGAGGTGACGCTGCACCGGATGATGACCACGCGACACCTTGGCGAAACGCCCCATCCGGTTGTCGCATCGGCGGCGCGCGAGGTGCTCAACAAGAGCGACAACGAGCGCTCGGGGGTGCTGTCCACCGCGATGAGTTTCTTGGGCCTGTATCGCGATCCCACCGTGGCCGAAGTGACCTCGCGTTGCGACTGGCGCATCGCCGACTTGATCGACGCCGATCATCCGGTATCGCTTTACTTGGTGGTGCCGCCCTCGGATATCAGTCGCACCAAGCCGCTGATCCGCCTGATCCTCAACCAGATCGGGCGACGACTCACCGAATCACTCGATGGCAGCGACGGCATCGCGCGCCGCCACAAGCTGCTGCTAATGCTCGACGAGTTTCCGGCGCTCGGGCGATTGGATTTTTTCGAGAGTGCGCTCGCCTTCATGGCGGGCTACGGCCTACGCGCCTTCCTGATCGCTCAGTCCTTGAACCAGATCGACAAGGCCTACGGTCCCAACCACTCGATTCTGGACAACTGTCACGTGCGTATCGCTTTTGCCACCAATGACGAACGCACGGCCAAACGCATTTCGGAAGCGCTGGGTACCGCGACAGAACTGCGCGCGCAACGCAACTATGCGGGCCATCGACTGGCCCCGTGGCTCGGACACCTGATGGTTTCGCGCCAGGAAACTGCTCGGCCACTGCTCACACCCGGCGAGGTGATGCAGTTGCCGCCCGACGATGAAGTGGTGATGGTGTCCGGCCATCCACCCATCAAGGCCCAGAAGATTCGCTACTACCTGGATGCGAATTTCAAGACGCGCATTCAGGCACCACCGCAATTGCTGCACGGGCACTATGCCGATGTGCCGGCACCACGGCCCGACGACTGGACCAGACTGGCGATCCCCGCAGCGCCGATTCCTGGTCTGGTTCTCCCCGCACACGGTGAAGCCATCGACGACGGCGGTCACCAGCAGCAGCCGGAACTGGCCGAAGTCGCGTTCATGCCGGAACCCGAACACGCGGTGGACGACCTCGGCCTGCTCGATGACGACGACCTGCCGCTACCCCTGCCCGCCCAGCTCGACCCGCGCCTGCAACGCACTGCGCGGTTGGCCGCGCTCGACCCTGACGATGGAATTGCGCTATGAGCCGCACCCGTCTGAATCTCTTCATCGAACCCGAGCACGCCCGGCGGCTCGACGAGCTGGCGACCATGAAGGGCTTGTCCAAGTCGTCGATCATCGCCGCCGCGCTGGCATCGTTCCTTTCGCCCGATTCCGGCGACCAGCGTGAAGCGGCTATCGCCAAGCGGTTGGATCGCTTGTCGCGCCAACTCGACAAGCTGGAGCGGGATCAGAACATCCTGATCGAGACGCTAGCGCTCTACGTGCGCTACTTCCTGACCGTCAGCACGCCGGTTCCGGAAGCACATCAGGAAGCAGCACGCGCTCAGGGCCGCGCACGCTTCGAGCAGTTCATCGAACAGCTGGGACGGCACCTGCTGCGCGGACGCAGTCTGGTCAAGGATGTGGTTGAAGAAATTCAGCCCGATCAGAGCCAGTTCTTCGGCTTGCAGGAGAACGCCAACACCTCGTCGTCAACAGACGAACCGGGAGCACCGCCATGAGCGGCGCGGCGCACGATCAGGGCTTGTCGGCCTCGCTGGCGCTGGAGCGTCGCGTGCTCATGCTGCGCACGGCGATGGGGCCGGACATCGCCAAGGCTTTGAACGATCCCGACGTGGTGGAAGTCATGCTGAATCCCGACGGCTCACTCTGGGTGGATCGGCTGGGCAGCGGCCGAGAACCGCTAGGTGTCAGCCTCACGCCCGCCGATGGCGAACGCATCATTCGCTTGGTCGCCGCCCACGTGGGCGCCGAAGTGCATGCGGGCAAGCCGCTGTTGTCCGCCGAGCTGCCGGAGACGGGGGAACGGTTCGAGGGCGCGCTGCCACCCGTGACGCCGGGGCCGGTCTTCGCGCTGCGCAAGCGCGCGGTCGGCTTGATCCGGCTCGACGCCTACGTGGCCGACGGCATCCTGACCGAGGCTCAGGCGGACTTCCTGCGCGAGGCGGTGCGCGAGCGCCAGAACATCCTCATCGCGGGCGGCACCAGCACCGGCAAGACCACGCTGGCCAACGCCTTGCTCGACGAGGTCGGGGCCACCGGCGACCGCGTGATCGTACTCGAAGACACAGTGGAGCTGCAATGCACGGCACGCGACCACGTCCCGCTGCGCACCCGTGCGGGTGTCGTGACCATGGCCGAGCTGGTGCGCTCGACCCTGCGGCTACGACCGGACCGCATCGTCGTCGGTGAAGTGCGCGGCGCCGAAGCGCTGGACTTGCTCAAGGCCTGGGGCACCGGCCATCCGGGCGGCATCGCCACCGTCCATGCCGGTTCCGCTGCGGGCGCGCTGCTGCGGCTGGAACAACTGATCCTCGAAGTCGCCGTGACCCCGCCACGCGCCCTGATCGCGGAAGCGGTCAACGCCATCGTCTACATCGCCGGGCGCGGCCATGCGCGCCGCGTACAGGAAATCGCCCGTGTCACTGGCTTCGACAACCACGGCTACCAGCTCAGCGCCGAGCTGATGCCTTGCGTCCCTTTACTTTCATCAACTCCCGGAGAACCGTCATGACGACTTCACGCATTTCCGTAAAACCTGCCTTGCAATTCGTGGCTCTCGCCGCGCTGCTATTGGCCATCACCATTCCCGCGCACGCAGCAGGCTCGAACATGCCGTGGGAGGCACCGCTGCAATCGGTGCTGGATTCGATCCAGGGGCCGGTGGCCCGAATCATCGCGGTGATCATCATCATTGCCACCGGATTGACGCTGGCATTCGGCGACACCAGCGGCGGCTTCCGCAAGCTGGTGCAGATCGTGTTCGGTCTGTCGATCGCGTTTGCCGCCTCATCGTTCTTCCTGACCTTCTTCAGTTTCAGCGGCGGAGCGGTGCTGGCATGAACACGTCAAGTGCTGATACAGCCGGCTTCGAGGTGCCGCTGCACCGCTCGCTGACTGAACCCATTCTGCTGGGTGGCGCACCGCGCACCGTGGCGATTGCCAACGGGACGCTGGCCGCCGCCGTGGGGCTCGGACTGCAACTCTGGCTGCCCGGCATGGTGCTGTGGATTGTCGGGCACTCGCTGGCCGTGTGGGGCGCACGGCTGGACGCGCAGTTCATGCCCGTGTTCGCGCGGCACATCAAGCACCGCGCGCTATTGGACGTGTGAGGACGATCCCATGATGCACCTCGCCGAATACCGCAAGCGCCCCGCCCTCTTGGCAGACTGGCTGCCATGGGCCGGTCTGGTCGCGCCGGGCGTCGTACTCAACAAGGACGGCTCGTTCCAGCGCACGGCAAGCTTTCGCGGGCCTGACTTGGACAGCGCCACACAGGGCGAGTTGGTCGCGACCTCCGCGCGCTTGAATAACGCACTGCGTCGGCTTGGATCGGGTTGGGCTTTGTTCGTGGAAGCCGAGCGACGCGTAGCCGCCAACTATCCGGAATCGGTGTTCCCCGAGCCGCTGTCCTGGCTGGTCGATGAAGAGCGCCGGGCGTCTTTCGAGGAAGACGAAAGCCACTTCGAGAGCGCCTACCACTTGACGCTGCTGTACCTGCCGCCCGAGGAATCGACGGCCCGCGCCGCGAAGCTGCTGTATGAGAACAGCAAGATCGAAGGCGTGGACTGGCGCGAACGGCTGGAGAGCTTCGTGTCGGAGACCGAACGCTTCTTCGGCCTGCTTGAAGGGGTGATGCCGGAGATCGCGTGGCTCGACGATGGCCAGACGCTGGCCTATCTGCACGCTTGCGTATCCACCCGTCGGCATGCGGTGGCCGTGCCCGAGGTGCCGATGCACCTTGATGCGCTGCTGGCTGATGAGCCATTGACGGGTGGCCTTGCGCCGATGCTCGGGAGCCAGCATCTGCGCGTGGTGTCGGTGCGCGGCTTCCCGACTTCGACCTGGCCGGGTCTGCTTGACGACCTCAACCGCCTGGGCTTTGCCTACCGCTGGAGCACACGTTTCCTGTGCCTCGACAAGGCCGATGCCGAGAAGGAACTCAGCCGCTTGCGCCGCCAGTGGTTCGCCAAGCGCAAGAATATCGTCGCGCTGCTGCGCGAGACGGTCTTCCAGCAGGAAAGTCTGCTGGTCGACTCCGATGCGTCGAACAAGGCAGCGGACGCCGACGCCGCCTTGCAGGAACTTGGCAGTGACCAGGTGTCGTTCGGCTACGTCACGGCCACCGTGACGGTGATCGATGCCGACGCGACCGCCGCCGACGAGAAGCTGCGTGCCGTGGAGTGCACCATCCAGGGCCGGGGCTTCGTGACGATCCCCGAGACCTTGAACGCGGTCGATGCCTGGCTGTCGTCGATTCCGGGACACGCCTACGCCAACGTGCGTCAGCCCATCGTCTCGACGCTGAACCTCGCGCACATGATGCCGGTGTCGGCGGTGTGGGCCGGACAAGAGCGCAATACACATCTCGACGGCCCACCACTGATCGTGACGCGCACCGATGGCGCGACACCGTTCCGGCTGGTCACACACATCGGCGACGTGGGCAACACGCTGGTGGTCGGCCCCATCGGCATGGGCAAGTCGGTGCTGCTCGCCACCTTGGCATTGCAGTTCCGCCGCTATGCCGGATCGCGCATCTTCGCGTTCGACATGGGGCGCTCCATTCGCGCCACCGTGCTTGGGCTGGGTGGCGAGCATTACGACCTGGGCGCGGACGGTGCCATCGCCCTCCAACCGCTGGCCCGTATCGACCAGGACGGTTATCGCGCCTGGGCGGCGGATTGGGTCCAAGGCCTTTTAATTCACGAAGGCGTGGTTGTCGGGCCGGCCGAGAAGGAGTCTGTGTGGTCGGCGCTGAACAGTCTCGCCAACGCGCCACTCGGTCAGCGCACCCTGACCGGCTTGTCGGTACTGCTGCAATCGAACGCACTGCGCCAGGCGCTGCAACCCTATGTACTGGACGGCGCGCACGGCAAGCTGCTCGATGCCGACCATGACCGGCTCGGTTGCGCCGACATGCAGGCGTTCGAGATGGAAGAACTGATGCACAGCAAGGCGGCGGCGCTGGCCGTGCTGCGCTACCTGTTCGCGCGCTTCGAGGAACGACTCGACGGCGCCCCGACACTGCTGATCCTCGACGAGGCCTGGCTGTTCCTCGACGACCCGGTGTTTGCCGCGCGTATTCGGCAGTGGTTGAAGACGCTGCGCAAGAAGAACGTGTCGGTGATCTTCGCCACGCAATCGCTGGCGGACATCAAGGATTCCAGTATTGCGCCGGCCATCGTCGAGAGCTGCGCGAGCCGTATCTTCCTGCCCAACCCGCAGGCGACCGAGCCGCAGATTCGTGCCATCTATGAGAGCTTTGGCCTCAATGCGCGACAGATCGAGATCGTGGCGACCGCCCAGCCCAAGCGCGACTACTACTACCAGTCGCGGCTCGGCAACCGGATCTTCGACCTCGGACTCGGGCCGGTGACGCTGGCGTTTGCCGGCGCAGCCAAGCCCGAAGACCAGCGCGCCATCGACGCCGTATCCGCGTCGGTGCCGCCCGCGGATTTCGCAGCCGCCTGGCTGCGCCATCGCGGCCTCGACTGGGCCGCCGATCTGATCCCGTCGTTCCCCTTCACTCCCCAGGAGAAGCAGCCATGAAGAAAACCCTTCTTGCCGTCGCCGCCGTCGTACTCATGACCGTGATGCCCTCGGTACAGGCGACGGTGGTGGTCATCGATCCGGCCAACTTGATTCAGAACATCCTGACAGCTGCCCGTACTCTGCAGCAGATCAACAACCAGATCCAGCAACTGCAGAACGAAGCGCAGATGCTCACCAACCAGGCGAAGAATCTGACCAGTCTCCCCTTCAGCGCGCTCAATCAACTGCAATCCGCGCTGTCCGCGACGAACCAGCTGTTGCAGCAGGCGCAGGGGCTGTCATTGAATCTGACGCAAATGGAGACCCAGTTTGCGCAGCTCTATCCCGCTGCCTACACCGCCTCGACACCGGCAAACCAGATGGCGCTCGACGCCAGCCAGCGTTGGCAGAACGCACTTGAGGCGCTACGCACCGCGACCGAGGTGCAGTCGCAGTCGGTGCAGAACTTCGCTTCCGACGAGCAGACCTTGTCCGCCCTCGTGAACAGCAGTCAGTCGGCGGTCGGCGCGTTGCAAGCCACGCAGGCGACGAACCAGTTACTCGCCCTGCAGGCCCGGCAGGCGATCCAGGCGCAGCAGCTGCAGATCACGCAAGACCGCGCCATCGCCCTCGAACAGGCGCGTCAGGTCGCGGTGCATGCGCGTGCCGCCGAGGTGCGTAACCGCTTCCATGGCACCGGCACACCGTATACGCCATACAGCGTCAACTACTACGGCAATTGAGAAAACGCGATCATGAAAACCATTCTCATCGCCGCCGCCTGCACCCTGCTGCTGGCCGCATGCGGCAAACCGGAACCCGCCGAGTCCGTCGAATCGCTGCTGGCGAATCCGGATCGCCTGAAGGAGGTCCGCGCGCAGTGCAAGGCCGACCACGCCAAGGTGGGCGATGCCCTGTGCAACAAGGCTAGTGAGGCCACACGGCGGCGCTTCATGGGCAACGGCACGCCGTACACGCCGGCGCCACCGGCTGCACCGAAAGACTGAGCCATGAACGATCTGTCGGTCATCGACCACTTCCTCGATGTCTTCTCGCACTACATCGACTCGGGTTTCGGCCTGCTGCATGGCGAGGTGGCATTCCTCACCGCCACGCTGGTGGTGATCGACATGACGCTGGCCGGGCTCTTCTGGGCCATGGGTGGCGAGGACGTGATCGGCAGGCTGATCAAGAAGACGCTCTACGTCGGCGCGTTCGCGTTCATCATCGGCAACTTCAACTACCTGGCCGGCATCCTGTTCAATTCGTTTGCCGGACTCGGGCTGGTGGCGTCGGGTTCCACGCTGACGCAGGCGCAGTTCCTGCAGCCGGGCCATCTGGCCAAGGTCGGCGTCGATGCGGCACAACCGATCATGGCGCAGATCAGCGACCTGACGGGCTTCCCCGAGGTGTTCGCGAACCTCGATGTCATCGCCGTACTGTTTCTCGCCTGGCTGGTGGTGATCGTCAGCTTCTTCGTGCTCGCGGTGCAGCTCTTCGTCACGCTGATCGAATTCAAGCTGACCACGCTCGCAGGTTTCGTACTGGTGCCGTTTGCGTTGTGGAACAAGACGGCATTCCTGGCCGAGCGGGTGCTGGGCAACGTGGTGTCATCGGGCATCAAGGTGCTGGTGCTGGCGGTGATCGTCGGCATCGGCACGGGACTGTTTGCACAGTTCCAGACCCCGCCCAACACTGAGCCCTCCATCGACCTGGCGTTGACCATCATGCTCGCCTCACTGGCGATACTGGGACTGGGGATCTTCGGGCCGGGGATTGCCACCGGGCTGGTGTCCGGCGCACCGCAGCTCGGCGCGGGTGCAGCGGCCGGCACGGCGCTGGGTGCGGCTGGTTTGGCGGTGGCAGGTGGTGCCGCTATCGCGACAGGTGGCGCGGCGGTAGCGGCGGGTGCGCGCATGGCGCCAGGCGCTGCGCGCGCAGCCATCGGTGGCGCTGCATCGGCCGGGCGTGCGACCAGCTCAATGGCAAACGGCGCGAAGACCGCCTACCAGGCTGGCGCCGCCGCATCGGGTGGCGGTGGTGTTCGTGCTGCCGGTGCAGGCCTTGCCAATGTGGCCAAAAGCGGTGCCGGTGCTGTCGGCCAGCGCGTCGCAGCCGATGCCAAGGCGGTCAAGGATCGCGTCGCGAATTTCGTCGCTGACGCTGCTGCGCCTGCGGCGGCAGGCAATTCTATCGAATCAGCCGATGCAGCCGAAGCCAGACCCCCTGCGACAGAGCCCGCCTGGGCCAAACAAATGCGCCGCAAACAGCAGGTGAGCCATGCTGCCACGACGGCGGCTCACACCCTGCGCTCGGGCGATCACGGCGGCGGGGGTGCCAGCCCGAGCCTGCGCGACGACTCGAACCACTAAAGATTGAAATTACCGGAGATCAGTTCATGCGATTCAAACGACCCCAGGTGCGCTACGCGGACACACCGGAACCCGTCACCCCGTACCAAGCTGCCGCGCAGGTCTGGGACCAGCGCATCGGCAGTGCCCGCGTGCAGGCGAAGAACTGGCGGCTGATGGCCTTCGGCTGTCTGTCGCTCGCCTTGCTGATGGCGGGTGGCCTGGTGTGGCGTTCGGCGCAGTCCATCGTCACGCCTTATGTGGTCGAGGTGGCCACCGGCGGTCAGGTGCGTGCAGTCGGTGAAGCGGCCACGCCGTACAAGCCCAACGACGCGCAGATCGCCTACCACCTGGCGCGCTTTCTTACCGACGTGCGCTCGCTGTCGATCGACCCCATCGTCGTGCGGCAGAACTGGCTCGAAGCCTACGACTACACCACCGACACGGGCGCGGCAATGTTGAACGACTACGCGCGCACCAACGATCCATTCGCACGCGTCGGCCAGACCTCGACGGCCGTGGAGATCACCAGCGTGGTGCGCGCCAGCGACTCATCGTTCCAGGTGCGCTGGATCGAGCGCAGCTATGTGAACGGTTCGCCCTCGGGCACCGAACGCTGGACGGCCGTGCTGTCCATCGTGCTGCAACCGCCGCGCACCGAAGAGAGGCTGCGCAAGAACCCGCTAGGAATTTACGTGAACGGCATTTCCTGGAGCCGTGAACTCGACACGACCGAAGGAGCCAAGAAACCATGAAACCCCAAATCCGCATTTACGCTTTGCCGTTGATCCTGAGCGCCACCCTGGCAACCGTCAGTGGTTGCGCCACACACGGCAAGCCGCCACCGGACATCACGCTGGACGAACCCGTCGCGGCGCACGCGCTGCCGGAGTTGCCCAAGCCCATCGAGGTAGTCGAAATGCCAAAGCCACTGCCGCTGCCGGAACAGTTGAAGCCGCTGGCGAGCACGCCAGAGGACAAGCCCGTCGCCGAATTGCCCGACGAGAAGGCTCGCGTGGCGCGCGCCAATGCGGAGGCCCGCGTGGCCCCCAGCCGCGAGGGCTACATCAACGCGATCCAGGTCTGGCCCTACGCGGAGGGCGCGCTATATCAGGTCTACACCAGCCCTGGCCGCGTCACCGTGATTGCCTTGCAGGAAGGTGAAGAACTGGTGACGGTCTCAGCCGGCGACACGGTGCGCTGGATCGTGGGCGATACCGCGAGCGGCACGGGTGCCGGCCTGCGCGTGAACATCCTTGTGAAGCCCACGCGCGTCGGGCTGAAGACGAATCTCGTCATCACCACCAACCGCCGCACCTACCTGCTCGAACTCTCTTCGACACCGCAGGCGTGGATGGCATCGGCATCGTGGGACTACCCGAAGGACCGCATGCTGGCCTTGCAGAAGCAAGCGCAGCAGGCTCAGGCGGCAGCGCCGGTAGACACGGGCTTGTCGCTGGAGCAGATCAAGTTCCGCTACACGATCTCCGGTGACAGCCCACCGTGGAAACCCCTGCGCGCGTTCGATGACGGCGAGCGGGTCTATATCCAGTTCCCTGCTGGCATCGCGCAGGGCGAGCTGCCGCCGCTATTCGTGATCGGGCAGCAGGGTGATGGCCAGCTCGTGAACTACCGCTTCCGCTCCCCCTATTACGTGGTGGATCGGCTGTTCGGTGCCGCCGAGTTGCGGCTAGGTGTGGACAAGGCCGCCGTCGTTCGCATCGAACGCACCGATGGCATGGCCAGCACGGCGCGGAGGCATTGAGCATGAGCACGCCCGCCGCACCGCAGACACCGTCGACTGGGACAAATAAGGCCGACCCGGACACCTTGGCTCTGCGCGCTTCGCCGCGTCCGGTCACGCGGCTCAATCGGCGCATGCTGGCCGTGCTTGCAGGGGCGCTCGGCATCGTCATACTGGGCGCCACACTCTGGTCCTTGCAGCCGCACAAGCGTGAGCGCAACCCGGCCACCGAGCTGTACAACGTGGATCGCGTCTCACGGGCCGATAGCCTCGACCAGTTGCCCAAGGACTATACCAAAGTGGTGCCAGTGGCTAAGCCTGTAGTGCCGATGTTGGGTGAGCCATTGCCGGGCGACTTGGGGCCGGCCATCGTGCATGCGCAGAATCACGGGAACACGGGCGCGTACACTCCCGCGCAACCCGGCCGCATCGCACAGCCGGGCGATGCCGAGGATGCGGCGCGTTCATCGGTGTTCTTCCGCAGCAGTAGTACAACAAATGCGGCACCGGCAACCACCGCAGCCGCAATCCAACCCGAGCCGGCATCGGGCAATCAAGCCTTCAATCCGATGGCTTCGATATCGGCACAACCAACCGATCCGACGGCTGCGCAGAATCGGCAGGAGCAGAAGCAGGCCTTCGTCGCCAATGGCAGCGATACGACCACCCGCAATCCGGCCAGCCTGCAACTACCAGCCTCGCCCTACCAGGTCATGGCGGGCACCATCATTCCGGCGGCGCTGGTGACAGGCATCAACTCCGACCTGCCGGGGCAGGTGATCGCCAGCGTGACGGAAGCGGTCTACGACACGGCCACCGGTCGCTTTCTGCTGATTCCGCAGGGGTCGCGGCTGATCGGCCGCTACGACAGCCAGGTTTCATTCGGTCAGCGACGGGTACTGCTGGTGTGGACGCGCTTGATCCTGCCTGATACTTCGTCGATTTCGCTCGACCGATTGCCCGGCATCGACCCCGCGGGCTATGCCGGGCTGGAGGATGGCGTCGATTGGCATTGGGATCGCATCCTTGCCGGTGCGGCGTTGTCCACGCTGCTCGGCGTCGGTGCGGAGCTGGCGGCACCCAACAATAGCAGCAGTACCGGTAGCGTCACCGTCGCCGTTCGCCAGAGCGCGCAGGACACCGTGAACCAGGTCGGTCAGGAGATCACCAAACGAAACGTGAGCATCCAGCCGACGCTCACTATCCGTCCCGGCTTCCCAATGCGGGTCATGGTGAACAAGGATCTGATCCTGCGTCCGTACCAGCCGCTGTTCTTCCAGAGAGGTTCGTCACAATGAACACACCCACTAGCAAGCTGCGGCTGGGGCCACTGCCCAAAGCCGAAACCATAAAGCTTACGATTTCCCTTACCACCAACCTGAAGGCAATGCTGGATCGTTATGCGGCGCTTCATGCTCAGATATACGGCGAATCCGTGGACGGCGCCGCCCTGATACCCCACATGCTAGAAGCCTTCATGGTACGCGACCGTGAATTCAAGAGATGCCTGGCGACGGACGAATCGATGACCCATCCGAAACCAGTGCGTGGCACCTGAGCTTTCCTAGGCCAAATCTAGCTTCTCTCGGATGGTTCCCGACCGATGGTCTCGATAATGGGGCAGCCCTCTTTGGCACCTCGGCAGAGGTTGAGCAGAAGCCGCAATTCATTCCGAAGCAAGGTGAGTTCCCGGAGATGCGTTTCCACTTGGTCGAGTTTGGCGGCCGTGAGCTTGCGCACGTCGGCGCGGGCGCGCTGCGGGTTGTCGCGCATGGTCAGGAGCATGCCGATTTCAGTGAGACTAAAGCCCATCTTTTGCGCCCGCTGGATGAACCGCAGGCGCGACAGGTCTCGCTCGCCGTAGCTGCGCAGGCCAGAACCGTTGCGGCTAACACGCGGCAGCAGGCCGATTTTTTCATAGTAGCGCAAGGTGTCCGGGCTTAGGCCGAGCAGTTCGGCGACGTCGCCAATGCGCAAAGAATTCTTCTCGGCAGGTTTAGCCATGGCTCAGTATGTCACGATGAAGAAGTATTCGTTGAGCAGATACAACCCCGTGAGTATCAGCGTAACGCCCGCCGCAATTTCAATTGCCTTCTGATGGCGTGACAGCACTTTCAGCGACTCCAGCCAACCCATGCCCCACGCACCCAGCGCGATGGGAATGGCGCGTCCGATGGCAAAGGCGAGGAGCAGCGCGAAGCCGAAAGGCGAGGAGCCGATGGCCGCCGATGCGGTGAGCGTGACCATCAAGGCGGGCGTGCAGAAGGGGCAGACCGCGACCGAGAATGGAATCCCCAGCAGGAACGCGCCCCACACGCCGGCCACGCGGCGGCCGCGCATGGTGATCCACGGCAGGCGCCATTTGAGCCAACCGGGCCACAGCAGGCCCAGCAAGATCAGCAGCGGCCCCAGCACCACGCCCCAGTGGCGGCCGAGGATGGCCTGTACCCACTCGCCGCCCAGCGCCGCCGCCACACCCAGCACCACGTGCGTGAAGACCAGCCCGCCGATAAACGCGCCGCCGAGCACGAGCGCGCGCTTTTCCTCGTGCGCCTTGGTGACGTAGGCCAGCACCACAGGAATCGACGCGAAGGCGACAGGATTGAAGCTGAATACGAAACCGGCGAGAAAGGCGAGCCCGATGCCAAGCCCGCTTGCGTGATGCAGGCTCGCGCGCAGGTCGCCGACGCTCACGTCGAGCGGCAGCACGAGGTAAGCCGCCGCGCCGTAGAGCAGAAGCGCGGTCAGGAAAGGGCTGCCCCGCGCGGCGCGGTTGAGCAGATCGCGGCCCTCGGCATGGATGCCCTTGAATGCGGCGAACACCATGGGCAAGGTGAAAAAGCCCGCGAACAACAGCCCGGCCAGCGCGGCGAAGGTGAGGGAATGCACGGTCACGGCGAGCCCAGCCACCACCACGAAAAGCGGAATCGTGCACGCCGGCAGCGTGAGCCCGAGCTGGACAGCCTGGGGCAGACGCGCGGCGCCGGGCAGGAGGCGATGGAAGGCGAGATGCGGCACCGGGATATAAACGAAACGCGAAACGAGGTAGATCGTCGCCATCGCGGCCAATATCGCGCTCGGTGCATACGGGACCCATACCGGCGGCTCGGTCGCCGACACCAGCGCGACCAACAACGCGGCGAGCAGGGCACTTCGGCTGGCCCACACTGTGAACAAGCTCATGCGCCTGTCGCGCTGCGCCCCGCCGTGCATGCGCGCGGTGAAAAGCGTATGCGTGGCGATGGTGCAGGGTTCGAAGAAAGCGAGCGCGCCGAGCAACATCGCGCTTGCGAGCAAGAGCGCGCTCATGGCCTGGCCTTTCGCTGCTCCAACGCCGCGCGTAATTTCGCAGCCGACGGCAGGCTGCTGAATACCAATTCGCCGTCGATGGCGATTGCCGGCGTGGAAAGCACACCGAGCGACACCGCGTAGTCCAGTTCCTCCAACACATTCACTTCGCGCCACTCGACGCCACCGATATCCTCCGCGAGTTGGCGCAGCAGCATCTTGGCGTGGCTGCATTTACCGCAGCCGGGGGAAGAAAAGATTTCGACTTGGGTCATGATCGTGTTCCGCTTGTTCGACTCGAAATTCATCCTACATCCTGGAGTCAGCTCCAAGTCAAGGAAATGGAAGTTGGCATCCAACCCCCCCTTGCGAAACGCTTGACCTGGAGCTGACTCCAGAACCTATGCTCGCCGCTCGTGCTGGGCAAGGTGTTCAAGCGCAAGCCTGATCTTCGTTCCCCCATCTCGTTTTACAGGAGATTTCATGACTGCCGTGCGTGCCCTGCTCTTGTTGACCGCTTTCTTCGGATTGATTGGCGGCGCCCAGGCCGCGCAGCCGGAACCGGTGCCCATCGTCATGCAAATGACGGTGGGCGATTCCGACGCACAGCGCCGCGCTTTTCTGCAAATCGCCAAGGTGCTGGAAGACATCGGCCCGGACAAGGTGAGAATCGAGGTGGTCGCCTACGAAGGCGGCATCCACGCCCTGCTCGCCGACAACCAGGACACCGCGACCCTGCTCGCCGCGCTGGCGCGGCAGGGCGTACGGTTCAAGGCTTGCCGCATCAGCATGCGTAGCCACGGCCTCAAGGAAGACGATTTCCCGATGGAAGTGGATTTCGTGCCCGCGGGCGCGCCGGAGATGGTGCGGCTGCAACTGCAGGGCTACCGTTATTGGCGCCCTTAGCCCGCGCAGCAAGACAGTTGCTTCACATCCTTGGTGAACGTCTGGGCGCAGAGCTTCAGGCCTTCCACCATGGTGAGGTAAGGGAACAACTGTCCCGCCAGCTCCACCACAGTCACGCGATTCTTGATGGCGAGCGCGGCGGTCTGGATGATCTCGCCGCCTTCCGCCGCCAGCACCTGCGCCCCGAGCAAGCGTCCTGAACCTTTCTCCGCCACCAGCTTGATGAAACCGCGGGTATCGAAATTGGCGAGCGCGCGCGGCACGTTGTCCAGCGTCAACGTGCGGCTGTCGGTTTCGATGCCGCGTTCTGCCGCCTGGGCTTCCGTGAGGCCGACGGTGGCGACCTGCGGGTCGGTGAACACCACGGCGGGCACGGTGGAGAGATCGAGCGTGGCGTCGCCGCCGGTCATGTTGATGGCGGCACGGGTGCCGGCCGCCGCCGCCACGTAAACGAATTGCGGCGCGTTGGTGCAATCGCCCGCTGCATAGATGTGGGGCACGGAAGTGCGCAGATGATCGTCTACCACGATGGCGCCGCTCGCGTCGGTGGCGACGCCGGCGCGGCCGAGGTCCAGCCCATCGGTGTTCGGTCTGCGCCCGGTGGCAACCAGCAGCCGGGCGCCACGGACGGTTTCGCTGCCGATATCGAGGTGAAAGTCCTTGCCGTCGAAGCGCACAGACTTCACGCTACTGCCGGTGAGGATGCGCATGCCTTCCTCGGTCAGCGCGGCCTCGAGTCCTTCGCCGATGGCCGGATCTTCCTTCGAGAGCAAACTGCTGCGCGCGACAAGCGTCACCCGGCTGCCCAGTCGCAGAAAGGCCTGTGCAAGTTCGAGCGCTACCACCGAACCGCCGTGGACGATCAGGTGTTCCGGCAGCGTTTCGGCCACGAGGGCCTCGGTGGAGGTCCAGTAAGGTGTGCCCACGAGCCCTGGCGTATCGGGAATCTGCGGCGAGCGGCCGGTGGCGATCAGGATGCGGTCGGCGGCAAGCCGCTGTTCGCTGCCGTCGGCATTTTTCACGAGCAAGGTGTACGCATCCTGAAAGTGCGCGAAACCGCGCATGAGCGTGATGCCGGGGTTGCTCTCCAGAATGCTCTCGTATTTGGCGTGGCGCAGTTCTTCCACACGCGCCTGCTGCTGGGAGACGAGGGCGGCACGGTCGACGGCGGGCGCGTGACGGGCGAGGCCCGGAAAGGGATGTTGCGCCTGCAAGTGCGCGACGTGAGCCGCACGGATGAAAATCTTCGAAGGCACGCAGCCAACGTTGACGCAAGTGCCACCGATGGTCGAGGCTTCGATCACCGTCACCTCTGCGCCCGCCTCGGCCGCGCGGATGGCGGCGGCGAAGGCGGCCGAGCCGGTGCCGATGATGGCGACGCGGAGCCTGGAAGGCGTTGTGCACGACGTGCCGGTGCACGCGCCGCCTTCCGCTTCCGCGTCATAGCCTTTGGCGCGGACGACGTCGATCAACGTGGTGGCGGACGTGTCCCCGGCCGTTTCCACTCGCGCCGTGCCGGTAGCGTAGGACACTTCGGCGTGGCTCACGCCCGGCACCGCCGCCAGCGCTTTTTCCACTGCCGCCGCGCAATGGTCGCAGGTCATGCCGGATATCTTGAGAACCTGGGTGCTCATTTGCCGGCGGCCTTCACGGTAGATTCGTAACCGGCCTCGAAGGTGGCGTCTTCCAGCGCCTTGATGCTGGTCTTGGCATCGTCGAAGGTCACGACCGCTTCCTTCTTCTGGAACGACACGCTGACCTTGGATACGCCCGGTACTTTCTCCAGAGCCTTGCGCACGGTGATCGGGCAGACCTCGCAGTACATGCCGGGGACGGAAAGCGTGACGGTGCGCACGGCGGCGAACGCGGCGCCGGTCAGAGCGAAAAAGAGGGTCGAGGCAAACAGCAGTTTCTTCATGATGAGGCTCCTTCTAGTAAAACAGGGGGGCGATGTAGGGGAAAACCATGGCTAGCCCGACGAGGGCGGTCACGATCCAAAACAAAACCTTGTAGGCCCGGTTGGTCTGGGGCAAGGCGCACAGAGAGCCCGGTGTGCAGGCAGCGGCCGGCGCCCGATATATCTTCCGCCAGGCGAAGAACAGGAAAATCACAGCGACGCCGAGGAAATACGGGCGGAACGGCTCCAGCACCGCGAGGTTGGCGACCCAGGCGCCGCCGATGCCAAGCATGACCAGCACCAAAGGGCCGATACAGCACAGCGAAGCCGCGATGGCGGCGATAACGCCGCCGATCAAGGGCAGGCGGCCGGTTTTTTCTTGCGACATATTTTCTCCTATCCAGTGAGGGCAGCCAGCGCACGCTCAACACTAAGGAAACGCTGATTTATTCCCAGCCCCCAACATAGGCGAGACCTGAGATAATGCTGGGAACCCCAAGCCGACGAGGCCCCCTATGCAGACGAGCTTTTCTGAACTGGAATACGCCACGAAGAAGAAGCAAACGCGGCGCGACCGCTTCCTGGCGGATATCGAGGCGGTGACACCTTGGCCGGCGCTGGTGGCGGCGATTGATCCGTTCTATCCCAAGAACGAAGGACGTGGCCGACCGACGATCGGGTTGGAGCGGATGCTGCGGATGTACGTGGCCCAGAATTGTTTCGGGTTGTCCGACGAGGGGACCGAAGACGCGATCTACGACAGCCAGGCGATTCGCCGATTTGTGGGTGTCGACCTGAGCCGCGAGCAGGCCCCCGACGCCACGACCCTGACCAGGTTCCGCCACCTGCTGGAAGAACACCAGCTGACCGATTCCATCTTCAACGCCATCAACGCGCACCTGGCCGAGAAGGGCCTGTTTCTGCGGCAAGGCACGGTCGTGGATGCCACGATCATTGCCGCCCCACCATCGACCAAGAACCGGTCTGGCAAGCGCGACCCCGACATGCACCAGACCAAGAAGGGCAATCAATGGCATTTCGGGATGAAGTGCCATATCGGCGTCGATGCCGCATCGGGCCTGACGCACACGGTGATCGGCACGGCCGCGAACGTCAGCGACGTCACGCAAGCCCAATCCCTGCTGCATGGCGATGAGACCGACATCTTCGGCGATGCGGGCTACCAAGGGGTGGAGAAGCGAGAGGAGAACCAGGAGCTTCCGGTGACTTGGCATATCGCCATGAAACGGAGTGTGCGCAAGGCTTTGCCCAAGGACGCTGAAGGTGAACAGATGGAGTGGCTTGAACAGGCCAAGGCGAGCATCCGGTCCAAGGTGGAGCATCCCTTCCATGTGGTGAAGAATCTGTTCCGCCATCGCAAGACCCGTTACCGGGGCCTGGCCAAAAACACCGCCCAGCTGCTGACGCTGTTCGGCTTGGCCAATTTGGTGCTCGCGCGCCGCTGGCTGTTGGCGCCGGATACCCAAATTGCGCCCTGAAATCGGAAAACAGAGGGAAGTCGCCCTCAAAACTACCATTTCGGGTTTGAAATCGACTCGATTTGAACCATTTTTGCCCAAATAATAGGCTGCCATGATTTTTTGTCCTCGGCGCGTGACTGACGAGGCATTTGTTCAGCGTTTCCCTAAGTGGCTTTGCGTACGGGACGAACACAGGATAGACTCCGTACCAATGTACGGAGTCAAGAGGATGACGAAAGAAAATTTCACCATCGCAGGACTGGCCCGCGCGGCAGGCGTGAATGTCGAGACCATCCGCTTCTATCAGCGCAAGGGGCTCCTGCCTGAGCCGCCCAAACCGGCAGGAGGCATTCGGCGCTACGGCGACGCGGATCTGGCGAGGGTGCGCTTCATCAAGTCGGCCCAACGCACAGGATTCACGCTGGATGAGATTGCGCAACTCCTGGTGCTGGACGACGGCACGCACTGCGCCGAGGCGTGCGAGATCGCCGAGCACAAGCTCGTCGATATCAGGCGTCGGCTCGCAGACCTACAACGCATCGAGTTCGCCTTGAGCGGGCTCATCGACCGCTGTGCCTCCCGCCGGGGCAAGGTGACCTGCCCGTTGATCGAGTCGTTGCAGGATTTAGGTTGATAGGACCAGCCAATTTCGCTGGCTTGGCTCATCTAAGCCATATCCATCACATTACGCTGTCGCACGCCATGATTCGCCGCAGTAGGTTGTTGATCGTCGCTTCGATAGTCAGCATATGTCCTTGAAACATCGTAACGCTTCAGTCGTTACCTTTTGCCCTGGACTCGACTATGAAAGCCCAACCCTCACCGCGAGTAACTGTTAGCGAGCGTGACGCACATGATGCTTGTCGCCCCGAGGACGACAAGTTACCGCATCTACCGCTCAAGAACCCTCTTCCCTTCCGGCGCACCATCCGGCGCACTGAATTGCGTCAACTGGTGCCGCTGGCCGACACGACGATCTACGACATGGAGAAGCGCGGCGAATTCCCGCGCCGGTTCAATCTGACCTCGCGCTGCGTAGTGTGGGACCTGGCCGAGGTAGAGGCCTGGATAGACGCGCGGCGGCAGGCTTCCAACTCAGATCAACTGAAGCGGGCACCCTCGCCCGATGTCCGCCAACGCAAGCGCCGCCCCGTCAAAGCAGCGCCTGCGTCGTGAGAACCTTCATCGATGGCGGCAGCAGCGTAGGTGTATGCGGCTTGCCCGCCACCCAAGCGTCAATCATGTCGGCCCATTCCTGCAGCATGTGACGGCGCTGCTCAGCATATTCTGCCTTGTTGTAAACGCCACGGGATGAACGGCCGTCTTCGTGGGCCAGGCACTTCTCGATCCAGTCGCTGTTGAAGCCAAGTTCGTTCAGGATGGTTGAACCCGTACGCCGCAGGTCATGCACGGTGAAGGGCTCCAGCGGGAGCTTGTTCGCCTTCGCGCGTTCGACGATCAGTTGCGTGACCCGATTGAGCGTGGCATTGGACATGCACTTGTCGGCGTCGTAGCGCGACGGGATCAGGTAGCGCGAGCCGCCGGCGCAAGTGCGCAGGGCGACCATGATGTCGAGCGCCTGCTGAGAGAGGTAGACGTTGTGAGCCTTGGACGCTTTCATGCGTTCCTTCGGGATACTCCACAGCGCCTTCTCGAAGTTGATTTCATCCCAAGTCGCATGGATCAGCTCGCTCTTGCGCACCAGCGTGAGCAAAATCAGTCGCAGCCCGAGCTTGATCGTGGGATACGAGGCGACGTACTCCATCTGCGAGAGCGCGACGCGAATCTCACTTGGTGACAGCGCGCGATCCTTCGGCACGAAGGTGGCGATCGACGATGGACCAACGTCGTCTGCAGGGTTGGCCACCTTCTCGCCGTGCAAAATGGCAAAGCCATAGACCTGTTTAACGATGTCGCGGACATGGATCGCGGTGGCTGGCGCTCCCCTGCCCTTGACCTTGTTGCACAGGTCGCGCAGGTCGTCGGCTGTGATTTCGGTCAGTAGCCGATTCTGGAAAACCGGCAGGATGTCGCGATCGAGGATGCTCTTGCGCATGGATCGCGTGCTGTCGGCCATACGCGCCTCGGCGGCCCATCTGACGGTAAATTCGCCAAAGGTCTTGGCCTCGGCCAGCCGGCGCTTCTGGCGCTGCTTCTCCTGGGAAGGCGACCGCCCATCGGCCACCGCACGCCTGGCCTCCAGGCAGCGCTCGCGCGCCCTGGCCAGCGACAAGCCATCTGGCCCGTAGCGGCCGATGGTCAGCGTTTCTCGGCGCCCATTGAGGCGATAGTCGTAACGGAAGGTGACGGTGCCGGCTGGCGAGACGGTCACGTACATGCCGTCTCGATCGGCCACCTTGTATTGAGCGCTCTTGGGCTTGAGGTTCTTCAGTGCAGTGTCGGTGAGCATCGGCGTTCTCCCAAGCTTGCAACGGCTTTACCGTCACAAATATTCAGAATGACAATCCGCCTGGAACCCGCATGAAATCTAGCTTTTCACTAGATTTTTTTACCGTCATGCGTCAAAACGGCTTGACGGTAGAAATTATAATCCTGTGAGACCGCACTTGGCTACCGTCAGATTAACCGACACTTCGATCTGGCTGCCAGCAATTGTTACCGATAGATTCCGTGTTATATATTTTTACTAATCAATTAGTTATCAAGTATTTCCGATAGTCGCCGAAAGCCCGCGAACAAGCCTGGATTATTCCCACTCGATCGTCGCCGGCGGCTTGCCGCTGATGTCGTAGACGACGCGGTTGATGCCGCGCACTTCGTTGATGATGCGGTTGGAGACCTTGCCGAGCAGGGTGTAGGGCAGTTCGGCCCAGTGGGCGGTCATGAAGTCCTGGGTTTGCACGGCGCGCAGGGCAACGACGTAGTCGTAGGTGCGGCCGTCGCCCATGACGCCGACGCTTTTCACCGGGAGGAAGACGGCGAAGGCCTGGGAGGTTTTGTCGTACCAGCCGGCGGCGCGCAGTTCGTCGATGAAGATGGCGTCAGCCCTTCTGAGAAGGTCGGCGTATTCGCGCTTCACTTCGCCGAGGATGCGCACGCCGAGGCCGGGGCCCGGGAAGGGGTGGCGGTAGACCATGTCGTGCGGCAGGCCGAGCGCGATGCCGAGTTCGCGCACTTCGTCCTTGAAGAGTTCGCGCAGCGGTTCGAGCAGCTTCAGGTGCAGGGTGTCGGGCAGGCCGCCGACGTTGTGGTGGCTCTTGATGGTATGCGCCTTCTTGGTCTTGGCGCTCGCCGATTCGATGACGTCGGGGTAGATGGTGCCCTGCGCGAGCCATTTCGCCTTCGGCAGCCTCGCGGCCTCTTCCTGGAAGACGTGGACGAATTCGCGGCCGATGATTTTTCGTTTCTGCTCAGGGTCGGTGACGCCGGCGAGTTCCCTCATGAAGCGTTCGGAGGCATCGACGTGGATGACCTTGACGCCGAGGTTCTTCGCGAAGGTCGCCATCACCTGTTCGGCTTCGTTCAGGCGCAGAAGGCCGTTGTCGACGAACACGCAGGTGAGCTGCTCGCCAATGGCACGGTGCAACAGCGCGGCGACCACCGAGGAATCGACGCCGCCGGACAGTCCGAGAATCACTTCGTCGCTGCCGACTTCGGAGCGCACGCGGCCGATCGCCTCGTCGACGTAGTCCGGCATGTTCCAGTCGGAACCGCAGCCACAGATGTCGTGCACGAAGCGCCCGATGATGTGCTTGCCCTGCAGGGTGTGGGTCACTTCGGGATGGAACTGCACGCCGTAGAAATGGCGGTCTTCGTCGGCCATGCCGGCGATGGGGGTGGCGGCGTTGCTCGCCATCACCTTGAAGCCCCCCGGCAGCGCGGTCACCTTGTCGCCATGGCTCATCCACACGTCGAGCAGACCGTGCCCCGCGTCGTTGACGCGGTCCTGCAGGTCACGCAGCAGCGCGGTGTGACCGTGTGCGCGGACTTCCGCATAGCCGAATTCCCGATGCGTGGCATGCTCGACCTTGCCGCCGAGCTGCGCCGCCATGGTCTGCATGCCATAGCAGATGCCCAGCACCGGCACGCCGAGGCCGAACACGACGTCCGGCGCACGCGGCGTCTCCGCCTCGTACACGGAGTTCGGTCCACCCGAGAGGATGATGCCCTGGGGCGCGAAGTCGCGCACGAACTGGTCGGTGACGTCGTTGGGATGCAGCTCGCAATAGACGCCGGCCTCGCGTACGCGCCGCGCGATCAGCTGGGTGTACTGGGAACCAAAATCGAGAATGAGGATTTTCTGGTGCATGGCTGGCCGGGCAGCGCCCGCGGCGGGTTAATCGACGAGACTGTATTCGACCGAGGACACCACGCGCACTTTCTTGATGTGCGGTGTGCTGGCGTCGCGGTCTTCGATGGAGAACTGGCCCTGGTTGGCGCGGCGGATCTTGCCGAGACGGCTGCTGGAATCCTTGGCGAACTTGTCTGCCGCGATGCGCGCGTTCTTGGTCGCTTCTTCGATCATCGACGGCTTGAGGCTGTTGAGGCCGGTGAACAGGAACTGGGTGCGGCTCTCATAGTGTTCGGCCGACAGCGCAATACCCTCCTTGCCCAGCTCACCCAGCTCCGCCATCGCCGCGCGCACGCGCTCGACCTGCCGCGTGTACACGGTCACCGTCGATTTGCCGCTGTAGCGGACGCGCTCGGCCAAGCGGGCATCGCCGTAATCCTGCGCCTGGCGGTCGGTGATCGAGGGTGCGGAAACCGAGATCTCTTCAGGCTTGAAACCCTTCGCCTGCAGAAAGGCAGCGATCTTCTCGTTCTTTTCCTGCAGGGCCTGATACAGGCGGGTCAGGTCGTTATCGGTCTCGCTGAAGGCAATCGGCCAGATCGCGGTATCCGCGGGAACCTCGCGTTCGGCGAGCCCCTTCACTTCGACGGCGCGGTCGGCCTGCTTGAACTGGAGCAGGAAATGGCCGAGAACCCAGGCGCTCGCCACCATACCGACTGCCAGCAGCAGTGCTTCGAGCGTGCGGCGCGGGCTCATGTCATCACAGCCGGTAGTTCGGCGCTTCCTTGGTGATCTGCACGTCGTGCACGTGCGACTCGCGGATACCGGCGCCGGTGATCTCGACGAACTCGGCCTTCTCGTGCATCTCGGTGATCGTGGCCACGCCGAGGTAACCCATCGACGAGCGCAGGCCACCCATCATCTGGTGGATGACGCCGAGCACGCTGCCCTTGTAGGGCACGCGTCCCTCGATGCCTTCGGGCACGAGTTTCTCGGCGCTCTTCTCGTTGTCCTGGAAGTAGCGGTCGCTTGATCCCTGCTGCATCGCACCGAGCGAGCCCATGCCGCGATAGGACTTGTAGGAGCGCCCCTGGAACAGCTCGACTTCGCCCGGTGCCTCGTCCGTGCCGGCGAACAGGCCGCCGAGCATCACGCAGTTCGCACCGGCCGCGAGCGCCTTGGCAATGTCGCCCGAGTAGCGGATACCGCCATCGGCGATCACACCGACGCCGCTGCCCTTCAGCGCATCCGCGACGTTGGCGACCGCGGTGATCTGCGGCACACCGACGCCAGCGACCATGCGCGTGGTACAGATCGAGCCGGGGCCGATGCCGACCTTCACCGCGTCGGCACCATGTTCGACCAGCGCGGACGCCGCCGCCGCGGTGGCGATGTTGCCGCCGATGACCTGAACCTCGGGATAGGTTTTCTTGACCCACCTGACGCGATCGAGCACGCCTTTCGAGTGGCCGTGCGCCGTATCGACGACGACGACGTCGACACCGGCGGCGACCAGCGCCGCGACGCGTTCCTCGGTGCCTTCGCCGGTGCCGACCGCGGCGCCGACACGCAGGCGTCCCATCGCATCCTTGCAGGCGTTGGGGTGCTCGGTGGATTTCTGGATGTCCTTGACGGTGATGAGCCCGCGCAGTTCGAAATCGCTGTTCACCACGAGCACGCGTTCCAGGCGATGCTTGTGCATCAGCGCCATCGCCTCGTCACGGTTGGCGCCTTCCTTCACCGTCACCAGACGCTCCTTCGGCGTCATGATGGTGGAGATGGGCTGGTCGAGGCGGGTTTCAAAGCGCAGGTCACGGTTGGTCACAATGCCGACGACCTTGCCGCCGTCGATGACCGGCAGGCCGGAGATGCGCTTGGCGCGGGTGATTTCGAGCACCTGGCGCACCGTCATCTGCGGCGCAATGGTGATCGGATCCTTCACCACGCCGGACTCGAAGCGCTTGACCGCGGCAACCTGGGCCGCCTGCATTTCGGTCGTCATGTTCTTGTGGACGATGCCGATGCCGCCTTCCTGCGCCAGGGTGATCGCCAGGCGCGCCTCGGTCACGGTGTCCATCGCCGCGGACAGCAGGGGCAGATTCAGCGTGATGGCGCGCGTCAACTGGCTGGACAGGCTGACTTCGCGGGGAAGGATGGCGGAGTGGGCAGGGACGAGCAGAACGTCGTCGAACGTCAGCGCTTTTTGCAGAACACGCATGGGTTTTCCTTAACGCAAAGCGAAATTATACGCGCCCCCCGCGTCCGGGCACAAACCGCGGCATGGCCGGCGAGGGGCGGACCAAAATTACCATTTGCCATCACACAAGCCGCGGTTGACGCGGCCGGGCGATATCGTTAACTTTGCGTATGCGCCCGGATGCAAACGTCCGTGCCCGCCACGAACACGAGGAGAGACAATGACGATGCACCGAATTCTGTTTACCCTGTCGTCCGTCGCGCTGCTTGGCCTGGCCGGTTGCGCCAGCCAGCCGGCGCCGACGGCTGCCGCCAAGCCCGCCGAAACCAAGGCTGCGGAACCCGTCAAGCCCGCGCTTTCGGCCGAAGCGCAAGCCGCCCTGACTGCGGCGCAGGCCGACGCCAAGGCCGCGCGCGCGAAGAATGCCCTGTGGACCACGGCTGAGGATGCCCTCAAGGCCGCCGAAGCCGCCGCGGAAAAGAATGACAGCGCCACGGTGCTGGCACAGTCGAAGCGCGCCAGCGCCCAGGTCAAACTGGGCATGGAACAGCTCGACTACCCACTGGTCAAGATCGGCGACTGATTTCGTTTCGCCTGTACAAAAGCCCTCCAGGCTCGCGCCGGAGGGCTTTTTTTCTGCCGGAAGCGCGTGCCCGGTCACCACGGAGGTACCGCCGGCCGGCAGCCTGGCTTCAACCCAAAAATCCATTCGCGTATCGACACGTGACCATTCAGCCCGAACGGCCGGTCAGATTCCCGCGCGGTGCTGGCAGGCGCACCCGCAAGGGGCAGGCCGTGGTTGTCGTCAATGAATTGGCAACAACCACGCACCGGCGCCTTCATGCCCTCCGGGTGCTCGCCGCGATCTTCGGGCGGTGGAACCTTCACGGCATCGGGCCGGGGGCGGCCCTCCTACAATACCGCGCGCCCCTGTGGGAGCGGCGCCCTCGCCGCGATTGGGGCGGCGGAAGCGCCACGGCGATCGGGCCGGGGGCGGCCCTCCTACAACACCGCGCGCCCCTGTGGGAGCGGCGCCCTCGCCGCGATTGGGGCGGCGGAAGCGCCACGGCGATCGGGCTACAATACCGTGCGCCCCGTGGGAGCGGCGCCCTCGCCGCGATTGGGGCGGCGGAAGCGCCACGGCGATCGGGCCGGGGGCGGCCCTCCTACACCAGCCTATTCCGTATGGAGCACCGCTTGCGGTGCCAATGGGCATTGGCATCGCGCGCGAGCCGGATTCGGCGCGCAAGCGGGTCTCCCGCGGCCTAATGGACAATCCGGGTTCATCTCAGCCCGTCGCGTCGGCCTCGATGGCGCCACCACCCTTGCGGGTCGTTTTCCCCGCTTCGGCGCGCTTGCGGCGCACTTCCTTGGGATCGGCGATCAAGGGTCGATAGATCTCCACACGATCGCGGTCGCGCACGACTTCGTCCAGTTTCACCAGCTTGCTGAAAATGCCGACCTTGTTGACCGCGAGATCGATCTCGGGGAATTCCTCCAGCAGGCCGGAACGGCGAATGACGTCCTCGACCGTCGCCCCCGCGTCCAGTTCCAGTTTGCGCAAGACTTGCGCGGCTGGCAGGGCATAGGCGATCTCGACGGCAATCCTGGATTCATCGTTCATGTCGGATAGACCTCGTCCGCGCGCCGCACGAAGGCATCGACAAAGGTATTGGTGATGTGCGCAAACACCGGCGCCAGCAGTTTTTCCAGAACATGGCTGGAAAACGCATACTGCAGGCGGAATTCGATCTTGCACGCCTCGTCGCCCAGGGGCTGGAAAACCCAGTCGCCTTTCAGTTCGGAAAACGGCCCGTCCTGTAGCTTGATGCGCATTTCCCTTGGCACGACCTTGGTGTTCCGTGTGGTGAAGCTCTGCCGGATGCCCATGTACGCGATATGGATCGTCGCCACGGTCAGCGTATCGTCACGCGTTTTCAGTTCGGTGCCGCCGCACCAGGGCAGGAATTTCGGGTAATCCTCGACGCGGTCGACGAGTTCGAACATGCGTTCCGGGGTGTGCGCCACCAGGACACTTTTTTCCACACGCGCCATCGATAACCTGTAGCCTTGGTAGCCTTGTACAATCGCGCATTGTACGCAAGCCGTCCCGCCATGAGCATTGCCGACAACAAAAAAGCGTTTCACGACTACTTCATCGAAGAGCGGTTCGAGGCCGGGCTGGTGCTCGAAGGCTGGGAGGTGAAGGCGATCCGCGCGGGCCGCGTGCAACTGAAGGAAGCCTACGTGGTGGTCCGCAACGGCGCCGTGTATCTCATCGGCTGCCATATCAGCCCGCTGCCCACCGCCTCGACCCACATCCATCCCGATCCGACCCGTTCGCGCAAGCTCTTGCTGCATGCGGAGGAAATCAACAAACTCATCGGCAAGACCGAGCGCGCCGGTTTCACCCTGGTGCCGCTCGATCTGCACTACAGCAAGGGGCGCATCAAGCTGGAGATCGGGCTCGCCAAGGGCAAGAAACAGCACGACAAGCGCGCCGCCGAGAAAGAGCGTGAGTGGCAACGCGAAAAGCAGCGCCTGATGCGCGACACGCGCTCCTGAGCGACATCCGGCAGCAGTCAGCCGACGAACGGCATATTAGCAACTTGTAAATTGTCGAGCACTCGACTATTCTTGGCGAAAGTTCGACAGCAAAGGACGCAGCCATGTCTGCTCTGCCCGTTTACGAAGTCGAGTTCATTCCGCTGGAACGCCGCCTGGGCGACCGTCGGGTCGCGCCACGCGGTGCAGCGCTGCCGCCCGGACTGACCACCGACCGCCGCACGCTGACGGGGCGCCGCGCGGAAGATCGCCGGCCGGTCACGCTGAAAGCCGTCTGAGCCGCTTCAGCCCACCGTGACGCGGGGGTTATCCGCGTCAAGCTGTCCTATCGTCGCGGCCGCGGCAAAGCCCTGCGCCCTGAAGGCGGCCAGGACCGCCGCTTCACTTTCTGCTTCACACGCCACCAACAAGCCCCCGCTCGTCTGCGGATCGCACAGCAGATTGCGCTGCCAGTCGGCGCAATCCTGCGGCAGATCGACGTCGTGCCCATAGCTCGCCCAGTTGCGTCCGGCCGCACCCGTGGTCACCCCTCTCTGGACCAGGCGACGCGCCTCGTCGATCACCGGCACGGCGTTCCAGTCGATGCGCGCGGCCCGCTGCGAGCCGCGCACGATTTCCAGCAGATGCCCGAGCAGGCCGAAGCCGGTGACATCGGTCATCGCGTGCACGCCGGGCATGTCGCCCAGCGTGGCGCCCACGGCGTTGAGCTGGCCCGCGGTGTCCACCATGGCGCGATATCCCTCGGGCGAGAGTTCGCCCTTTTTCAGCCCCGCCGACAGGATGCCGATACCCAGCGGCTTGCCGAGGATGAGCACGTCGCCGGCCTGTGCCTGGTTGTTGCGCTTGACGCGATCCGGATGCACGACGCCGATTGCGACCAGTCCGTAGATCGGTTCGGAGGTGTCGATGGAATGGCCGCCGGCTACCGGAATGCCGGCGGCGCGACATACCGCCTCGCCGCCGGCGAGGATGTCGCGGATGGTTTCGATCGGCAGGCGGTCGACCGGCATACCGACGACGGCGAGCGCGAACAGCGGCCGCCCGCCCATGGCGTAGATGTCGGACAAGGCGTTGGTCGCGGCGATGCGGCCGAAATCGTGCGCGTCGTCGACGATGGGCATGAAGAAATCCGTGGTGGCGATGATGGCCTGGCTGTCATTCAGCCGGTACACAGCCGCGTCGTCGCTGGTTTCGGTACCGACCAGAAGATCCGGGAATACGCCCAGCGGCGCGGCCTTTGCCAGGATCTCCTGGAGCACGGCCGGGGCGATTTTGCAGCCGCAGCCGCCGCCGTGGGAAAATTGGGTCAGTTTGATGGTATCCACGTGTTTCTTTCGAGAGTGTTTCCGCTTGCGCGCCGCCACCGTAGCAGAACTGCATGCCTTTGACGAGATCATCGACGCCCGCTCGCCCGGCGAATTCGCCGAGGATCGCGTGCCGGGCGCGGTCAATCTGCCGGTACTGGACGACGCCGAGCGCGCCCGCGTCGGTACGCTGCACAAACAGGCGTCGCCGTTCGAGGCGAAAAAGGTCGGTGCGGCCCTGGTGTCGCGCCATATCGCGCATCACCTGGAAACCTGGTTTGCCGACAAGCCGCGGACTTATCGTCCTCTCGTGTACTGCTGGCGCGGAGGCAGCCGCAGCGGCGCGATGGTGCACGTGCTGCAGAAGATCGGTTTCCCCGCCGTCCAGCTCGAAGGCGGCTACAAGGCCTACCGCCGCCACGTCGTCGCCGAACTCGCGCGCTTGCCGGACTTGTTCGCATTCCGTGTGGTGAGCGGCCCCACCGGCAGCGGCAAGAGCCGCCTGTTGCAGGCGCTCGCCGCGGCCGGCGCGCAGGTACTCGACCTCGAGGCGCTGGCCGCGCATCGCGGTTCGCTGCTCGGCGCCCTGCCGGAGCAGACACAGCCCACCCAGAAGGGCTTCGAGAGCGCGGTCTGGTCGGTGCTCGAACACCTCGATCCCGCGCGAGCAGTCTATGTCGAATCGGAAAGTCGCCGCATCGGCGCGGTGCAGCTACCCGATGCCTTGATCGAGGCGATGCGCGCGAGTCCATGCATCCGTATCGAAGCCTCGCTGGATGTGCGCGTGGCGCTGCTCACCGAAGACTATGCTCATTTTCTCGGCGAGCCCGCCACCCTCAACGCGCGCCTGGAGCACCTTGTCGAACTGCGCGGCCGCGAGACGGTCGCGGCCTGGCAGGCGCTCGCCAGCCGGCATGCGTGGTCCGAACTCGTCGCGGCCCTGCTCGCGCAACATTACGATCCCGCCTACCACAAGTCGCTGTCGCACAATTACGCGCCATCGGCCGACGACCGCACATTCCGCACAGACGATCTGTCGGCGGACGGCATGCGGCGGCTGGCGCAGGAAATTCTCGCCGCGGCGCGATGAGCGGATCAGCCGATGAGCTTTCCCAGCACGAAGCCGATGACGATGCCGATGATGAGCGCGACGGTCAGCCCCCGGTAGGTCAGCACGTCCTTCGAGTAGCCGCGGCGGATGGCGATGTAGGAAACGAGGTAGCCGACCGCGTTGAGCAGCCAGACGAAACCGATCGACAGCACCTTGACGATGAACGGACCAATGACCGGCACCAGCGCGACGATGCCGAGCAGCCAGGCGAAGGCATTGGACACGAGCCCGACAACGACGACGCTGCCGGCGATCACGCTGCGGTCGACGTCGTAGTGCAGTCCCAGCGCGACCAGGCCGCCAATGCCGAGCCACACCGGCAGCATCACTTTCCAGTTGCGCCACCAGGGTGGTGAACCGTCCGCGACCGGTGCTGCGGGTTGCGCCATGCTCAGACGACCAGTGCGGCGAGATCGACCCCGTTTACCCCCATCGGCGGACACCAGAAAAAATCGCCGGTCAGCGGCCGGGTGAAATCGAACAGGCCGTCGATGATGCCGTCGTCGTGTCCGGTCATGCGCCGCAACTGCGCTTCGAAAGCATCGAAAGACCTGCCGAAGGCAAGGAACACCAGCCCGGCATCAAGGCCGGACGACCAGGGCATGGAACGGCGCACGACGAACGCCTCCGGCTCGAAATCCTCCTGTGCGGTGCGCTTGACGTGCGCCGACTCGGGCGCATCGTCGAGTTCCTCGTTGCTGTCCCGCTCACGGCCGACGTGGTTGTCCTGCTCCGCGCGCGACATGGCGTCGAAGGCGGGGAAGTCGTGCAACCACTGCTGCACCGCGGCGAAGCTCGAACCATCGATGCCGGCGCCATAGCCCTGGGTGATTGCCGCCTCGATCGCGGCCTCGTCCTGCGGGTTTTCGGTGCCGTCCTCGTAGCCACTGAGGTCGCGGAAGTCGCGATAGCGGAAGCTGTCGATCGCCTGCACAAGTTCGAACGCCGGCGCGGCGAGTGCCGCCAGCACATGCCCCTGGCGCAGCAGTTCGCCCGGGTCGTCGCCGCGCAGCCACAGCCACAAGGCACGCTGCGTCACCGGAATGGCGGGGCGTGCACGCGGCAATTGCGGAAAGCCGCGCAGATTCGGAATTTCGCGCCCCAGTGCTGCGGCAACGCCCACGCCGATGCCCAACACCGCCGCCCTGCCGTCACAGGCGGCCGCAAGCGTGCTCAACACCTCACGCGGATCGCTCTTCGGCTTGAGATCGAAAAACAGATGGCGGGCGTGGATGGGAATCGGTTCGAGAATGGCGGCTTGCGGAGTCATGGCGGGCAGATTGCAAAGAAGACACAAACTTCAACGATACAACGAAAACTCAGCCGCGCCGCACCTCGATGACGTTCTGCACGTGCTGCAGACGCCCGAGCAGGCGCGACAACTGCTGCAACTCCTTCACGCGCAGGGTGAGCTGCATGTGTGCGTACTCCCCGCGGCTTTCGGTATTCACCCGCAGCACGTCGAGCTTTTCCTTGGTGATGACGTCGGACACGTCGCGCAGCAGGCCCTGGCGGTCGAAGGCCTTGAGACGCACGTCGACCTCGAACGCCGCGCCAGCGTCGAGTGCCCATTCGGCAGGCATGACGCGCGCGGGATTGCCGCGCCGCAGCGAAGCGCAATCGACGCGGTGCACGGTAAGACCGCGCCCGACGGTGGTGTAGGCGGCGATCGGGTCGGGCGGTTGCGGCCGGCAGCAGCGCGCCAGTGTCAGCGGCACATCGCCCAGGCCGGGGATGACGACGGGATTGTCCGAGCGTGGCCGCGCGCGCGGCCGGGCGACCGGCGCCAGCACCGGCGCGACCTTGCCCGCCTCCTGCAGGGCACCGACCAGATCGCGCTGACCGACGTCACCGCGGCCCAGCGCGGCAAGAAACTCGTCCAGCCGGGAAAACTTCAGGCGCTGCGCGAGCTTTTCCAGATTGGTCTCGGCGATACCGAGCCGCTTCAATTCCTTCTCCAGCAGCGTGCGTCCGAGCGTGACCTGTTCGCCGACGTCGCGCTGACGGAACCACGCACGCACCTTGGCGCGCGCGCGATGCGTGGCAAGGAAACCCAGCGCCGGATTGAGCCAGTCGCGGCTTGGCGCCCCTTCCTTGGCGGTGAGAATTTCGACGCGCCGACCGTTTTCGAGCACGGTGTTGAGCGGCACCATCGCGCCATCGACCTTGGCACCGCGGCAGCGGTGGCCCAGATCGGTATGCACCGCGTAGGCGAAATCCACCGGCGTGGCGCCGCGATCCAGGGCGATCACCCTGCCCTGCGGGGTCAGCACGTAGACCTGGTCCTGGAACAGTTCGGTCCTGAACTGCTCGGTGAATTCGCTCGTGTCGGCGACGTCGTCCTTCCATTCGAGGATGCGCCGCAGCCAGGCGATCTTCTCCTCGTATTGCGCGTCCTGCCGTCCGCCTTCCTTGTAGCGCCAGTGCGCGGCGACGCCCAGTTCGGCACTGCGGTGCATGTCGAAGGTGCGGATCTGCACTTCGAGCGCGCGGTCCTCCGGGCCGATCACCGCGGTATGGAGCGAACGATAGTCGTTGCTCTTCGGCTGCGAGATGTAATCGTCGAACTCGCCGGGGATCGGCTGCCAAAGATTGTGCACCAGCCCCAGCACGGTGTAGCAGTCGATCTCGTGCTTCACCAGCACGCGCACGGCGCGAATATCGTAGAGTTGATCGAATGGCACATGCTTGCGCCGCATCTTGTTGACGATGCTGGCGATATGCTTGGGCCGTCCGGTCACCTCGGCCTCGATGCCGTGCAGCGCCAGTTCGGTCTCGATGCGCTCGATGATGCCCTTGATATAGGCCTCGCGGTCGGCGCGCTTCTCGTCGAGTTGCACGGCGATGCGTTTGTAGATGTCGGGTTCGAGATAGCGGAACGCCCAGTCCTCCATCTCCCACTTGATCTGCCACACTCCCAGACGGTTCGCCAGCGGCGCGAACAGTTCACGCGCCTGCTGCCCCAGCGCGCGGCGCGCGTCGGCCTCCCGGTTCACGGCGCAGCGCAGGGCATGGGTGCGCTCGGCCAGTTTGACCAGCACCACGCGGATGTCCTCGACCATCGCCAGCACCATCTGGCGCAGGGCTTCCAGCTGCGCGTGCGGATCGAGGCGCCGGTCGGTTGCGCTCACCGCGAGCGCCTCGATGCGCGCCATCGCCAGCACGCCCTGGGCAAGCCGCGCGGCGACGCCGAAGCGCGCCGCGAATTCCGGAGATTCCTCGAAGCAGATATGCAGCAGGGCCGCGGCCACGGCGTCGGCGCCCACGCGCAGATCGGCGACGATGAGCGCCGTACCGACACCGTGTGCAAACGCATCACTCGCACCGAGCCGTTCGTGCGCGTAGGCCAGTGCCTGCCAGGGCAGGTCGTTTTCCGCGACCGGCAGCACCCGTGCAAGGGCATTCCGTGCCGTTTCCAGATCGGTCGATTCAAAGCAGCGGGCGCGTGCGGTTTCCGGATTCATGGCTGAACGAGATGCCAGTAGCGGTGCGGATTGCGATATTCTGCGGCCGTCACCCCGTCTGCGCCAAATTCGAAGCGGATCAGGCCGTCATGGTCGCTGCGCAGAATGTTCGTGCCACGCGCGCGAAATCGCTCGACGACGCCACGATGTGGATGATGGTAACGGTTGCGGTAGCCGCTGGTGAAGACGACGTGGTCGGGGGCGACCTGCTCGACGAAGGCTTCCATCGACGACGTGCGGCTGCCGTGATGGCCTGCGACCAGTACCGCGGAGGCAAGATCGACACCAGACTCCATGAGTTCGAGTTCGCCACGCCGGCCGGCGTCGCCCGTGACGAGGAAGCGCCGCGTGCCGGTCCCCACGCTGAGCACGCAACTGAAATCGTTGTCGCTGCGGTTGTACGATGCGGTGGGCGTCGACGGCGGATTGAGAATGGCGAACGGCACGCCATCCCAGACCCACGACTGCCCCCGGGCGCAAGGCTGCGGGGGTGGCGCACCTGCCGGCAACGGCTCTTCCGGAGGCTGTCCACTGAGCATCCAGTGCGTGGAAATATCGCGCAGAATCGAGCGCAGCCCGCCGCTGTGGTCATTGTCGTTGTGCGACACGATCACGCCGTCGAGCTCACCGACCCCCGATGCGCGCAGATACGGCACGACGATACGCTCACCCGCATCGCTGTCGCCGAACGCTGCGCCGGTGTCGTACAGCAGTGTGTGTCGCGCCGTGCGCACCAGGATGGACGTGCCCTGTCCGACGTCGATGACATCGACGCGAAAGGCCCCGGGTGCGATCACGTCGGCGGGCGGCAGCAGCATGGGCAGCCACAGCACGCCGCCCAGCACACGTGCCGGGAAACCGCGCGGCAGGAGCAACCACAGCGTACCCAGCACGGCGAGCATGACGGCGGCCATGTCCGGCGCCGGTCGTAACGCCACGGCCCAGGGCAGCTCCGCCAACCACACCAGCATGGCGCCAAGCCATTCCATCAGCCACACCGCTGCGTGCCACAGCGGCGGCAGCAGCACACCAAGCAGCGCAAGCGGCGTCACCAGCCAACTCACCACCGGGATCGCGATCGCGTTGGCAAAGGGTGATACCAGCGACACCTGCTGGAACAGCAACAACAGCGCCGGCGCGAGCGCCACGGTCACCGCCGCCTGCACCGTCATCCAGCCACGCAGCTTGTCCGGCAAGGCAACCCGGCCGAACGTCACCCACATGATCGCCGCCATCGCGCCGAACGACAGCCAGAACCCGACCACCAGCACCGCCCAGGGATCGAGTGCGAGCACGGCGGCGAGCGCGGCAAGCAGGGCCGTGAAGGGACGCGGCTCGCGCCGCCCCCAGAACGCCAGCGCGAGCACGACGAGCATGAACAGGGTGCGCTGCGCCGGCACCTGGAAACCGGCGAGCAGCGCATAAGCAAACGCCGTCAGGACCGCGGCGGCGAGTCCGGCCTGGCGCGCCGGCAGCCGCTCCACCGCGCGCGGCCAGCGCCGCCAGGCGAAGGCGACCGCCCAGCCGGCAAGCGCCGCGATCATGGTCACATGCAAGCCCGAGATCGACAGCAGATGGTTCACACCGGTGCGCGTATAGGCGCGCCATTGCACATCTGGAATGCTGCGCTGGTCGCCGATGGTCAATGCGGCAATCACCCCGGCATACGGTGCCTCACCCAGCGTGGCGAAGATGCGCTCGCGCACCGCTTCACGCATGGCCGCAATCCACGCCGCCGGCGTTGCGGCACGCGCATCGAGCCTGACCGGCGTCACGCGCTCGCGCACGCTGCCCGACGCGGAGATACCCTGCTCCAGCGCCCAGGCCTCCAGATCGAAGCCATGCGGATTGTGCGTGCCGTAGGGAATTTTCAGGCGCGCCGTCAGGCGCCAGCGCTCGCCCGCGCGGATGGGTTCCTGTTGCGTCGTACCGCGTGGCGCATGGCGCGTGAGTCGCACGCGGCTGAGCGCTGGCGCACCCGGCGTCAGCACCTGCTCCACATCCAGCACGAAACGCACGTCACGCCCGCGTGTATCGGGCAGATCGGTGACGACACCGACGAGTTCGATGTCCCGGCCCTGCCAGGCATCGGGCAGGCGCTCGGCCAGACGCGACTCGGCCCGCCATGCGGCCCAGGCAAATCCCAGTGCCGCGCACAACAACACCACGCCGATGCGCCGCAACCCGTCGCCGATGCCATGCGACCGCGGCCACACGCGCAGCGCGAGCGCCAGCGCCGGCAGCGCCCACAGCCAATGCGCCGGCGGCAGCGTCGCCTGCTGCTGCAGAAACCCGACCCCCAGGCAGAATGCGATGAGATAGGCCCGCATCGCGAAACGGATCAGGCCGGCTGCAAGGCCCCGTCGACCAGGCGCAGCCGGCGATCCATGCGTGCCGCCAGGTCGCTGTCGTGGGTGACCACGACCAGGCTGGTTCCTTCGCGACGGTTGAGTTCGCGCATCAATTCGAACACCGCCTCAGCAGTATGCTGATCGAGATTGCCGGTCGGTTCGTCGGCGAGAATGCAGGCGGGACGTGTCACCAGCGCACGCGCAATCGCGACCCGCTGGCGCTCGCCGCCGGAGAGTTCGCCCGGTCGATGCGTCAGCCGATGCCCGAGGCCCACCGCCTGCAGCACCTCGGTCGCCCGCTCCAGCGCTTCCGCCGGCCTGGCGCGGCGGATGACGAGCGGCATGGCGGCGTTTTCCAGCGCGGAAAACTCCGGCAGCAGGTGATGGAACTGATAGACGAAGCCGAGCGCCGCGTTGCGCAGCGTGCTGCGTGCCCCCTCCGACAGCGCAAAGGGGTCGCGCCCGAGCAGTTCGACCCGCCCCGTCGTGGGGATATCGAGCCCCCCCAGCAGATGCAGCAGCGTGCTCTTGCCCGACCCCGACGCACCAACGATCGCCACCGATTCCCCGGCGGCCACCGCGAGATCGACCGCGCGCAGCACCGGCACGTCGGCGCGCCCCTGGCGGAAGGTCTTGCCCAGTTCCGTGCAGCGCAGCACGTTCTCCCCCGAATGCCGTCCCGCAACGTGCGGCGCCTGCTCACTCATAGCGCAGCGCCTCCGCGGGATTGACGCGCGCCGCGCGCCAGCTCGGGTACAGCGTCGCCGCCAGACTGATGAGCAGGGAAATGCCGGCGATGAGTCCAACCTCGCTCCACACCAGCTTGGACGGCAGCTCGTTGATGTAATACACATCCGCCGGAAACAGATCCATGCCGGCCATGCGCTCGATGAACGGCACGACCGTCTCCAGATTGAGCGCGAGCAGCACGCCGCCGGCAACGCCCAGCAGCGTGCCGAACACGCCGATGAAGCTGCCCTGCACCATGAAGATCGCCATCACCGACCCCGGCTTTGCGCCGAGCGTGCGCAGAATCGCAATGTCGGACTGCTTGTCGGTCACCGCCATCACCAGGGTCGAGACGATATTGAACGCCGCCACCGCGACGATCAGCAACAGGATCAGGAACATCATGCGCTTCTCGATCGCCACGGCGCGGAAGAAGTTGGCATGGCTGCGCGTCCAGTCGGTAAGGTAATACGCGCCGGACAGCGTCTTCTCCAGATCCCTCACCACGAACGGCGCACGGAACAGCTCGGCCAGCTTGAGCCGCACGCCCGACACATCCTCGCCCAGGCGCAGCAGTTTTTGTGCGTCCTGCAAATGGATCAGCGCCAGCCCGGAGTCGTACTCGAACATGCCCGCCTCGAAAATCCCGCTCACCGTGAACTGCTTGAGGCGCGGCATCACCCCCGCCGGCGTGATGTTGCCCTGCGGCGTCAGCAACACCACCTTCTCGCCGGGAAACACGTTCAGCGCACGCGCCAGCTCCGCACCGAGCACGATGCCGAACTCGCCCGCCTTGAGGTCGGCAAGCCGGCCGGTCTTCATGTGGCGCGCAAAATCGGCGACCTGCGATTCCATCTCCGGCAGCACGCCGCGGATGATCGCGCCGCGCACCAGGTCGCCGTTGGCAAGCATGCCCTGCGCGTTGACGTAGGGCGCACCCGCAAGCACCTCCTTGTTCTGCCGTGCGGTGGCGAGCACCTGGCGCCAATCGGAGAGGCGGTCTCCCGGCCCGCTGATTTCGAGGTGCGCCGCCACGCCGAGAATGCGCGCGCGCAGTTCTTCCTGAAAGCCGTTCATCACCGACAGCACCACGATCAGCGCGGTCACGCCCAGTGCGATCCCCGCCATGGAGACGCCGGAAATGAACGAGATGAAATGGTTGCGGCGCTTCGCGTGCGTATAGCGCAGGCCGACCAGAAGCTCAAACGGAAGCAAGATGCGACCCGGAAGGAAAACGGACCGAGTATGCCACAGGCACTACTCCCCGAGCAGGTGCAGCACTACGCCCCGCGTCTGTGGCGCGCGACGGTGCTCGAACACGTAGAGGCCCTGCCAGGTACCCAGCAGCGGCGCGCGCTCCGTCACCGGAATCACCAGATGCGTCTGCGTCAGCGCCGCCCGGACATGCGCCGGCATGTCGTCCGCCCCCTCCAGCGTATGCGCGTAGATCGCATCGCCTTCCGGCACCAGACGCGAGAAAAAACGTTCGAGGTCACTTTGCACCGTCGGGTCGTAGTTCTCATGGATCAACAGGCTCGCCGACGTGTGACGGATATAAAGCGTGAGCAGGCCCTGACGGATGCCGCTCTCGCCGACCCAGGCACGCACGCTGGCGGTGAAATCGTACAGCCCCTTGCCACGCGTCGGTACGCTGATTTCGTGATGCACTTGTCGCATGGCTCGCATTTTAGTGCACGGTCTCGCTAAACTCCGCGCATGCGTATCCTCGTCCCCCATCTGTTCCCGCCGCCGCCGATGCTCGACGCGGCAAAAGACCTGCGTCTGCCGGCGCTGCATACCGTGCTCGCACGCGGCCAGCGCACACCCTGCCCGGCTGCGGGCGTCGAAGCCGCGCTGTGCGAGGCGCTCGGCATCGAACGTCAGCAGGACTGGCCGGTCGCGCCCATCACCCTCGAAGCCGACGGCGGCACGGCGGGTGATGTCTACTGGCTGCGCGTCGACCCGGCGCATCTGCGCGTCATGCGCGACCGTATCGTGCTCGCGCCGGAACTACCAGCCCTGTCGCCGGACGAAGCCGGGGCGCTGGCAGACAGCCTCGGCGCGCATTTCGGCGACGCCCTGCGCCCCATGGCGCTGACGCCACAGCGCTGGTATCTGCCTTTCGCGCGACCACCGACGCTCATCACCACGCCACGCTCGCTCGCGGCGGGCCGCGACATCCAGCCCCTGCTGCCGCACGGTGAGGACGCCGTGCGCGTCCGTGCCTGGCTCAACGAAGTGCAAATGCTGCTGCACGATCACCCCGTCAACCAGGCGCGCGAAGCCCGCGGCATCCTGCCGGTCAATGCCCTGTGGCCTTGGGGCGGCGGTATCCTTCCCACCGTGGCTTCGCAGGCATTGCGCGTCACCTGCGAAGCACCCGAGCAGCTTGCCATCGCCCGTTTCGCCGGTGCCCGCCTCGTCGCGCCCGGCGATCCCCACGCCGCACTCGTCGTCGTCGACACCCTGTCCGCACCGGTTCAGGCGGGGGATCTGTCGGGCTGGCGTGAGGCACTTCGCCAGTTCGACACGCAGCTCGCGAACCTGCTGCGCTCGCATGCGCAACTCAGCGTGATCGACCCGGCGCACGGTGTGGCGTGTCACGCACGGCGTCTGGATCGCTGGAAATTCTGGCAGCGCCTGCCGCCCCTGGATGCGGCATTGCGCAGCGACCCGTGACGGCGCGTTGCCCGCTCATACCGGCACCGCCCACAGATCGTGCTCGTCGGCCTCGTCGACCTTCACCATCAGGCGCGTCCCCGGCGCAAGCCCGAACACCCCCTCCAGGTACACGACGCCGTCGATCTCCGGCGCATCGCCCCGGCTGCGCGCGATCATGCCCACCTCGTCCTCCTCATCGACCATCACCTCGAGGGTCCGGCCGATCTTGGCATCCAGCCGCGCCGCCGAAATCTCCGCCTGGGTCTCCATGAAGCGTTCCAGACGTTCGTCCTTGAGTTCTTCCGGGACCGGATCCGGCAGCGCATTGGCGGCCGCGCCTTCTACGGGCGAATATTTGAAGCAGCCGACGCGGTCGAGCTGCGCTTCCTTGAGAAAGGCCAGCAATTCCTCGAACTCGGCGTCGGTCTCGCCGGGAAATCCGACAATGAACGTCGAACGCAGCGTGAGATCGGGTACTGCGCCACGCCACGAACGGATGCGGTCGAGCGTCTGCTCCACCGCGCCGGGCCGCTTCATCAGCCTGAGAATGCGCGGACTGGCGTGCTGAAATGGAATATCGAGATACGGCAGGATTACGCCATCGGCCATCAGCGGAATCACATCGTCCACGCTCGGATACGGATAGACGTAGTGCAACCGCACCCACGCACCCAGGCTGCCAAGCGCGCCAGCGAGCTCGGTCATGCGCGTCTTCAGCGGACGGCCGCCCCAGAAGCCCGGGCGGTACTTCACGTCGACCCCGTAGGCACTGGTGTCCTGCGACACCACCAGCAACTCGCGCACGCCGGCGCCGACCAGCGCCTCCGCCTCGCGCATCACCTCGCCGACCGGACGGCTCACCAGATCGCCCCGCAGCGACGGGATGATGCAGAAGGTACAGCGGTGATTGCAGCCTTCCGAAATCTTCAGATAGGCATAGTGGCGCGGCGTAAGGCGGATCCCCCCCGGCGGGATCAGATCCGCGAACGGATCGTGCGGTTTCGGCAGCGCAGCATGCACCGCCTCCATCACTTCCTCCAGCGCATGCGGTCCCGACACCGCAAGCACCTTGGGGTGCGCCGCGCGGATCAGGTCGCCTTTCGCACCGAGACAGCCGGTCACGATCACCTTGCCATTCTCGGCGAGCGCCTCGCCGATCGCATCCAGCGATTCCTCCACCGCCGCATCGATGAAACCGCAGGTGTTCACCACCACCACATCGGCCTCGTCATAGCTCCCGACGATGCCGTAACCTTCCGCGCGCAGTTGTGTGAGGATGCGCTCGGAATCGACTGTCGCTTTCGGACAGCCGAGGGACACGAAGCCGACGCTGGGAATCACTCTGTTCGATTTCATCTGGCCATTCAAACCTTGGGTCATTGCAACAATCTCCTGACGTGGATCAATCACCGCGCATCAGCGCCATCAGCTCGTCGGTGGACGGCACGGCCGCACCCTCGCCACCCTCACCCAGCACGCTGTCTGCGAGCGCACGCTTGTCGTGATGCAGTTCGACGATGCGCTCTTCGAGCGTGCCCCTGGCAACCAGACGGTAAACCGTCACGGGGCGCTGCCGCCCGATACGATGCGCGCGACCCATCGCCTGGTCTTCTGCGGCCGGGTTCCACCAGGGGTCGGTGATGACGACATAATCCGCCGCCGTAAGGTTAAGGCCGAAGCCACCGGCCTTGAGGCTGATCAGGAAGAGTTCACCGTCGCCGCGCTGGAACGCTTCGACACGGCGGCTGCGTTCGGCGGCCGGTGTGGCACCGTCGAGATATTGATAGCGCAGGCCGCATGCATCGAGCGATTCACGCAACAGGGTGAGAAAATCGACGAACTGGCTGAACACCAGCGTCTTGTGGCCGTTGGCAGCCAATTCCTGGGCGAGCTCCGTGAACGCACGCAACTTCGCGCCGACCATGCCGAGCGCCGGGCTGACCAGACGCGGATCGCAGGCGGCACGGCGCAGTTTCGTGAGCTGCGCGAGAACAGAAAAGCGTGCCTGCGCGCTGTCCTCGCCCAGCGCACCTTCCGCGGCAGTCAGAGCCTGGCGACGCAAGGCTTCATAATGCACGGCCTCGTCGGCTTCCGGCGCAACGGAGAGCAAGAGCTCGGTACGTGGCGGCAGATCGTCCAGCACCTGCGCCTTGGTACGGCGCAGTACAAAAGGCGCGATCAGACGGCGTAGCCGGCGCTGCGTCTCGCGGTCGCGGTCCTTCTCTATCGGTGCGGCAAAGCGTTCGTTGAAGCGCGACAGTGGGCCCAGCAGGCCGGGATTGCAATAACGCATGATCGACCACAGTTCTGCCAGCCGGTTTTCCACCGGCGTACCGGACAGGGCCATGCGGAAATCGGCCGCCAGGTCGAACAATGCCAGCGAACGCTTGGCGGCAGCATTCTTCACCGCCTGGGCTTCGTCGGCGACCAGCGTATGCCATGTGCGTGAAGCGAAAAGCTCCTGCGCCTGCAGCATGAGCGTGTAGGACACGATGACCACGTCGTGTGGCCCCGCCGCCTCGACGACGCCAGCGCGGTCCCCTTCGCCAAAAATCACCGGGTTGAGCGCAGGTGCGAACCGGCGCGTCTCGGCAAGCCAGTTGCCGCACACCGAGGTCGGCGCGACGATCAGCGACGGCCCCCCCTCCGCGCGCGCGAGCATCACTGCAAGCGCCTGCAGGGTCTTGCCAAGCCCCATATCGTCGGGCAGGCGCCGAAGCCGGCTTGTGCAAGCCGCATCGCCCACACGAAGCCGTCCTCCTGGTAAGGCCTCAGCTCGGCCTGCAACCCCGCAGGCAATTCGACATGCATGTCCTGCGCCGCTTCGAGGCGCCCGGCCTTCTCGCGGAACTCGCGGTCGGTTTCGGCCTGCGCACCTTCCAGCACGGCATCGAGCCAGCCCGCCGCAAGTGCCGGCACGCGCAGCCCTCTGCAATCGGATTCCGCCACCGCCGCCAGGTCCGCCAGCCGCTCGCGCAGGTCATGGGTGAGCGCTGCATACACCCCCTTGCCCATGGGCACGAAACGACTCTTGCCGGCCGCTGCGGCGAGCAATTCCTCGAGCCTGAAAACAAGCCCCTCGTCCAGGCGCGCTTCACCCTTCACCGAGAACCAGTCGCGCCCCGTACTGACGCGCATCGCCAGATGGGCAGCATCCACGCTCAGCACACGGACCTGCTGGCCGCGCGGCCAATCGACCGCCGTGATCGCGGGGGCGACGTGCAGGGCCTCGACCATCGCCAGCGCCTGTTCGGGGTCCTCCACGTTCCATTCACAGATGGCGTCATTGCCCCCCGGCGGCGCCAGGAAGGGCAACGCATCGAGAACCGCATCGAGATGCGCGCGTTCGGTATTGAGATCGCGCACGGCCCCCACGCTTTCCCCCTTCACCGCCGCCATCACGCGCGGCCGGCCCTTGCCAGGCACGAGGCGCGGGCCATCCGGCCCCAGCGGCGCCGCCACCAGACGCAACGTCAGGGTCTCGCCCTGCGGCGCCAGCTCGGCGCGCAGCCGTGCTTCCGCCGGTACCTCCCGGGCTGCCTCGGCCGAATCGGACTGGACGTGAAAATGCGCCGCCAGTGCCTGCAAGGTCTGCTGCAATTCCGCGTGCGCGCTCGCCGGCACCTTGAACCGGCTCGACACCAACTGTGCCGCACGCCGCTGGGCGGGTGTCAGACGAACGACACGCACGCGCTGGGGCGAATCACGCACCACCGTGATGTGGCGCAAGGCCTCCAGTTCACGCTTCTCGTCGGCGTCGAGAGAATAGAGATAATCCTTGCCGAGGTCCTGGTCACGCATCCGGGGCGTCACACGCATCACATAGCGATCCCCCTCGCGGACCACCTTGAGCTCGGGCGTGCCCTCGACGACATCGACGAGTACATCGGGCGTATCCGCCATCACCACCGCCGGATGTCCGATCAACGCGCCAATGGCCACCGCACGATCGAGAACATACCGGCGCCCCGAATAGCGGTCGGGACGAATGGCGCGCGCAACCCGTGCATCCCAGGATTCCAGGCGCTCGTTTCCCGCCAGTTTGGACCACGCAAGCGGCTTGGGCTTGCCCCAGCCGCGCGGTCCACGCTTTTGCTCGAAAGGCTCGACCGCCCCGATCGCACCCGACGCGTCAAGGGAGACGGCCCATACCACGCGCGCAGCCGGGGCATCACCGGACGTCTCCGCACCCAGCGCTTGCAGCGAGGCGAGCACCGTGCGCCAGTTTTCCTCGCCCCCCGCGACAAAGAAACGCGTTGGCGCCTCGCCACCGGAGAACACCGTTTCTGCGGCGGCGACCTGAGCATCGAGCCAGTCGAGGCCGCAGGCTTGCAAACGCTCGCGCAAGGCCGCGACGCCTTCGGCATCCTGCGCCGCTGCCTTCGCGCCCGGCTTGCCCACCGTCTCGGGGCCGAGCCAGGCGCGTGCCAGCACACACCAGATGGAGGAGATGGACAGATAACCGGCATTGACCGTGATGGAATTTCGTTCGAGTGCGCACTCGCCCTGGCGCACGCCGATGGCATGGGCCCACACCCCCCATAAATCATGCGGCGAGGGATTGCGCGAGCCGGATTCGCCAATACAGAACTTGCGTGCGCGCTCCAGGTGTTTGGGCGTCTGCTGGGCCAGCAACACCAAGGGATAAAACCAGGCAAGCGACTCCGGCAGCACCCGCCTCTTCGCATGAAGCTCGGTTTGGCGACGTTTGAGCGCCGCCTCGAAGCCCGCCTGCCCGTCAACCCAATTGCCTTTCTGAATCGCCACTGCGGCACGCAGCGCATCCGCCGCGCCACCGTCTTCATCTTTCAACACCTCGACCACGCGGTCACCCGCCCCCGCGAGCAGCAGCGCTTCGGCAAGCTGCAAACGCAAATGTAGCGGAATCCCGGAACGCGCCTCGCCAAGCTGTTCCAGTCCCCAGCGATGGATCGGCAACATCTCCAGATCGAAATTCCGGCAGACACGCGCCACCGCCTGATAAACGATATTCCATCGCCATGTCGGCTCGATGCGCACTGCCAGCGCCGGATCGAATGCCTCGATGCAGGCCTCGTGCAAAACACGCCCCCAGTCGTGACGGTGCGCCACCTGCTGCATGACCCGGTCCAACTCGGCGGCCGGCGTGCCCGAAAAAAACGCCACACGCACCACGGCCACCGTCGCCCCCAGATCCCAGAGCGGCCAGCCGGAATAGGTAAATTTTCCCGGAACATATTTTTCGGCGTGCCACAGCGCCTCGCGCAACGTGTCAGCAACCGTCTCGTCGAGCAGTTCCCGGTATGGGGTCCGCCGCACCGGATCCACCAGACGCATGGAATCCCGGCGCACAGGATGCTCGAGCAGGAGACCCCTCTTCCCGAGCTCCCGCTGTCCGGCCTTCACCCTTTCTGGCGTGAACACCCTGCCGGAGGATGATTTCCATCCAAGCGCCCGCAGCAGTTCCACGCACGCCGTGCGCGGACGATACGTCCACAGCAGAACCATCGCGCGTGCCACGGCACGGGCGTCGACGGTAAGGAGATCAAGCTCCGAATACCCTGGAGCGTTCACGGTGCGCACCGGTCCTGCTTCGGTTACCATGACACCGATTTTTCCGGGATCCCATGCATGTATATCGTGGCAATCGGTTGGGCGTACGTCGTACTGATGCTGGCCATCACCGCAAGCAGTCTGGGTAAAGCACTGGTCGTCCTGGTTTTTCTGGGCATCCTGCCGCTCCTGCTGTTCGCCTATGTCGCCGGCAAACTCGTACCACGCCGCCGCTCAGTGCCCGTGGCCGACAAGGTACGCCACCAGTGCGACAGTGCCGATACCGAGCCCGATTAGGGCCAGCTGCTGCACGGTTGCACCGAGCTCGGCGCGGCGGTGCAAGCCGGGAATCAGATCCGACATCGCCACATACAGCATGCTGGCGCCGGCCAGCCCGAGCAACACCGGAGTCCAGCCCTCCACCCGCGACAAGGCGAAATAGCCGACCAGGGCCCCCACCACCGTCGCCACGCCGGTGAGCATGTTCACCACCAATGCCTTCGTCCGACTGTAGCCGGAATGCAAGAGAATCAGAAAATCACCGATTTCCTGCGGGATCTCATGCGCGATGATCGCCAGCGCCGTCACCAGACCGAGACGAAAATCCGCGAGGAAAGCGCCCGCGATGATGATGCCGTCGACGAAATTATGGAACGTATCGCCAACCGTGATCATCATGGCCGAGCGGCCGTGATCGTGGTGAGCCGCATCCCCGCCATGCGCCTCGCAAAGCTCCTCATGACAGTGTCGCCACAACACCAGTTTTTCAAGCAGGAAAAACAGCAGAATGCCGCCCAGCAACGCCTGCGCGACCGTCGAGATATTGCCCCCCATCTCGACCGCCTCCGGCAACACCTCGAGCAGGGATGCCCCCAACAGCGCACCGATCGCGTAACTCACCAGAACCGGTACCCAGTGCGGCCGTGCCGTCAGCGCCACCACCGCCGCAAGCACCAGACTCAGCAGGCTGCCCGCGATGGTCGCGACCAGAATGACAGCAAGCGTAGACATGAAAATGACGGCCCCGGAAAAGCCCGCCATTATACCCGGAGCGCTGACCCCGGAGCCGCGACCCTCAGTCGCGGCGCGGGCAGCCCGTGCAGGATTTCGGACTCTGCGGCCGCGACCAGCGAATCTCCTGTTTCACCGGCATCGGCTTCGCCGCGGCCGGCGCGACCACGAGCTCACCGTGCAGCTTTTCGATCGTCGCCTTGCCGAACCCCCGCACATCGTCCAGATCGTCCAGGCTCCTGAATGGACCATGCGCCTTGCGATGATCGATGATCGCGCGCGCCTTCACCGGACCGATGCCTCGCACCGACTCCAGTTCCGACTGCGGTGCGGTATTGATGTCGACGCCCGCCCCGACTGTCTGCGCAAACCCCAGCAACAGGACGACAACCCCACGCAACTTCCCTTTGAACATCTTCCTCCTCCTTGCTCGACACGATTTTCTTGTTGGGTCAGGGCGCGTCCCCCGCGCGACAAGCTTACCGCCAAGCAAGTGCCGGCGCCATACACGGAACGTCGTAGGCGAGCCCTCGCGCCGGTTCTGACCCATAAAAAAACCCCCGCTTGGTTAGCGGGGGTTTTGGGTTGCGCGCATAGCGCGTTGCAAGGAGTCTGACGATGACCTACTTTCACAGGCGAGCTGCCTACTATCATTGGCGCGGGAGCGTTTCACCGTCCTGTTCGGGATGGGAAGGGGTGGTTCCACTCTGCTATGGTCGTCAGACGTAACAGGTATCGGGGATCAGAGGTCAGGGATCAGGGTGATCGACTGACGGCCCTCCCCGAAGATTCGGTTATGTCGTCTCTAAGAGCGTGTTTAAAAGGGGGAAGAAGGTGTACAGGGTTGAAGCGGATGTATCGAGTGTTTTCACACTGCATTTCACACATGCATGCTTCTCAAGATTATAGGGTCAAGCCTCACGGGCAATTAGTACGGGTTAGCTTAACGCATTACTGCGCTTCCACATCCCGCCTATCAACGTCGTGGTCTTCAACGACCCTTCAGGGCACTCAAGGTGCCAGGGAAGACTTATCTTCAGGCGAGTTTCACGCTTAGATGCTTTCAGCGTTTATCTCTTCCGTGCTTAGCTACCCGGCGATACGACTGGCGTCATAACCGGTACACCAGAGGCACGTCCACTCCGGTCCTCTCGTACTAGGAGCAGCCCC
>Ga0066256_1000549_pt1 | contig 91764 bp, 102 predicted proteins | sample ThiBio_1000_biof_FD_87107 | JGI IMG/M metagenome (GOLD analysis project Ga0066256, IMG submission 87107) | Wastewater bioreactor microbial communities from Cape Town, South Africa - Thiocy_expt_1000_biof (version 2) | ecosystem: Engineered > Bioreactor > Thiocyanate-remediating >... | reverse complement strand
GCTCCGATCCGGACAGCGGCGAGAACCCGCGGCTCGACCCCTATTCCGTCGCTCTCGAGGATGAGGGGCCGATGGTGCTCGATGGCCTGCTGGTGATCAAGAACAAGGCCGCCCCGACGCTGACGCTGCGCCGCTCCTGCCGCGAGGGCATCTGCGGCTCGTGCTCGATGAATATCGGTGGCGCCAACACGCTGGCCTGCACCAAGGGCATGGACGATTTCGCCGGCCATATCAGCGTCTATCCGCTGCCGCACATGCCGGTGATCAAGGACCTGGTGCCCGACCTCACCACCTTCTACGACCAGCACCGCTCGATCGAGCCGTGGCTGAAGACCACGACGCCGACGCCGGAAAAGGAGTGGCTGCAGAGCCGCGACGATCGCGCCAAGCTCGACGGCCTGTACGAATGTATCCTCTGCGCCTGCTGCTCGACCTCGTGTCCGAGCTATTGGTGGAACGGCGAGAAATATCTCGGGCCGGCGGTGCTGCTGCAGGCCTATCGCTGGCTGATCGACAGCCGCGACGAGGCGACCGAGGAGCGGCTCGACAACCTCGAGGACCCGTTCAAGCTCTATCGCTGCCACACCATCATGAACTGCGCCAAGGTCTGCCCGAAGGGGTTGAACCCGGCCAAGGCGATCGCCGAGATCAAGCAGATGATGGTCACGCGCGAGTTCGCGTAGTCCTTGGTTTGTCGCGTTTCCGAACCGGAAAGTCTCACAGACTTTTCCTGGAAACGCTCTGGGTGGGAGTTCGCATAAGCTGTACGAGACCGTTGCCGAGATCGAAGATCCGTCCGTTGCCCGCGTGCTGATCGCGGCGCTGAAGGCGCATGGCTTTCATCCCAAGGAGGGTGGTGAGCACGGCCTGCCGGGGCTCGCCGGGGTGTACGGCCCCAAGGGCATTCCGATCGAGTTGCCGGAGGAAGAGGCGGCGGATGGGAAGCTCCTCGCCGAGGCCCTCGTGGCGGAGATGGTGAAGCGGTAGCAGCTGTCGGAGCGTGGGGCAGCAAGCGCCCGCTCCCTAACTCCGCCACATTGATCGCTGCATAGGGGAAGCGGGGCTTTGGCGGTTGACGGCTTTGCCGTTCAGGCTGTATCGCCGGTCACCAATTCTTAACCATCTGGCGGAGCAGGGCCGATGATGAGTTCGAAGCGCACTGGCGTTTCCATTGCCGTGGTAGGTGCACTGGCGCTCCTCGTCAGCGGCTGCGCCTCGAGCGGCGTGACCACGACCAGCATCGCAGCGACCGAGACCATCGCGCCGATCCAGGATTCGTCGGTGGCGAGTTCCGATCTCAACACCCTGCCGGGCAGCACCGTGCAGCAGGCGTCGCTGGCCCAGCCGGCGCCGCTGACGCCGGGCCAGCCCGGACAGATCGGGCAGCCGGCACAGGTCGCCAACGCCGATGGTTCGTTCGCTCGGCTCGGCTCGGTGCCGCAGGCGGCGGGCCGCGATCTCTCCACTGGCCTGACGGTCGAAAAACTGCTCGGGGGCTGGACCGTGGTGTCGGGGGCCGAGCAGTGCAAGCTCAACCTGACCCAGACGGCCAAATCCGGCACCTCGCGTTACCGCGCTTCGACGCCGGGCTGCGCGCTCAACGGCCTCAAGGTGGTGGCGAGCTGGCAACTGGTGGGGAACCAGGTGCAGCTGTTCGACGAGAACGGCGATATCGTCGCTTCGCTGATCCATAGCGGCAGCCAGTTCATCGGCACCCTGGCAGGCGGCCAGGGCATCACGATGGTCGGATAGCCTTCCGAATGGTCGCGCGCTCGAACCGCCAAACCGCAGCCTTTTTGGCTGAGCGCGCTCCGTGATGTCACGCCAGCGGCGGGGGCACGCGGGCACACCAGTTACCGACCGACTGAACGCGCTGACCCAGGGCGGCGCGTTGACGCCCGATCCATTACAGTTCAAGGCCGCGGCTGCGCTTGATCGCGTGGCGAGTGAACTCGGCGCGCAGCAGGCGTCGCGTTGGTTCCTCGGTGGCCTGTTCGGCGCACCGGCGCCGGTGCGCGGCGCCTATCTCGTCGGGCAGGTCGGGCGCGGCAAGACCATGCTGATGGACCTGTTCTACGGGCTGGCGCCGACGGACAAGAAGCGCCGGGTGCATTTCCATGAGTTCATGGACGAAATGCACGAGGCCATCGCGGCCTTCCGCAAAGCCAGCAAGGGCAAGGCGGAGAGCGCCGACCCGGTGGCGGCGGTGGTGAAGCCGTTGCTCGAGGAGGTGCGGCTGCTCTGCCTCGACGAGTTCCAGGTGCAGGACATCACCAACGCGATGCTGCTGGGCCGGCTGTTCGACAAGCTGTTCGCTGGCGGGGTGACGATCGTTGCGACCTCGAACACCCGGCCGGACGATCTCTACGAGAACGGCCTCAACCGGCAACTGGTGCTGCCGTTCATCGCCGAGCTGAAGCAGCATGCCGAAATCGTCGAGCTCGATGGTCCCACCGACTATCGCCGGCTGAAGTTCGAGGGCGAGGCGGTGTACCGGTTCGGGGTCGGCCCCGAGGTGGATACGGCGATGGACCGGCTGTGGCTGAAGCTCACCGGTGGGGCGGCGGGCGAGCCGGCGGAACTCCACTCGCTGGGGCGGACGATACCGGTGCCGCGGGCGGCCATGGGCGCGGCGCGCTTCGAGTTCACGGACTTGTGCGATAAACCGCTGGGCGCGCGCGACTACCTCAAGCTCAGCCATGCCTATGAAGCGGTGATGATCGACCACGTGCCGCAGTTCGATCGGCTGCGCTCGAACGCCGCCAAGCGTTTCATCCTGCTCGTCGATACGCTGTACGATCGTGGGGCGAAGCTCGCGGCCAGCTTTGCCGTGCCGCTTGACGAACTCGGGCAGGACGACAGGACGAAAGCGGAGTTTGCACGCTGCGTGTCGCGGCTGATCGAGATGCAGTCAGCCGAGTATCTGGGTGCGGCGCATCGCGGCGAAGCGGTGCCCGCCAGCTGATCTGACCCGTGCAGCCATGCAATTGCTGCAGATCGCGCCGCTAGGACCTACGGCTGACTTGCCCCCGTCACCCTCTAGGGTTAATAGGGGCGCGCAATTTCCAGCATAAGCAAAACGGGGTTCGGTGGATGGCGCGCAAGAAGATCGCTCTGATCGGTGCGGGACAGATTGGCGGCACTTTGGCGCTGCTCGCAGCAACCAAAGAACTGGGCGATGTGATCTTGTTCGACGTGGTCGACGGCGTGCCGCAGGGCAAGGCGCTGGATCTCAGCCAGTCCGGCCCGGTCGAGGGCTTCAACGCGACGCTCAAGGGCACCTCGGAATACAAGGATATCGTCGGCGCCGACGTGGTGATCGTCACCGCCGGCGTGCCGCGCAAGCCCGGCATGAGCCGTGACGACCTGCTCGAGATCAACCTCAAGGTGATGGAGCAGGTGGGCGCAGGCATTGCCAAGTATGCTCCGGAAGCCTTCGTCATCTGCATCACCAATCCGCTCGATGCGATGGTGTGGGCGCTGCAGAAGTTCTCCGGCCTGCCGGCCAACCGCGTCGTCGGTATGGCGGGTGTGCTCGACTCGGCGCGCTTCCGTCACTTCATCGCCGACGAGCTCAAGGTTTCGGTACAGGACGTCACGGCGTTCGTGCTCGGCGGGCATGGCGACACCATGGTGCCGCTGCCGCGCTACTCGACCGTCGCCGGCATCCCGCTCCCCGACATCGTCAAGATGGGCTGGATGAGCAAGGAAAAGCTCGAGCAGATCATCCAGCGCACCCGGGATGGCGGCGCCGAGATCGTCGGGCTCCTGAAGACCGGTTCGGCCTTCTATGCTCCGGCGGCTTCGGCGATCGAGATGGCCGAGAGCTATCTCAAGGACAAGAAACGCATCCTGCCTTGCGCCGCCTTCCTCAAGGGCGAATACGGCGTCAAGGGTACCTATGTCGGCGTGCCGGTGCTGATCGGCGCCGGCGGGGCGGAGAAGATCGTCGAGATCTCGCTCACCGGCTCCGAGCAGAAGGCGTTCGACAAGTCGGTCGCGGCGGTGAACGGCCTCGTCGAGGCGTGCAAGAAGATCGCGCCGAAGCTGGCCTGACGGCAACCGTCCGACCGAAAGGCCACCATGCGCATCGCATCAGCCCTGCTGACCCTCGCAGCCGTCGCCGCCCTCAGCGGCGGCGCCCAGGCTGCGAGCGTCTACAGCAAGATCGTCGATGCCGAGTGCACGGTGCTCAAGACCTATGAGGACGGCGGAGCCGACCTCCGCTGCCCCGGTCACGACGGGCTCGACGTGTTCGTCTCGGAAGGCGATGCGCGGCTCGACGTCGATTTCGGCGTCAAGAACGACAGCTTCGAGACCTTCTCGGCCTTCAACAATATCGGCGACACGGTCGAGTGGCTGACCAACGCGGACGGCGTCGCCGAGGCGGCGATCATCCGCTACCTGATCAGCGTCGATGGCCGTGAGGCGCAGGCCCTGGTGATCTCGCGGGTGGGTTCGGAGAGCGAAGCCGGCTGCGTGGTGGGCGTCGTCGATGCGGCGCTCGACCAGGCCAACGGCATGGCCCGCGGCATCGGCGCCATGGCGCCGCTGTTCGATTGCAGCGCCGATCGCGTCGTGATCGCGCCCGGGGCAGGCGAACTGGTCGCCGGTTTCACTGGAACAAATTCGTAGGCCTCGGACCGAGGCGAAGGAGCAGCATGAACATCCATGAACACCAGGCCAAGGCGCTGCTGAAGACCTACGGGTTGCCGGTTGCCGACGGGGTCGCGATCTTCACGCCGCACGAGGCGGAAGCCGCGGCGCTGGAACTGCCCGGGCCGCTCTATGTGGTGAAGTCGCAGATCCATGCCGGCGGTCGCGGCAAGGGCAAGTTCAAGGAGCTGCCCGCCGATGCCAAGGGCGGCGTGCGGCTGGCGAAGTCGGCTGCCGAAGTTGCTGCCAATGCCAAGGAAATGCTGGGCAATACCCTGGTGACCAAGCAGACCGGCCCGGCCGGCAAGCAGGTCAACCGGCTCTATATCGAGGACGGCGCCGATATCGCGCGCGAGCTTTACTGCTCGCTGCTGGTCGATCGGTCCACCGGCCGGGTGTCGTTCGTGGTTTCGACCGAAGGCGGCATGGACATCGAGGCGGTGGCGCATGACACGCCCGAAAAGATCATCGCCGTCGATATCGACCCGACCGTCGGCGTCACCGCCAAGGACGTGGCCGAGATCGTCGCGGCCCTGAAGCTCGACGGCTCGGCGGCGGAAGACGCCAAGTCGGTGTTCCCGGCGCTCTACAAGGCGTTCGTCGAGACCGACATGAGCCTGCTCGAAGTGAACCCGCTGATCGTCATGGCCAACGGGCACCTGCGGGTGCTCGACGCCAAGGTCAGCTTCGACAACAACGCCGCGTTCCGGCACGCCGAACTCTCGCCGCTGCGCGACCTCACCGAAGAGGACGCCAAGGAGATCGAGGCGTCGAAATTCGACCTCGCCTATGTGGCGCTCGACGGCAATATCGGCTGCATGGTCAACGGCGCCGGCCTTGCCATGGCGACGATGGATATCATCAAGCTCTATGGCGCCGAGCCGGCCAACTTCCTCGACGTGGGCGGTGGCGCCTCCAAGGAGAAGGTGACGGCGGCGTTCAAGATCATCACCGCCGACCCGGCCGTCAAAGGCATCCTGGTCAACATCTTCGGTGGCATCATGCGTTGCGACATCATCGCCGAAGGGGTGATCGCGGCAGTGAAGGAAGTCGGCCTCAAGGTGCCGCTGGTGGTGCGCCTCGAAGGCACCAACGTCAAGGAAGGCAAAGCCATCCTCAACTCATCCGGCCTCGATGTGATCTCGGCCGACGACCTCGACGACGCGGCGCAGAAGATTGTCGCCGCCGTAAAGACCCGCTGAGCCAGGAAGAAGCAATGTCGATCCTCGTCAACAAAGACACTCGCGTTCTGGTGCAGGGGCTGACCGGCAAGACCGGTACGTTCCATACCGAGCAGGCGCTGGCCTATTACGGCACCAAGATGGTGGGCGGCGTGAACCCGAAGAAGGCCGGTGAGGTATGGACCTCCGGGCTCGATGCCTCGGCGACGCTTCCAGTCTTCGCGTCGGTCGCTGAAGGCAAGGAGCGCACCGGCGCTACCGCCTCGGTGGTCTATGTGCCGCCGCCGGGCGCCGCCGACGCCATCATCGAGGCGATCGATGCGGAGATTCCGCTGATCGTCTGCATCACCGAGGGCATTCCGGTGCTCGACATGGTGCGGGTGAAGGCGCGGCTCGACAAATCGAAGTCGCGGCTGCTCGGGCCGAACTGCCCGGGCGTGCTGACGCCGGAAGAATGCAAGATCGGCATCATGCCGGGTTCGATCTTTTCCAAGGGCTCGGTGGGCATTGTTTCCCGCTCCGGCACGCTTACCTATGAGGCGGTGTTCCAGACCACCAATGCCGGGCTCGGCCAGACCACTGCGGTCGGCATCGGCGGCGATCCGGTCAAGGGCACCGAGTTCATCGATATGCTCGAGATGTTCCTCGCCGACGACGCCACCAAATCCATCATCATGATCGGCGAAATCGGCGGTTCCGCCGAGGAAGATGCCGCGCAGTTCCTGATTGATGAAGCCAAGCGCGGCCGCAAGAAGCCGATGGCCGGGTTCATCGCCGGGCGCACGGCTCCGGCCGGCCGGACCATGGGCCATGCCGGCGCCGTGATCTCGGGTGGCAAGGGCGGCGCCGAAGACAAGATTTCGGCGATGGAACGCGCGGGCATAAAGGTGTCGCAGTCGCCTGCGAGGATTGGCCAAACCCTAGCCGACGTACTAAAAGGCTGAGGCGAGGGCTGGATGAGATGACGGGGCGCGGGTGGTTTCCCGCGCCTTAACGTCAAACAAAGAAGTTGCGGGCAGGTTGGCCCGGAACGCAAAAGGGCCCGGTCGAGCATTTCCCGGGCGTTTGAGAAGGATGGCGGGGTTCACGCCTCGCGACGCTGGACATGACCCGACAAGAAAAGAACGAACAGTTCTTGCTCTCTTCTTTCCTCTATGGCGGCAACGCCGATTACATCGAAGGGCTGTATGCCCGCTACAAGGCCGATCCGGCCTCGATCGATCCGACCTGGGCGTCGTATTTCGATCGGCTCGAGGATGCTCCCGCCGACATCGACAAGAATGCCGAGGGACCGAGCTGGCAGCGCCAGGATTGGCCGCAGTCGGCCAATGGCGAGCTGGTGTCGGCGCTCGACGGCAACTGGGGCGAGATCCAGGTGCGGGTCCAGAAGGCGGTGGTCGAGAAGGCCAAGGCCGCCGACGCCCCGGCCCCGACCGCCATCGACGTGCTGCAGGCGACGCGCGACTCGATCCACGCCATCATGATGATCCGCGCCTATCGCATGCGGGGGCACCTGCATGCCGACCTCGACCCCCTGAAGATGAAGGCGGATGAGCCGGCGCCAGAGCTCGATCCCCAGACCTACGGCTTCACCGAGGCCGATTACGGCCGCAAGATCTTCATCGACAACTATCTGGGCCTCGAATACGCGACGGTTCCCCAGATGCTGGAGATCCTGCAGCGGACCTATTGCTCGACCGTCGGCGTCGAGTTCATGCACATCTCCGATCCCGAAGCCAAGCAGTGGATCCAGGAACGCATGGAGGGGCCGGACAAGGAGATCAAGTTCACCCCCGAGGGCAAGAAGGCGATCCTCAACAAGCTGGTGGAAGCCGAGGGCTTCGAGAAGTTCCTCGACGTCAAGTTCACCGGCACCAAGCGTTTCGGCCTCGATGGCTCGGAGGCGCTGATCCCGGCGCTCGAGCAGATCATCAAGCGCGGCGGCTCGCTCGGCGTGAAGGACATCGTGCTCGGCATGGCACATCGTGGCCGGCTGAACGTGCTCACCCAGGTGCTGGCCAAGCCGCACCGGGCGCTGTTCCACGAGTTCAAGGGCGGGGCCTTCTACCCCGAGGAAGTCGAAGGCTCGGGCGACGTGAAGTACCATCTGGGTGCTTCGGCGGACCGTGAGTTCGACGGCAACAACGTGCATCTCAGCCTCACCGCCAACCCGTCGCATCTCGAGATCGTCGATCCGGTGGTGCTGGGCAAGGCGCGGGCCAAGCAGGACCAGCGTTCGGCGGTCGATGGGCGCTTCCTCGCCGATACGCGCCAGACCGACCGCTCGGTGGTGCTGCCGCTGCTGCTGCATGGCGATGCGGCGTTCGCCGGCCAGGGCGTGATCGCCGAGTGCCTGGGGCTTTCCGGCCTCAAGGGGCACCGCACCGGTGGTTCGATCCATGTGGTGATCAACAACCAGATCGGCTTCACCACGGCGCCGATGTATTCGCGCTCCTCGCCGTACCCGACCGACGTCGCCAAGATGATCGAGGCGCCGGTGTTCCATGTGAACGGCGACGATCCGGAAGCCGTGGTCTATGTGGCGAAGGTCGCGACCGAGTTCCGGCAGCGCTTCGGCCGCCCGGTGGTGATCGACATCTTCTGCTATCGCCGCTTCGGCCATAACGAAGGTGACGAGCCCAGCTTCACCCAGCCGATGATGTACTCGAAGATCCGCAGCCACGAGACGACGCTCGACATCTATTCGAAGCGCCTCGCCGCCGAGGGTGTGCTGTCGGCCGACGAGGTCGACAAGATGAAGGCCGACTGGCGGGCGCATCTCGAGCGTGAATTCGAGGCCGGCCAGGATTTCCGCCCCAACAAGACCGACTGGCTCGACGGCGTCTGGAAGGACCTGAAGCGCGCCGATGTCGAGGGTGCGCGCCGCGGCGACACCGGCGTCGATGTCCCCGACCTGGTCAAGCTGGGCGAACGGCTGACGGCGGTGCCGGCCGAGTTCAACGCCCACAAGACGGTGAAGCGGTTCATGGACAACCGGCTCGCCGCGATCGAGTCGGGCGAAGGCATCGACTGGGCGACCGGCGAAGCGCTGGCGTTCGCTACGCTGCTCGAAGAGGGCCATCCGGTCCGCCTCAGCGGCCAGGATGTGGAACGCGGTACTTTCAGCCAGCGCCACTCGGTGCTGAACGACCAGGAACGCGACGGCGAAACCTATACGCCGCTCAACAACGTTGCCGATCAGCAGGCGCGCTACGAGGTCATCAACTCGATGCTCTCGGAAGAGGCGGTGCTGGGTTTCGAGTATGGCTATTCGCTGGCCGAACCCAAGACGCTGACGCTGTGGGAAGCGCAGTTCGGCGATTTCGCCAACGGCGCGCAGGTGGTGGTCGACCAGTTCATCTCGTCGGGCGAGCGCAAGTGGTTCCGCATGTCGGGCCTCGTGATGCTGTTGCCGCATGGCTATGAAGGCCAGGGGCCGGAGCATTCGTCGGCCCGCCTCGAGCGCTATCTGCAGAGCTGCGCCGAAGACAATATGCAGGTCGCCAACTGCACGACGCCGGCCAACTACTTCCACATCCTGCGCCGGCAAATGAAGCGCGATTTCAGGAAGCCCCTGGTGCTGATGACGCCCAAGAGCCTGCTGCGCCACAAGAAGGCGGTGTCGGGGCTGGTCGAGTTCGGGCCGGAATCGACGTTCCATCGCCTGTTGTGGGACGATGCGGAAGCGCCGGGCGTGCCCAAGACGACGATCAAGCTGGCGCCCGACGAAGAGATCCGCAAGGTGATCCTCTGCACCGGCAAGGTCTATTATGACCTGCTGGAAGATCGCGAGAAGCGCGGCATCAACGACGTCTACCTGCTGCGGCTGGAACAGCTCTATCCGTTCCCGGCGAAGGCTTTGCTCGACGAACTCAACCGGTTCAAGAACGCCGAGATCGTCTGGTGCCAGGAAGAGCCCAAGAACATGGGCGCCTGGGCGTTCGTGCAGCCCTATATCGACTGGGTGATGGACCAGATGGGACGTCCGGGCGACCGGCCGCACTATGTCGGCCGCGCCGCTTCGGCAGCGACGGCAACCGGCCTGATGCGTACGCACCTGCAGCAGTTGCAGGCCTTCCTCGAAGAAGCGTTCGCCAAGTAGTATCAATCGCCTGAGACGCGGCAAAAAACTGAAGGACCAAACTGATGGCGACTGACATCCGGGTGCCCACGCTGGGCGAGAGCGTCACCGAGGCGACGATCGGCCAGTGGTTCAAGAAGGTGGGCGATACCGTCGCCGCCGATGAGCCGGTGGTGGAGCTCGAGACCGACAAGGTGACCATCGAGGTGCCGGCCCCGGCGGCCGGTGTGCTCGAAGCGATCACTGCCAACCCGGGCGATACGGTCAATGTCGGGGCGCTGATCGGGGCGATCGGCGCCGCCGGGTCGTCGGCCGCTGCTGCCGCTCCCGCCGCGGTGGCCAAGCCTGCCGAAATCCCGCAGCCGGCAGCCGTCGCCGCCGAGCCCGCGCCGAAGCCGGCCAATGGCAATGGGGCCGCCGTGCCGCCGGCGCCGAGCGCCCAGAAGCTGATGGCGGAAGCCGGGTTGACCGATGCCGATGTCAGCGGTTCGGGTCGTCGCGGCCAGATCCTCAAGGAAGACGTGCTGGCGGCCGCGGCGAAGCCTGCCGCGGCTCCGGTTGCCAGTGTCGCCGCCGCGCCTGCCGCCGCACCGAAGCCAGCGCCGGTTGCTGCGCCGGCACCGACCCCGGTCGCGCCCGCTCCCGCCCCGAAGGCGACCGAGCCGGCTCCGGCTCCTGCGCCGATCCCGGCGCAGCCGCGTGGTCCGGTGAATGCCAATGACGATGGGCGCGAAGAGCGGGTGAAGATGACCCGGCTGCGCCAGACCATCGCGCGGCGCCTGAAGGAAGCACAGAACACTGCGGCCATGCTCACCACCTTCAACGAGGTGGACATGAAGCCGGTGATGGACCTGCGCAATTCCTACAAGGAACTGTTCGAGAAGAAGCACGGCGTGAAGCTGGGCTTCATGGGCTTTTTCACCAAGGCGGTGACGCACGCGCTGAAGGAAATCCCGGCGGTCAATGCCGAGATCGACGGCGACGACCTGGTGTACAAGAACTACGCCCATATCGGCGTCGCCGTGGGGACGGATAAGGGCCTCGTGGTGCCGGTGGTGCGCGATGCCGACCAGCTGTCGATCGCCGGCATCGAGAAGGATATCGCCCGGCTCGGCAAGCTGGCGCGCGACGGCCAGCTCTCGATGGCCGACATGCAGGGCGGCACCTTCACCATCTCGAATGGCGGCGTCTACGGCTCGCTGATGTCGACGCCGATCCTCAATGCCCCGCAGTCGGGCATTCTCGGCATGCACAAGATCCAGGAGCGGCCGGTGGTGATCGGCGGCGAGATCGTCATCCGCCCGATGATGTACCTGGCGCTCAGCTACGACCACCGCATCGTCGACGGCAAGGAAGCCGTGACCTTCCTGGTGCGCGTCAAGGAAAGCCTCGAAGCGCCGGAGCGGCTGGTGCTGGATCTCTGATCCAGCAGTCAGGGCAAATGTTCAGGGGCTCGCTTCGGCGGGCCCCTTTTTCTTGGGCGCTGGACAGACTTTCGGCGCTGAGGAACAGTGTGACATCCTGGGGGAAGGTCATGAAACTCAAGATTTTGGCTGTCGTGATGTCGCTCATGCCGCTGCCGCAAGTGGCGGTGGCGCAGCAGGTTGAGCAGGGTGCACTGTTGCAGCAGGTCTATGTACTGTGGGGGATGATGGACGGGGCCGCCAATTTCTGCTGGGAGGCCGCTAACTACGACGTCGCCTTCATGGAGGCGCACCAGAACTGGCTGGCCAATAACGTCATCGTGCGCGACGAACTCGACACGACGCTGGCCGCTTCGGGCGAAGCGCCGACGCTCGCCGCAGAAAGCGAAGCCGCCGGCTCCACCGGCATTGTCGGTATCCTCAAGCAGGCGACCAACCCGGAAGAGGCTTGCAGCAACTGGCTCCGCTCTACCGTCGCCGGTGATTACGACGCCGAGGTCTACATGGCGGAGCAACTAGGCCTGCTGCGCGAGCGGGACGGGATGTAGGAACGGCCGGAGGGGCCCGCCGAAGCGGGCCTGCGGCTGCGGGCTCGAGTGGTCAGCTCAGGCCGTGCTTTCCTCGAGCACCTTCACCTTCGGCTTTTCCTTCCTGGTGAACAGGAACACCCCGCCCAGCACCAGCGCCGTGCCGATCGCGTGGTAGGGGGTGAAGGCTTCACCGAGGATGGAGATGGCGAGGCCGACGGTCACCACCGGCGAAACATTGCCGATGATGGCGGTGCGCTCGGGCCCGATCAGCGCGATGGCGCCGGAGATGCAGTAGGCCGGCAGCACCGTCGAGATCGTGCCGATGGCCAGCATCAATAGGAAGCCGTTGCCGCTCACCGCCAGGTCGCTCACCGGGTGGGTGAAGAGGAAATGGGCGATCACCGCCGGACCGGCCCCGCTCATGGCGATCGAGGTGAAGAGCTGCGGGCCGAGCTTGTCGATCAAGGGCTTGGCCATGATCTGGTAGGCGGCATAGGCGATGGCCGAGCCGAACACCAGGGCGGCGCCGAGCAGCACGTTGTCGCCCTCGATCCTCAGGTCATGCCAGAAGATCACGCCGATGCCGAGATAGGAGACGAGCAGCGCCACCACCATCGGCAGGGTAATCCGGCGCTTGAAGAAGATGGCGCCGAACAGCACGACGAAGAACGGATAGGTGAGGAGGATCAGCCGGTCGAACTGCGCCGTGATGTATTCGAGCGCCGAGAAATCGAGATAGCTGGCCACGTAATAGCCGATGACGCCGACCCCGAGGGTCTGCGCCAGAACCGGCCCGGTGAGCACGGGGGGCGCCCCGGCCGGCTGCTGGGCGAGCTTCTTGCGGTAGCCCAGGATCCCGACGGTCAGGAAGATCGGCACGGCGACGATCATCCGCCAGGTGAGGGTCGTCACCGAGTCGATGCCCTCGAGCAAAGCCAGCTTGATGACGATGCCCTTGGTGGCGAAGAAGGCCGCGCCGGCGAGCGCCAGCACGATGCCGGCCCAGGCAAACTGCCGGAAGCCCGGGCGGGAGATGGACGGGTTAGGCGCAGTCTCGGAAGACATTTGGCGGGTCCAGTTCTGGCCCCTGCCATCAGATCACCGGGTACCCGCGCCTGATGGCGGGGCCGGTGAGCAAACGAGGGTTCAAACAGCCGTCGCGTCCCGGTCCCCGGAGGGGATGAGGCAGATTTTGCCAATAATTAGGATGCAAACGGTCATGGGCGATAGGTACGCCGGGGCGCGGCGGCTGTAAAGTAGGCGCTTGGGTGAACGGTGCGTTCGGTGGGGCGACCCCACGCGTCTTGCCTTCGGCCGATCCACCCACTCCGCCAAGGGGAGAGGGACAGTGGCGGCTCACCGGCCTATCGGTATTCTTCTCCCCGTCGGGGAGAAGGTGGCGCGTAGCGCCGGATGAGGGGAAAGCCACGATGGCGGCAGGGGGGCGGACGGTGCGGAGCTTGGTGGAAGCATCATGCCCAGTACCCCTCACCCGTCTCGGCCTTTGGCCGATCCACCCTCTCCCCGACGGGGAGAGGAATGGTGCCGGCCATCGGCTTCTGGCTCAGAACTTCAGGCCGAAGCCGAGCTTGACGCTGTGGTTCTGGGTGCCTTCGGCGAGCTGGCCGGAATAGCTGGCGGTCAGCGTGGCCTCGGCGCTCAGGGCGAGGTCGAGCCCGGCCTCCAGACTCAGGGCGTCCCTGGCGATCGGCACGCCGACGCTGTCGAACGAGGCGCCACTGGGGATGGCCAGCTCGACCGCCGATTGGGTGTCGGCGAGCGCATGCTGCCAGCCGATCTGTCCATGCAGGTTGCCGGTCGCTTCGCCGAAGCCGAGCGGGGCGACAACCCGGACGCCGACCGTGGTGAAGGCGTTCTGGTCCGACGACCGCTCGGCTGACAGCGCCGCGTTGCTGCCACCGGTCTCCTGGAACGCGTCGGTCGAGCGGGAGACGATGGCGAGGCCGGCGAAAGGCGACAGCACCGCGGCGCCCAGATCGAGGCGGTAGTCGAGTTCGCCATAGGCCTGCACGGTTCCGGCGCCATACTCGGCCGAGAGCTGTTCGCTGAAGGCCGGGAAGATGACGCTGCGCTCGGTCGAGATGTCATGCGCCGCGAAGGCGGCGCCCAGCTTGAGGCCGAGATCGCCGAACTCGGCACCACCATAGATACCGAACTGGTAGGTGTCGCTGGTGGCACTCGAGGCGCGATCGTCGACGCCGAAGGTCGAGCGAGCATAGCCGGCGGTGAGGCCGACCAGCCAGTCGCCGACCGAGCTTTCGATGCCGCCGATGAAGCCGGCGGAGTTCCGCTCGAAGCTCGCCGCGTCGCCGACCGCATCGGTGCGACCAGTCGAGGCCTGCGCCTCACCCCAGAACACCGGGCCGTCGGTCGAGGCTGCAGCGCCATTCAGGCGGCGCAGCGTCGCTTCGCGCAGGAGGCGGCTATCCGCAAGCAGGGCGCCGGCGATATCGGCATGGATCTCACCCGACAGCGTGTTGCCGGTGGGGCGGAGATACTTGTAGAAGCCGACACCTTCCTCGCCGCTGCCCGGGGTGCTCTCTTCGCGGTTGAGCACGTTCATCGACCAGCCGTCCTTGGTCCAGCGGATCGACAGGCCTTCCACTTCCTGCTCGCCGTCGATCTTCAGGTTGCCGATGGTCTCGACCTCGCCGGTAGCGAGGTTGGCGCGCATCAGCAGCTTTTCGTCGTTGTCGGTGGCGAAATACATGTAGCCGTTGAGCAGCTTGCCGCCCTGCGCCTGGTCCACCACCTGCGAGAGCGGGATGTACTGCTTGAAGCTGAAATCGGCGAGGTTGTAGACCGCGAGCTCGGTGGCGTTGTCATAGGCCATGCCGTAGGCAAGCCCCGCTTCGGCATCCACCGCCACCCAACTGGCGATATCCTTGATGCCGTGCGGCGGGTTCACGGTGTAGGCCTCGCCGGTCCAGGTCAGCGTCTGCGCATCGTAGACCGCAAAGACCGGGTTGGAGTACTTGTCGCCGGTGATCGGATCGCGCTGCGTCGAGTCCAGCGAGATGTAGAGCTTGCCATTGGCATAGTCGATGTCGCCGACGTGGTTGAGCGTGACATCGGTGTAGCCGTTCGCGAGCCCCAGTTGCGAGAGGATCGCGTTGGTGTCGATCAGGATGGTGTTGTAGGCGCCGTCGGTGATTTCCAGCGATTTGGTGCCTGAGAAATACCAGTTGGTGCCGTCGGTGGTGACACCCTGGCCGCGGGCCGGATCGGCGCCGGTGAAGAACGAGCGCTGCACCATGATCCAGGGTTCTTCGGCGATCGCAGGCACGATGAGGCCGGTCAGCATGCTGGAGCCAAGCAGTGCGGCCAGCATGGCGTGCGAGACAAGACGGGTCGTGTGGCGGGCGCTACCGCGAGATCGAGAATGCATGGCTGAACTCATTGCTGTCGGGTTGGTCTGGGGCGCCGTGGGAGGCGCTCGCCAGCGCATCTAGCGAGGCAGCGTGACACTCAAGTGACGAATAATAATATTAATAGTATGAATAACTGCGGCGTGGCAGGCAAGCTTCGCCACCTGGAAGCAGGCGATAGCGCTCGGTCGTGTCAGGCCGGTGTCATCGGGCCGCGGCCGAACTTGCCTGCACGTCAATGGCGCGCGCCACGTCGCGTTCGGCGTCGTCGAGCAGCCTGAGCAGGGCATCGCGGGCGCCGTCGGCGTCCCGGTTCCTGATGCAGTCGATCACCTGGCGATGCAGCGGCAGCGACGGCCGCTGGCCCAGCGGATTGGCATCGGACAGGCGGAAGCTCATGGCCAGCGCCGCCGCCATCAAGGCCGCCAGCGAGCCGATCAGTTCGTTACCGGTCATGCGCAGGATGAGCTGATGGAAAGCCAGGTCGGGCTCGGCAAAGCGCGGACCGTCGTCGGCATATTGTTCCATCAGGGCAAAGTAGCCCTCAAGCTCGGCGATCTGTTCGGCAGTGGCCCGCTGTGCCGCCAGCGCGCCCGCTGCCGGTTCGATGGCGCGCCTCAGCTCGAACAGCGCCTGGGCATCGACCCGCTCACTGGTCGCGCCGTAACGCCAGGCCAGCAGGTCGGGATCGAGGAAATTCCAGGCATCACGCGGCCGGACCCGGGTACCGGTCCGCGGCCGGGATTCCAGCATTCCCTTGTCGGTGAGGACGCGGATCACCTCGCGCATCACCGTGCGGCTGACGCCGTGGGCGGCGCTCAGCTCTTCGACATTGTCCAGCTGCGTGCCGGGTGGCAGATCCCCCCTGAGGATCCGACCGCCAAGCTGCTGCAGCAGCGAGGCATACAGGCTCACGCCCGGCTGGTGAGTGAGTTTCGCTGGCATGGTCGGGGCGATCCGGTCTGAACCATATGATGATTGCTGCCGATAGCTAGTATTGCCTCAAGCGCCCGGCTGGAAGCCCGACGACGCTGAATCGGCACGGTATTGCGAGGCGGCCGGTTCAGGCCCGGGGATGGGCGGCGCGGTAGCTTTCGAGCAGGCGCTCGGTATCGACGGCGGTGTAGATCTGGGTGGTCGAGAGCGAAGCGTGGCCCAGCAGCTCCTGGATGGCGCGCAGGTCGCCGCCTTTGCCGAGAAGGTGGGTGGCGAAGCTGTGGCGAAGCGCATGTGGCGTTGCCGACGGGGGCAGCCCGAGGGCGCCGCGCAACTGCTGCATGCGCAGCTGGATCAGGCGCGGCGAAAGCGGGCCCCCCTTCTTGCCGCGAAAGATCGGCTCGTCCGGAGCGGGGCGGAAGGGGGAGAGCCCGAGATAGGTGTCGATGGCTTGGCGGACTGGAGCAATCAGCGGCACGAGGCGCGTCTTGCCGCCCTTGCCGGTGACACGCAGGGCACTCGCTTCGAGATCGGCACGGGTGACGGCGAGCGCTTCGGAAATGCGCAGGCCGGCGCCGTAGCAGAGCGAAATCACCGCCATGTCGCGGGCGGCGACCCAGGGCGTGTCCTCGAGTTCGTCGGTGGTCTGAATGGTGGCCTTGGCTTCGAGCACGGTCAGCGCCTTGGGCAGCGAACGCGGCTGCTTGGGGGTGCGGATGGTGTTGAGGGCCTCGCTCGACAGGATGCCCTCGCGCTCGAGGAAGCCGAAGAAGCTCTTGATGGCGCTGAGCGCCCGGGCCAGCGAGCGCGAGCCGAGGCTTTCGCTGCGACGGGCGGCGAGAAAGGCGCGGATATCGGCGGCGCGCAGCTCACGCAAGGTGGCGAGACTGACTTCGCCGCCGGTATGGGCAGCAAGGAAAGTGACGAACTGGCCGAGGTCGCGCAGGTAGGCCTCGAGCGTCAGCGGCGCCAGCCGGCGCACGGCGCCGAGATCGCGCTGCCAACTGGCGATATGGGTGGCGAGGCCGGCGTCGGCGAAGATGGCGTGGGACATACCTGAGACCCTAGGCGCGAGCGGTTAGGATTCGGCAAACACAGGGGGTATGTTGCAGATCTGCACCACCCATTCGCCGAACCCCCGGGTACCCAACACGCGGGCGTGAGGTGCCCTTTGCCTGCCTTATTTCGCGGGCTATGCGGGCGACATGCATCGTTTGCTTGCCATATTGACGCTGTGCGTCGCGCTGCTCGCGCTGTTGAGCCCCAGCTTCGCGGCCGGGGTCTGCATCGCCAATAGCGGGTTGCCGACGATGAGCGCCGGCCACGATGGCGGACCGGCGCATCTGCCGAACCCGTGCGAAATGCAAGGCGGCAAACGGGTGATGCCACCGCAGCCGGAACTGAGCCGGCGGGTCGTCGAAGAGCCGCGGGCGACCCTGGCGCAGTGGGCCCTGGGCCTTGCCGCCCAGCCGATGCGGCAGGGTCGGGCGCCGGTCGCCGAATTGCCCCCGCCTCGGCTGAGCTGATCCCCTGATATCGCCATCTTCCTGATAACGCGGCCGCCTCCCGGCCGCTAAACGAGACATTTCAAATGACTGACCTGATCATCGGCCGCCGGGCGCTGCTCGCCGGGGCGGCGAGCTTTGCGGCCCTCGCCCTCGCCGGCTGCGCCACCTCCGGCGCGCCCCGGCTCGACACCGAAACCAAACGCATTCCGGACGACGTGCTCGCCATGTATGCGGCACGGCCCGAGGAGCGGTTCCCGATTCCGGCCGCCCGCATGGACCTGATCGAACCGCAGTTCTGGCGGCAGGTGGTGGACGATCCGACCGGCGAACGGCCCGGCACGGTGGTGGTCGATACGGCCCACCGCTTCCTCTACCTGGTGCAGGAGAACGGCAAGGCGATGCGCTATGGCGTCGGCATCGGCCGTGATGGCTTCACCTGGTCGGGCCGCGGGGTGATCCAGTACAAGCGCGAGTGGCCGACCTGGACGCCGCCGAGCGAGATGATCGACCGGCAGCCCGAACTCGAGCCCTATCGCCGCGGCATGCCGCCCAGCATAGACAACCCGCTCGGCGCGCGGGCGCTCTATATCTTCAAGGATGGGCGCGACACGATCTATCGCCTGCACGGCGCGACCGACGAGCGGACCATCGGCAAGGCGATCTCGTCGGGCTGCGTGCGGCTGCTCAACCAGGACGTGATCGATCTCTACCAGCGGGTGCCGTCGGGGTCGCCGATCCTGGTGATGTGAGGGGCGCTTCCTGGCTGGGTCCTTCTGCGGCGGCTCAGACGCACGCAAAGTAGGATGGCTTATGGGCTCCCACCCCTCACTCGTCTCGCGCTTCGCGCGATCCACCCTCTCCCCGACGGGGAGAGGAACAGCGGTGGCTCACCGGCATTCCGGTATTCTTCTCCCCGTCGGGGAGAAGGTGGCGCGTAGCGCCGGATGAGGGGAAAGCCACGGTGCTGGGAGCGCCATCAGTGCTTCAGCGCTTCGGCCAGTGAGTTCTGCACATAGGCCATGGGCTCCGACCAGCGCGGGTCGCCCCAGCGCTGCTGCATCTGCGCTTCCGACACCTCTTCCACCCGCTGCTGCAGCCACCAGATGTTGCCCAGCGGGTCGCGAACGCGGGCGACACGGTCGCCGAAGGCGAGCAGGGTTGGCTTGGTGACCTCGGTGGCGCCGGCATCGAGCGCCCGCGCGAAGCCCTTGCGGGCATCGGGCACGTAGAGGCGGATGAAGGCAGGCATGGGCGCAAGACCGGGCGGCGCATCGAAGGCCATGACGATGGCATCGCCGATGCGGATCTCGGCATGGCCGATGCTGCCATCGGCGTTGGCCATGCGGGAGAGTTCCACCCCGTCGAAGGCGGCGACGAGGAAATCAATCAGCTGCGGCGTATCGGCGGAAATAATCCACGGGGTGACCGTGGTGTAGCCTTCGGGAATCGTGCTGGGCATGGGACGCTCCTCATGGGTTCGTGCACGGGTGTCTTCGACCGAGACTGCTGACAGAACGCGGCAGCAGCCTAAGAGTTTGGCAAAGGCTCTTGCAATTGCTATCTAGCCGTGAACAAAGCATGCACGGATGGAACGATCTCCCGACATCGTGGCAGTGATGGTGAGCGTGTCGGTCGACGGGCCGTACAGCTATCGCGTGCCTTATGGGATGGAAGTGCAGCGCGGCTCGATCGTCGCGGTGCCGCTGGTCGGGCGGTTGACGCTCGGCGTGGTGTGGGGCCTGCCCAAGGACAACTACGCCCACAACCGCCTCAAGGACATCGCCCAGGTCTACGATACGCCGCCGCTCAGCGAGGAGCTGCTGAAGACGGTCGACTGGGTGTCGAAATACACCCTGGCGGCGCCGGGGCTGGTGCTGAGGAGCGTCTTGCGTTCGACCGAGGCGCTGGAGCCGGAGCGGCCGATCATTGCGTTCCGGCTGACCGGGGTGGAGCCGGACAAGCGGACCAAGTCGCGGGACAAGGTGCTCGACCTGATGCTCGACGGGCAGGCCTGGGCCAAGTCGGCGATCATCGGTGAAGCCGGGGTCTCGGCCTCGGTGGTCGAGGGGCTGGAGAAGGCCGGGGCGCTGGAACGGGTCGAGATGGCGCCGCCACCGATCGCGCTGCCGCCCGACCCGGATGCGGCGCCGCCGACGTTGAGCGACGAGCAGGCGGCGGCGCTCCAGCAGATCCGCGAGATCGACGTCAATGGCTTTGGCGTGGCGCTGCTCGACGGGGTGACCGGCGGCGGCAAGACCGAGGTGTTCTTCGAGGCGGTGGCCGACACGTTGCGGGCGGGGCGGCAGGCGCTGGTGCTGCTGCCCGAGATCGCGCTGACCGCCACCTTCGTCGAGCGGTTTTCCAAGCGCTTCGGCACCAAGCCCGCCGAGTGGCATTCGGACATGACGCCGGCGCAGCGGGCGCGCATCTGGCGCTCGGTGCTGAACGGTGATGTGCGGGTGGTGCTGGGGGCGCGTTCGGCGCTGTTCCTGCCGTTCCGCGAGCTTGGGCTGGTGGTGCTCGACGAGGAGCATGACGGGGCGTTCAAGCAATATGACGGGGTGAACTACCATGCCCGCGACATGGCGGTGGTGCGGGCCCGCTTCTCCGAGGCGCGCGTGATCCTGAGCTCGGCGACCCCTTCGGTGGAAAGCCGCAACAATGCCAACCAGGGGCGCTACAAGCACGTGCTCCTGACCTCGCGCTTTGCCGAGGCGGGGATGCCCGATATCGCGCCGATCGACATGCGCGAGGAGCCGCCGGAGAAAGGGCAATGGATCGCTCCGAAGCTGGCGCGCGAGGTGTTCGCGACGCTCGACCGCGGCGAGCAGGCGCTGTTGTTCCTCAACCGCCGGGGCTATGCGCCGCTGACGCTGTGCAAGGCGTGCGGGCACCAGTACCAGTGTCCGGATTGCTCGGCCTGGCTGGTGGAGCACCGCTTTCGCGGCGTGTTGATGTGCCACCATTGCGGGCACGAACAGCGGGTGCCCAAGGCCTGCACCGAGTGCGGCGCGGTCGACTCACTGACGCCGATCGGACCGGGGATCGAGCGGGTGGCGGAAGAAGCGGCGGAGCGCTTTCCGGGCGCCCGCATGGTGATCCTGAGCTCCGACATGGGGTCGAACCAGCAGCTGAGGGAGCGTTTCGCCGAAATCGAGCGTGGCGAGTATGACCTGGTGGTGGGCACGCAACTGGTGGCCAAGGGGCACCATTTCGAGAAGCTGACGCTGGTCGGGGTGCTCGATGCCGATCTCGGCCTCGATCGCGGCGACCCGCGCGCGGCGGAGCGCACCTTTCAGATCCTGACCCAGGTGACCGGGCGCGCCGGGCGCGCCAACCGCGTCGGCAAGGCGTTCCTCCAGACCTACCATCCCGATCATCCGGTGATGAAGGCGATGGTCCGGGGGGACCGCGAGGCATTCTACAAACATGAACTGCTGGCGCGCGAGGCGGGCGGCTTGCCGCCGTTCGGCCGGCTGGCGGCGCTGATCGTGTCGGCCAACGAACACGACCCGGCCTTCGCCTATGCCAAGCAGCTGCTGAGCGTGGCGCCGTTGGCCGAAGGGCTGAAACTGTTCGGCCCGGCCGACGCCCCGATCTCGATGATCCGTGGCCGGCACCGGGTGCGGCTGCTGGCCCAGTCGGGCAAGGATTTCGATCTTTCCGGTTATGTGCGGTTCTGGCTGGAGCAGGCGCCCAAGACCACCGGAAACCTGCGTGTGCAGGTGGATATCGATCCGCAGAGTTTTCTCTAGCGATTGCTGAAAAGTCGTCCCCTTGCCCGGCCAACGGGTGGGACGGGACGAGGACGGTTCGCCACACTGGCTCCCCTGCGACAAAACTCCCCGAAAGACTCGTGTTCCGGTGCCTTGCGGGTGCCGATCTCGCATGTTAGAGGGGGCGCGAAATCCGGGGGGCTATCTGCTTTTCCCGGCGAACAATCATAAGCGAAAGCAGCCTCCGGCGCCTCATTGGCCGGGTTCGGGTTGCGCAGCACGAGGGTGACGGGGCATTGGCAGCGCAGAATTCAGTGCTTACCCAGATCGCGCGGCCATATGCGTCGGCGCTCTACGATCTCGCCGCAGCCGACGGTTCCGTCGCAGCGGTCGAGCAGGGGCTGGTAAACCTCCTCGCCCTTGCTGAACAAAGCCCGGATTTTGCCCGGTTCCTTCGTTCCCCGGCGATCAACACCGAAGAGAAGGCGCAGGCCATCCATGCGGTGCTGGAGCGCGCCAAGGCGCACACCACCGTCGGCAATTTCGTCCGCGTGGTGGCCCGCAATGGCCGGCTGTTCGCGCTGCCCGAGATCATCAAGGCGTTCCGCGAACGCGCTGCCGGCGCCCGTGGCGAAGTCAATGCCGACGTGACCTCGGCGACGCCGCTCAGCGCGGCCCAGGTCAAGACGCTGGCCGATACGCTCAAGGCGAAGATCGGCAAGTCCGTCACGCTCAACCAACATGTCGATCCCAGCCTGATCGGTGGCCTCGTGGTCAAGGTCGGCAGCCAGTTGATCGACAGCTCACTCAAAACCAAGCTCACGGCGATGAAGATCGCGATGAAAGAGGTCGGATAATGGATATCAAAGCCGCGGAAATCTCTGCGATCCTCAAGGAGCAGATTCAGAACTTCGGCCAGGAAGCGGAAGTTTCCGAAGTCGGTCAGGTTCTGTCGGTTGGCGACGGTATCGCCCGCGTCTACGGCCTCGACAATGTGCAGGCCGGTGAGCTCGTCGAGTTCCCGGGCGGCATCAAGGGCATGGCGCTGAACCTCGAAACCGACAATGTCGGCGTCGTGCTGTTCGGCAATGACCGCGGCATCAAGGAAGGCGACGTCGCCAAGCGTACCGGCGCCATCGTTGACACCCCGGTGGGCAAGGAACTGCTCGGCCGCGTGGTTGACGCGCTCGGCAACCCGATCGACGGCAAGGGCCCGCTCAAGGCCAAGGAACGCCGCCGCGTCGACGTGAAGGCCCCGGGCATCCTGCCGCGCAAGTCCGTGCACGAGCCGATGTCGACCGGCCTCAAGGCCATCGACGCGCTGATCCCGATCGGCCGTGGCCAGCGCGAGCTGATCATCGGTGATCGCCAGACCGGCAAGACCGCCGTTATTCTCGACACCTTCCTGAACCAGAAGCCGGCCCATGCGTCGGGCGCGTCGGAAACCGACAAGCTCTACTGCATCTACGTCGCCGTCGGCCAGAAGCGCTCGACCGTGGCGCAGTTCGTCAAGGTGCTGGAAGATGCCGGCGCGCTGGAATACTCGATCGTCATCGCCGCGACCGCCTCCGATCCGGCGCCGATGCAGTTCCTCGCGCCGATGACCGGCGCCGCCATCGGCGAGTATTTCCGCGACAACGGCATGCATGCCGTGATCGCCTTCGACGACCTGACCAAGCAGGCCGTGGCCTACCGCCAGATGTCGCTGCTGCTGCGCCGTCCGCCGGGCCGTGAAGCCTATCCGGGCGACGTGTTCTACCTGCACTCGCGCCTGCTGGAGCGCGCCGCCAAGCTCAACGAAGAGCATGGTTCGGGTTCGCTGACCGCGCTGCCGGTGATCGAGACCCAGGCGAACGACGTGTCCGCCTATATTCCGACCAACGTGATTTCGATCACCGACGGCCAGATCTTCCTCGAGACCAACCTGTTCTTCCAGGGCATCCGCCCGGCGGTGAACGTCGGTATCTCGGTGAGCCGCGTGGGTGGTAACGCCCAGATCAAGGCGATGAAGCAGGTTGCCGGCTCGCTGAAGGGCGAACTCTCGCAGTATCGCGAGATGGCCGCGTTCGCGCAGTTCGGTTCCGATCTCGACGCCGCCACGCAGCGCCTGCTCAACCGCGGCGCCCGCCTGACGGAACTGCTGAAGCAGCCGCAGTTCGCGCCGCTGAAGCCGGAAGAAGAAGTCGCGGTGATCTTTGCCGGCGGCCAGGGCTACCTGGACGACCTGCCGGTGAACAAGGTCGGCGAGTTCGAAGCCGGCCTCCTGAGCTACCTCCGCTCCAAGGCCGCCGACGTGCTGTCGGCGATCGCCAAGGAGAAGGCGCTGTCGGATGACCTGCGCGCCAAGCTCAAGGCCGCCATCGACGCCTTCAAGAAGACGTTCTCGTAAGCCCTTTCAAAGACAACGCGCGGTCCCCGAACGGACCGCGCTATGGGAGTAGAGCGGCCCGATGCCCTCGCTAAAGGACCTCAAGAACCGGATCGCCTCGGTCAAGTCGACCCAGAAGATCACCAAGGCCATGCAGATGGTGGCGGCGGCGAAGCTTCGTCGCGCACAGGAAGCAGCCGAGGCGGCGCGTCCCTATGCCGAGCGCATGGGCAACGTGCTCGCGGCGCTGGGCGCAGCCTATGCCGGCCGTGCAGACGCTCCGGCGCTGCTGGCGGGCAATGGCCGTGACCAGGTGCACCTCCTCGTCGTTGCGACCGGTGAGCGTGGCCTCGCCGGCGGCTTCAATTCGTCGATCGCCCGTCTCGCCCGTGAAACGGCGCAGAAACTGATAGCCGAAGGCAAGACCGTGAAGATCCTCACGGTCGGCCGCAAGGGCAACGACATCCTGAAGCGCGGTTTCGCCGACAAGATCATCGAGACGATCTCGTTCCGCGACGTGCGCCAGCTGGGCTATGTCAACGCCGCCAGCGTCGGCGAGAAAGTCCTCGCCATGTATGCGGCGGGCGAGTTCGACGTGGCGACGCTGTTCTACTCGCGCTTCCGTTCGGTGATCGCGCAGATCCCGACGGCGCACCAGCTGATCCCCGCCAAGTTCGAGGCTCCGGCCGCGGACGCCCCGGAGACGCTGAACTACGAATACGAGCCGGATGAGGAAGCGATCCTCGAGGACCTGCTGCCGCGCAACATCTCGGTGCAGATCTTCCGGGCACTGCTCGAGAACAACGCCTCGTTCTTCGGCGCGCAGATGAGCGCCATGGACAACGCGACGCGCAATGCCGGCGAGATGATCAAGAAGCTGACGCTGGTCTACAACCGGCAGCGCCAGGCCCAGATCACCAAAGAACTCATCGAAATCATTTCGGGCGCGGAAGCGCTCTAGCAGGAACGAGGTAAATCATGGCCCGCGCAGCAACTGCAGCAAAAGCCCCGGCGACCGACAAGGCTCCCGCCGTCAAGAAAGCCCCGGCCCGCAAGGCCGATTCGAGCACCCCCGCGGCAGCCGTCGCCGGCCAGCCGGTCGGCAAGGTTTCGCAGGTGATCGGCGCCGTGGTGGACGTGACCTTCGATGGTCACCTGCCGGCGATCCTGAACGCGCTCGAGACCGACAATAACGGCAACCGCCTGGTGCTCGAAGTGGCGCAGCACCTCGGTGAAAACGCCGTGCGCACCATCGCCATGGACACCACCGAGGGCCTGGTCCGCGGCGCCGTCGTGGTCGATACCGGTGCCGCCATCTCGGTGCCGGTCGGCGACGAGACGCTGGGCCGCATCATGAACGTGATCGGCGAGCCGGTGGACGAAGCCGGCCCGGTCAAGACCAAGTCGCGCCGCGCCATCCACCAGGATGCGCCCTCGTTCACCGAGCAGGCCTCGGAAGCGCAGATCCTCGTCACCGGCATCAAGGTCGTGGACCTGATCGCCCCCTACGCCCGCGGCGGCAAGATCGGACTGTTCGGCGGCGCCGGCGTGGGCAAGACGGTGCTGATCCAGGAACTGATCAACAACGTCGCCAAGGCGCACGGTGGTTACTCGGTGTTCGCCGGCGTGGGTGAGCGCACCCGCGAGGGCAACGACCTCTACCACGAAATGATCGAATCGGGCGTGAACAAGGACCCGCACGAGAACAACGGCTCGACCGCCGGTTCGAAGTGCGCCCTGGTGTTCGGCCAGATGAACGAGCCCCCGGGGGCGCGTGCCCGCGTGGCGCTTTCGGGCCTCACCGTCGCCGAGCACTTCCGTGACGAAGGTCAGGACGTGCTGTTCTTCGTGGACAACATCTTCCGCTTCACCCAGGCCGGCGCCGAAATGTCGGCTCTGCTGGGTCGTATTCCCTCCGCGGTGGGTTACCAGCCGACGCTCGCGACCGACATGGGCGCGCTGCAGGAGCGCATCACCACCACCAACAAGGGCTCGATCACTTCGGTGCAGGCGATTTACGTGCCGGCCGACGACTTGACCGACCCGGCGCCGGCGACCTCGTTCGCCCACCTGGACTCGACGACGACGCTGAACCGCGCCATCTCCGAGAAGGGCATCTACCCGGCCGTGGATCCGCTGGACTCCACCTCGCGCATGCTCTCGGCCAACATCGTGGGCGAAGAGCACTACAACACCGCCCGCCAGGTGCAGCAGATCCTGCAGCGCTACAAGGCGCTCCAGGACATCATCGCGATCCTGGGCATGGACGAGCTTTCCGAAGAGGACAAGCTGACCGTGGCGCGCGCCCGTAAGGTCGAGCGCTTCATGAGCCAGCCGTTCCACGTGGCCGAGGCCTTCACTGGTACTCCGGGCGTGTTCGTGCAGCTCGAAGACACCATCAAGGGGTTCAAGGACCTCGTCGAGGGCAAGTACGACCACCTGCCGGAAGCCGCCTTCTACATGGTCGGCACCATGGAAGATGCGGTCAAGAAGGCCCAGAAGCTGGCCGCTGCGGCCTAAGCTCATCTGACGAACTCGGGTTCGCCTTCGGGCGGACCCAGCTCAACCCAAAGGCAGGACCATGGCCGAAGGCACCAAACTCGAAATCGTCTCGCCCGAGCGGCTGCTGCTGTCGGAGACCGTGAAGTCGGTGACCGTGCCGGGCGCCGATGGTTATTTCACCGTGCTGGGCGACCACGCGCCGCTGATGACCACGCTGAAGCCGGGCTTCGTGACCGTCGTTCGCAATGACGGCATCAGCCACGTCTACTATGTGCGCGGCGGCTTTGCCGACGTCTCCCCCGAGGGGCTGACCATTCTCGCCGAGGAAGCGCAGGACATCGCCGAATTCGATCGGGCCAAGATCGAAGGGCTGATTGCTGCCGGACTCACGGCCCAGCAGGCCGCCAACACCGCCGACGAAGAGATGCGCCTGCAGGCCGAGATCGACGGCTGGCGCAACCTGCTGCTCGACGCGTCGGTGGGCACGGGTTCGACCGCGCACTGAGCGGTCGTCATAGGGAATTCGAAACGGGCGTCCCCAGGGGCGCCCGTTTTGCTTTTGAGCGGCCGCCGAGATGGCCGGATTGGCTGGTGTCTCGCGTGATTGAGCACCACCGGTGATGCTTACGGCCGGTGCGCGAGCCGCTCCCGCCACCCTAACTGCGCGACCCGAAGCAATTCACCATCCCTTAAGCCAAACTGCGTAACTGTCGGCATCGGGAATGCAGCAAATCGAACGCGTCGTGGCCAGGACAGCCACGGCCAGTTACGGAGCCGCGCCCAATTGATCCCCAACATCGTGACGCCGTTTGCCGGAAGCGTTTCCGGATGCGCCCAGTCACGTCCCCACCTCGTCCACTCCAGAACCAGAGCGAGCGCAGCACCGTGAAGATCCGGACCCGCCTTTTCCTTATCGTTGTCGTCATGGGCCTCGTGGTCGCGGCGATCGGCGGCCTCGCCGTGTTCGTCACGGCGTCGTTCACCGAGCGCACCGAACAGCTCGAAGCCGCCTCGCAGCGGGCCTTCAACGGCGAGCATCTCAACCGGCTGGTGACGCAGGTGGTGATGGATGCCCGCGGCATCTATGCCGCGCCGGATGTCGAGAAGGCCGCGCCGTTTGCCCAGGGGGTGCTGAAGTCGCTAGACCAGATCGACGCGCACCTCGCGGCATGGCAGCCGCTGGTGCCGGCGGCCGACCGGCCGGCGTTCGACCAGGTGGTGGCGCGCACCGCGGAGTTCCGGCAGTTCCGGGCCGAGACGGCACGGCTCGCCGCCATCGATCCGGCAGCGGCCAACGCCCAAGGGAATAACGACGCCAACCGCGCCAACCGCAAGGCCTACCAGGCCGAGATCGACGCCGTGGTCGATGGCGACCGGAGCAAGTTCGAGGCGATCAAGGCGGAAATCGACGGCTTCGAGGCGCTGATCCTGCCGGTCGTCGGCGGCGCGACCCTGTTCGGTTTGCTCGCCGGGGTGGGGGCGGCGCTCTATGTCGGCACGCGCTACGTGTCGAGGCCGCTGACCCGGGTGACCGAGACCATGGCGCGGCTCGCCGACGGCGATCTCGCCACCGAGGTGCCCTATGCCGGGGAAAAGAACGAGATCGGCCAGATGGCGGCCGCGGTGCAGGTGTTCAAGGAGAACGGCATCCGCGTCGCCGAGCTGAACGAGGACGAGCGCACCCGGCACGAGACGGCCGCGGAGCGGGCCCGGATGATGCTGGGCTTCCAGAACGCCTTTGACGGCGTGGTGGCGGCGACGCTGCGGGGCGACCTGACGCAGCGCATCGATGCCGGCTTTGCGGATGCCGATATCGAGCGCATCGCCGCCAACTTCAACCGGCTGATGGACACGGTGGCGGGTGGGCTGAACGAAGCCGGCGACGTGCTGGAGGCGCTGGCCGAGGCCGACCTGACGCGGCGCATGGACGGCGCCTATGAGGGCGAGTTCGCGCGGTTGAAGCACAATACCAACACGGTGGCGGAGAAGCTGACTGACATCGTGACGCAACTGAAGCGGACCTCGTTCGACCTGAAGACGGCGACCGGCGAGATCCTCTCGGGCGCCAACGACCTCAGCGAGCGCACCACCAAGCAGGCGGCGACGATCGAAGAGACCTCGGCCGCCATGGAGCAGCTGGCGACCACGGTGCTGGCCAATGCCCAGCGCGCCGCCGGTGCGTCGGAGACGCCGCCGAGGTGACGACGACGGCCGAAGCCGGCGGAGCGGTAATGCTCAGCGCCAACGCGGCGATGGGGCGGATCACCGAGAGTTCGGCGAAGATCTCCAACATCATCGGGCTGATCGACGACATCGCCTTCCAGACCAACCTCCTGGCGCTGAACGCCTCGGTGGAAGCGGCGCGGGCCGGCGATGCCGGCAAGGGCTTCGCGGTGGTCGCGGTCGAGGTGCGCCGGCTGGCGCAATCGGCGGCGAGCGCCTCGAGCGAGGTCAAGGCGCTGATCGAGCAGTCGGCCAACGAGGTGCGGGGCGGCTCCAGGCTGGTGGCGGAAGCGGTGGCCAAGCTCGAGCAGATGCTGGTGGCGGTGCGCGGCAACCGCGAGTTGCTCGAGGGCATCGCGCGCGACAGCCGCGAGCAGGCCTCGGCGATCGAGGAGGTCAACACCGCGGTCCGGCAGATGGACGAAATGACCCAGCACAATGCGGCGCTGGTGGAAGAGACCAATGCCGCGATCGAGCAGACCGAGGCGCAGGCCAGCGAACTCGACCGGATCGTCGCGGTGTTCACCACCGATGGAAAAGCCGAGTTCGCCAAGGTGGCGCCGGTGCTCGAGCCGCCGCCGCAGCGGGGCATCAAGGCGCTCGAGCAGCGGGTGAAGGCAGCCGCCAGGACCTACCTGAGCCGCGGCAATACGGCGGTCAAGGCCGATGACTGGGCCGAGTTCTGAGGCCAGGGCGCAGCGCGATCCTCCTGCTCCGCCGCGTGCCTCGCTCCCCGCGCATCCCTCACTCCCGAAAGCCGCAAACCGGCTTCGGGAGTGATGCCGTAGCAGGGGTCCCGCCGAGGCGGATTTCACTACGCGTTAACCCCGATCTGGCATGATTTGTTTACCTTGGCGCGGGACGGGCCGCCGGTGCCAGGAAGGCCGCAAGAATGCGGCATGCGGCCGACGGGGCTTCAGAATGAAGAACGACGTGACCACCAAGACCGCCGGCGGCAAGCCGTCGCGCGGCATCTCCCTGCGCACTCTGGTCGTCGGCCTCGCCGTGGTGATGGCCGCCACCGGCGCCGTCGTTTCGGCCGCCAACATCTATGTCGCCGGTGAGTTCGAACGCAGCAGCCGGACATCGACCGAGCTGATGTCGTCGATGCGAGCCCACATGACCGCCGACATGCTGCACGACAGCATGCGGGGGCTGGTCTATCGGGCGCTCTACTCGGTGGTCTCCGGCGATCTCGATACCGCCAAGGCAACCTATGGCGACGTGATGAACTACGGCGCTTCGTTCAAGCAGGCGCTCAACTCGCAGAAGGATTTCGCGGTCCCCGATCACATCCGGCAGGCGCTGGAAGGGGTACGCGCGCCGCTCGACGCCTATATCGGAGCGGCGACGGCTCTGGTGGGGAAGGCCGCCAAGTTCGATATTGCCGGGGCGCAGGCCGACATGCCGGCATTCGAGCAAAGCTTCAAGGCGCTCGAAGGCGAGATGTCCGCGGTTTCCGACGCCATCGAGGATGCCAACGCGGCGCAGACGCGCGCCGCCAAGGGCAACCATGAGCTGTCGAGCGTGGTGATCTGGGGCGGCCTTGGCCTGCTGCTGCTGCTGGCCGCAGGCACGCTGCTGCTGAGCCAGCGCTTTGTCGCCCGGCCGCTCGGCCAGGTGGCGCACGGCTTCGGGCGACTGGCGGACGGCGATCTCGAGGTCGAGATCGCCGGCAAGCAGCGGGTGGCGGAAGTGGCGGCGCTCACCGATGTGCTCGGGGTGTTCCGCGAAGCGCTGATCAACCGCGATGCCATGGCCGGCGAAGCGGCGACCAGTGCGCGGCAGGTGGCGACGCGAGCCGAGGCCGCCGCAGCGCTGAACGCGGAAATCGGCGCTGCGGTAAGTGCGGCGCTCGACGGGGATTTCAGCCGCCGGATTGCCGAAGACCAGCCCGAGGCAGAGCTGCGGCAGCTGGCGCAGAGCATCAACCAGCTGCTCGGCACGGTGGACGGATCGATCAGCGAAACCGGCGCCGTGCTGGGCGCGCTGGCGCAGGCCGATCTGACGCGGCGCATGCAGGGCAGCTATTCGGGATCGCTCCGCCGGCTGATGGATGACACCAACGCGGTGGGCGACCGCCTGGCCGAAGTGGTGACGAACCTCCGCTCGACCTCGCGTTCGCTGAAGGTGGCGACCGGCGAGATTCTGTCCGGCGCCAACGATCTGTCGGAGCGGACCACCAGGCAGGCCGCGACGATCGAGGAAACGTCGGCGGCGATGGAACAGCTGGCGGTGACGGTGCTGGAAAACGCCAAGCGGGCCGAGGCGGCGAGCAGCAATGCCGCCGAGGTGTCGCAGACCGCCGAACAGGGCGGCGAAGTGATGCGCGAAGCCACGGCGGCAATGGAGCGGATCACCCAGTCTTCGTCCAAGATTTCCAACATTATCGGGCTGATCGACGACATCGCCTTCCAGACCAACCTGTTGGCGCTCAATGCCTCGGTGGAGGCGGCGCGGGCCGGCGATGCCGGCAAGGGCTTTGCGGTGGTGGCGGTGGAAGTGCGCCGGCTGGCGCAATCGGCGGCCAGTGCCTCGAGCGAGGTCAAGGCGCTGATCGAGCAGTCGGGCACCGAGGTCGCCGGCGGCTCGCGGCTGGTGGCCGAGGCGGCCAGCAAACTGGGGGTGATGCTCGAGGGGGCGCGCACCAACTACGAGCTGCTGCAGGGAATTGCCGGCGAGAGCCGGGCCCAGGCCTCCTCGATCGAGGAGGTGAACGTGGCGGTGCGGACGCTCGACGAGATGACCCAGCACAACGCAGCGCTGGTCGAACAGACCAATGCGGCGATCGAGCAGACGGAGTCGCAGGCCGGCGAACTCGACCGGATCGTCGACATCTTCACCGTGACCGAGGCAGCCGCGCCGGCAGCGGTCAAGGCCACGGTGCGGCAGGCCTATCTGAGCCAGGGCAACGCCGCGATCAGCGCCGACTGGGACGAGTTCTAGGCCGGCGCCGAACAGGCGATCGCGGGCTTCGACAAGCAGGGCGCCAGTGGGCGCCCTGTCTTTTTGCGCCGTGCGCGCAGGCTGCGACGATCTACGCAGCACTGCGTAACAGGACAGTAACTGCTCCCCGACCCCAGGCGGTTCACCCTGATGGTGTACCGCGCGTTAATACGCATGGCCCGCTTGCAGGTTCTTCAAGCGGATCGGCGCTGAAATTGCCGCGGTTCCGCAGAAGCGGTTTTGGGGGCAGAAGTCATGGGTCAATCACTCTTCGGCCGGTTCGCCGGTGGTTCGCATTCCGATGATCGCAGCAAGGTCGATGCGATCATGCGCAGCCAGGCGGTGATCGAGTTCACGCTCGACGGGACCATCCTCACCGCCAACGCCAATTTTCTCGGCGCCGTCGGCTACCCGCTCGAGGAAGTGCAGGGCAAGCATCATCGGATGTTCGTCGATCCGGCACTGGCGCAGAGCGCGGAATATGCCGAGTTCTGGCGCGCGCTGGGGGCCGGCCAGTTCCAGTCGGGCGAGTACCGCCGTTTCGGCAAAGGCGGCAAGGAAATCTGGCTGCAGGCCAGCTACAACCCGATCCTCGACAAGGCGGGCAAGCCGATCAAGGTAATCAAGTTCGCCTCCGACATCACCGAGCAGAAGAACCGCGCCGCCGACATGGCCGGGCAGGTGGCGGCGATCAGTCGGGCGCAGGCGGTGATCGAGTTCAAGCTCGATGGCACCATCCTCACCGCCAACGAGAACTTCCTCACCACGCTCGGCTATCGGCTGGAAGAAGTACAGGGGCGGCACCACCGGATGTTCGTCGAACCCAGCTACGGCGCCAGCGCGGAATACGAGCAGTTCTGGGCCCGGTTGCGCGGCGGGGAGTTCATTTCGTCCGAGTTCAAGCGCTTCGGTAAGGGCGGCAAGGAGGTCTGGATCATGGCCTCCTACAACCCGGTGTTCGATGCTTCGGGCAAACCGATGAAGGTGGTGAAGTTCGCCTCGGACATCACCGAGCGCAAGCGTTCCGAGGCGATCATCGAGCTGCTCAAGACCTCGCTGGCGCGCATGGCCGATGGCGACCTGGGCGGGCGGGTGGATACCGAGTTCACCGGGCAGTACGAGGGCCTGCGGCAGGCCTTCAATGCCTCGCTGGAACGGATCACCGAGATCGTCACCTCGCTGCAGACTACCTCGCGGGCGCTGAAGACGGCAACCGGCGAGATCCTGTCCGGCGCGAACGACCTCAGCGAGCGGACCACCAAGCAGGCCGCGACGATCGAACAGACCTCCGCCTCGATGGAGCAACTGGCCTCGACCGTCACCGAGAATGCCAAGCGGGCGGCCGATGCCTCGATCAAGGCTCAGGATGTCAGCAACACGGCAACCGAAGGCGGTGCGGTGATGGAGAAGGCGACCGCGGCGATGGAGCGGATCACTACCTCGTCGGGCAAGATTTCCAACATCATCGGGATGATCGACGACATCGCCTTCCAGACCAACCTCCTGGCGCTCAACGCCTCGGTGGAAGCGGCGCGAGCCGGCGATGCCGGCAAGGGCTTTGCCGTAGTGGCGGTGGAAGTCAGGCGACTGGCGCAGTCCGCGGCCAGCGCTTCATCGGAAGTGAAGGCGCTGATCGAACAGTCCGGGGCGGAGGTCGCGGGTGGCTCGAAGCTCGTGGCGGAGGCGGCGCACAAGCTGGTCGCGATGCTGGAAACGGCGCGCGAGAGCTCGACCCTGATCGAGGGCATCGCCACGGCGAGCCGCGAGCAGGCGGGCGCCATCGAAGAGGTCAGTTCGGCCGTGCGGGTGCTCGACGAGATGACGCAGCAGAACGCGGCACTGGTCGAGCAGACCAATGCGGCGATCGAGCAGACCGAGGGCCAGGCGACCGAACTCGACAAGATCGTCGACGTGTTCTCGATCGACGATGGAGGCGCCGGGATGGCGCTGCAGAACGAGCCGCGCGCCGGCAGCGTCAAGGCGCTGCAGCAAAAGGTGAAGGCGGCGGCACGCAACTACCTCAGCAACGGCAATGCCGCGGTGGCCAAGGACTGGGCCGAGTTCTGAGGCCCACCGGCTTACGCCGATCACGGACCCCGGCCGGCCGCCGGGGTCCTGTTTTTCCGGGTGAGGCGACGCTGCCCAATATTTTGGCACCCGGGCATCGTGGTTGACCGTTCTTTAACGGCGGACTGCGCTGATACGTGCGGAAGCACTATTCGGCAGGAGCCGTCCCCCGCATGCGTATTCGTTCCCTCTCCCTCAAGGTCGCGCTGCTCGGCGGCGCGGCCCTCACAGCCGTGTTTGCGCTCGGCATGACGCTGCTGGTGCAGCAGGTTGGCGGCACCATGGAGGCGCAGACGCGCCAACTGCAGGCGGAAACCACCCGAGGGATCGCAGCGCAGGTCTCGACCGAGCTGCTGCGCGGCGAGCGAGCGGCCGAGGGGATCGTGACGGCGCTGCAAGGGCTGCACGGTGCCGGGGTGAAGGACAGGGCCGTCTATGACGCGACCATCCGGCAGTTCCTCGAACGCAATCCGGGGCTGCTCGGCGCCTGGTCGGGCTGGGAGCCCAACGCACTCGACGGCAACGACGCCGCCGCGGCGAACACGCCCGGGCACGATGCGACCGGCCGCTATATCCCGTACTGGAACCGGGGTTCGGGCGCGGTGGTGCTGGAGCCGCTGAGCGGCTACGACCAGCCCGGCACCGGCGACTACTACCTGCAGCCCAAGGCGCTGAAGCGCGCCGTCGCCATCGAGCCCTACAGCTATACGGTGGCGGGCAAGGACATGCTGATCATGTCGTTCGGCGCGCCGATCATGGCCGGCACGAGCTATCTGGGCACCGGCGGCGTCGACCTGTCGCTGAGCGACATCAATACGCGAATGGCCGAGCTGAAGCCGTTCGGCACCGGCAATGTCGCCGTGGTCTCGGCCAAGGGCTTCGTGGTGGCGCACCCCGACCCGGCCATGATCGGCAAGACGCTCGACGCTGCCGACCCGATGAGCGGCATCGTCACCGCAGCGCTGGCCGACAATGCGGCCAAGGAAGCCGACACTGCCGAGATGCGGCAGACAGCGGCGCCGTTCAGCGTCGGGGGCACCGAGGACCGCTGGGTGGTGGTGACGAGCGTGCCGCTGGCAACGCTGCAGGCGGCAGTGAACGAGGGACGCACCACCATCATCGTCCTGTCGGCGATCTGCGTGCTGGCGGCCTGCGCGATCCTGTTCGGGCTGATCCGCCAACTGGTCGGCGGGCCGCTCGGGGCGATGAGCCGCACCGTGAAAGTGATGGCCGAAGGCGATTACTCGGTCACCGTGCCGGGCACCGGACGCGTCGACGAGGTGGGCACGCTCGCCCGCGCGGTGGAAGTGTTCGGCGAGAACGGCAGGAAGGTCGCCGAAATGACCGAAGCCGAAGCTGTGCGCATCATCCGCGACCAGGAAGAGCGGGTGAAGATGATGGCCGAGCTGCAGCGCGCCTTCGGCGGCGTGGTCGATGCGGCCATCGACGGCGACTTCTCCAAGCGCGTCGCGGCAGAGTTCCCCGATGTCGAACTCAACGCCCTGGCCGGCAGCGTCAACTCGCTGGTCGAGACGGTGGATCGCGGGCTCAGCGAGACGGGCGAAGTGCTGTCGGCGCTGGCGCAGACCGACCTCACGCAGCGCGTGCACGGCCAGTATGGCGGCGCCTTCGCGCAGCTCAAGGACGATACCAACGCAGTGGCGGCGCGGCTGACCGAGATCGTCGGCCAGCTCAAGGGCACGTCGCGTTCGCTGAAGACCGCGACAGGCGAAATCCTCTCGGGCGCCAACGACCTCAGCGAGCGGACCACCAAGCAGGCGGCGACGATCGAGGAAACCTCGGCGGCGATGGAGCAACTGGCCTCGACCGTGACGGCGAACGCGGCGAACGCGCAGCAGGCGAGCGAGGCATCGGACCGGGTGACGCTGGCGGCCGAGCAGGGCGGCGGCGTGATGCACCAGGCCAATGCCGCCATGGAGCGGATCACCACCTCGTCAGGCAAGATCTCCAACATTATCGGGCTGATCGACGACATCGCCTTCCAGACCAACCTCCTGGCGCTCAACGCCTCGGTGGAAGCGGCGCGGGCCGGCGATGCCGGCAAGGGCTTTGCCGTGGTGGCGGTGGAAGTGCGGCGGCTGGCGCAGTCGGCGGCCAGCGCCTCGAGCGAGGTGAAGGCGCTGATCGAGCAATCGGGCAGCGAAGTGAAGTCCGGCTCGCGGCTGGTGGCCGAGGCTGCCGAAAAGCTCGAAGCGATCCTCGTCGCGGCGCGCTCGTCGAACCAGCTGATGCAGAAGATCGCGCGCGACAGCCACGAACAGGCATCGGCGATCGAAGAGGTCAACACCGCCGTGCGGCAGATGGACGAGATGACCCAGCACAATGCGGCGCTGGTGGAAGAGACCAACGCGGCGATCGAGCAGACCGAGGCGCAGGCCACCGAACTCGACCGCATCGTCGAGGTGTTCCAGGTGACCGAGCACGCGCCCGGGGGGCTGCGGCGGGCGGCCTAGGGCTGACTGAAGCAGACGGCCCCCTCGGGGGAGGTGCCCTACCGGGGTGCGGGGCACGATCGAGCCACAGCCTCACCTCTTCACCTCCCCCATTATGGGGGGGCCGGGAGGGGGCCGTCTCTATCGGCCGTCTTAAGCCAATGCCGCCGCCACCAGCGCCCGGGCGTGCAGATCGGTCGTATCGTAAGTCGGCAGCGGGCTGACGCTGTCGTCGATCAGCATGCCGATCTCGGTACAGCCCAGGATCACCGCTTCGGCGCCGCGCGCCTGCAATCGGGTGATGGCGTCGACATAGATGCGCCGGGACTCGTCGCGGACGATACCGAGGCAGAGTTCCTCGTAGATGATGCCGTTGAGGTTGGTGATCCCGATATCGGGCACCAGGACCTCGAGCCCACGCTGCTCGAGGCCCTCGATGTAGAAGCGCTTCTCCATGGTGAAGCGGGTGCCGAGCAAGCCGACCTTCTCGATGCCGTCGGCGATGAGCGCATCGGCAGTGGGCGCCGCGATGTGGATGAAGGGCACGCTGAGCGCCGCGACGATCTGCGGGGCGCAGATATGCATGGTGTTGGTGGCGAGGCCGATGACGCCGGCGCCCTGGGCCTCGAGCGCGGCAGCGATGCCGGCGAGGGTCCGACCGGCGCCGTCCCAGTTGCCGGCGCGCTGCATGGCTTCGATCGGCGCGAAATCGACCGAGTGCACGATGACCGGGGCAGAGTGGAGGCCGCCCAGCCGGGCTGCCGTCTCGCGGTTGAGGATGGCGTAGTAGTGAGCGGTGGATTCCCAGCTCATGCCGCCGATGAGGCCGATGGTTTTCATGACCAAGAGATGGCGCGGAACGAAGGTGGTGGCAAGGCGCTTGCTGAGAGGAACGGCGAGGCTGCTTTGGCCTGCGAGCTAGCCGCGGATTCCGGCCGGTACGTCCTTGAAGGCCTCGACCACCTGCAGATAGGCAGCGCGCTTGAACGGCACGATGAGGTCGGGGAGGGTCTCGAGCCGCTCCCAGCGCCATTTGTCGAACTCGGCCGGGTGGGCGCCGCCGCCGGGCGTGGTGACGTCGATGTCGCTGTCCTTGCCGGTGAAGCGGAAAGCGAACCAGCGCTGGCGCTGGCCGCGATACTTGCCCTTGAGCGCGATGCCGAGCGCCTCATCGGGCAGGTCGTAATAAATCCACTCGCGCGCTTCGGCGATGAGCTCGGCGGTGCGGATCGAGGTTTCCTCGAACAGTTCGCGCCACGCCGCCTCGATCGGGGTCTCGCCCTTGTCGATGCCGCCCTGCGGCATCTGCCAGGGAGCGGCGACCTCGGTGCGGTCGGCGGAGCCTTCGGGCATGCGGCGCCCGATGAAGACCAGGCCCTGAGCGTTGAACACCGCGGTGCCGACGCAATCGCGATAGGGCAGGTCCTCGCGTTTCGGCATCAGCTGTCGCTTCCCATCAGGGCACTGGCCGGCACGATTTCGATGCCGCGTTCACCCAGGCCCTTGGCCCACTCGGTAACCGCTTCGACCGATACCGGCAAGGCCGAGACGATCCCGATGGCGTAGCCCTTGTCGCGGGCTTGCGCCTCGAGATCGGCCAGCGCCGCGAGAATGGGACCGCGCGCCGGGTTGGCATCGATCATCGCATCGACCCGGCCGAAGGGCACGCGGTTGGCGCGCGCCAGCTGCGGGGCGAGCGAGCGGTTGGATGAGCCATCATCGAGATAGCCGAGGCCGCGGGCGCCGAGTTCTTCCATCATCGGGCCGAAATCGGCGCCCGAGGCGGTGAAGCGGGCGCCCATATTGTTGATCAGCCCGACATAGCCCGAGAAACTGCTCATCACCTTGAACAGCTTCGACAGGTTGTCGCGCGGCGCCTGCCCGGCGAGCAGCGTGTCGGGGCCTGGATCGTTCTCGGGATAGTCGAACGGCTCGAGCGGCACTTCGAGAAACAGCTCGTGGCCCTCGGCGCGGGCCGCGCCGACCGTGCGCTCCAGCGTCTTGCCATAAGGAGCGAAGGCGAGCGTCACTTCCTCGGGCAGCTTGCCGATGGCGTCGAGCGTGCTTTCGGTATTGAGGCCGAGGCCGGAGACGATGATGGCGATCAGCGGCTTGCCGCCCGAACTGGCGGGGGTATCCGACGGGCGCGAATAGACATCGAAGGGGCGGATACCGGTGCCCGAGATGCGCGGGATGGCGCCAAACTCGGTCTGCTCGAGCAGTTCGGGGTCGAGCGCCGTCGGGTCGATGATCGGCCCGGTGGCGGCGGTGTCGGCGACATCGGCTGGCACGGCCGGAAACATCTCGGGGTCGGCGGTGATGGTGACACCGCCCGGAGGCACGGAGACGGCGCCGGCGACGCTGTTCGAGGGGGTGGTGCCGGCGATGTCGACGGTGGAGCTCGGACGCCCGCCTTCGGGATCGCTGACCAGCATGACGCGCGCAGTGACGCCGATGGCGATCAGCGCGACGAGGCCGAGGGCAATGCGGGCGACAGGGATGTGACGGCGATGCGGAGCGGCGCCCGCGGCGGCCTGCGCGGCCTTGGCCTGCCTGGCCTTGCGGCGAACGAGGGGGGCGCTGAGCTCCGTCATCGGGTCTGCCTTCATCCCAAGGCGTTGGCGTCGGCGTGTCGACAAGCCGACATCGCCTTCGTCGGAATCGAACGGGGCGGCGAATCGCCACCCCGCATCAGGTCCATTGTGTCGCCGGCAAAGGGTAAGGAAGCGTTAACCCTGTTGCTGCGGCGATCAGCCTGCCGCCTTGGGCGGATAGGCGGCGTTGGTCTCGAGGCCGTCGATCAGCTTGATGGCATATTGCAGCTGGTTGTCCTTGTCCTTTTCGGCCGGGACATAGACGGACGAGCCGACGGTCGCCTTTTCTTCGGTGCCGCCACCGATCTCGCCGGGGAGCGCGGCTTCACCGATGATCTCGTCGCGGCCCTTGAACTCCTCGGGCACGTCCTGGGTGATGACGATATCGGGCTGGATGCCGGAGGCCTGGATCGAGCGGTTGTTCGGCGTGTAGTAGCGCGCCGTGGTGAGGCGCATCGCGCCATCGGCGCCGAGCGGGATGATCGACTGCACCGAGCCCTTGCCGAACGAGCGGGTGCCCACCAGCGTCGCGCGCTTGTGGTCCTGCAGCGCGCCGGCGACGATTTCGGCAGCCGAGGCCGAGCCGCCATTGATCAGCACCACCATCGGCACGTCGGCGAGCTTCTGATCGAGCGCATCGGGCTTGGCGTCGTAACGCGAGCTCTCGCTGTCGACGCGGCCGCGGGTTAGCACCACGGCGCCCTGCTTGAGGAACGCATCGGAGACCAGCACCGCCTGGTCGACCAAGCCGCCGGGGTTGTTGCGCAGGTCGAGCACGATGCCCTTGGGCGCCTTGCCGTCACCGGCCTTGTAGATGTCGTCGATGGCCTTTTGGATGCCGACGAAGGCCTGCTCGGAGAAGCGTGCGAGGCGGATGACGCCGACATCGCCTTCCATGCTCATGCGGGCGGCGCGGGTGGCGATGATGTCGCGGGTCAGCTCGAACTTGAGCGGCTCGGTCACGCCTTCGCGCACCACGGTGACGGTGATCTTGGTGCCGACCTGGCCGCGCATCTTCTCGACCGCCTGGTCGAGGGTCAGACCCTGCACCTGGGTGCCGTCGAGCTCGACGATGAAATCATTGGCGAGAATGCCGGCCTTGGCGGCCGGAGTGTCGTCGATGGGCGAGACGACCTTGATCACCCCGTCTTCCATCTGCACTTCGATGCCGAGGCCGCCGAACTGGCCGGACGTATCTTCCTGCACATCGGAATACTCGACCGGTTCCATGTAGCCCGAATGCGGATCGAGCGAGGTCAGCATGCCCTGCAGCGCCGCGTGGATGAGCTTTCGCTCATCGGGCGCCTCGACATACTCGGCGCGGATGCGGTCGAACACTTCGCCGAACAGATCGAGATCGGAGTAGACCTCGTCGGGAGTGCGCGGCCCGCTTGCCGGTACGGCGGCGGTCGTCCCCGTCGCCGGCGGCGTCTGGTCCTGCGCGATCAGCGGAGCACAGGCGAGGCCGAGTGCGAACACGGCGGCCATCGAGGCAACTATGCGGAGGGGCGTCAAGCGCATCAAATTCTATCCACTCTGGGTTGGAACCGAAGCCACCGACCACCATCCCGTGGGGTCGACGGGCTCATTGTTCTTTCGCATTTCAATATAGAGGGTCGGTCGGGAGACACCAGCACTGGTCGCAACGGTACGGCCAATTGTCTGTGATCCCATGGTGCCGACGGGTTCTCCCATCATCACGAACTGGCCGATCTGCACATCGACCTTGGCCAGCCCGGCCAACAGGATGGTGTAGTCCTGACCGGCATTGAGGATGACGATTTGGCCATAATTGAGGTAGTCGCCCTGGAACATCACCCAGCCATCGGCCGGTGAGACCACCTGGGCATCGGCCCGGGTGACCACCGAGAGGCCGCGCGAGATGCCGCCGAAGCCGTCGCCGGCGCCGTAGTCGATCACCGTGACGCCGCTCGAGGGCATGGTGAGGAAGCCCTTGGCCTGGGCGAAGGGCACCGCCGGTTCGGTACGGTTGGTATTGGCGAGGGCCAGGCGGACGGTGTCCTTGTCGAGCGTCGGCGTGCTGCCCCCGGCATTGGCGGTGGCGGTGGCCTGGGCTGCCGTGGCGACGGCCGCGGCGCGCTTCTGCAGATCGTCGATCAACTGCTTGAGCGAGGTCGCCTTGTCGGCAAGCGCCTGCGCCTCCGCCTCTTCGGCCGCGAGCGCCGTCGTGGCGCGGTTCTCGTTTTCCTTGCGCGCCGCGATCAGCGAGGCGATGCGCAACTGCTCTTCCTCGAGGATCTGCAGGTTGGCCTCGAGCTTGCCCTGCTGCTCGAGCGCATCGGCCTTGATCTTGCCGAGCTCGGTCAGGTCGGACATCACGGTGTCGGCCTTCTTCTGCAGCTCGGGCAGGATGGCGGAGATCAGGATGGCGGAGCGGGCGGAGCCGAGCGCGTCGGACGGATTGACGATCAGCGCCGGCGGCGGGTTGCGCGAGATCCGCTCGAGCGCCGCCAGCACGTTCGAGATGTTCTCGTCGGCGCCGTCGAGCCGGCCGCGCACCTCGAGCTCCTGGACGATCAGCTCGCCCAGCTTGTCCTCGAGCGCGGCGATGTCGGTCTCGGCGCGCTTCACGCGCTCGGCGGCGGCGATCAGCGCGGCGTTCTGCTTGGTGCGATCGCCCTGCATGTCGGCGATTTCTTTTTTCAGGGCGTCGGTACGCTCCTGGGAGACCGAGATCGAAGCTTCGATCTCGTCGAGCGCCCTCTGCTGCTCGGCCATGGCCGGATCGACTGCCGGACCGGCGGCTGCGGCAGGCGCCGTGGCATCGACCGAGGGACGCAGGTTGAGATCGGTAGCGGCGGGGGCAGTGCCGGTGGGGGCAGTGCCGGCCGTGGGCGTTTCGGCAGGGGCGGCGGCCGGTGGCGTGGCTTCGGGGGCGGCCGCGGGCGTTTCAGGCGGCGCCTGCTGAGCCAACGTGGCGGTGGCAAGCGCCAGCGCCAGCACGGCGCCCGCGGCGATTGCATGTCTCGACCAGCCCGTTGCCGGCATCAAACTTCCTGGCTCACCCGAATCATGATCTCGCGACCATAGCGCACAGCCCGATAGTCCGGGGGTTTGTCTTTTGGATGGCGGCGCGCGACAGCGAATTCAGCCTGCCGGCAAGAGGCCCAGCTCGGCATCGGTCGCTCCGGGACCGTATTTGTCCTTCGGGGGCCAGGGGCGGGTGCGCCAATGCGGCTCGAAGACGAAGCTCGAACGCGCCCGCCCTGCCGGCAGCGCGCCGTTGCCGGCGCCGTGGGCATAGTCGTAATAGGCCTTGACCACTTCCTCGCTGCTCACCTGCTGCGCGGCAGGGTGCGCAAGGCAGGCGTCGCGCCAGCGGCGGACGCGCTCGCAGCCTTCGGCGGGCAGCTCGAAACCCTCGAAATAGGCGAGAAAGGCGAAGCGCACGAACATCGGAGTGAACACCGCCTCGGCGAGCCCGAAGCGTTCGAACAGGAAGGTGCCGGCGGGATTGTGGGTCGCAAGGAACGCATCGAGACGGCGATACTGGGCGAGGACGGCATCCTGCAGCGCCGTGCGCCGATCCTTGTCCTGGTTCATCACCAGCCGGTAGCCGCTCGAGGTGAAGTCGCCTTCCATGGCGATCAGCATGTTCTCGACAGCGCGCTCGTAGGGCGTGGCGCGGGCGATCGGCGTCCCGGCGAACGTCTCGTCGAAGTAACGCAGGATGACGAGGCTTTCCTTCAGCACGCCGTCAGCGGTTTCGAGGATCGGCAATGCCGTGCTGCCGCCGCTGAGCCGCAGCAGCTCGGCCGGACGCGGACGGGTGATGTCGACGACCGAGAAGGTCACGGCGTCGCGCTCGCGCTTGAGGGCCAGCAGGATCTCCAGCCGCTGCGAGAACGGGCAGACCGGGATGTGGTGGACGATCGGTTTGGACATGCCGGCTCCTCAGCTTCGACGTTGTCGGATGGCACGCCGTTCGAGCGGCGGCAATCGGCGTTACTCGCGGTGGTATGGATGGCCGGAAAGGATGGTGGCGGCGCGATAGAGCTGCTCGGCCAGCATGATGCGGACCAGCTGGTGCGGCCAGGTGAGGGGGGAGAAGCTGAGCGTCAGGTCGACCTCGCGGACGAAGGCCGGATCGAGCCCATCGGCGCCGCCGATGACGAAGCTGACCGCCGGGCGGCCGTCGTCGCGCCAGCGGGCGAGCTGAGTGGCGAACTGGGCCGACGGCATGGTTCTGCCATGCTCGTCGAGGGCGATGCGAATGCCTTCGGGCAGGGCGGAGCGCAGCGTCGCGGCTTCGTCGGTCTTGCGGGTCTCGGTGGTTGCGGCGCGGGACTCGGCGAATTCGAGCACCTCGAACCCGGTCAGCGCGAGCGGTCGACCCGCGGCCTTGGCGCGATCGAGATAGCGCGCGACCAGTTCACGCTCGGGGCCCTGCTTCATCCGGCCGATGGCGGCGATGGCGATGCGCATCGTTCGACAAGCTCAGGGCTGGACGGCCGCTATGGGGTCAGCGACCGTCGGCAGCGAAATCGGCCGCCCACATCTTCTCGATGTTGTAGAACTCGCGCACTTCGGGCCGGAAGATATGGACGATGACGTCACCGGCATCGACCAGCACCCAGTCGGCGTGCGGCAGTCCTTCGATCCGCGGCTTGCCGAAGCCATGCTCGCGCAGCACCTTGACCAGCTGGTCGGCGACGGCGCTGACGTGACGGTTCGACCGGCCGGAGGTCACCACCATATGGTCGGTGAGCGACGACTTGCCGGTGATGTCGATGGCAACGGTCTGCTCGGCCTTGGCATCGTCAAGGCTCTGCAGCACCAGATCGATCATGTGGGGTTCCGGGGCCTCGGCCACCGGCGCGGTTTCGGTCTTCTTTTTGGGCGATGCCATCAAATGGCCTCAGCCCATGCAACACGAGCACGGTTCATGCGTGTTTCAGCTGTCCTTGGTTGTTGGGTCGAAAGGCTAGCGCAAGCGTAGCTATCAATCCTGTCCCATCCTGAGTGGCAAATAACCACTACTCCTTCAATATGACGCTTCGTTTGGCGTTCTGCAAGGCGGCGGCGTTCAATCATTTGATCGAACCGGGTTCAATCATTTGGCCGAAGCTTGGCTCCGCGCCCGGATGGCGCTCGAAGACTGCGGCGAGGTGATGCCGTGGAGATACACCCAGGCGGGCGGCTTGCTGGTGGCCAGCGCCTCGGCGGCAGCCTCGGGCAGCCGGTGCTTCTTCAGCGCGATGGCGGCCTTGCTCACCGTGGCGCGAAAGGTCGAGCCGGGGCGGGCGTAGACGGCGATCGGCAGCAGCGCGGCGATATCCTGCCAGCGTTCCCAGCGGTCGAACTGGGAGAGATTGTCGGCGCCCATGATCCAGACGAAACGGGTATCGGGGCAGGCGGTGACCAGCCAGTCGAGTGTATCGACGGTAAAATGGAAGCGGTGCGCGGCCTCGACGCCGGTGGCGTAGATGCGCGGGTTGGCGGTGAGTTCACGCGCGGCGCGAACGCGGGATTCGAGAGGCGCGAGCTCGGAATGATCCTTCAGCGGGTTGCCGGGCGAGACCAACAGCCAAACCGCATCGAGATTCAGCCGCCTGAGGCATTGCTCGGCGACGAGCCGGTGGCCCTCGTGGATCGGGTTGAAGCTGCCGCCGAACAGCCCGATGCGGAGGCCCGAGCCGAAGGGGGGCAGGGCGGTGATGTCGGGGGGGAGGGTCATGCTGCGGCGCGTGCGGCCACCCCCCTCCCGGCCTCCCCCACAAGGGGGGAGGTGAAGAGTCGAGGTTGTGGCTCGACCCTGCCAAGCCAACCGGCGGGCACCTCCCCCCTTGTGGGGGAGGTTGGGAGGGGGGTGGCCAAGCGCGCTGAACTCACGGCCGGGTCTGCCCCGTGCCTTCAACCAGATACTTGAAGCTGGTCAGCTGCTCGACGCCGACCGGCCCGCGGGCGTGGAATTTTCCCGTGGCGATGCCGATCTCGCCGCCGAAGCCGAACTCGCCGCCATCGGCGAACTGGGTCGAGGCGTTGTGGAGCAGGATGGCGCTGTCGATCTCGTTGAACCAGCGGGCAACGCTTGCGGCGTCGTCGGTGATGATCGCCTCGGTGTGATGCGAGGAGTATTTGCCGATATGGGCAATGGCGTCGCCGACATCGGCGACCACTTTCACCGAGATGATGGCGTCCTCGTATTCGGTGTGCCAGTCCTGCTCAGTCGCCGCGATCGCCTCGGGGATCAGCGCCATGACGGTGGCGTCACCGCGAATCTCGCAGCCCTTCGCAACGAGCGCTGCGATCACCGGCTTGAGGTGGGTCGCGACCACATCGCGATGCACCAGCAGCGTTTCGGTGGCGCCGCAGATGCCGGTGCGGCGCATCTTGGCGTTGAGCGTGACATCGACCGCCATCTGCAGCTCGGCGCTCTTGTCGATATAGGTATGGCAGATGCCCTCGAGATGCGCGAAGACCGGGACGCGCGCTTCCGCCTGGACGCGAGCGACCAGCGTCTTGCCGCCGCGCGGCACGATCACGTCGATGGCGCCGCCCAGCCCGGCCAGCATCTCGCCGACCGCGGCACGATCGGTGGTGGGCACGATCTGGATGGCGTCGGCGGGCAGCCCCGCCGCCTTGAGGCCGGCGACGAGGCAGGCATGAATGGCGCGCGACGAGTTCACGCTGTCCGAGCCGCCGCGCAGGATCACCGCGTTGCCGGCCTTCAGCGTCAGCGCGCCGGCATCGGCGGTGACGTTGGGCCGGCTCTCGAAGATGACGCCGATAACGCCGAGCGGCGTCGATACCCGGCGGATGGTCATGCCGTTGGGGCGGGTCCATTGCGCCAGCTCGCGGCCGACCGGATCGGGCAGTTCGGCAATGGTGCGGAGCCCCTCGATCATGCCGTCGATGCGCTTGTCGTTGAGCTGCAGGCGGTCGAGGAAGGCCTTGGAAATGCCCTTGCCCTCGGCGGCGCGCATATCGAGGGCGTTGGCCGAGAGGATGTCGTCGCGGCGATCGTCGATAGCGTCGGCGGCGGCGTGCAGCGCCTTCACCTTGCTCTCAGGGGAGGCGAAGGCCAGCACGGCGGCGGCGGCGCGGGCGCGGCGGCCGAGTTCCAGCATGACGGTGGAGAGGTCGACCGCTGCTACTGCGCTCATCAGACTTTGGCCTCCAGGCCCATCAGCACCACCATGTTGTCGCGGTGGATCAGTTCCGACCGCGTGCCGATGCCGAGGAGGTCGGAAACGACGCGGGAGTTCTTGCCCTTGACCAGGTCGGCCTGCTCCCGCCCGAGGCCGGCGAGGCCGCGGGCGATCTCGCGCCCATCGGGGCCGAGAATGGCGACCGCGTCGCCACGGCCGAAGTCACCGGTGACGCGGGTCACGCCGATCGGCAGCAGGCTCTTGCCGTCGAGCAGGGCGCGGGCGGCGCCGGCGTCGACATGGATGGCGCCGAGCAGTTCGAGATGGCCCATGATCCAGCGCTTTCGCGCCTGGGCCCGGCTTTCGGCCGGGGCGAACAGGGTGTGGCGGGCGCCCTCGGTCAGGGCGCGGAGCGGGTGATCGGCGGTGCCCTTGGCGATGATCATGGCCGTGCCGGCCTGGGTGGCGATCTTGCCGGCCTCGACCTTGGTGGTCATGCCGCCGCGCGACAGATGGCTGGCGGCGCCGCCGGCCATGGCGTCGATCTCGGGCGTGATGGCGGCAACGAACGGCAGGTGCTCGGCGGTCGGGTCCTTGCTCGGCGGCGCGGTATAGAGCCCATCCACATCGGAGAGCAGGATCAGACAGTCGGCCTCGATCATGGTGGCGACGCGGGCCGAGAGGCGATCATTGTCGCCATAGCGGATCTCGGCGGTGGCGACCGAGTCGTTCTCGTTGATGATCGGGATGGCGCCGAGCCCCAGCAGGGTCGAGATGGTGGTGCGGGCGTTGAGGAAGTAGCGCCGCTCCTCGGTGATGTTGGGGGTGAGCAGGATCTGCCCGGTGACGATCTGGTGCTCGGCGAGCGCCGCGGCCCAGGCCTGGCTGAGGGCGATCTGCCCGGCGCTGGCGGCGGCCTGGCTCTGTTCGAGCGGCAGGCTGCGGGCATCGAGATTGAGCAGCCGCCGGCCGAGCGCGATGGCGCCCGAGGAGACGATCACCAGCGACACGCCCTGCGCCTTCAGCGCGGCGAGGTCGGCGGCGAGCGAGGCGAGCCACGCGGCGCGGAGCTTACCGGTCGCGCCGTCGACGAGCAGCGCCGAGCCGATCTTGATGGTGATGCGCCGATAGGGCGCGAGCGCGTTCTGCATCACGGCACCCAGGTGGGCTCGGATTTGCGGCGTTCGAGTTCCTCGCGCTCGGCCTTGTCGGCATCCATCTGCGCGATGATGCGGTAGAGCACCTTGTCGACGCCTTCGCCGGTGACGCCCGAGCAGGTGAAGACCTCGGCCTTGCTGGCGCGTTTCAGCACCTTGACCTTTTCCTTCACCTCGTCGGGGTCGATCGCATCGATCTTGTTGAGGACCACGATCTCGGGCTTTTCCGCCAGCTCTTCGGCATAGGCAGCCAGCTCGCCACGGATGGTCTTGTAGGCGGTCTTCACGTCCACCTGCGTGCCATCGATCAGGTGGACGAGGATGGCGCAGCGCTCGACATGGCCGAGGAAGCGGTCGCCCAGCCCCTGGCCCTCATGGGCGCCTTCGATCAGGCCGGGAATGTCGGCCAGCACCAGGTCGCGCTCGCCGATGGTGACGACGCCCAGATTGGGGTGGAGCGTGGTGAAGGGGTAGTCGGCGATCTTCGGCTTGGCGGCGGAAACCGCGGCGAGGAAGGTCGACTTGCCGGCATTGGGCAGGCCGACGAGGCCGGCGTCGGCGATCAGCTTCAGCCGCAGCCAGATCCACTTCTCGGTGCCGAGCAGGCCCGGATTGGCGCGACGTGGCGCCTGGTTGGCGCTGGTCTTGAAATGCGCGTTGCCGAAGCCGCCATTGCCGCCCTCGAGCAGGGTCAGCTCCTGGCCGACTTCGGTGAAATCGGCGATCAGCGTCTCGCCGTCCTCCTCGAACACCTGGGTGCCGACCGGCACCTTGAGGATCGTATCGCCACCCTTGGCGCCATGGCGATCCTTGCCCATGCCATGGGTGCCGGTCTCGGCCTTGAAGTGCTGCTGGAAGCGGTAGTCGATCAGCGTGTTGAGGCCATCGACGCAGCGGATAATGACATCGCCGCCACGTCCGCCATTGCCGCCGTTCGGGCCGCCGAACTCGACGAATTTCTCCCGAAGGAACGACACCGCGCCGGCACCGCCATTGCCGGAGCGCACGAAGACCTTGGCTTGGTCGAGGAATTTCATCTGGTACTCTCTCGGGTGGCCTGTCGGTGGGCCATCCAGGCGGCGTGTGTCAGTTGAGTGTCGATATGGCGCACCTCCTCTCCGCGCGCAAGGCAAAGGCGCGATGAGGTGCCGATCTCGACGAATCCGACCTTCTTCTGGATGGCCAGCGAGGCCTTGTTGAAATGAAACACCCCCGACGTCAGCGTCGGCGCCGCCGTGGTCTCGAAATACCAGTCGAGGCTGGCACGTACCGCTTCGCTCATCAGGCCGCGGTTCCAGAACGGCTGTGCCAGCCAGTAGCCGATCACCGTGCCCTCGATGTCGCGGTGAAAGCCGACATTGCCGATCACCCCCTCGCCGTCGAGGTCGATCATGAAGCCGGTCTCGCCGGCCGGGGTGTCCGGCCGCCAGGTGCGGAGCCACGCCTTGGCATCGGCGAGCCGGTAGGGGTAGGGGACGCGACTGAGATTTCCCGCCACGGCGAAGTTGTCGAGGTAGCGGGCAATGCGCGAGGCATCGTCGAGCACCGGCTGGCGCAGCGTCAGGCGGGGCGTGCGGAGCGTTACGTCCATGGTCAGCTGTCGTTCCCTGTTCGAGCCCCAAACACGGTGTCACCCCGGCGTAGGCCGGGGCCCATCCTGAGGTCTCTCCGTTGGCGCAAGGCCGGAAGCATCTCAGGATGGGTTCCGGCCTTCGCCGGAATGACACGGTGGCTGTGGAGAGTGCGAAGATAGCTTGAGCTTAGCTCCATTTCGGCTGCTCCAGCTCGAGGAATATGGTCGGCTTGTCCTTGTTGGTGCCGACGGGACCGGGCCCCTCGCCGGTGCGCACGAAGCCGGCCTTGCCGAGGACATTGAGCGAGCCGTCATTGCTGGCAAGGGCCCGTGCCTTGAGGCGCGGGAACAGTTGGGTGGCGAAGGCGGCCTCGATCAGGCCCTTCACCGCCTCGCTCATGAACCCGCGGCCCCAATAGGGTTCGCCCAGCCAGTAGCCCAGTTCGGGCAACTGGCCCTCGTTGAAGGTGAAGCCGACCACGCCGATGAACTGGTCATCGAGCGTGATGGCATAGGGCCGCTCGTCGGGACGCTGGGCGATGATCTCGACAAAGCCGATGCCATCGGCGCGGGTATAGGGATGCGGCAGGCGCGACAGCTTGTCGGCGATCGCCTTGTTGTCGGCGAGCTTCACCAGATCGGGTACATCGCCGCGGATCGGGGCGCGCAGCACCAGTCGCGCCGTCTCGATGCGATGCGGCAGGGCATCGCGCTGGCGGCGGGCGGCGAGCCGCGCCGTCGCTTCGGCCAGGGCCTTGGCCTGGGCGGCGGGACCCATCAGATGGGGCCGCCGCTGCGGCACGAAATCGTCGTCGTCCTCGAGCGTCGTCATCACGCGATCCTCCGCGTCAGGTCGACCGACGCCATCCGGTTCTCGGTCCACACGATCACCTCGCCGTCGCGCAGGGCGCGATAGCGCAGGCCCCGGCCGCACAGGTGCCGGACGGCCCGCTCCGCCGCGGCGCTTTCAGGATGCGGCGAGCGGTAATGCGGGACGATGGCGTGATCGATCAGCCCCAGGCCATCCCAGATGGTCTCGCGGTCATAGCCGGCCGGCGCCTCGTCGGGGTCGTCCATCAGGTGAATGCCCTCGAGGCTGGGTGTCGCCACCACGGCGCCAGCCGAGAAACCGCCATAGACGATCTCGTCATTGTCGAGCATGTCGACAATCACGTCATCGAATCCTGACTGCTTCATGGCGCGGCGCAGCACGAAGGCGTTGCCGCCGGTGACCCAGCAGAGGTCGAACTGGGCGAGCCGGGCCCGCAAGCCTTCAGGATCGCCGAAATACTGGCGCAGGTCGAGCGGCGTCGCGGCGATGCCGAGCGAGCCCAGTTCGGCAACCGGGTCATAGGCCTCGTTGCGATAAAGCTCGCGGGCCGCCGGAGAGATGTTGTCGAGCGCGTTCTCGATGACGGCGGCGTGGCGGCCGTTGCCGAGAAGCGCGAGGAGCGAACCGGCGCGGTCGCCGATCCGATAGGAGCTCAGATACAGTCTCATTTTCAGCCGCCCTCACGACGAAAAAGACAAAGGGGAACCGGATTCCGGCTCCCCTTCACTTTTCGTCGCGCGGTCGACTGCCTAGTCGCCTTGCCGGGGAGCTGGTCTCCGGCAGGGGTTGTTAGGCCTCACCGGGTTATTCTGCTGCTTCTGCTGCCGGGAGTACCGACACGTAGACTTTGGCGTTGGCGCGGGTTTTGAACGCCACGGTGCCGGGAATAAGGGCGTAAATGGTATGGTCGATGCCCATACCGACGCCGGTGCCCGGATGCCATTTGGTGCCGCGTTGGCGGATGATGATGTTGCCGCCGATCACAGCTTCGCCACCGAACTTCTTGACGCCGAGACGTCGGCCAGCCGTATCGCGACCATTGCGGGAGGAACCGCCTGCCTTCTTATGTGCCATGGGTTACTCTCCTTATTCCTTGTCAGCCTTGGGAGCGGCCTTCTTGGCCGCCGGCTTCTTGTCTGCAGCGGGCTTGTCGGCCTTGGGCGCAGCTTCCTTGGTCTCAGCCTTCTTGGTCGCAGCAGCCTTCTTGGCCGGAGCCTTGGTCTCGGTCGCGTCAGCAGCCGGGGCTGCTTTCTTGGCCGGAGCCTTCTTGGCGACGGGCTTGGCGGCGGCCTTGGGGGCCTCGGTCACGCTGGCCGAAGCGGCAGCGGCGGCGGCGCGCTTTTCGGCGCGGGCCTTGGCGATCTCGTCGACCTTGGTGGTCGGCTTCTTGCCGCCGGTCAGGATCTCGGTGATGCGCACGGTCGACAGGCGCTGACGATGGCCGTTGCGGCGATCGTAGTGCTGGCGGCGCTCCTTCTTCAGGATGATGATGGTGCGCTCTTTTTCGGTGGCGATGAACTGGCCGGCAACGAGCGCGCCTTCCACCAGCGGGGCGCCAACGGTGACCGCGTCGCCGTCGCCAACCATCAGGACCTGGTCGAAGGTGACCACGTCGCCCGGCTGAGCGTCGATCTTTTCGATCTTCACCACGTCATTGGCGGCAACCTTGTACTGCTTGCCGCCGGTCTTGATCACTGCAAACGTCATTGTCGTCCCGGGGCGTCCCCGGACCTCTTCGTTATCGCGCCCTGTGGCGCCGCAGGCGATGCCTGATCCTGCGGCTTCGAGATAGGCTGCCGACACGGGGGTCGGCGGCGGCCTCGGACAGCGGTTGAAACAAACCAAAAATGCGCGCAGCTGAAGCCGCACGCAATTCGAGCGGCCTTATCGTGGGAAATCCAATGAGAGTCAAGGCCGGCAATGGCGGCGCAGGCCGCTCAGTACCAGGCCGCGAGCCGCACCTCGGCGGCATCGCCGACAAGCTCGGCGAGCCCGGCCGGGTCACCACCCTGATAGTGATAGGGGTAGACGATGCCGGGCCGGAAGGCGGCGACCGCGGACGCGACCTGCTCGATGCTCATCGTATAGGGCAGGTTCATCGGCAGGAAGGCGACGTCGATGCCGGTCAGTGCCCGCATTTCCGGGGTGTCCTCGGTATCGCCGGCGACATAGACGCGCTTGTCGCCGAAGCCGATGACGTAACCGTTGCCGACCCCCTCAGGGTGATAGCGCTTGCGGTTCTCGGTGGTGTTGTAGGCGGCGACGACCTCGACCGGCAGGCCGGCGATCTCGCCGGTGGCGCCGTTCGCCAGGGCCGTGGCGCGCGGCTTGAGCGGGCCGGGCAGGCGGGCCAGCACTTCCTCGGAGGTGAGGATCGGCGCGCTGTCGCCGGCAATGGCGTTGAGCGTCGCGATATCGAAATGGTCGCCATGGCCATGGGTGATGAGGATGGCGGTCGGTGGCGGCAGCCCCTCAAAGAGCGCCGGGCCGCCGGCGGGATCGATGTAGAGCGTCTCGGCGCCGAAGCTCAGCGCCAGGCTGGCATGGCGGACCGGATGGATCGCGAGATCGCCGGCCGAGGTCGCAACGATATCGGGCGTCGCGGCAAGCGCCGGACGAATGGCGGCGGCGAGCGGCAGGGCGGCAAGCCCAAGGATGGCGGCACGACGGTTCGGCATGGTCACTCCTAATGGGGGCGGATGGCGATCAGGCGTTGGCGCAGGTCGTCGGCGGTCGCGGCTTCCGTCGCTAGGACGCGCGGCTTGTGTTCGGCCTGCCACTGCCGCAGCGTCCAGTCGGGCGCATCGGCCGCAATGGCGATCGCCGGCAGGTAGGCATCGGCTTCGTGCAGTTCTTCCTCGAGCATGGCGGCGATCGGGGTGCGACGATACTCATCCCCCTCGAAGGCGTCGAGCAGGTCGCGCTCGAACGGCGTCAGCCCCAACAGCAGCAAACCGTCCGCCGTTCCCCCCGGCGTACGCAGCAGCGCCGGGTAGACGCGACCGGGATAGGGCACGGCGCGAAAGCCCGGGGCCCGGGCCGGATGCACCGCTTCGGGCGGCAGGATCCGCCCGAGCACCGCCGAGCGCAGTTCGGGGTCGCACAGCGTGCCGTAGACAAAGAGCGGAAGAGTCATGCAGCGCGCCAGCCAAAGAGTGTTGCAGCCTCGATCATGCTATGCCATAAGCCCGCCCGTCTCGACCAGCCGCGGTAACGCGTGTTCGACCTCGCGGAGAGGTGGCAGAGTGGTCGATTGCACCGCACTCGAAATGCGGCATGGGGGCAACTCCATCGGGGGTTCAAATCCCTCCCTCTCCGCCACTCTCTCCATGTAACAGATTGATATTGCTGGATGAGGCTGCCTAGATGCCAGTGTTCCCCTAAGGATGCCCCTAAGGGCTGACCTCGTGCGCGCTGGGTATCAGCTTCGAACGGTTCAGTTGCCTGGGGGTGGGACCAGGATCGCAGCAAGCTGTTTCATTCTGGCGCTGTCCCCACCATTGGGGGCTAACCTGCGAGTCCGGTAGCGCGACCAGAGCTGAGCGGCTTCGAGAAAGCTCTGTGGATCTTGCAGGCGACCGTCCCCAGCTAGAGAATGAATTAGGTCGGCGTAATTGCGTCGATCGAGTGCCGCATCAGACAGCCTATTGCCCAACCGCCTGACCATCATGAGGGCATACATCCAGCCGATCGACACCAGCATGCGGGCGATGCCGACGAGCAGCTGGAGCGTCGTCATGTCGTTGATCATGGCGCGCCTCCGGCCGGATAGGTGGGGCGAAGGCACTCGCCGATGCAGCGGTGCACTGCCGCCAGCTGATCCATTGGCACAATCCAGGTGCGATGAGGGTTGAGGGTTTCGACCAGGATCACCGGCGGCATGTCGTGCGGCACCCGGCCGCGACGAGGAACTGGCGTCAGCAGCCGTTTCACCAATGCCTGGTACTGCTTTGTCCCGGTCAGCTCGGGCTTGCGCCACAGGGCGACGAAATCCCCCACCCTGCGCCGTGCGGTCGTCGAGAACTCGAACTTGGTGCCGGTGGAATAGACCGGCATGAGGCAATCGCCCTCGCACTTCATGGCGTAGGCCTCGGGCAGCCTTAGGGGGTCGATGGCATCCGGTTTGCGGTCGTACTCCTCTGCCCACAGTTCACGCATGGGCGTGCCGTCAAGGTTGCAGAGGATCCCGACCACCTTGCCGACGGCGTGCCGGGCAAACGATGCCTCGCTGAGGTCGTCTCCCATCGCGAAGAAGCCATCGGGGACAAACGGGGTGCGGATCATCCACCCCTCGCGCCGGCCATTCCGGGCTTGCCGGAAACGGATCTCATTGGTCGAGGGCGGGCGATGCCCGCTCCACCGGATGGCTACCGTATCGCCATGCACCATCGCCTTGATGGTCGGGTCGACGACGACGTAGGCCCCGCCCAGGTGCCAATCCCGCAAGGCGTGGCATCCCTTGGGCACGCGGTCGAGGTTGGGAAGGCGCCGAAGCGCCTCCGCCATGTGGCTGCCGCCGAGCATCTTGACCCGCGTGGGGGCTTCGGCCTGAATTGGTAGGGCAACGGCCTGAGCGGTGTTCATGCCTGCACCGCCTGACCCGCGATGGAGCCGACGAGAGCGTCGAACTCGTCAACCATCAGGTGATACTGGCGCTCGTCGAGTAAGGCCGCCAGCCATTCTGCTTTCATGGCTGCCTCTGCGGGCGACGCAGGGGTGTGAGCGAGCACCGAAATCATGGAAGACCCCAGTTCAATCCGAAGTGCCGACCAGCGTTCATTCGCCTCGGTGAGGCCGGCCGCGTCTTCCAGCCGGCGACGCTGCTTCACGGCGTCGGCAAGGGCACGAAGGCACGACGTGAGCGAGGCATCTAGATTTCGCGCCATTTCCTCGCATCCAGCCGGCGCCATGATCTGCTGATACGGGGAAATGTGCTTCTCCCTCAGCTTCGCGTGGGTCTCGCGAATCTCACGCTCGATCCCTTCCGGACTGTAGACGGCGAGATCAAGCATGCCGCTGGGTCGGCGGCCATCAGGGGTGAGGGAGAGCGGAACCAGCGGGCTGTCAACCTTCTCTAACGCCAGTTCGGCCGCCTCAACGTCGAGCGCCACCTGCTCAAAGGCCTGGCGGGCCGCCCGATTTGCCTCGATCAGGGCCGGCAGTGCGGAAACGGTCGCCGCGGCCGCCGAGAGTGGGATCGCGCTGGCCACAGCCACCAGAGACGCGTTGCGGAGGAAATGCCGCCGCGACATTCCGGGCTCGACCGGCCGGGGTTCCCCGGGCTTGAGTTGTAAGGGGGCGACGCTGCGGCTATCGCTTGTGGTGGTCATCGATCGATCCTTCCTGATCGGTTGGGACTAGGCTCGGTCGGGGAGGGCAATCCCTGGCCGGGCCGCTGATGGGAACGCCGGGCCTAAGCCGCGGCGGTCTGGAGCAGGGAGAGTTCGGCTCCGAGGTCGTGGCGCCGCTGGCCGGTGCGAACGCCCAGCGGGGCATGATCGAGCACCTGCAGCTCGGAGCGGATTTCGACGATACGAGCCGAACGGGCCATCGGCTCCATGGCGGCAGCGGTCGCCACCTGCGCGCGACGCTGCGCCTCAACGAACTGGGTGGCAGTGGCTGCGAGAGTGGCGGCGACCTTCTTTGCTTCCGCCCATGCGCGGACCAGCATCTTGGCGAACAGGTGGCCGAGGAACATGCGCTTGTCGGCCGTATCGCCCTTCGCGAAGAACGCGGGGCGGGCGGCACGGTAGAAGGCCCATGCGGAATGAAGGATTTCGGAGCGGTTGAACATCGGAGAGCCTTGTTAGCGCGTTCGTTATCCTTTATGTATCAAGTGTTGTCCGTTTGGTCAATACCATTTGGATAAAATACTATCTAAAAAGTGTCATGGAGTATTCCGATTGATCAACGCTGCTCAGATGCGAGCCGGTCGCGCGCTGCTTGAATGGTCTCAGCAGGAACTGGCGGAGCAATCCGGCGTATCCCTCCCCACGATCAAGAGGATGGAAAAGGTCGGCCCAGGGCGCAGCGCGGGCGATACGGTTACGGCCGTTGAGAAGGCGCTCGAGGCGGCCGGCGTCCAGTTCATCCCCGAAAACGGTAGCGGAGCTGGTGTGCGCCTGGCAAAGCCGGAACCTCGGCAGTGAGCGGGCGCACTATCGGTGGCGCCTGGTCTTGGCTGGTTGGCAAGGTGCGGGCGGCTTTTCGATACCCTGTGGTCTGGGTACTCCTGATTTTGGTGGCGGCGGGACTGATCGGCCTCGTTCTTGAGAACCAGATGAGGAAGCAGGCCCGGGAGGATCTTCAGGTTACCGCAATGCTAAGATTGATGTATCAGCCTGGCGGCCTTGTTTTTCCAGCCAAGTTCGCTGAAGGGCTGGACATGGTATGGAATCTGCCGGTCGGCATGTTCGAACAGCTTCTGGCATCACCGTCCGCCGCTTGCGGACTTGTTGGGTGCGAAAAGTCGTTTGGAACGAAGCTATCGACCCAATCAATAATCATAATCGCGACGTCGGTGCAGGACGTTAGAAAGCGACAAGCTGATGCCAGATCGTCGCTTTGGACCTGGGTCGTGTCTGTCGTGTCTTTCCTTATTTCGCTCTCAGCCTTTACTATCACAGTCATGCGCGCTAGTCCGGAGCGCGCCCCTCCTAAGCGGATCCAGTTACCGACACCGCCCCCAAAGCGGAAGCTGCGATTGCGCTGACGATTGACCTGGCGCGGCGGCGTATCCAAAAAGCGGGTAGGGGCGGGTCAGTCCTCCCACACCGCGTAGAGTTCGCCGCCTAGAAGTGTCGAGGCTCTGGCCAGCACCTCCGAGCAAGGCGCGGCCCTGAGTTGCACGAGGCTTAGTGCGCCGTGCGAGAACCCGCATTCTGACACTAGGCGATTTAGTGAGATGTCGCAGACGCTCGCCCTGTCGCGCACACTAACTGCGAGCTCCGATATGCCGCTCTTTTCCAGTGGTCTCCTATCCTGTCGCAATCCAAGGACCACTTTCTGTTGCTTCACCGCATAAAGGGTTCTGCCGTAACGGAGCGAGAGTTCCGAGTTGGAGAGCGACCTAGCATCCGTTCGAAACCGGCGGATGGCTGACGCCGACCACTCATTGCTGATCACATACAGGCCCAGGTAGTACGCCTTGGCGCGTATGGAGGCCTCGGACCTGTGAGCGAGGCGAACAAAAACCTCGGGCTTCGGATAGTATTCTCTGAGGATGGCGGTGTCCTCGTCCGACCACTTAGAGACCTTCCTCATGAGGAAAAAGCGGGCGGTTGGACCCACCTGACCTTTATGGTTCCCCCAAGGTAGGCCACAGCCCGCGCCTCAACGGTATGGTTTCGCCGCCCTTGCCACTTCCTGCGTGAAAAGTACCCGGCACCACTAGTGGCGCGGTCCAGATCCTTCAGGGAGTCGTGGTGCTGGATTGCTCTGCTCAGAATTTGATCGATTAGCCCAATTCCACTCGGCCTTGCCAACTTGGGCCTAAAGTACCCATCAGCATTGGCTCGCCGACAAATTGCCGTCCAAGTTCGTCCCGGCAATGCTGACAGCAGTTCTTGCTTGGTGGCTCTGGGGTAAAGCCGGTGCAGCCTGAACAACTCGTTAGGGTCCCACTCCCGGGCGCGCGGCTTCGTAATCCCCATACGCCCAGCCTTGCTGTGGTGGGCCTGCCGTGTACGCCGAATGTTCAGCACCATAACGGCGTCATAGTCCGGATAACCGTACCTGAGATTGTATGCTTCAGGCGGTACCCACAGAGGGTGGCCGTTTGGAGTGAGGCCGCGCAGCAGCATAGCGCGACGGGCGTTCTCGGCTGATACAGCCCCGCGGGCGTGATGGCCTAGTCGCATACGCGCATCTCCTGACGGCACTCTTGCTCGATCGGGCTCGCGTCGAAAGCCTTGCGGGAGGCTTTCCCCGTATTCCCCTCAATCAACAGCGGGTGGTGATCGATATGGCTGAGAAAGAGCCCGAAAGTTCGCCGCGATTCCGCCCAGCCAGTTCAACGGCAGGATGGTCAGCCGTTCCAGGCGTCGTTAGCCTAAGCTCATCAAGAGCCTGAGGTCAGCATGCCCCACGATAGTTCAGAGATTCGAAAGGTGCTCGTCGACCTGCTGCGGATCGCTAGGGTCGCAATGCCGCCCCACCTGCAAGCGCAGGATAACCGCCTCGTCGCCGCTGAGGCACTGCTCGCCTCCCTCGACGCCGGCCTGGATGCTGACATCGCGGACGGATTGGAACTGTTCATGCGGGAAGAGTTCGCGCCGGCCACACAAGGGGAAGCTATATCAACAATCCTCCGCGACTGGCTGGTCGGCCACGGCTACCTGGCACCGATGCCAGCGATGGAGCATCGGCACTAACACTACGTTGGAACCGTTTTCGGAATCGTGCATTCATTGCACAATCCGAGCGCTGCGGATGAGAGACGCCCCCGTCCCTCTTTTCGGCGAGGGATGTCAGCGTCCACTGGTCCCTCCGCAAAGTGAAGCCCCGGTCACCCCCCAAGCTGCCGGGGCTTCATTGTTTCTGCCTCACACCGTAGGGTTTCGGCACTCGCTGATGAGCGTCATCAGCGAAAGGGCCCGCCATGTGTCACGCCTACTCGATCACGACAAACGTCGAAGCCATCCGACAGATGGTGCAGACCATTTTCCGGTTCGATGTGGCGGCCAATATCGGCAACCTGGCGCCGCAGACCGGCGTCTATCCGGACATGTTGGCACCGATTATCCGCAACCGGCCGGGCCTTCGCGAGCTGATCAAGGTGCGCTGGGGCATGCCGACCTCGTCGCAGGCCCTTTACCAGGCGGCGCAAGCTCGAGCTGACAAGATTGCGAAGAAACAAGGGCGCGACCTTACCGCTGAAGAGTTCGCCGAGCTGGTGCGGATGGAACCCGACCGCGGCACGCATAATGTGCGGAACACCAAGAGCGCGCACTGGAAACGATGGTTAGGGCCGGAGTTCCGCTGCATTGTGCCCTTTACCAGTTTTGCCGAGGTGAGCAGCGAGATTGGTCCGGACGGCAAGAAGCTGGGCAACACCTGGTTTGCCTTCGACGACAGCCGGCCGCTCGCCTTCTTCGCCGGCATCTTCGCGCCCCAGTGGACCAGCGTCCGGAAGACCTCGGAGGGCATGATCACCACCGACCTGTTCGCGTTCCTGACCACCGATCCGAACAATGTCGTCGCGGTCGCCAACCCAGACGCCATGCCGGTGATCCTCAGGACGCCGGAAGAGATCGAGATATGGATGACGGCCCCTTGGGAGGAAGCGCAGAAGCTGCAACGACCGCTTCCCGATGGCGTGCTGCAGATCGTCTCGATCGGGAACAAGGAAGACCCGCCGGAGGCGGTGCCCTTTGCCCCACCGGCGGGGGATCCGCAACAGTCGCTGTTCTAGCCGAAGTCGTAGGGCCTCAGGGCCCGTCGCCGCTCCTTGGCCTTCCTAGCTTTCTCGATCGCGGCCTTCACGCGCTGATCCTCCCGCCAGGCGCCTGAGCCTTCGATGGCGCGGTCGCGGGCTCGTATCTCGAGAGCGTGCGCCGTCGCTTCTTCGACTGTTGTGGTCACGATGCTGAAGCTGTGCGCGCCGCCAGGCGCGCCATAACGTTCCTCGGACATTGGAGACTCCCTGTGAATGGAGTTCAGGACGCTATGCGCCTGTCCGATAAGAAGGCAAGCCATGAGGGATTGTGGGTCAGCGATCTGCACCAGCACACCGCATGGGCGGGAACCATGCTGCGCTTTCGGCGTTCGAGGCGGATAAGGGAGGCTTGGCCAGTGCAGCAAGAACAGTCGTTATCAACGCGCCCGTCGACCACGCCATTTGGGGTGCAGCGAAAGCTCGCCAGGCAACGGGTCGCTCACCATTGGGCCGACCTTCAACGATGGAGAAGCAAGACGCTTCAGATCCGAGCGTTAGGTGCCTATCGGCACCAATCTGCTGAGGCTTTTGCCGCCGGAGACGATCAGTTAGCCGCCCTCAGAAGCGAAATCGATCAAGCACGACGAGCTTTTCTGATTGAGATGGACGATATCCGCGACATGCCCGCGGTCGTCGATTACCTCGGAGCGCTTGATCGCCTGCTCAAGTGACGAACACATTCGTCAGGTTGGTGTACTGGGTACTGGTTATCGCTGCTGTGGTGACACCGATAGGATTGTTTCCGGGCTGGAAATAGCAACTCAGCTCCGCAGCAATGGCAACACGCTGGCGACGAGGTATATGCCTGCCGCCAGCACCACCACCACGGTGGCCGCCCACGCGGCAATCATCCAACGAATCCCGGAACGACTTCTGAGCAACGCTGCCCTCCGCCCCGGGGCCGGATCTATGCCGGGGCCCAAAACATCGATCCCCAACATAGTAATCGCTTCGTCGCATGCTAGCGCGTCAATCTCTGCAACCAAGTTCCCGCTGCAGCGTCTCTATGTCTGTGGGGAGCCTAGTATGCGGTATTACTTCGACATTTTCACTGGCGACCACTGGCGCGCGACGACCGCGGGTGGGATTGTGCGAGTGATGGCGCCGCACGTCGTCACGCGCTCCTGGCGCTGACAGAGCTTGCCTACGAACTGCTGCAATTGGATGGCCAATCGACGGAGATGGCCATCAGTGTGCGGCTGGGACAACAGCCCGCTTTCATCTTCCAGTTGACGTTCGAGAGGTTCTTGGAGCCCTCACCCATAGACAGTCAGTAGCTCATTGGCCTCACTCGGGAACGGTTTGCCTCGGATGAACCACCGTCCTACTCAGAGCCATGGCCCACTACTACTTCAATGTTCGACGCGATGAGAACGTCTTCGTGGATCAGGTCGGCGTAGCGCTGTCGAGCCTGGAAGAAGCCTGGATGTGGGCGCTGGATGATGCCGCGCAGCTTCTGCGCGAGGGCGAAATCGACATAACTCGTCACCGCTGCTGGATTGAGGTCTGCGATGAGCACCGATGCGTTGTGATCTCGGTTCCTGTCGATCGGACGGCCGTCCAGTAGCGCCCCATGGTCTCGAGCTCTGTTGTCAAGCGTCACTCGGCCTCTCATTCCCGCACATGTCAAAGTTAAGTGCTCCCACCGACGACCGTGCCTATTCTGCGGTCTGACCGGGCGCGCAGATGCAAAGCATTGCTGCAACCGGGAGTCCTGGCAAAACTCATTGAGCCTGCCGATCCACCATCCGGTGGGATCATCCTCCAGCGTTTGCAACAACATGACCGACAAACCAACCAGCGCCACGGCCATGGTCGTGGAAACGAACTATCTTATTGCCTCGGTGATCGAGGCGCCGTTGCTTCAGTCCGGATTCGCGGTTGTTATCGCGACCAGCTCTGAAGAGGCGCTGCAGGTGTTGGCAGCTGGTCAGGTGCACCTTGCGCTGATCGACTTCCGTGTTGAGCACGGCGGTTCAGACGGCCTCGTTGCGCGACTTCAGCAACTTGGTGTCCCGTACATTTTCTGCACGGCCGCCTCGTTTGAGGAGGTGCACGAGCATTTCCCCAATGCGCGGGTGATGGCGAAGCCGTTCAGCGACGATGACCTGCTGGCGGCTGTTGCAACGATGATTTCAGCGCCGGACGCGCGCCTTGGAAACTGACCGCTACCTTCGAAAGGAGATCTATCCTTGCAGAACTCGTTCTCTGCGACGCGCCGGAATACAAAGCTCGATGTGCAGGAGCTTCGTCGTGCGCAGCTGACGTTGAAGCCTTTTCTAGGGGTGCTGATGGGTTGGAACGGCAGGGCGGCGCAGCTGCGGGAACAGGCGGGCTCGCCATACAGCGATGACGAGGATCGGCGTCTCGCGCGGCTTGAGGCAGGAGCATTGCTGGCAGAGGTGCGCAGGCGGCACACCGAGTTCCAGACTGCGATCAAGGGGGAGCCGGAGCATAGCCGTATCAGCGACGTCGACGCAGCATTCAGGCGACTGATTGACCAGTTGCGTCTGGTGGCGAATGGCAACCAGCAGTAACTAGCCCTGCTCACCGTCGGTGTCGACTTCGCGAAAATAGGCCTCAGTCCATGTGGCCGGTGCTTCACGGCCGGTGAGAGCCAGCCACATCAACTGGCAGATACCTTCCACCTGGAGTTTGCGCATCGCGTGTAGCCGGTGGACCTCCACGGTCCTCGATGCAATTCCCAAATTTTCGGCAATCTCGTCGTTCTTCAGACCGAGGACAGCGAGGTCGACAACTTCCGCCTCTCGTGCGGTCAGGCGATCCGCGAACCTGACAGAGGGCGCTATGATCATTTGGGAGGTATCGCTGCGAAGAGAGAACGGTAGCATCTTCTGATAGTCGGTACCTCGCCCTGCTACCAAGGTCCCCTCGGGCTGTTTCAGAGGCTGTTCACAATTCTCGTCCAAGAGTTCAGATCCGATGAGGATCAAAGATGATCGACGTAAGAAGCAAGAACGCGCAAAAGGCCATCCAACTGCACATCGATAGCAGGGACCGCCTGTTACGTGTTGCACTTCTCGTAAGCGATCACCCTCCCCTCGCTCAGAGCGCCATCCACGACGCCGTCGCGGCAGAAAACGAAAAGATTGCATCGGTGGCGGATAGTCTGCGACAAGGCAACAAGTTCCCGAACTTAAACAACTAAATAGATGCGGCGCCTGACTCAGCGCCGCATCTCCTTTGGCTCTAGGCAGCCTTGCGGTTGACGTTGCTTTCGGCCACCTGGCTCAGTTTCTTGTCCGTGGCGACTTCTTCCTTGAGCGTCGCATCGAGCAGGCTCACCGCCTCAGTCATGCCAAGCTGTTGGGCCCAGGTCTTGAGGGTGCCATAGCGGGCAATCTCGTAGTGCTCGACGGCCTGCGCTGCTGACACCAGGCCCGCATCCAGCGCCGGCGTGCCCTTGAAGTCTTCGATGATCGACTTGCCTTCCTCGATAATGCCGAGGATGGCGTCGCAGGTCTTGCCGCGGGCAGGCTTGCCGATAAGCTCGAAGATCTGTTCCAGCCGCTCGACGTGCCCCTCTGTCTCCTCGAGGTGCTTTTCGAATCCGGCCTTCAACTCGGGAGCCGTAGCTGCTTTCGCCATCTTGGGCAGCGTTTTCACGATCTGCTTTTCGGCGTAGTAGATGTCCTTGAGGGTATCGAGGAACAGGTCGTCGAGCGTTTTCTCGTTAGGCATGTGAGTTCCCTCTTCGCTTGATTGGCGCGAGCCGCGCTGAGGGTTCTCAACTTACTGAATGTGACTAGGTTCCGAGCTACTTCAGCGGCCCGCGGAAGATGAAGAAGGCCCCGACAAAGATCAGCCCGAAGCCGACCGCATGGTTCCAGGTCAGCTTCTCTCCCAGGACGAACACGGCAAAGCCGGCGAATACCGTGAGGCTGATCACCTCCTGGATGGTCTTGAGTTCCGCCGCCGTATAGGCGCCGTAGCCGATGCGGTTGGCCGGCACCGCCAGCCAGTATTCCACCAGCGCGATGCCCCAGCTGGCCATCACCGCCACCCACATCGCCATGCTCGGGAACTTCAGGTGTCCATACCAGGCGATGGTCATGAACACGTTGGAGCCGATCAGCAAGAGGATCGGCATCACCGTCTGGAAGGTGAAGGGCATCGGGGCACCGCGGATGAATCAATTGGCCCCGCCATTGAGGTGCCTCCGCAATACGGGGTAATCCTAGATCGACCACTGCAACCAGGCCAATAAGTTCTAAAGTTAAAAACGCTGAGGCTGCCGTCTCTCTCCCGGTGTGGGGCGAAGCACATGTCGCGATTCTACCTGCATATTTCTGACCGGGAGCAATCGATCCCGGACATTGAGGGTATCGAGTGCGACGGAATTCTCGCTGCTCGCCACGAAGCGCTGCGGGTCATCGCCGAGCTTATTGACTCGGGATTGTGGGCGCCGAACTCGCACAGCGGCCGGCTGATTACCATCGCCGACGAGCTGGGAAACGTGATGGACATCGTCGCGTCGTGGGAGATCACCAGCCGGTTGGTGTTGTGAACCGAGCCAGCAGTCCTGCGCACACTTCCGTCGCGAAGCCGCAGTCGATCAATTCTCCATATCCATGGAAACCCTAACCCGCCCAAGTCATTAGGATGCGGTCACGTGGGTTTAGAGAATGCGATACTACTTCGATATCTTCAACGGAAGTGTTTGGGCGCGCGATGATTTCGGAATGGACTGCCCCAGCGAACGGCTGGCCCGGCAGCAGGCGATTATGGCACTGCTCGACATGGCCAGGGAAGAGCTGCCCGGCAACGGTGAGGTTGCTGACTTTCGCATACGCGTCAGGGAAGGAAAGGCGCACCGATTTACGGCTAAGCTGAACTTCGAACTCGTCATGTTAGGGCGGCCTTGAATCGGCGCAGGGGAGAAGCAAGGCAATGGCTTTTTGTTGTTGGGGTACTGGCCATGGAGCTCGGCGCCTCGATCGGCCTAGCCTGGTTGATATGTTCGGGCTCCATGCCTTGGTAGCCTGGATGTGGCATGCCGAAGCGCTGGAAACAAAAGCCCCGGTCCTTATGGAGCCGGGGCCAGTTGGAGCCGATCTAGGTCAATGGCGAAGTCTAGATCAGGCAGATGCCAGCTAGCAAGGCCACACCGAGTAGCCGTACCTTCACGTTCTTTGAGAAGTAGGCTGTGGTGGTTCGGAAAAGGCGGGTCAGGCGATTAAGCCGCGCCGCTGTAGCCAGTTCTTGCCTCGCTGCGTGATGTGGACGCGCTTCTTGTCGCCGCCCATGATCAGGCGTTCGTCCCACAGAATTTTGAACTCGGGCCGGTCCTCTATCGGTGTCCCGGCCTCCTTGACCAAACGGACCATCTCATCGATCGCGATCTGGGGAAGGTCGTAGTCCTGCATGGCACCAGCTCAAATCTACTCCCGGCCCCTTGGGGGCCGGGAGTGCTTCACTCTGGTTCGTCAAGCGAACCCAGCATTCGGAGGACGCGTTCTACGCGGGATTTCCAGCTTCGTAGCTCAATGATGCTGTCCGACACCTGCCGAGGATCACGCCCCCGTAGTGCAACCAGTTCGGCCTCGATCAAGTCCAGTGAACACTCTGCTTCGATGGTGGTCCACGGGTCGCGCCGGCCGGCAGCTAAGGCCGCCTTGGCTTCTCGCTCGAGCCTCTGAACGTCAAGCTGCCAGTCAAAAAGGGGTGCCGAGCTTGCCCCGCTGGACTGCTGGTCCATAGTCTGCATCTGGCCCTCCCTAAGCGGCTTGGGCCGCGCCCAGAGGCGGAGTTTTAGGTAGCTGGTCAGCTACTGGGGCAGCAGGGGGGGCGTCATCGTCGTCATCGCTCCACAGCCGCTTTAGCAAACGCCGACGGCGCTTCTCCCGCTTCTGCTCCAGTTCGTAACTGTCGTATTCGTCGGATGGGTAGTATGTTCTGCTCATGCTCATGCTCCGCAAAAGCGCCCCCCGGTGTCACCGGGAGGCTACCTATGGCGGTTCCTGCGTCAGGCGGCGGACTTGAGGTCCTGACCGATCTGCTTCTGCTCCCCGGGCCTCGTTCCGACCGAGGGTCCAATGGCGATACGCCGCGGCTTCAGCTGCTCGGGTACCTCACGGAACAGGTCGATGGCCAGCAGCCCGTTCTCCAATGCCGCGCCGGCGACCTTCACGTGGTCGGCAAGGCTGAACGTCTGCTTGAAGCTCCGGTTGGCAATGCCGCGATGCAGGAACTCCTGCTGCTGAGTCTCCGGCTGCTTCTTGGCGCCGGAAACGAGCAGGCTGTTACCTTCTTGCGTCAGTTCGATTTCGTCGGGAGCGAAGCCGGCAACAGCCATACTGATGCGGTACTTGTCGTCGCCGATTTTCTCGATGTCGTAGGGCGGCCACTCGGGACGTATGGAGCTGTCGAGCATGTCGAACAGCCGGTCGAAGCCGACGGTAGAACGATAGAGCGGTGTGAAGTCGAAGGTTCTCATAACCACATTCTCCTTAGAGCAACATAGGTACGAGGGACGGCCCCACGAGTGGGGGCTACCCCGCTGCGCCAGCCCCGTTCGGCGGCTGGCAGGATCGATTTAGGTAACCTTGGCAAGCTGTCAAGGGGCGCAAAACAAGAGCAGGACGGCATCGTTGACCCTGCCCTTGAACACGCCGGAGTGGCTTCCTAAATCGCGCTTGCGGCGCAACCGCATTGCTTGTTTCAGACGATCGGAGGAAGTGATGGGACACCGGCCCTTTTCCAAACCTGTATTCCTGAAGATGAACCACATCGGCAATTTCCAGGCCCGGAGCGCCTGGGAAGCGCTGGAGTATTTGGACCTGCACTGGCCCGAAGCGCGAACGGCGCATTTCCGGCGTGCTCGCGCGCTTTGCCAGTCCGCGGTCGACGGCCACGTTGACAGCGAAGCGGCGCGCAGTGCGCTTGTCGATGCGGCCCAGCGGGCCGGCCTGCTGGCGACCGGCTGGGAGGTCGACGGAGTGCGCAGCAACACGGTATTCATCGCTACAACGCTGCCTCCGTTGGATGATGAGGATGAAATCACCGACATTGATCTGATCGGCTACAACCATCCTCGCGAGCTCGTTCAAGACCCGGCCGTGGCGCCCAGCCGAAAGAAGCGGATGCTGGCTTTCTGGGGCTCCGACGTGCATGCCGTTGCCGGAGTGCCTGGTTTCAGGTGCGTTCGGGGCGTCACGGTGGCGCTGGATGATATCCGCCTGGCTATGGAAGCTGTTGACGACGAGATAGACCCCGCTGCCATTCGGAGCGGAACGTCGCCCCGAAATCAGCAGGTTTGAGACGGTGCGCCCCGTGCGATCGGCGGGGCCATCGACAAACTGGGGAGGCGATCAATGGAAAAGCAATCATCCAAACTAGTGCCGATAACCAACTTTGGCGGCCGTTCCGCGCGCTCAGGGTCCGCTCCTTCCAAAGATCAGAGGGGGACAAATGCTTAGGGGCCGGTATGGCTGGGGGTGGGCGCTTTTCGCATGGCTCGCGATAGCGCTGATCTTGGGCGGAGCGCTCAGCGCGGTATGGCTGTTTTTCGCGATGGCCCGATAGTTGCAATATGCAAAAGACCGGTCGTTTCGGAGTTGGGGCGGCTCAATCGCCCACATAGCAAGCTGGCGACCGTCCACCTGGTCGACTGTAAGCGCTCGTGCCTCCGCAGCGGGCACCATTCCGCTTCCGATCATAGGGACAGTCGCAGGTCCCGACGTAGGCGTCTCGAAGGGGCTGGCCGATGGCCGGTTTCGGTTTGGATTGCGTCGGCGCAGATGGCGTCGTTGGAGCTTGAAACGCTGACTGCCGAGGCGGTGCAGCACCAATCTCGGCGAGATACTGCATGCTGACCCAACCATTGCGGTCGGGCCCCAGAGAAACCAAGGCCCACGCCCCGTCCGATCCTAATACAGAAACCGTATCGCCCCTCCTCAGGGAGCTCATCACTGAACTGCCGGTCGAAGGGAGCGCCCGAACCCTAAGCGTATCAGCAGTGACGAAGTGTGTTGCAGGGGTGGCCGGGACGGCTCGCGGGACTGTATGTGCCTTCGGAGGCGCCGGCGAGGGATCAGGCTCGGTTTGGTTCGGCGTCACGCTAGGAACCGGGCCCGGGATCGAAGTCGCTGGCGCTCCATTATTGCCAGCATGCTGAGACATAGCTGCTGCCACGACGGCAACAGCGAGTATCCAGAACCAACTTCTTCTGACCGAAGCCATCCTACGGGTGGCCAGTTGGCCTCATGTCCCCCAACCGCCCTCACCGAGTTCACAGGCGATCCCGTCATTGTCCGCGTCGAGGTTGTAAGGGTCGTCATAGGCATTGATGTAAAAGGGGCCGTTGACGAAGTAAGGGCCGTCACCGCCGCCGCCCGCACAATCGTAATCCACGGTGGCGCTCCTATAGCTTGGGGCTGTATAGCCGCCCCCGCCACAACCGTTCTGACAGGCAATACCAACGCCCACTGCGGTCGCCACCAGTGCCGTTGCGACCAGCACGCCGTTTTCGGTTTCAACCTTCTTGCGGCATACCTCTGCGGTTAGGCCTCGCTTCTGTGCCTCTGTGGCCAGGTCGAAGGCAAACTGTTGATTGCCTGCCTGGTTAGCCTCGAAGAAGGTGCGGCAAAGCTGCGTGTCTTTCACTTTGGATGCGTCAGCGTAGAATGACTTCGAAGATGCCGCGCAGCCTGAAACGAGTGCACAGGCCGATATCACGGCCACAATACTTTGGAATTTCATTGGAGCCCCCTGCCCACCAGCGAAGGTAAACACTTCGTTAAGGGAGAGTCAAAGCCGAGGGTTCTGTCGCTGTCGTTAGGGGGCAAATAGAAACAGCAGATTGCCGCAGAAGAAGCTGTAGGATCTCAATCTCGTGCTATCCCAACCGCAGCTTCGCGGCTTGTTACCATGCTCGAATTAGTCATCGCCATTGCAGTGCCAAGAGACTTGTCGCTTGATGGTCTCGGACGGAGATTCGAGATGCCCAAGAACGCAACGGTTATGATGAAGGCGACTGCCGTCGATGCCGACGGTAGCCGAACCCACATTGGATACGTGCACCAAGATGCTGATGGGTTTGTGGGATGGGACGCCAACAGAGCCTGGCTGGGCAATGCGGGGAAGACCCGCTTTCGTTCAGAACGCGAAGTAGTTGAAGCCATGATTGAAGTAGCAAGGGTCGATGCTCGAGCCATCCGGTCAATCCATTGGCGGGCCGACGCTTAGCCGATCTTCTCAAACGGTGGGCGTAGAAAGTGGACCGGGAAGCGTTGTTGCAGGAAGGCGAGCCTTACCTAATGAGGGCGATTGAGGCTGGCCTCTCTGAAAACCTGATGCTCGAACTCAAATCGGTTACCGAGGATGAGCCTATCTTCCGCAACGGAGTTCTAACTCCGAAGGGGCGCCAATTGCTCGGCAAGTCTCTGGGCGCGTTCGCCAATTCGGCAGGTGGGCTGCTGATTATCGGCGTGACGTGCGCAAAAGACGTTGCGACAAGTGTTTCGCCGATACCGATGTTTCAGAAGGCTGCCGCGAGCCTCGTCGGTCAGATCGGTGAGCTGCTGCTGCCGCGGCACGATGGGATTGAGGTGCAAACCATTAGTTCAACCGGCGACTCCGGCTACATCATCGTACAGGTGGCGCGGTCAGAGCGACGTCCGCATATGAGTTTCGATCATCGCTATTACAAGCGTGCTGGCTCGTCTTCCTTCGTTATGGAGCACTACGACGTTGAGGATGCCTTCCGGCGCGTGGCAGCTCCCGACTTGCATCTAAACTGGCGGCTGTCGCGCGGCGACGCGGACGAGAAGAACTGCCGCATCCATCTACTCTTTGAAATGACAAACCTAGGCTCCTCTACCGCGAAGCACGTCTCTTTCTCGATACTCAAGTTCACGCAGACTATGGCCAACTTCGATTCTGGGAATGGATTTCTGGTTGGACGAGCTGCCGGTCGCACCACCGTTACGGCTCTTGAACAGGTACTCAATCCAGGGCAGTCGATGCCGTTTCATCTGGCGACTTTGCTGGCTACGAGAAATCGTGCTGAACCGTGGATGATTGCCGCTTCAACGGTTCGTTCGGCCTCGATTGACTGGGAGATCGAACTCAGCGCCGAGAACATGCTGCCAAAACCGGGCAGGGTCACTGTCACGGGCGAACAGATATCATCGTGGCTGCCCCCCTAAAGGTGCGGCGGGAACCCGATCGCCGTCCTAGTTCAAGCGGTAACGGCTCCTTCCAGGATCCAGGTCAAGACTCAGGCGGGCCTAACGCAACCCGACAAACGGGTGGCGAACTCGCCGCCGTTAGGGCAATCCTTAGGGGCGTCGACTCTCCAAAGGAAGTCAACCGTTCAGAATCAAGTGCTTAAAGACGAAGAATGGCGGACAGTCCCTCCGCCAGACCTGTGAAAAGTCCGGTGCCTCGACGTAGCCGCGCGCCAACAGAGGCCGTCAGCGGCGTGTTCAATTGCCGAGGCCGACGTCCATAGGACGCTCAAGAATGCTCTCCGCCAAAGCTCGTCCTAGATCACCGTCACCGGGGCTGCTGGCTACAGTTGTCGACATCGACCATTGGCGCCACACCGTTTCAAAAAGGGCTTTTGCATCTCCGGTCCGCTCAAGGGTGAGAATGGCTCGCTTGCCGGTCGAGTAGATGAGAGCCAGGTCCATCCAGTCGCGGGAGGTCAATAGGCCGCCATTAATTGCGAACTCGACCGGCTTTGCACTTAACGCGAAAAGGAACGAGTTGCCGATGATGCGGGCCGAGGCACCGACCAGCGGCGTACCCTGCACCAGTTCCTCGTTCTTCAGCAGCACGCCCGGCAAGCCCGCGATTGAACCGCCGCTGAAGCTGTCGGTCACCCGGAAGTTGACTTCGATCAGGTGGCTGGCCGGCAGACTGGTGTCGTGATTCTTGCGGATCAGCACATCGACTGCGAGGTTGCGAGCGGGAATATTCGCCTCACCGATCAGCGTCGGCAGGCCCATCTCGTCTATGCCTTTGCGCCACTCCACCGTGCCCGAGAACGGTATCGCACCAGTGGTGCCGTTGTCCGAGGCTTCGAGCAGCAACGACTGGTTGCCGGCGAGCGTGGCCGGATCGACCGAGGCGACTGGCTGCTCGCCGCTATCCGGCTCTGGTGACTTGAATCCTTCGAGTGTATTTCCAAAATTGATCCCGAATGCGGCAATCTCTTTCTTTGAGAACACATGCATTTCTTGAGGGGGAGTGCGAAGCATCGCAGATACAACACCTTGGTTAACTCCAAAATCGGCGAGAGCTTCGAGCACGTCGGACAGCTTCGCCTGACCGCTGACTAAATCATTCGCCTCGTTCCATACCTGGTGAACACCTAAGTTGCCGACGACCTGTCGTTCCTTCCCGGCGAAATAGACGAAGCTACAGGCGGACAGACAGTCTGCGCCGTCGGGCACCACTGTCGAAAGCTGCCGCTGATGCACCTCGTGAGCGAGCACCAACCCAGGGTCAACCAGACCTCCGTCACTGTCGAGCAGCAGAACTCGTGCTTCGGGGCGAGCCTTTAGTGCTCGAAGAAACTCGAGTGGCGTTGCCGAGGTGATGTCACCCGCAAGAATAATGACGTTTGGCGCGCCATCCACAATCGCCACACTGCCCATGCGCTCTAAACTGGCGCTATTGAGGTTTGGGTAAGTCGTCTCCGCGTCCATCGGCCGCGGCGTCTCTGGTTGGACGTCAACCGGTTTGGTTGTGCTTGTCGTGACCTCGGTCCGGTAGAGTTCCAAGGGCATCAGATAGGACGCGATGAACACGGCAACCACTGTCGCATCGGAGTTCGCTATTGGTAGCCAGGTGAGCGAGAAGCCGCGGCTGCCCTCTGGGGAACTCTGGAAGAGCAGATAGAATTTTCGACCGCGGTCGGAGCCCGATACCACAAAGCGCTGCGGTGAGAACGCAGAATAGGTCACTTCCCGCACTGCGCTTGTGCTGCGGAGCCTTTCATACAAGTCCACAAAGGATACGCTTGCGGCAGTCTTTCGAATGGTTCGCAGTTCAATACTCTGGTCGTCGTTCCGGTACAGCGTGCCTCCCTCCACGTCCGTCTTATAAGGAAGCAAGATTGTGGGGACCGGAAGCGCGACATCCGCTCGTTGATCTTCGGAAAATGACAATCCCAGCCTGGTGAGAACCAAGTTGGCTTGCCGGTCCAGCTCATCGCGAAGCGATTTCGAAAGTACCCCTGTCGGCGACTCTCCCGCCGCCGCTTGGAATTTTGTCAGGGCATCATAGGTACCTTTTCCGAACTCACCGTCGACGAACTTGTTGTACAGGCCGAGTAGAACCAGATTGGCCTGCAATAGGTAGCGGTCATCATCTGGGAGCGTGACAAACCACCGTTCGCTTTGAGCAAAATCGGCTCGTGCGAAACTTGCTGGCATCAGCGCAAGGACAAGTACCGTCACAAACCACAGCCGAGTGCGCACGCCATCCCCCTTGCAAGCAAGTTAACAATGGCACTGGTGCGCTGCGGAGATCAACAGGGGCGGCCACGCCGCTCCTTGGGACTAGTCGGATCGTCTTGGCAAATTGTCCGTCCGGTCCTTGGTTGCCGCCCTTGACGGTTTCGGGATGCAATTCGCGGTAGATTTCAGCGCGCCGCGCGGTCTGACGGGCACGGTCGGACGGCGTCAATTCCGCCCGACACAGGTTCTCATCGATCATCGCCAACTCGGCGTGCAGGTCGTCGTCGCCCACTACATCGGCGGGGATTTCGACAAGCCCCAGGCTCTTGCAAGCTTCGAGCCGATGCACGCCAGCGATGACCTCCCAACCATCCCCGGCAACACGCACACGGATGGGGTTGATCAGCCCGACATTGGCGATGCTCTCGGCCAGACCGACCCCGGTCCAGCGGGAACGAAGCTCTCCGCGTAACTTTTTTCTGGTTTGTGTTGTCCAATCAGCCGAGAGGGCTTACATTCACGGGCATCCGGAGGACGGTTATGGTTGCCGCTATAACGCCTAGCACTCTGGCCGATTTCCTTCTTGTAGAGAGCAGGGAACGCGGCGAGGTTCTAACAAACCTCAAGCTGCAGAAGCTTCTTTACTACGCCCAAGCATGGCGTTTGGCGTTGGCGAATGAGCCACTCGTAGAGGAGGACTTTCAGGCTTGGGTGCATGGGCCGGTGCTGCCTTCGCAGTACCATCGCTTCAAAGACTTTCAGTGGCGGCCCTTGTCCGTGGATTTGACGCGCCCAGACTTCGCCGGGACCGGCATTGATGCCCATTTGGTTGAAATCGTTGATGTTTTTGGCAGCGAGACGGCCGTGGCGCTTGAGCTGATGACCCATCGCGAGAAGCCATGGCTTGATGCCAGGGGCGACTTGCCGCTCGACGCGCTTTCAGACGCTGTGATCCCCAAAAGAAGCATGGCCGAATACTACCGCGGGCTCTGATCTTTGCCGATAAAGAAAAGCCGTCCAGAGCCGGTCGGGGCCATTACGAAAGCTCCACCTCAAGACCCTACGCTGAAGTTCTCCTTCAGGTTGTTCGACAGCACCGATGGCGAAATGTGCCCGGCTCAGTTTGGGGCAGGCTACACGCAGACGCTAATGGCTCGGCTCAAGGATTTGTCCACGTGGAAGGTAAGCGCCTTCACCGGGCTGCCGAACAAAACAATCCGCAACCATACTCACGATTGGGCAAAAACAGCTCGACCCACGGGTTTTGCCCATCTCAACGAACAGTTTAAGGCTTATCCGGGATGGCAGTTTTGCCTAACCGCCAATGCTCACGGGCGGGTACACGGAATTCTCATAGACGACACCTTTCATGTCGTTTGGCTGGATCAGGATCACGCTCTTTACCCGGAGAAGTAAGCCGGCATCCGCGCCCCTTGGCGTCAGTTCGGCCGACTGGTTTCCTCATCATCTAGAACAAGGCCTTGCTCACGTAGCGCCTCCCTCAGCATCTTGATGGACGCCACCAGCTCCTCGTCAGACATGTCCTCGAACGGATCGACGGCAACGTTGATATCCTTGGGGACGAGCGAGGCCACCACCTTCAGGTACTGGTCCGGCTTCTCCTCGCGCACCTTCTGGATGACTGCAACGCCGTGTTGCTCGAAGTCCTTTTTGAGCGCCTCGAGGAACCGCTCGCTCAACTTGTGCTTGGATCCGACTGGGCGGCCTGCAGGGTTCCCAGATTGACCGGGTTGAAAGCGTCCCATCTGTTAATTCGCCTCTTGTTTCAGGATGCGCCGTCTGTCCTGTTCAGCCTCAAGCAGGATCACCAGGGCCCGCTTCTGGTAGATGGGCTCGACCTTTGGCGCGGCCTCGCCCAAGGCCTCGCGGACAAAGCGAGCGGTGTCTGTTTCGGGCATTGTCATCCGCTCCAGGCGATGTTCTGGCGTCTCGGGCGGAAGCTCCTCGGCAAGGGCCTTACGAATCCATTCGACCAGGTCGGACTGGGATAGGTCGTCTCTCAAGCCAACCTCCCCTTCAAAATTTCCGCGGCAAGGGTTCGGCGAGTGTTGGCAACGATGCGCCCGCCGGTTTCTTCCGTGATGGTCGCAAGCTCCGACGACGTTAGCAGCCTCAGCTCGGACACCATGAAATCAACCAGCTGCTCTAGGTAGTCATCGACGCTTTCCAGATCGAAGTAGCTGCGGACGGTTTCCACGTCTGCGCGCAGTGCTGCCTCTTGGTCGCTGGCAAACAGCGCTAGGTGCTGCTCCAGCGCCGCCCTGCCGCGAGCGATCATCGGCGCTAGCTCGGCCGGCGCTTGGTCCAGCTGAATATCAGCCATCGACTGAATGAGCGTTTCCACGGTGATTAGGTCTGTCATAGCGCGATCCTTCTCAAGTCATGCCGCCGTAAGAGCCACCAACTGCCGGGCCCCCGCTCTGGGGGTTGCTGCTGCCACCCCCGTGCCAAGCCTCAGTGGCTGCCACCGAACCGGGATTGAGGCCGAGCGAGGCAGCTACGCGTGCCGTACCGGTGAGGCCCGTGGACTTCGTTGCCGGCATCGTCAGGGTATTGCCGGTTGGCGCGCCAACTCTGCCTAGCCTCAACATGGCGCCTGTGGGCGTTCGCTGGCTGCTGTCGTAGAGGTAGCCCCCGATCGAAACGATCGGGCTCGGGCGGGGCGTGGGCGGGTTCCCCGCGGCAGGTTGGGCCGGAGCGGCAACGGTGCGGGTTACTGTGATGGTGCGAGGCGGTGGTGGCGGGACGTGAACAATAGGCGCCTGTACCGCGCCATTGACGTTCTGGATTGCCGCTAGCTGGTTGGCCGTGACCATGCCCCCCGTGGCCGCGGTTTGCACCTGGCTGCCATCGCCATAGCGCTGCTGCCATTGTGTAAAGGCCGGATTGGTGATTGTGGTTGTCGTCGTGCGTGGTGCCGTAGACGCCGGGATTGGGGCAGCCAAGAGTCGAACGCCCGCAGAGAGGGGAACGGTAGCCATGGCGGTACGCTGCGCCTGGGTGAGCCCTGCCCCTGGCGGCGATAGCGTGTTGCCTGGACGCGCGACGGTTGTAGACGACGAGGACGTGCCCGGCATGACCGAGGCCGGTGGCCTGTAGGTCGACGGCAGATCAGCAGTGCCGGCAATCCCGCCCGTGGTGCGGACGATGCTGGGTGCCGGCTCCGCAACCGTGCCACGGACAGAGGACATGGCTGCGCGCTGGGCCGGCGTGAGCCCGGCGCCAGGGGCCGAAAGACCGCTGGCAGGCAGTGACCCAATAGGGGCATCCGGGCGGCCGGTAATAGTCGTTCCCGTCCGAGCCGCTGGCAGAGAGCCAATGGGCGCGTCGGGGCGGCCGGTGATCATCGTTCCAGTGCGAGCGGCCGGGAGCGTACCTATTGGCGCGTCGGGGCGGCCCGCCACCACGGGCGATAGAAGCTGCCGCAGGATCTCGAGGTCTTGCCCTGGGTTCAGGGCGGAGGGCGATGGCGAAGACGGGTTCAGCAGGGAGCCTGCCCCCTCGTCAAGAATTGTCGCACGGGCTTGCACTGTGCTCTGGTCCATCGGCACCGAAGCAGGGGCGTAGTTCGTCCGACCACTGTTCGGCACTGGCGGGAACGTCGCCGCTCCTGAGCCACCCAAATCTAGGCCATCTGGCAAGCGCGGCGTGACCGACATAGCCGTGTCTGATGTCAGCCCATTGAGCGCTGCGAGCAGGCTCCCGCTATCGGTAATGCGAGGCGCGCTTGATCCCGGCCGAGGGAGAGGGACAGGCGGTGCTCCAGTCTCGTTGAACGAATTTGGGCGTGTGAGCGGCACGGGCGGCGCGCCGGTTTCGTTGAACGAGTTAGGCCGGCTCAGCGGCTGCGGAGGCAACTCACCATAGCCGAGGCGGCCGGCCTCCCGGTCCTGAATAGCCGCAAGCCTGTCCGAAGTCTCGGCCCCGATCAGGCCGGGCGGCACAGGGTGGCCGCCCGTGATGATCGCGGGGTCTAGCCGGTTGCCTTGCGCGTCCAGCACTGTGAGCCGCGGGGCGCCCTCTGCCGCCCTTTGCGCCGCATACATCGCATCCATCTGCGCGGGTGTAAGGTCGCGCACCAAAGTGGACGCTGGCACGCCCGCAGCGGCTGCCAATGCGTCCGGGTAGGCATTGGACGCCCACCGCCTGGCCGCCTGCGAAATCGTTAGGTTCTGATATGTGGGGGTGCTCCACAGGTAACGCTGTGCCGCAGCGCCACTAGCAGCGTCGGGGAAGATGGCAACATAAGGTTCCCCCGGACTAGACGGCACAAACCCGATAGCGCCGAAATTACTGACCCAGAATGAGCGCCCGCCCGCGCTGGGACTAATGTTTCCGGGGTTGTTGGCGCGTACACCTAGATCGCCCTGCAGCGTGTAAGTGTTTCCATCCGAACCCTCGTAAACCGTCGTCCTCGTATTGCCATCATTGGAAATGACTCTTACTAGCCGGACCATGTTATTGGGGCTCCGCCATCGAGAGGGTTACGTGATGCGTACGATCATCGCTGCCGGCGCTATCGCCCTCGCGCTCTGTCCAGCGCTCGCCGCAGAGGCCTACCGGGTCACGCCTTACTTTGAATGCCTGGTGGGCAAGGGCGTGTCGCAGAAGGTGTTTTTTGGGCTCACTGCCGACGAGGCGATGGATTACGCAATCACCAACTGCGCCAGCGCAGATCCCGGCATGCCTCCAGCCGATCAGGATGCGGTCGACAACCGGGAGTACATGCGAGTTGAGGCTTACGATGTAATCGATCGGGCCGAGGCGCTTGAGCTTCAGGCCAACGCCGCGACCGGCGCGCCGGACAACACCCCCCTTGAAATCGGGCTGGGCAACTAGCGTAGTCATAGCACCCCCTGATGGCTGCCGTTGGGGCCGGCGCCAGTGCCGCCCGCACCTGAGCCTTGGTTGAGCATCAGGGTGTTACCCTCTCGCCGCTTCCGCTCGTTTTCGTTGGCGATGGTGTTGCTCATACCGCCCACGAGAGTTGCACCTAAAGCTGCCGGGTCTACCGATGGGAAGCGGAGGGAATTTCCGCTGCTTGGAACTGGTCCGGCCGCAATTCGGCCCCTCAAGTCGTCAGCCCCCTTGACTATCCTGCCACCCGCGAGAGCTTTTGCACCCGAGCCGAGGAGTGGGACAACCGCGTATGCCGGGCCGAGTTGAGTGGACAAGAACCCGTGCACCAGCGCCTTTATTCCGGTGTCGCCGCTCAGCTTGCCGATATTGCGGAGCATGTTGGAACCGTCTCCCGACTTCACCAGCTTTTCCATGTCGGCGATTTCATCGGCAGAGTAAGACGCGGCCCTTTTTGGATTGAGCAGTATCGTGTTGAACGCGCGACGAACTGCGGTGTTGAGGTCGCCGTTTGCTGCAGCCGTCTTGAGGTCGGCAGCGCGCAACGCGTCCTCTATCATCTCTGTCTTGCGGAACCGGGTATTCAACTCTCGCGCCGCGCGGACTGCCTCGTCAGCCGCCTTTGCGTCACCAGCGACCATATCGCCGGCACCGGCCTTGCGAATGAAGTCGTCAACCTCATCCATCATCAAGTCACCGTAGTGCCGCTCGCTGGCGTCCGACGACTGCAGTAGGTCGCGCCTGATTTCTTGCCGCACGTGGTCGAGTTCTGTGAGGCTCAGCCCACCGCTGTACTGCGTGCTGGCGCGGGCCTTCAGATCCTGCAGCAGGGAATATGCCTTGGGGTGGCGAGTCGGGGAGATGTTCTTAACCGCCGCGTCCATCTGGCTCAGCATTTTGCCGTAACCTTGGGGGCTGTATTTCGCGCCCAAGTTATCGACCGTCTTGTATGCTTCGTTCTTTAGCAGCTCGAGGTCGCCCGCCGTGAGCGTGGCGCCCTTCGGCTTCGGGCTACTGATGGCCAGGCGCTTAGCCGCTCCCGCCAGAACACTTGTGGCCGCAGCGCCGCCAAACTGGCCGGCCAGTTCCAGCCACGGATTGTTCGGGTCGATTTCGTTGGCAAGCGTCGCGCCGAGGCCCGAACCGATGGCGGAGATGATCGTCGCGGCCGGCTTTGCCAAGCCCAGCGGTAGCGATGCCCCAACTTCCTGCCCTACACGTCGCGCCGCTTGCTGCCCGATGTCGTCGCTCGGCGGCCGGATTGCGCCAACAGCCTTCATGAGTTCGCGAGCTGGTGGCCCGGCATCCGGGATATAGTTCGGGTATTTGAAACGCGGCTCCGGTTCAGTCCCCAGGATCAAGTCGGTCTTGGTCTTCTCGGCCGGGAAAAGCGTGTTGCCGATCGCCGGTCCAATGGACAAGATCCCGTTGCCGACCATCGTCGGGAGCGACAATAGGTGGGCAACGCCCTCATTAACGCCGCTCATTGCCGAACTAGCGTAAGTGTCGCTCAGCGGCATCATGCGCCGCGTGGTGAACTCAACGGCCTTGTCCGTGGCAGACGGCTGAGCATTCAGCCGCTTGAGCACTTCGGGGTCAGTGACCGCCTTACCGCCAGATGGAGATACCTGCGATGTGGCGGATGCGCCTGCCACTTTTGCACCAGCCGGCGCCGCCGGCATTGGCCCTTTCACGCCGCCAGGTGCTGCGGCCTCGCCTGCGGCGCTGCTGCCGCCGTTCAACTGAGCGAGCAGAGCGGGGTCTGTAACCTTCTTTGCCATGGAGATTTATTCCTCCTCGAACCAGTCGCCATTCTCGTCCTGAAAGTAGGTTTTGCCCCCTATCGTCTTAGTAACGCGAGGGCTCCACGGGGCCGCTGGCTTGAACTGCGGGATAACGTCCTCGACGTTGATTTGATTGCGCTCGGCGATGCCGCGGTACTGTTCGGCATCGGCACCGAAAGCGTTCTGGTAGCCCTGCATGCGGCTATAGGCCTCCGCCAGGATGGCCTTGCGAGTTTCTGGTGTGAGTTGCTGGCCGCCGTTGAGGGCGTTGATGCTGCCCACCAGCCAGTCAGGAAGGGAGGCGGTGTTCTTGACCATCACCATCTCGCCCTCTCGGACTACGCTGGTCGGGTCCATGATCTTGCCCAAACCATAAACGAGGTTGAGGTCTGACGCCTTGCTGTTGCGGCCGGCTGTGTCGAGCATCGACGCATAAATCGGACCGGCCTGGGCCAGGTTCTTGTATGACGGGAGTTGCTGGATTTCCTTGCGCAGCCCCGAAACGTCATCGAAGTTGCCACCCCCCTCTGCCTTGGCGTCCTTGGGGGCCTCGATGCCGCCGAGGGGATACCAGCCGTCAAGCGGCCCCTTGCCGTCTTTCCATTGCACCGTCTGCTGCCGGCCCGTGCCGGGGTCGTAAACGGACTTGGTGTCGGGCGCCTTTGGCGCTGCGCCGCCCGTTAGCTTCTGCTGAAGCAGCTCATAGGCTTTTGGGCCGTCGATCATCCCCGACTTGAACGAGTCGGCTAGTTCCGGGTCGTGCTTGCGGAGGATCTGGTCAATCTGAGCCTTGTTGCCCTGCTCAGCGTGTGTGGCCTCAATCGCTTGGTTAAGCTTCTGAAACTCAAGATCAAGGGCGCGTTCATCGTTTCCGAGGCGCAGTGCCTCAGTGCTTGAATTTGCGATGACCTTGGCCATGTCTGGATTGCCGCGCAGCTTATTGATTAGCTCCGGGGGAGCGCCTGTCTCGCCCCACCAATCCAACGCCTGGTTCCATTCTTCCGGGTTCACCTCGCCATCGCGCAGAACGCCATAGGACAGGGCATATAACCCCTTCATGCTGTTCTGCTTGGCCTCGAGCGCAGATTGCTCCATCTGCTGCTTTTGGCCCGCCATCTGCTGCGAGAGCGCCTGCGAGTTTTGGAAATTAGCCACCGTGTTGATTTGTGGCACGGCCACCTCAGTGGCGAGAGTGTTCCCGAGCGCCATTTTCCTTACGCGCGCCCCTCATCGGAGCCGACTTTGACGGCCGAGGTTGCCAGTGCGATCCCCTCCCGGACCAGTTGCGAAGCACTGATCCCCTTCGCCGCCGCCGCGTCGAACAGCCGGCGCTTCATCTCGGACGGAATTACCAGGTTGATTTGGGTGTCTTTGGCGGGGGCCGTGTTGAGCGTCGTTCTCATAACCAGTGTCCCGATAACTAGATGTTCTAGAACAACAATACCACGCCATAAAATGCAGTCAAATCAATGGTTTACGCACAAAACTGGACTGAACGAAACCGCACCAAACTAAACTGAACGCTCGCCATGGCGCTGATAGACGCAAGTCTCCCCGAAATAATCTTCGCGCACGGGTCAAGCGGCAGCGGCGACGGGCGAAAGCCAGCCAGTTCCATCGCCAACCTGCAGCAACTCGCCTGGCACCCTCGATCCTGGCCGGTTTGGCGCCGGTCCCCAGTTTGCCTCATCCCACCGCCGAGTATCGCGTGCGTAGTTCAGGCGCTTGAGCCAGTCCGCCCGTGTCTCGACCTTCTCTGCCGCCGCCGAGGTGCCGGCAAAGCCGTCGAACCTGCGCTTGCTGATGAAGCGTTCAAAGTAGATGGGCGGATAGTCCGGGTTGGCTTTGCAGTAGGCCACGAAGCCGGGGATTGCCTTGGCGACAGCTGTGCGGTCTTCGGCGTCGAGACGAGCCCACGCCTTATGCCCTTCCGCTTTCGACATATTGGCGGTGGTCGGGTAGGCCTTCCATGCTTGTTCGAACTCGTCGGGGTAGCTCTTTCGCTTTCCTGGCGAAGCCTTCGCAGGCATTCCCGAAACCCCCGTTTCGGGGAAAACACCGTTAGGTGTTTCTATATTAGGTGTGGGTGTGGGTGTGGGGGCATCGGTTTGGCATTGCCAGACGGATGCGGTGGCATCGCCCGTCTCTTTATCTTTCAATGGGATAGCGTCCGAGCTGTTCAACGACTCGGAGTGGCGCTGTTGAACAGACGCGGGGGGTACCGTATCTTTTTGCCACCGAGTCCTGGCATTGCTGGCCTGTTTCTTCGCATGGTCGCGGACATACTGCAGCTCGTCCGAAAGCCGTCCCTGACTGATGCTCAGACCATCGACGGACACGCGCATGAACTCCATCATCGTGGGCCGGATACGGAACCATTGGTTGGTTTGAACGCCAGCAAATCGCGCTAGCTTCCTGTCGTCATTCGGCAGCGAACCACCAGCCCGCCACATGGCAATGAGCAGCAGCAAGTAGACGCCGTGCTCAAGAGTGGTCAGGTGCTTCGTGTCCGCCAGGTAGGCGTCAGTCCAAAGCGGAAGCGCGGGAAACTGTGCCATGGGTCAATTCTCCCGAGCCGCGTTGCGGACGGCCGAACAAGCTACGTCCATGTGAAGGGGAATGATCGAGAGCGGGCCGTTGCGCTGCTTGCCGATGGCAAGTTCGCCCTTGTAGCGCGCCGCATGCAAGTCGGCCTCCCACTCCACCAGTTTTGACCGATCGGTGGGCGGTGATTTCTCGAGGTAATACGCCTCTCGGTACAGGAACAGCACGGCGTCGGCGTCCTGCTCAATGTTGCCGCTGTCTCGCAAGTCCATCAGTTGGGGGCGTTTGTCGTCCCGGCCTTCAACGCCACGGTTCAGCTGGCTCAGCAGCACCACCGCCAGATTGTGCTCACGGGCCAGCTCTTTGAGCCCGTCAGTGACTTCCCCCACCTCGTTGGCCCGGTTGCCGGCGTAGCGCTGGGAGGGCCTGATTTTGGTTAGGTGGTCGAGTACCAGCATGCCAAGGGGCGCACCGGCCTCGTCGGCTTCGGCAAGCATGCTTTCAGTCTTTGCGCGGATTTCTGACATGGTGAGGCCGGCCGCGTCTTCAACCCAAAACGGCAGGTTTCGGAACTCAGCGGTAGCCTGTTCAATCGTGTAGTCGTCGTCTTCGGAAATCGTGCCGTTGATGATCGACTGATACGGGATACGATAGCCCCTATCGTGCGCTATGTCGGAAACATACCGAGCGCCCAGCTTCGCCGCGTCCATCTCCATGCTGAACATACCCACCCCCACACCCGAACGGGCCGCTGCAGTTGAGATGCTGGTGGCAAGCGTGGTCTTGCCCATGGATGGCCTGGCCGCGACAATGATCAAGTCGCGGCGGAGAAAGCCCCCCATGGCGCGGTCAAGGTCGATCAGGCCCGAGGTGATACCGACAAGGCCTTTCCGCTCCCGCGCCTCTCGTGCTGCCACAAGTGCGGCTTCGGCGGCTTCCGAGATCCTGAAGCGTGTTCTACCGCGGCTGCCACGTCGCAGATGCGAGGTAACTTCATCGATCTGACTGCCTATGACGCGTGCCAGTTGTAGCGGGTCCGATGCGGGGTCGGTCGAGGCCAGCGCCAACATGTTGGCTTCATGCCCGAGAGTGATCCGTGCCCACTGCGCCAGCACCGCTTTGGCGCCAGCGCGGGACGTGGCAGGCTCATAGGTGGTGTTGGCGACGCACTCCGCCAGGTAGGCATTCAACGCCATCCCGGTGGCAGCCTTGAAGTCGGCCGCCGTCTGTGCCGGGATCATTTTCGCGACGGTTGGCATGGTGGTTGTGCCGTAAGCTTCGTGAGCCTGGCGAATGGCAGAAAACACCGCTTGATGCATCGGCTCTACAAAGTGCTGTTCCTCGAGCCGGGCAAGGGCGGCGCGATGGTCTCCGCCGCGCAGCATGGCACCGAGTAGGTTCTGCTCGATTTCGGGGATGAAGCCCGGATTGCCTTGGCCCATTCCTGCGCTCATCTGGCACCGCCTTGCTCGACGGCTTCCGCTGCCATGGCGTCGTCCAGCAGAGCATGGAGTTGCTGCCGGTCTGTGCCGGCCTTCTGCGCGTGCTCAACGGCAATGCGCAGGGCCGCCACGACCACCTCACCGGGCTCCATATGCAGCGTCGCTGCGACCGACCCCGCCTTGGACCGGAATACCGCACGGCTCGCCGGGTTCATGGCGTCACCACCGTGTCACGAACCGGGACCGCAATGCCGAGGGCTGTGCGGGTCTTTTCGGCCATGGCAATTGCCTCGCCATAGTCGCCGCTACCCATAGGCACATCCTGGCCGATGGCCTATCGCTCGACGGGTCGACCACCTCAACGAAGAACCACGGCGTTCCGGCATCCTCCGGCCGCAGGGGGCGGCCAGTGGCTTTGCGCTCGATGCTGCCGGCGATGAAACCGCCGCTCAGCTCGACATGCTCGACTGAGGGGGCCGCCATCTATGCGGCCCGTGCGAAGCTGGCGTCGGGGAATTCCCGGCGACCCTCAGGAGACGCCAGATAGTCCGTGAGCGTACCGCCTGAGACGGTCACGGCGTCATGGAGCACGTACCGGGCATGATGGCCTGCAAAGCTGCCCTCATGGCCTTCATGCACCGTTTCGATGTTGAAGCCGATGCCGCGAGCCTTGAACACGTAATCCGACCACCGCGGCGCGGGCCGATCGATAGGGGTGCAGCCCCGTTTCCCGGCTCGCATCAGGGACAGGATAGCCCATGCGGTGCGGCCGATAACGGACACTGTGACGGGCTCAGCACCGGCGCGGCTGATGGTTGCGCGGAACGAGAGTTTGACGGGTGTCGGTCCCATGGTTCAGCCCTCCATCTGGCCCACCGCCCAAGCGGCGGCGATGGCGTTGCAGGTTGAGGGCTCACGGCGAGTGATACGCCAAATCTCGCGAGCGGCTGGCGCCAGCTCGGCATAGACTGCCTCAGGGATGGGGTGCCGCGGGGCAACATCGCCATTGCGGCGAGGCCGGGCATTGGTTACAAGAAGGTCCAATCTGAAAGCCTTTCGTGACTTCGGGAGCCCCGCCCTAGCCGGCGGGGTTTTCCACGTTTGGGGGGATGGTGGGGTTAAGCGGCGCGCCGCATGGGGAGCGAACTCACCCAATTGCGGAGGTCGTCGGCCATGATGATGGTGCGGCGACCATCTTTCCGAGCGGGCAACTTGCCCTCACGGATTGCGTTGAAGATATTGGTTCGGGTGCTGCCTGAGGCTTTGACAGCATCCTTGATGTGGTAGGCGATTACGTCGCTCATTGTGGCCCGTTGGGTTCCGTTTGCTGACAATTGCAAACTGAACCTCATTGCGAGGCCACAGAAGTCGTCTAAGGCTCAACCTTCCGCATGGTCCGCAGATAAGGCCTTATCATACTGAACTCTCTAACGAATTTTCCGACCGTGTTTTCCGCCACTGACCTTTTCTTCTTCGTCTTCCGGTAAGCCGGCCCTGCCTCTACCCACTCGTTCACCGCTTCCATTATCTCGGCCAACGTCATGTCGGGATGCGGGGGGGCGTCGAACCCTTGGGCAAGCATCCAGCTGGCAATAGCCCGTCGCTGCCATGTCATCCTCAGAGTGCGGCGCGGTTCAAGAGCTGGTTCATCTGTCTGGACCACCGGCAGGCGCGGAGCTGGTCGCGGCGTAGCCTGGTCGGGCGCCACCATGCGCTGCGGTGATGATCGGTGCCAGTGGTTGCCCTCGTCCACCTGTAGGGCTGCCCTAGACCACTCTGCCAGCGGCACAGCGCCGTCAAAGCAGCGGACGCCTATGGCCTCGCTGTAAGCCCGAGCCTGCGCCTCGCCCATGCCGCCAGTTTCCGCGAATAGTCGCAGTACGCTCGCAATGAGGCGCTGACGCTTGCCGGGATCCGAAGCATTGGAAACCGCGCGTTCGTGCTCGAGGAACGCGGCCAGATCGGCAGCCCATACGAACAGCGTTGCGCCATCGACACGCGCCAGCGGCTCCCCTGGTGCGGCGGAGGCCACTGGCTCGCAAAGCAGCCACCTATGGCCGCTTTGCTCCCAAAGCCGTTCAGTCGGCGCCTGTAGCACCTGGCCGGTAGCCGTGTCCCTGAACAACAGGGGCAAATCGCGATGAACCAGAGCCATGACAAAAGCGCCCTGGTCGAGGTCGTCAATTTTCGCAAACGCACTCGCCACAAACCGGTGTTCGCCCTCGCTCAACGGGGCAAGAAACCGGTCGTCCATCAAGTCGGCCGTTGGGGGCGGCTGGTCGTTCCATCGGGCCCACCAGAACGCCTCAAAGGCCTTGTGGACCAAAACCGCGCCCTCAGGGATGCCGTCCACAGTCATTGCCCCGACCTTCTCAGGCGCACAACGTTGCTACTCGCCTTCGGCTCACAGTAAGCCGCCCATGCCTCCATGAGCTTGCGGCGCTTGGCGAGCGCATCAGCGCGGCGATAAGCTCGCTCGGTAGCGTCACCCACGATGTGCGCCAAGGCCTGCTCAGCCAGCGTTTCGGGGAAGCCTGTTTCCTCGCCGGCCCAATCGCGGAACGAGCTGCGGAAACCATGCACTGTGCAACTGGCCTCTCCTGCAGTCGCCAGTGCTTTTGCCATGGTCAGGTTGGATATGTGCGAGTGCGGCCGAAGGCCAGGAAAGACAAACTCACTCACGCTCACCTCTTTGAGCGCCTTGAGGATCTCCAAACCTCGATCGGTTAGCGGCACGCGATGTTCCCGGCCGGCTTTCATGCGCTCTGGCGGGATGGTCCACACTTTGGTGGCCAGGTCTATCTCCGGCCACTTGGCCCCGATGATTTCGCCCGTCCTCGAGGCGTTGAGGATGGCAAATTCAAGGGCCCTGGCGCCCATGCCGCTGGCAGTGCGTAGCTTGCCGATTAGCTGCGGGACGTCTGCATACGGTAAGGCGGCGTGGTGGCCGCGCGTCAACTTGAGGCGTTTGGGCAGGAGCGTATCTAGGTGGCCCCGCCAACGAGCCGGGTTTTCCCCGCTCCGAAAGCCTTTCGCCTTGGCAGCATCCAACACCCGCTCAATGCGCCCGCGAACCCGCGAAGCCGTTTCCGGCTTGGCCTGCCATATGGGCGTCAGCACCGTTAGAATGTCTTCGGTGGCGATGCTGTCTAGGAGCTTTTCGCGCAGGGGCGTGCAGTAGCCGCCGTCTTTCCATGTACGGTCGTCGTTTCGCTCAATGGACAGGGTAGAGCGCCACTGCGCCAAGTGTTTCGAGTTGCGAAACCCTCCCGCCAGACCGTCCACCAGCGTTTCAGCGAAGTTGCCGAATAGGCGCTGCGGGGCACTCTCGGCTGCCGCCGCGGCGCGCTTGGCCTCTTCCGCAGCCTCTTTGCGGACCGTGATGGGGTCTTTCCCGCTGGCAACGACACGGCGGGCGTCTGCAGCCGCCTCCCGCGCTTCGGCGAGTGAGAACACGCCGGCACTGCCCAAGCTCAGTTCCCTACGCTTGCCGGTGAAGTAGATGAACACCCACCGCTTCGCGCCCTTGGGGCTGACGTTCAGATACAGCCCGTCACCATCGGCATGCATGCCGGGCTTGGTCACGGTTTCCACGAAACGGGCCGAAAGGCGCTTGGACTGCGTAGCCATTTTGACCTAACCCTAAGAGTCGCCCTAAGCGAACACCTGATTTGTACCGTACTAAACGGGACTATACCAGCCGGGCGGGTCTGCAGTGCCTTGGTTTGCCTAGGGGAGCAGAAACTCAACGGGACGCGGCGGCACGCTAGTTTGTCGGACTCCCTCTCCGCCACTTCCCTCACGACCGCCGGGCCTGGTCATAAGCCGAGAGGCTATGCGCCGATCCGGTCGACCAGCGACAGCATGACATCGGCTGCCGGCATGGGCAGCACCGAGGCGATTTCCGCCGGGAGGAGCCCGCCGACGGCGGTTTCGACGTTGCCGGTGATGGTGCCGAGCGGGCCGCGGAAGCCGTGCCTGGTCCAGGCCAGTTCCTGCAGTTTTGGCGTGGTCAGGGCTTCGAGCAGCCGATCGGCGGCGGGGTCGATGGTGATCAGCGGGTGGGCCGAGAATACCGTCGGCCGCGGGTAGAGCACGGCCGGGTGGGCGGAAGCGCTGGCCTGGATGCGGGCCCAGCGCTGGGGATCGGCGAGGATCCACTCGACCAGCTGGTTTTCGTAGCCGACGATCATCGGCGCGGCGCCCAGCCCGCCGGCCAGGTACTGCTCGAACAGCTTGCCCGACGACGAGGATTTCAGGCCCATATTGCGGAAGATGGCCTGCGTCTTGTCGCCGAATTCAGCCAGCGCGGTGGCGTTGGGGACGTCGCCGGCCAGGAGGCTCAGCACCAGCCCGGCGAACATGAAGCCGGAATTGGAGCGGCCGGGATCGGTCGAGACGATGCGCGAGCGGCCATAGAGCGCGTCCACCCCGAGTGCCGACCAGTCGGCGCCATCGAGAATGGCATCGAGCAGCGCCTTGAGGTCGAGCTGCTGGATCCCGTCCATGGTGGAGGTGACCAGCCCGGTCTTGATCAGCCCGGCGACCACCGGTCCCCAGGTGTAGACGACGATCGGCGAGTTGAGCACGACGTCGTCGCGGCGGATCCTGACGCCGTTGCGGCGCGCCATATCGACCATGATCGACGAGGACGGCCAGAGGAATTGCGGGTTCTGCGACAGGAGCGCCGGCTCGCGCACCATTTCCACCGAACCGGCGACGCGAGGGTCGAGCTCGAGCCCGTAGCTCCCCACCATTCGCGCCACGTCGGGATCGGCCAGAAAGGCTTCCTTCTCGCCGCCGATGAAGCCGAACAGCTCGGTGCGGTTGCCGAGCAGGCCCTGCAGTTCGGGCCGGTCGCGCAGCGCCAGGTACGCGCCGGTCCCGGCCACGCCGAGGCCGAGCAGTCCCAATCCAAAGGCGCGCCGCGAGATGGCCATCAGCGTCCAAGGTCCTGTTTGAGTGTCGCCTGGAGGAGCTTCAGATCGGCATCGAGGGTTCCCAGCGCGGCATCGACGAGACCATCGGCATAGTGAGCGAAGGCGTCCTCGAGCTTGATCAGCACGGTGTTGATCTCGGTCAGCCGCCTTGTATCGGGATTGCGCTTGTGTTCGAGCAGCCGGTAGCCGTCGGCGATCTCGGCGGCTCGCGGCAGGTAATAGGTCAGGAACCGGCGCACCGCCGCGGCGCTCGCCGGATTGGCTTCGACCCTGCCGATGATCTCGCCGGAAATCTCGGCGAGGTGCCGGGCGCGCAGCCGCACCTCGGGATCTTCGATAGTCTCGGCGGCCATCGCCAGCTGCCGCCGCGGCGCTTCGGCGGCGGCGAGCAGGTCGCGCAGCTGGGCCAACTGGCCCTTGCCAAGGGTCTTCTCGTCGAGCCCTTCAAACAGCTGCCGCGGGGGCAGCACGAAGACCAGTCCGGCAAAGCCGAGCCCGCCGATGATGACGGCGATCAGGAAGGGCACGCCGGCGAGGATGCTGAGGCCGGCGACCAGCGCGGCGGCGACCAGCCCCGCGACGATCCAGTTCAGGTCGTTTCCGAACCAGCGCAGCATCAATTGTAGCCACGGGCGGCGCGGAAGGCGCCGGCAAGGTCGCCGCGACCATCGAAGACCCGCGCCGAAGTGGCTGCCGCGAGGGCGTCGAGCTGGGTCTTGTCGGCATCGCCGAAGGTGATGCCGAATACCGGCACGTGCGGTTCGACGCGGCGCCACTGGTCGAGGAACGCCTGGGCATCGCCCTCGCTGCGGCCATCGGTGAGGATCAGGATAGCCGGCAGGTGATCGGCCCGGTCGGGGGCGGCGGCGATCCTGCGCAGCGCGTCGCTGGCGCAGGCGTACATGTCGGTGCCGCCATTCGCCTGTTCGTCGACGACTTCGGCGAGCAGCGCCGCCTGGGCCTCGGCATCGCCTGTGGCCTCGAAGCCGCCGCGGACTCCACCGTCGAACGGCAGGACGATGATGCGGTCGTCGGGCGACCACTGCACCAGCACCTGGCTCGCCTCTTGGGGCGTGAGGAGAAAGCGCATGGCGGCCTGCAACTGTTGCTCGCCGTCGCCCTGCATGGAGCCGGAAAAATCGAGACAGAGCGCGCTCAGCGAAGGCTTGCGCAGCGCCCCCTGATAGAGGTCGAGCGCCTGCCGGATCACCGCCGGTTCCGGCAGGCGAATCGCCGTCACGACGCGCGACGGATCGAAGTTCCAGTCGGGCTCGGGGGCTGCCGCGATCGCGTCGGACGAGAATGGCAGGCGCCGGCCGGTGGCGGCGATCTGTTTCTGCACCTCGCTCGACTGCAGGTAGGCGAGCAGTTCGGTGAAGAACTTCTCCGTCGCCGGTCCCTTGCCGTGGTCGATGAAGCCCAGCGGCGAATCGGCCACCGCCACGCCGTCGGCGGGGTAGATGGCGTAGAGCGGCTCCTGGGCGAGCGGCCTCAGCCGGTCGTTGGTCTCCTTGAGCACCGCCTCGTAGTTCCACATCGCATCGTAGCCGGCGCCCGACCGGGCGGCTTCGACATAGAGGTCGGCCAGCCAGCCGGACGAGCCCGCCGATCGGGTGACGCCGCGCAGCAGGGCCTGCACCGTGCCGCGCACCGCGGGATCATCGAGATCGCCCGGCTCGATCACCGCCTTGCCGCCCAGCGCGCTCGACAGCATGGCGAGGTAAGCGCTGGCGCCGGAGTTGGACTGCGTCGCCGAAGTCATGAGGAAGCCGAGGCGCTTGTCTTTCACCGCCGCGAGGATATCGGCCATCAGCACATCCTTGCCGATCCAGCCCAGTTCCGCCGCTTTCGACTTCCGCACGCCGAGGACCACCGGCATCTGGGCGATCGACGTCAGGTCCTTGACCTTCCGACCGGTATCGAACAGGTCGATCCAGACGCTCGAGGCCGGCCACACCGCATCGGCAGCGACGCCCTCGGCACTTTGGAGGGCGAGGCCGATGTCGAGCGAGCCTTCGTAACTGAACGTGCAGGTGGTGTTGCGCTGCTTGCAGAAGGTCTCGACGAGCGGTTGCAGCACCGTGTTCTCAGATCCGGCGGCGAAGCTGAAGCTCTTCAGCGAGCCGCGATCGCAGCCCGCCAGAGCAAGGGCGACGAGCGCCAGTGCCGCGACGGCGAGGGATTTCAGCACCGGCATCGCCCAGGCGCCAGCCGGCGTCTGCCCAGGCGCGAACTCGCTGCGTTGCCAGCCATCGGTCGATCTTCCCGCCTGTCGCGGCTCTGCCGCACCTCACCGAACATTCCCAGTGGTGTGTGACAGTTGCACGACAGTGGTGTGACAGTCGTGCTCGGCAGGCGGCGGTCGCGGCTAGGCTTTGGTGTCCGGCTGGTCGGCGTATTCTTCCTGCGGCGGCTCCTTCTGGGCGAGCCAGGCGGTCCACCAGCCCTTGAGGTGGTCGCGCATCGCCGTCTCCGCGGCGTCGGGGTCGCGCGCCGCCACGGCTTCGAAGATCTGGGTGTGCTGGCGGTGGGCGCGCTGCTCGGTGAACGATTGGCGCTCGAGCTTGGAGCGCCGCTCCTCCACCCAGCCGGCGAAAGCGTCGTGCACGGCTTCGAAGATCCGGTTGTCGGCGACTTCGAACAGGGCGCGATGGAACAGCGCATCGGTGCGAACGAACTCGTGCCGATCGCCGACAGCGCGGCCGTTCATCTCAAGCCGTTCGCGCAGCATCTCCAGTTGTGCGTCGGTGATGTGCAGCGCTGCATTTCTCGCCATCGCCTGCTCGAGGAACGAGCGGGCGGCGAACAGGTCCTTGAAGGTCTCGCCGTCCTGCAGCGAGAGGTGGATGACGCTGTCGAGAGATTCGAGGACGCTGCCGACATCGGGCTTGCGTACCCGGGCCCGGCGGCCGTTCTCGGTTTCGATCAGCCCCTTCTTCTCGAGAAACAGGAACGCCTCGCGCACGGCCGGCCGGCCGGTGTCGAAGGTCTCCATCAAATCGCGTTCCGAAGGCAGCCGGTCGCCCGGCTTCAGCCGCCCATCGCGGATCGCCGCCTCGAGGCGCGCCGCCACCACCTCGTAGAGCTTGGGCCGCGAAATCGGCGCCAGCCCCAGAACAGGGCCGCCATCGGCTTGGCTCATCGGTTGTCCTCTCATGTCCTGGGCTCACCATAACCAAAACGGACTAGGTCGCAAGGCTTGATGTCATGCCATCATGCTGTTACCTGTCATACCAGTTTGATGATGAAGACGTGACGGAGCGCCCGTGCTGATGAGCAGGCGCCGGCACGTCGCCGTCATCGCGGGACGTATCGTTCACTTGGGAGGACAGAGCAGTGAATGGGACAATGAAGACGAGCGGCTGGACGCGGCGACGGGTGCTGGCGAGCGCGGCGGGCGGTGTAGCCCTCGCGGCGGCCGGAGGCTTCCCGATGCCGGCGATCGCACAGCCGCGCAAGCTGACCTATTGGGGCGGGCTGGTGCTGAGCGACACGGCCCACAAGCTGCTGATCGACGCCGTCACCGCCTGGGGCGCGGCAAACAATGTCGAGACCGAGGTGGTGCTGATCAACGTCAACGAGATCACCCAGAAGGTCTCCGCCGCGATCGCCTCGGGCACGCTGCCGGATGTGTTCGACGTCGGGCTCGAACTGCTGACGCTCTTGTCGCGGCAGGAGGTCTTCGCCCAGGTCGACGACGTGTTCGAGCGAATCGGGGCAGCGCATGGCGGCTGGTTCGACGGTCCGGCCAGGGCCAGCGACATGACCGCCATCGCCGGCGGGCGGACCGCCATTCCGTTCGGGGTGAGCGGCAACCTGCTGATGCGGCGCAAGGACCTGCTCGAGCCGGCCGGCTTCACCGAGGCGCCCAAGACCTGGGACGAACTGGTGACGCAGGCCGCCGCCATCAACGCGGCGCCGGTTTCCGGCCTCGGCCTCGCTCTTTCCAATGTCGGCGACGGGAACCTGCAGACCAGCGTGCTGCAATCATTCGGCGGCCGCATTGCCGACGATGCCGGCAAGAAGGTGATGCTCGATTCCGCCGAGACCCGGCTGTGGCTCACCTGGCTCAAGGACGCCTGGGACAAGGGGCTGTTCGCGCCGGGCAACACCGTGTGGGATGGCTCGGGCGACAACCAGGCCTACCTGTCGGGCCAGGTCGGCTTCATCGCCAATACCGGTTCGGTGGCGGTCGCGGCGCGGAAGGACGATCCGGAGCTGTTCGAATCGACCGGCTTTTCGGCTCTGCCGGCCGGGCCGATCGGCACGATCTCACCGGTCAGCCCGCAGAGCCGGGTGATCAGCGCCAAGAGCCCGCTGGTCGAAGAGGGCAAGTCGCTGCTGGAGCACCTCGCCAATTCCGAGTTCATGAACGAGTACTTCCAGTACGCCATCTGGGGGCCGGTGCTGAAAGACCAGGAAAGGCTGCAGGCGTTCGACGGCTCCAACACCATCCTCAACGGCTTGCTCGATCTGGCCAAGACCGGCACGCCGCCGGCCTATCCGGATGTGTTCAACGCCGCCTATGCCGATATGTCGGCCAACTTCATCATCCCCAAGCTGGTGCAGCGCGTGGTGGTGGACGGCTGGGACTTCGACAAGGCGATCGCCGAAGGCCAGGCATCGACCCAGGCGATTTACGACAAGTACTGAGCCGCAGCGGCGCAGAAGGCCCCCTCACCCGCCGCTACGCGGCGACCTCTCCCTCAGAAGGAGAGGTGGTGCGGTGGCTCGATCTTGCCACAGCGCACCTCTCCCTTGGGGGGAGAGGTCGGCCGCAGGCCGGGTGAGGGGGCCTTTCTCGATAATGGAACAGCGACATGGCCATTTCTGACGCGAGCCCAATGCGGGCCCGCCGCCTCGGCAGCGGCATAAAACTCAAGCTGTTCGCCTATGCGCTGGTGGCGCCGGTAGTGCTGCTGATCCTGGGGCTGGTGGCCTACCCGTTCCTGTTCGCCATCTGGGTGTCGTTCACCGACATGGTGATCGGCAGCGCCGGCAACTTCGTCGGCTTCAAGAACTTCGAGTATCTCGCAGGGACCGCAACCTTCTGGAGCGCCATCC
>Ga0066256_1000548_pt1 | contig 92108 bp, 89 predicted proteins | sample ThiBio_1000_biof_FD_87107 | JGI IMG/M metagenome (GOLD analysis project Ga0066256, IMG submission 87107) | Wastewater bioreactor microbial communities from Cape Town, South Africa - Thiocy_expt_1000_biof (version 2) | ecosystem: Engineered > Bioreactor > Thiocyanate-remediating >... | reverse complement strand
AGTTCGCTTCCGGTTGCTCTCCACCCCACCTCACGATGACGCAGTTACCTTCAGCTACGGAGTCTTGGCTTACTCCGGCACGGACTTGCACCGTGCTATGTACGCGCCTTCACGGGCGCACTAGGAGGGCCGTTCCCGGCCCGATGCCGTGATGTTTCCACCGCCCCATCGCGGCGAGGGCGCGCCGTTGTAGGAGGGCCGCCCCCGGCCCGATTGCCGTGATGTTTCCACCGCCCCATCGCGGCGAGGGCGCGCCGTTGTAGGAGGGCCGCCCCCGGCCCGATTGCCGTGATGTTTCCACCGCCCCGCCGCAGCGGCGTCCCCCCGAGACCACGAACCGGCCCGCGCCATGCAGCGCAAGGCGTCGCGCTTGTTGCGTCCACGCCACTTGTCGGCTACCAATAATCCGCAAAATACTTTAACCTACGCCGTCGTTCCGGTTTGCGGACGCTGTCTGCCGCGCCCGTTTTCGATCACCAAAAGACAAACGCAAGGAGGAGGTTCACATGAATAAAGCACGTTTCGCCGCCCTGGCTGCGGCACTGGCCCTGTCGACCCCGGCTGCCGCCGGGTTCTTCGATTTCACCCTCGCGCCCTTCATTGGCGGCGCTATCGGCCAGACCAACTCGGACATCACCTGCCCCGCCGCCACGAGCTGCGATGACAGCGACACGGCGTGGAAAATTTTCGGCGGCCTGGAAGTCAACGAATACATTTCCATGGAAATCGGCTATGCCGACATGGGCGAAGTCAGCTACAAGGGTGCCGTCAACGGCACGCGCGAAGTCGACGGCATGACCCTGCGCCTGCTCGGCACCTATGCCCTCAACCCCAGCATCACGCTGCTGGCCACCGGCGGCCTGAACATCCTCCAGGCCGACATGAAAACCGTGCCCGGTGCATCCGAAGACACCGACGTCGCCTGGTCGGCAGGTCTGGGCGTGCAATACAACTTCACCAAGTCGGTGGGCCTGCGCGTGGAATGGGAGCGCTACTTCGAAGTGGGCAGCTCCAACTTCAACGGCGGCACCGGCGAAGCCGACGTCGACCTCATCTCCGCCGGCGTGGTGTTCAAGTTCTGACGCCACCATACGGTTTGCGATGATGTGCGAGGGGGCCTGACGGCCCCCTCGGTCGTTTGCGGGGCGGTCATCGCCCTTCAACCCCCCCTGTAGGAGCGGCGCCCCCGCCGCGATTTTCGGGCGGTGGAACATCACGGCATCGGGCCGGGGGCGACCCTCCTACAGCCAGATGGCATCCCAATGTGGGTAATCACCAATCCGCTCGACCAACCCGGCGCGCAGCGGATTGGCGACGATGTAACGCGCCAGGGCCGCGAGGTCTTCGTCACGACGCAGGGCGTGATCGAAAAACCCGCTCTGCCAGATTCGCTCGCCCAGCCGGTGTGCCGCCACCGCCTTGACCGCGCCCACCACCCCGGAAAGATCAGTCGCCGCTTCCAGGCGCAGCAACCAGTGCAGATGATCGGGCATCACCACGAAAGCAAGCGTCGTCGCCTCACCGCGGGTCTCGGCGCCGCGCATCGCGTGAATGAGCGCGCGCGCAGCAGGCAGATCACGAAAGAGGGGCCGCCGATCCACGGTGACGGTGGTGACGTGATACACCTGCCCGTCCATCGAGATCCGGCCCTTGCGCAGGTTTTTTGCGTGCGGCTTCATTGGTTCATCCGGCATGGGGGTTCCCGAAGGTTTGTTTGCGCTTCATGATCGGGCCGGGGCGACTTTCCTGCAACACCACGGCCCCCCTGTAGGGGCGGTGGCCCCGCCGCGATTGGGCGGTGGAACCATCACCCCATCGGGCCGAGGGCGACCCTCCTACAACACCGCGCCCCCCTGTAGGAGCGGCGCCCTCGCCGCGATTTTCGGGCGGTGGCAGCACCACCCCAATCGAACCGGGGGCGACCCTCCTACAACACCACGCCCACCCTGTAGGAGCGGCGCCCCCGCCGCGATTTTCGGGCGGTCGAACCATCACGGCATCGGGCCGGGGGCGACCCTCCTACAACACCGCGCCCCCTGTAGGAGCGGCGCCCTCGCCGCGATTTTTGGGTTCGATTGACGTTTCGTTGCTTTGCCGCGTAGGCGCGGATGTTCCAATGGGGTCTCGGGTTTACCCTATTAAGGCGGCCTCTCGTCAGGCCTGGTTCCGACAATCTCTTCCGGGCTTCACCTCGATTCTCTTGACCAGTTCCGTATACCGTTCGAGTTCTCCATCCGTCGTCAGCAGATAAGCCGGGATGGATTGCGCCTGTGCGACCAGAAGCCGGTCAAATGGATCGCGGTGATGCCATGCCATACGCGCAACCGCGTAGCTATGGTTCGCGGCAATCGGCAGTTCGGTGAACCCGGTTTGCAGGGCCAGCCGATGGATGTCTTCCGGCAGAAAGTCGAAGCTGTCACGCCCCAGGGAATGCTTGATGGCAATCTCCCACAAGCTGGCCGCACTGAAATACACGGTGGATACCGGGTTCTGCAACAACATTTGCGTATCAAGCGGCAGTATCTCCGGTTTGATCAGCGCCGCCAGCAGAACATTGGTGTCCAGCAACCACTTTTGCCCAAGCGTGGTCATGCTTCGCCTTCGAACATGCGCTGGATCGTTTCGTCATGCAGGTGCGAAAAGTCATCGGGAAGGGTGAATTTGCCCTTTCCCAGGCCGAGCGTGCGCGGCTGAAGATCAGGCTGCGAAAGCGCCACCAAGCGGGCAACCGGCTTGCCGGAACGGGCAATGAGAATCTCCTCCCCTGCCGCCGCTTGGTCGACAAAGCGCGACAGATGGGTTTTGGCTTCGTGGATGTTGACGGTTCGCATGATGGCCTCCGGATGGATACGGTACTTAGTCTAGTCCAGTCCGGTCCTGCTTGCAAATATTCGGGTGCGCGTCCCCGCGCGGCGCCCTCGTCGCGATTTTCAGGCGGGGGGAACATCACGGCAATCGCGCCGGGGGCGGCCCTCCTGCAACACCGCGCCCTCGCCGCGATTTTCGGGCGGGGGAACCTTCACGGCATCGGGCCGGGGGCGGCCCTCCTACAACACCACGCCCTCCCTGTAGGAGCGGCGCCCCCGCCGCGATTTTCGGGCGGTGGGAACATCACGGCATCGGGCCGGGGGCGGCCCTCCTACAACACCGCGCCCCCTGTAGGAGCGGCGCCCTCGCCGCGATTTTCGGGTGGTGGGAGCATCACGGCATCGGGCCGGGGGCGGCCCTCCTGCAACACCACGCCCCCGCCGCGATTTTCGGGCGGGGGAACCATCACGGCAATCGGGCCGGGGGCGGCCCTCCTACAACACCGCGCCCCCGCCGCGATTTGGGTGGCGGAATCATCACGGCATCGGGCCGGGGGCGGCCCTCCTACACGAGATAAAAAAACCGGGGACGCATCCCCGGCTTTTTTCGCATTGCGACGCGCTGACGATCAGAAATCCATCTGCAGGCCGGCGCTCATCAGGTCGACGTTGCCGCCGTCGCGGTCGAAGCGTTCCCATTCGGCGCGCACCTTCAGGAAATCCAGCAGCGCGTACCGGACGCCGACGCCGTAGTTGGGCTGGTAGCCATCGCTGCCCACACGCACGGCCGGGGTGCTGCCGCTCTTGATGTTGATGTCGGTCAGCATGTAGGCGGCGCCCGCCTTGGCCATCACCGACAGCGACGGCGTGACCGGATAGCTCAGCACGGCGCCCAGGGTCCACGCGTCGGTGTCCTGGTTGGTGACGACCGCGCCGTTGCGGACGGTGCCGTCGTTGAGGTTGGCGTAGCCGCCCTCGAAGCCCAGGTACTTGTTCAACTGATAGCCGCCGTACACCTTCCAGCCTTCGCTGCGGGTGTTGCCCGACTCGCCCTCCAGATCGCGATGGCGCGACTGCCCGAAGTTGAAGCCGCCGTACCAGCCGTCGAAGTTGATGCCGGCCCAGTCGGACTCGCCGTATTCGTCCAGCGCGACGGGACCGGGGTCGAGCACCCAGCCGAAGGTGAGGCCGAAGAGGTTCTGGTGCATGCCGATCTGCGCGCAACCAACAATGTTCTGATTACAATTGGACTGATTATGGGGGGCGACGTACATATAGGTACCGGTCACCTCAAGATTTTCATTCGCCCTATAGGTGAAGCCCAGCGAGTAATGATGCTCCACCGTGGCCGGCGCCAGCGTATTGAAGGACATCTGGTCGTCTGGAATTGGGCTCTTGCCGTAATTGTAGCCCGCGCGCACCTGCAGCTTGTTGTTCACGCCATACTGCACACCGAGCTTGTAGACGGTCTGATTCTCCCAGCCAAAACCCATGCCCTCATCCAGGCCCAATAGTTTATTCGGGTCCGAGAGAGCAGGGATGTTTGCATCCGGATCATCCGCATTCCCCGGCCCGCGGTTACCGATGGCCGCGATATCATTGAAATTGATGCGCAACACATCAGCGGCAATGACCAGGTTTTTCTTAGGCTTGAAAGCCACGCCAATACCATAGTTTTCCGGGATATCGAAGTCACCCTGTTCTGCAAACAGGCCGCGGTACTTGTCGAACTTCGTCATGTAGGTTTTGGAAGCATAGGTCAGGCCAACACTCAACTTGTCATCTATGAATTTACCCAACCAGCCCAGCTTGACGCCTGCGCCGTAGCTGTAATCGTACCCATTCCCCGTCAAATGATCATTGTCGCTACTGATGTTGAAGTCTTTGAATACATCGATTCCAGCCATGCGGAAACGGGTTTCCGCGAACACCAGCGACACCCCAAAAGCATGGTTTTCATTGGCCTTGTAGGCAACGCTGATGGGCACCAGGAGCTGCATCATATCCATGACAATGGTTTCGTCAGGCTGCGGTGGAGCACTGCCCAATCCGTCAAAAAAGTTTGTCCGATAGGTGGTGTTCATGCCGCCATTGCCGATCACGGCCACGGCAATGCTGACCTGCTCGGTCAGCCCCATGCTGAAACCCATTTCCGGCATGATGAAATATCTCGCATCACTTTCAGACGAGCCGTCGAAAAAGTCACCCGGACCTTCATTTAAAGCGCCAAGAGAAGCATAACGTTCAGGATTGAACACAGCGAAACCCAGATCGCCACGCATCCCCGTGTTGACCGCATTGGCGGGGTTGGCCGCGGTGGACAGGGAATCGCGGCCGTAGGCGATGCCGACGCCGCCCATGCCTTGGGACCGTGTGCCAAAGCCGGGCAGGAAGTAACCGTTGGTGGCGTGAGCCGGAATGGCGGCCAGACAGGCGGCGGCAAGGGCCGCGTGTTTCAGGGCGAAACGCATGTGTAACTCCTCCTCAAAGTCTCGTAGACAGAAAAATTGGGGAGGTGCGGCCTCCCCATTGTTGTATGTGATACCGACCGGATTTTACTCCGGCCCGCGGCTGACAGCGTGTTATTGAGGTCGTTCTCCGCCCATACTGCCTGCTTGTTGCAAATTGACGACACCGGGGCACGCGGTCCCGGGGACGTCACGCTGCGCCGAGTTGGCGACGGCGGCGGGCCGCCATGCCGCCGACCAGCCCCAGACCGGCCAGCATCATGGCGTAGGTTTCCGGCTCCGGAATGGCGGGCGGGTAGTCCGAGAAGCCTTCCGGGTTGACATAGGTCAACACACGCGTGCCGTCGGCACGCAGCAGGAAGGAATAACCGGCAAAGCTGTTCGTATGCCAGGTAGCACCCGGCGTGCCCGCGTCCACGATCTGAACGTCCGGGGTGCCATCGTTCAGTACCCACACCCCGTTCGGAATGACGCCAGCCCCGAGGAACGAAACCTGGTTTTGCCAGGCCGGATCAAGTTCTCCGGTCACCGGGTTGGTGTTGTTTTCCACCGCGCTGCCGCTGTAAACCTGCGCGACACCGCCATTGGTCGTCACATTGACCTCGTAGCTGCCGTAACTGCGCATCACGAAATCGGGAACGAGCTGCGTCGAGGAGAAGGAGGGGGTGCCACCCGGGACAAAATCGAAATAGACATCGAAGGCAAAGTCGAACTTGACCTGCCCGGCCATGCGCTCCAGCGAATTGGGATCGCTCGCCAGCACCGAGCCACACCAGCCCGTCGCGTCCGACACCGCATAGGGCTGGAAGTTGATCTTGGTATCGACCGTTTGCACCGGATCCACGCCGTTGTTGTACTGGAACACGTCGTAATACTGGAACGCCATGTCATTCTTGGCGATGTAGTAGTTGCCCGCCTTGTCGATGGTCATGTTGTTGAAGGTGCTGCCACCGACCGTCGTGTAACCCCACATGAAGAAGTTCACGCTGCCGTCCATGTTGGCATTGTTGTAGGTCGGCGTGCTGGTAAAGTCGCCATACACCGTGTGCGCCGGATCCGATGTCTGCCAGTCCGGGTCCTTGGTGACCACGTTCTGGATCTGGCCGACTCTCGATGCATCGAAGCCCGATCCGACCTGAAAGTCCTCGGCGTTGACGCCGGTGGGACCGGTATAGCCGCCGTCATCAAAGGTAATGGTGCCCGCCGACGTGTAGGTTCCGGCATCAATGGTGGTCACGTAGGTCGCAGCAAAGGCCGGCGTGGCAAACAGCGCCGAGGCCAGCAAAGTCAGTTTGAATTTCATGGTTGCCCCTCCATTTTATCGATATAAAAAAATACGGCGGATCGCTCCGCCGTATTTTTTACCTTCGTCCGGCCGCATCGCAGCCGGATTCGTGAATCAGCCCGGAATCGAATCCGAGTTCGTTCACGCTCAGGCCATCAGCTTGCGGCGACGCACTGCAAAGCCAACCAGGCCCAGACCGGCCAGCATCATGCCGTAGGTCGAAGCCTCGGGCACAGCTGCGACGGTACCGGTCATGGTCCAAACGCCGGTCATGCCGTCGAATGCACCGCCAACCACGGTGGAAGACCAGGTAACCGAGTAGTTGCCCAGCGCATCAACCGTACCGGTCGCGATGCCGCCCTGGCCGAAGTTGGTGCCATTCCAGTAAGCCGTCCAGGCCGACAGGTCGGCGGTGATGCTGCCGCCGAAATCGCCGCTGGCGGTGGGGGCAGTGGCGCTGCCGCCTGCTGCCGCGCCGCCGTAGGGCATGTAGGAGCCGTCGGACAGGAAGGCGCCAACCGGGCCGAAGAAGCCGAAGTTGAAGAGCGGGGCCTCCACAGTCTCTGGCGCAGTCAGGACGTTGGTGTTGATCATCTGGTTGTTGCCAGCCAGCAGGTCGAGGCCCGAAGTGAGGTTGGCAACAATGAAGTTGCCGCCGGCACCAGCCATCGCGAAGGTACCACCGGTCACGGTCATGGAGCTGAAGTCAACAGCCTGTGCGCTCATTGCGGCGGAAGCCAGAACAGCAGCGGCAGCGATTTTTGTCATCGTGAATTTCATTTGGTAAATCTCCTCATGTAGAAAGGTCGTATCGATCGAAAGTACAACTACATCCTCCTGCCACTGGGCGCGATACCCTGCACCTGAAAAATCCCCTTGCGGCGATGTACATTAAGCAACGGGTATACCAGTTTTCAGAAGAATTTGCTTATACGCCTTTAGAATCATGAGGATAAAAGTTCTAATAGGCCAATGTGCCCGAAGCGCCATGGTAGGTTTGAACCAGAAGTGTAAAAAATTCCGACAGAAATCGGGGGTGGAGAGGGGGTGGGAGGAGTGAGCGGCGGCTGCGGGCCGTCGAGGATTTCGTGAAAGGTTTTGAAAAACAAGGTGATGGCGTTGGCGGAGGGGGTGAAAATGGAGTGTAAAATTTTCCGACAGGCGTAGACTCGTTAAAAAGAATTGATGGGTTCCGGAGGAGAGAGGCGGTCGTCCCGCAACCGCCCCCCTGTAGGAGCGGCGCCCTCGCCGCGATTGTCGGGCGGTGGGAACGTCACGGCATCGGGCCGGGGGCGGCCCTCCTACAACACCGCGCGCCCCCCTGTAGGAGCGGCGCCCTCGCCGCGATTGTCGGGCGGTGGGAACATCACGGCAATCGGGCCGGGGGCGGCCCTCCTGCAAGGGCGCGGCCCCCTGTAGGAGCGGCGCCCTCGCCGCGATTGTCGGGCGGTGGGAACATCACGGCAATCGGGCCGGGGGCGGCCCTCCTACAAGGGCGCGGCCCCCCTGTGGGAGCGGCGCCCTCGCCGCGGTTTTCGGGCGGTGGAACATCACGGCATCGGGCCGGGGGCGGCCCTCCTACAAGGGCACAACCCCCCTGTAGGAGCGGCGCCCTCGCCGCGATTGTCGGGCGGTGGGAACATCACGGCAATCGGGCCGGGGGCGGCCCTCCTACAACACCGCGCGCCCCCTGTAGGAGCGGCGCCCTCGCCGCGATTGTCGGGCGGTGGGAACATCACGGCAATGGGGCCGGGGGCGGTCTCCCGTAGCCGAATGGACGCTCCGGGTTTGGGGCTATCATCGGATATTGTACTTTTGGCCGCAGGTCGGGCTTCAGCCCGACATGCCGGGCTGAAGCCCGACCTGCGGTCCATTGGATCATCCGGATTCAATATTGTCGTTCCGGCGTGCGTCGGGGTGATGAATTGTTTCGCGCTTCCCGAGAGGAGACAAGACATGAGACGCCTGTTCGCCGCATCGCTTGCACTGTGGCTCGGTTTTTTTCCGCCGGCGCACGCCGAGGGGCGGCACGTCACGCCGCCCTATGCGCCGGCGAAGGCGGTATTCGATATCTATCTCGATGATCCGGCCAAGCTCGGCAGTGCGCTCTACTGGGTGCGTGCCCTGCTCAATCCGCTGGTGGAAGTGCCCTACAACTACGCGCCGGAGGATCTCGACATCGTGGTGGTCATTCACGGCACCGAGATCGTCACGGTGGCGAAGAAGAACGAAGCCAAATATCGCGACGTCGTCGAGCGCATGCGCTATTACGCCAGCCTCGGCGTGGCGTTCAAGGTGTGCGGCGAGGCCGCGGCCGATTATGGCTACGCGGCGAAGGATTTTCAGAATTTCGTCGAGATCGTCCCCAACGCCATTACCGAACTGGTCCACTGGCAGCAGCAGGGCTACGCGGTCATCACGCCGCAGATCATGAGCAAGAAGTTCAGTATCGAGGGGATTCGGTAGCCGGGGTGAGGGGCAAGCGGTGAGGGTTCTCCCCTCTCCCGCAAGCAGAAGAGGGGAGAACCCTCACCGCTCACCCCTCATCGCACCAGACCCGCCTCCACCTCGCGCCGTTTCTCCTCACCGGCCAGCGCTTCGATGAGCGCGAGTGCAAAATCCATCGCGGTGCCGGGGCCGCGCGAGGTGAGCACCTTGCCGTCGCGCACGACGGGGGCGCTGCTGACGCGGATGCCGGACAGTCCATCCAGCGTACCGGGATAGCCGGTCGCCTGTTTGCCCTGCAGCACGCCGGCCTCGGCGAGTACGCGCGGGGCGGCGCAGATGGCCGCGGTGTAGCGGCCGGCGGCGGCCATTTTCTGCAGCAGGGCGATGATGCGGGGATCCTCGCGCAGGTGCGTGGCGCCCGGCAGGCCACCGGGCAGCACGACCATGTCGTAATCATGCTGCAACGCGGTGTCGAGGGTGGTGTCGGGAACAAGCTGCACGCCGCGGCTGGCCTGGACGGTGCCGGGCTTGAGGCCGGCGACGGTCACCTCGATGCCGGCGCGGCGCAACAGATCGATGACGGTGACGGCTTCGAGTTCCTCGCAGCCGTCGGCGAGTGGAATCAATACCCTGGCCATGGCGGTCTCCTCATTCCCTGAAGTTCTGATATTGCAGCGGAAAATCGCTGATGCCCTTCTTCACCAGCGCGATGGTCTCCTGCAGCACGTCGCGCTTGGCGCCGGATACACGCACGCTGTCGCCCTGGATACTCGCCTGGACCTTGAGCTTGCTGTCCTTGACGAGCTTGACGATTGTTTTCGCGAGCTCGGTTTCGATTCCGGTTTTGACGGTCACGCTGCGCTTGACTTTGTTGCCCGAGACCTTTTCCACCTTGCCGAGGTCGAGACATTTGACATCGATGCCGCGCTTGGACAGTTTCTGCGACAGGATGTCCTGCACCTGATCGAGCTGGAACTCGGTGTCGGCATGGACGGTGAGTACATAGTCGGCCTGCTCGACGCGGGCGTCGGAACCCCTGAAGTCGAAACGGGTGGAGACTTCCTTGTTGACCTGGTCGACCGCGTTGCGGACTTCCTGCTTGTCGACCTCGGAGACGATGTCAAAGCTCGGCATGCTGTTCACTCCTCGTACGCTGCATGTTTCATATAGCCACGCTTCACCGTGATTGCGGGGGTGCAGTCATCACGGCATCGGGCCGGGGGCGGCCCTCCTACAACACCGCGCCCACCCTGTAGGAGCGGCGCCCTCGCCGCGATCGGGCGGTGGAACCTTCACGGCATCGGGCCGGGGGCGGCCCTCCTACAACACCGCGCCCCCCTGCAGGAGCGGCGCCCTCGCCGCGATCGGGCGGTGGAACCTTCACGGCATCGGGCCGGGGGCGGCCCTCCTACAACACCGCGCCCCCCCTGCAGGAGCGGCGCCCTCGCCGCGATCGGGCGGTGGAACCTTCACGGCATCGGGCCGGGGGCGGCCCTCCTACAACACCGCGCGCCCCTGTGGGAGCGGCGCCCTCGCCGCGATCGGGCGGTGGAACCTTCACGGCATCGGGCCGGGGGCGGCCCTCCTACAACACCGCGCCCCCCTGTAGGAGCGGCGCCCTCGCCGCGATCGGGCGGTGGAACCTTCACGGCATCGGGCCGAGGGCGGCCCTCCTACAACACCGCGCGCCCCTGTGGGAGCGGCGCCCTCGCCGCGATCGGGCGGTGGAACCTTCACGGCATCGGGCCGGGGGCGGCCCTCCTACAACACCGCGCCCCCCTGTGGGAGCGGCGCCCTCGCCGCGATCGGGCGGTGGAACCTTCACGGCATCGGGCCGGGGGCGGCCCTCCTACAACACCGCGCGCCCCCTGTAGGAGCGGCGCCCTCGCCGCGATCGGGCGGTGGAACCTTCACGGCATCGGGCCGAGGGCGGCGCTCCTACAACACCGCGCGCCCCCTGTAGGAGCGGCGCCCTCGCCGCGATCGGGCGGTGGAACCACCACGGCGATCTGGCCGAGGGCGGCGCTCCTACAGTGAGACTATCAGGCGCCGGTCTGCAAATCCAGCCCATACGACTGCACCGGCAGGCCGGTTTCGTCGTGGAATTCCGCGGCGGCGATCACGCCCAGGCGCGCGACGGCCTCTGCGTCGAGCGCGGGGGCGCGGTAGGCCGCATACATCGCGCCGAGCGCGTAGGGACTGCCGCTGCCGTAGGCATAGAAGCGCGTGAACTCCTGCACGGTGCGGTGCGCGGCGACGCCGAAGATGCCGTGTGGATTGGCGATCAGGACGTCCATGCGCGAGGATTCCAGGTCGTCTTCCTTGTCCTCGCCGGTCTGGAGGTAGTAGTGTTCCTTCAACACGCCGTGCAGGCTGTTCCATACGCCGAAGATGTTGGCGGAGGAGTCGAGCGGCGGTGTCGCGTCCAGCGAGGCGAAATAATCGGCGAGGATCAGCTTGAAGGTCGCCGAGCCGGTGACGGCCAGATAGCTGTCGCCGACGCGCAGGATCTTGTCGTGGTTCGCCACGTAATCGGCGGACTCCTTGCCGCTGCCCCATTTCGTCAGCGTATCCGCGGCGATGGCGATGCGGTTGTCCTTCCTGACGACGGCGATCGTGGTCATGGCGCGGCGTGCGTGCTCAGCCGAAGTGACATACGTAGTGGTAGGGCTCGCCGGCGACCTCGATGTCGAAGCTGGTGTTGCCCGGCACCTTGAACGATTCGCCTGCGGTGCAGGCCTTCCATTCCGTCTCGCCGGCGAGGCGGTAGCGGCAACTGCCGGCGACGGTCTCCATGACTTCCGGCGCGCCGGTGTTGAAGGTGAGCGTGGACGGCAGGATCACGCCGATGCTCTTCTTCGTGCCATCGGCGAACTGCACGGTGTGCGAGACGCACTTGCCGTCGAAGTAGACGTTGGCTTGCTTGATGACGTTGACGTTATCGAATTGGGACATGCTCACTTTCTCCGGGCAGCGAGTTTGGCGGCAATACGCATGCGCAATGCGTTGAGCTTGATGAAACCGCCCGCGTCCTTCTGGTCGTAGGCGCCGGCATCGTCCTCGAAGGTGGCAATGGTCGAGTCGAACAGCGAATCGGTCTTCGAGTCGCGGCCGACGACGATGACGTTGCCCTTGTAGAGTTTCAGCCGCACCGTGCCGTTGACGTGCTGCTGGGTGTGGTCGATCAGTACCTGCAGGGCGCGGCGCTCCGGGCTCCACCAGTAGCCGTTGTAGATCAGGCTGGCGTAGCGCGGCATCAGGTCGTCTTTCAGGTGGGCGACTTCGCGGTCGAGGGTGATCGACTCGATGGCGCGATGCGCCTTGAGGAGGATGGTGCCGCCGGGGGTTTCGTAGCAGCCGCGCGACTTCATGCCGACGTAGCGGTTTTCCACCAGGTCGAGCCGGCCGATGCCGTGCCGGCCGCCGATCTCGTTCAGCGTCGCCAGCACCTCGTGGGCGCGCATGCTTTGGCCGTTGATCGCCGTCACGTCGCCCCTGGCATACGTCAGCTCGATGTATTCGGCCTGATCCGGCGCTTTCTCCGGCGACACGGTCCAGCGCCACATGTCCTCCTCGGCCTCGGCGTTGGGGTCTTCGAGGTGGCGGCCTTCGTAGCTGATGTGCAGCAGATTGGCGTCCATCGAATAGGGCGAGCCGCCCTGGCGGTGTTTCATGTCGATGGGAATGCCATGCGTCTCGGCGTAGGCGAGCAGCTTCTCGCGCGAGAGCAGGTCCCACTCGCGCCACGGCGCGATGACCTTGACGTCAGGCTTCAGCGCGTAGGCGCCGAGCTCGAAGCGCACCTGGTCGTTGCCCTTGCCGGTGGCGCCGTGGCAGATGGCGTCCGCGCCGGTTTCGTTGACGATCTCGATCAGGCGCTTGGCGATGAGCGGACGCGCGATGGAGGTGCCGAGCAGGTATTCGCCCTCGTACACGGTGTTGGCGCGGAACATCGGAAACACGAAGTCGCGCACGAATTCCTCGCGCAGGTCGTCGATGTAGATGTGCTCCGGCTTGATGCCGAATTGCAGCGCCTTGGCGCGCGCCGGTTCGAGTTCCTCGCCCTGGCCGAGGTCGGCGGTGAAGGTGACGACTTCACAGCGATAGGTGTCCTGCAGCCATTTCAGGATGACCGAGGTATCCAGACCGCCGGAATACGCCAGCACTACTTTCTTGATGTCGCTCATGATGAATGTGTCAGTGGGTGGAACCGGAAGTGTTCTTGTCGATGATCTCGACCTGGCCGGGAAAGCCGCCGATCTTGAGAATGTCGAGCAGGGTCGCCTGGCTCGCCTTCTCGATCTCGATGCCGACGGCGCGGCCGTCCGCGGAAAGGTTGATGACGATGCCCGGCTGCGCCTCCCAGGCGTGGTCGGGATTTTCCGGACTCAGCTCGATGTAGAGCGAATCCATGTCCTTGAAATAGGCGATGTTCATTGGGTCGGGGGCTAGGGGCTAGGGGCACGGTGTCAGATTTCGAGCTTGCCGAGGAGCAGGTATTCCATCAGCGCTTTCTGCACGTGCAGGCGGTTTTCGGCTTCGTCCCACACCACCGACTGCGGGCCGTCGAGCACCTCGCCGCTGACTTCCTCGCCGCGGTGGGCCGGCAGGCAGTGCATGAAGAGCGCATCGGGCTTCGCCCTTTTCATCATGTCGGCGTCGACCTGCCAGTCGGCGAAGGCCTTCAGGCGTTCCTCGTTCTCGGCTTCCCAGCCCATGCTGGTCCACACGTCGGTGGTCACGAGGTCGGCGCCGCGGCAGGCGTCCAGCGGGTCGGCGAACACCTCGAAATGCCCCGTGCCGTGCAGGTTGGCGCGCTCGGGCTCGACTTCGTAGCCTGGCGGCGTCGATACGTGCACCTTGAAGTCGAGCACTTCGGCGGCCTGCAGCCAGGTGTTGCACATGTTGTTGGAGTCGCCGATCCACGCCACCGTCCTGCCCTGGATCGAGCCGCGATGCTCGATGAAGGTGAAGACGTCGGCGAGGATCTGGCAGGGGTGGTATTCGTTGGTGAGTCCGTTGATCACCGGCACGCGCGAGTGCGCGGCGAAGCGCTCGACGATGTCCTGCTCGAAGGTGCGGATCATCACGATGTCGACCATGCGCGAGATCACCTTGCCGGCGTCCTCCACCGGCTCGCCGCGGCCGAGCTGGGTGTCGCGCGTGTTGAGATAGATCGCCGCGCCGCCGAGCTGGTGCATGCCGGCTTCGAAACTCAGGCGCGTGCGCGTGGAGCTCTTCTCGAAGATCATCGCCAGCGTGCGGTCGGCCAGCGGATGATAGGTTTCGTAGCGCTTGAAGCGCGCCTTGATGACGCGCGCGCGCTCGAACAGATATTCGTGCTCGGCGCGCGTGAAATCCTTGAATTGTAGAAAGTGCTTCAGCATCAGGCCGCCTGTTGCAGGTAATTCCTGACGACGCCCGCGACCGCATCGACCAGCGCCTCGACCTCGGCGGCGCCGTAGATGAGCGGAGGCACCAGGCGGATGACCTTGTCGGCGGTGACGTTGATGAGCACGCCCGCGTCGCGCGCGATGCCGACCAGTTCGCCGCAGGGGCGGTCGAGCTCGACGCCGATCATCATGCCTTCGCCACGGATATCGACTACGCCGTGCGCGCCGGTGAGCGCCTGGCGCAGCCCGTCGCGGATCGCCGCGCCGCGCACGCGCGCATTCTCCAGCAGGCCTTCGTCCTCGATGGTGCGCAGCGTCGCCAGGGCGGCCGCGCAGGCGAGCGGATTGCCGCCGAAGGTGGACCCGTGATTGCCCGGCTGGAACACGTCCGCCGCAACGCCGCGGGCAAGGCAGGCGCCGATCGGCACGCCGGCGCCGAGCGCCTTGGCGAGCGTCATCACATCGGGCTTGACGCCGGAATGCTGGAAGCCGAACCAGGTTCCGGTGCGGCCGACGCCGGTCTGCACCTCGTCCAGCATCAGCAGCCAGCCGTGCGTGTCGCAGATCGTGCGCAGTTCGGCCATGAAATCCGGCGCCATGACGTTGACGCCGCCCTCGCCCTGCACCACTTCGGCCAGCACCGCGACCACGCTCTTGTTGTGTTCCGCCACCTGGCGGATCGCTTCGAGATCGTTGAACGGCACGCGGGCAAACCCCGTCAGCAAGGGCTCGAAACCCGCCTGGATCTTGCGGCTGCCGGTCGCGGTCAGCGTCGCCATGGTGCGCCCGTGAAAGGATTTTTCCATGACGATGATGGTGGGCAGTTCGATGCCCTTGTTGTGGCCGTACAGGCGCGCCAGCTTGATCGCCGCCTCGTTGGCTTCGCAGCCCGAGTTGCAGAAGAACGCCTTGTCCATGCCGGACAATGCGCACAGCCTGTCGGCGAGTTCCTCCTGGCGCAGCACGCGGTACAGGTTGGAACTGTGGATGAGGGAGGCGGCCTGCTCGGCAATCGCCTGCACCAGCTTCGGATGCGCATGCCCCAGGGCATTCACCGCCACGCCGGCGACCGCATCGAGGTAACGGCGCCCGGCCTCGTCCCACAGATAGGCGCCCTCGCCACGCACGAAGGCGATAGGCTGGCGGGAATAGGTGTTCATCAGGTGGGTGGTCATGGCAATTCTGGATCAGGCAGTCGTCGATACAATGGGCTGCACGCCGTGGCGGCAGAATGAAAAACGGCGGCCGCTGCCGCCGTGCTCAGGAACCGCTGATTAATTCAACATTGTCGTTCCGGCGTTCGCCAGGGTGACGAATTATTCAGGCTTTCCCAATCGCGCGAAGGAGCATTATAGGCCGAAAAAAAACCCCTGCGCGCAACGCCTCCCCCAACAAAAACGCCGCTCGAGGCGGCGTTCGTTCGTGCGGGCGACGACCGCTCAGGCCATGGCCTTGATCGCGCCGGACAGGCGGCTCTTGTGGCGGGCGGCCTTGTTCTTGTGCACGATATCCTTGTCCGCGATACGGTCGATCACGCTCATCGAGGCCTGAAAGACGCCCTGCGCGGCTGCCTTGTCGCCGGCGGCGATGGCCTTGCGCACCTTCTTGATCGCGGTGCGCAGTTCCGAGCGCTGGCTCATGTTGCGGGTGCGCTGCGCGGTGGCCTGACGGGCACGTTTGCGGGCCTGGGCGGAGTTCGCCATGTGTTCTGCTCCTGTAAACCCGCGCGCAGCGCGGTAGAATTAATTATCGCTGGGCGGCCAGCTTTTCGCCGAGGCCGTTTCACCAAAGCCGGTAATTGTACGTGAAATGTTCGGCAAAGTGCAAGCGCTGCGTGGCGCCCGCACCCTTGCGAACGGCCCGGCCGCCGCGCACAATGCGCGCAAAACCGCCGCCCGCGGTGAACCAATAAATCCATTGGACCATCCACACATGACCCATCAGCCCGGCCCCCTCTCAAGTCCCCATGCGGCTTGGTAGCGCCGTCGCCTTCGTGCCCTCCGGGTGCTCGCCGCGATTTTCGGGCGGCGGAACCTTCACGGCAATCGGGCCGGGGGCGGCCCTCCTACAACACCGCGCGCCCCTGTGGGAGCGACGCCCTCGCCGCGATTTTCGGGGGGCGGAACCTTCACGGCATCGGGCCGGGGGCGGCCCTCCTACAACACCACGCCCCCCCTGTAGGAGCGGCGCCCTCGCCGCGATTTTCGGGCGGCGGAACCTTCACGGCATCGGGCCGGGGGCGGCCCTCCTACAACACCGCGCGCCCCTGTGGGAGCGGCGCCCTCGCCGCGATTTTCGGGTGGCGGAACCTTCACGGCATCGGGCCGGGGGTGGCCCTCCTACGACGGAGCGCCGCTAGCGGTGCGAAATGGGTATTTGCATCGTATGAGAGCGGGATTCGGCCCGCAAGCGGGCCTTCTGCCGCCTGATGGACAATCCGGGTAAACGGCATGAACCTCCTCAAAGCCCTCGCTGCGGTCAGCAGCATGACCCTGCTGTCCCGCATCCTGGGATTCGCGCGCGACGCGATCATCGCCCGTGCGTTCGGCGCCGGCATGTTCACCGACGCCTTTTTCGTCGCGTTCAAGATCCCCAACCTGCTGCGCCGCCTGTTCGCGGAAGGCGCGTTCTCGCAGGCCTTCGTGCCCATTCTCGCGGAATACAGGAACCGCCAGGGGCACGACGCCACACAGCGGCTGGTGAGCCAGGTCGGCAGCGCCTTGACGCTGGTGCTGGTCGGCGTGGCGCTGCTCGGCGTGATCGGCGCGCCGTGGGTGGCATGGATCAGCGCGCCCGGCTTTCGCGCCGATCCGCAGAAATTCGAGCTGACGGTGACGCTGCTGCGCATCACCTTTCCCTACATCATCTTCATCTCGCTGGTGGCGCTGGCGGCAGGCATCCTCAATACCTGGAGCAAGTTTTCGGTGCCTGCCTTCGCGCCGGTACTGCTCAACGTCGCGATGATCGTCGCCGCGCTGTGGCTGGCGCCGTATTTCGATCCGCCAGTGCTGGCGCTGGGCTGGGGCGTGGCGCTGGGTGGCGTGCTGCAACTGGGATGGATGCTGCCGCACCTCGTGAAGATCCGCATGCTGCCGCGCCCCACGCGGCGTTTCGACGACCCCGGCGTGCGCCGCATCCTCAAGCTGATGGCCCCGGCGACGCTGGGCGTGTCGGTGGCGCAGATCAGTCTCCTGATCAACACCATCTTCGCTTCCTTCCTCGCGACCGGCAGCGTGTCCTGGCTGTATTACGCCGACCGCCTGATGGAGTTTCCCACCGGCATGCTCGGCGTCGCGCTCGGCACCATTCTGCTGCCCAGTCTCGCCAAACATTACGCCGACGATTCACCCGCCGAATATTCCCGCCTGCTCGACTGGGGCCTGCGCCTCACCCTGCTGCTCGCCCTGCCCGCCGCCGCGGCGCTGGCGGTACTGGGGGTGCCGCTCATCACCACGCTGTTCCATTACGGCGCCTTCAGCGATCTCGACGTCACGATGACGCAGCGTGCGCTCATCGCCTACAGCCTCGGTCTGGTCGGGCTGATCCTGGTGAAGGTGCTGGCGCCGGGTTTCTACGCGCGGCAGAACATCCGTACGCCGGTGAAGGTCGCGATCTTCACCCTTCTCGCCACGCAGTTGATGAACCTCGCCTTCATCTTCCCGCTCGGCCATGCCGGTCTTGCGCTGGCGATCGGTCTGGGGGCGTGCCTGAACGCGGCCCTCTTGCTGCACCTGCTGAAAAAGCAGCGCGTCTATCAGCCGCAGCCGGGCTGGTACGGCTACACCCTGCGCGTCGCGCTGGCGGTGACGCTGATGGCGGTGGCGCTGCACTTCACCATGGGGCCGACGCAATGGTGGCTGGACGCGCACGCACTCTACCGCGCCGGACGACTGGCAGCGCTGGTCGCCGGCGGGGTGGTCGTGTATTTCGCGGCGCTCGGGCTGATGGGTTTCCGCCCGCGCCAGTTCGCCCGGCGCGCCGCCGAATGAGGCGCGAGATCGGCTAGAATTAGGCCTTTTCGCGCCGCCCGTCCGCTTCACCCCATGCGCATCACCCACGGCTTTCGCCCGCTCGGCACGCCTCATGCAGTCACCATCGGCAACTTCGACGGCCTGCATCTGGGGCACCAGGCCATGCTCGCCCGCCTGCAGGCGGTTGCGCAGGCACGCGGCCTGCCGACCTGCGTGCTGAGTTTCGAGCCGCATCCGCGCGAATTCTTCGCGCCCGCGCAGGCGCCGGCGCGGCTCTCTACCCTGCGCGAAAAAACCGAGTGTCTGCACGCGCAGGGCATCGACCGCCTGCATGTATTCCGTTTCGACGCCGGCTTTGCCGCACTCGCCCCGGAAGCCTTCATCGAACGCGTGCTCGGCACGACGCTCCAGGCGAAGTACGTCCTCGTCGGCGACGACTTCCGCTACGGCGCGAAGCGCGCGGGCGATCTCGCGCTGCTGCAGCAGACGGGTGCAACGCTGGGCTTCGACGCCGAATCCCTGCCGACGGTGGAAGTCGCCGGCGAGCGTGCCTCGTCGACGGCGGTGCGGCGGGCGCTCGCCAGCGGTGAACTGGAACACGCGGCGCGGCTGCTCGGGCGTCCCTACAGCATCTCCGGGCGCGTCGTGCATGGTGACAAGCTCGGCCGCGGCATCGGCTTTCCCACCGCCAACATCCAGTTGAAGCACAACCGCCCGCCGCTGATGGGCATTTTCGCCGTCGAGCTCTACGGCGTGAACGGCGCACCGCTGCCGGGCGTGGCGAGCCTGGGGCGCCGCCCCACGGTGAAGGGCGCCGACGCCGCGCCGGTGCTCGAAGTGCACCTGTTCGATTTCAAAGCCGACCTGTACGGTCGCCGCGTGCGCGTGGACTTCCTGCACAAGCTGCGCGACGAGGAGAAATACCCCGATCTCGACACCCTCGTCGCGCAAATCCGCCGCGACGTCGACAACGCCAGACAATTCCTGATGCAACGTCATGCCTGACCACACCAAGCCCGATTACAAGCGCACGCTCAACCTGCCCGATACCCCGTTCCCGATGCGCGGCGACCTCGCCAAACGCGAGCCCGGCTGGGTGAAAAGCTGGCAGGAAAAAAAACGCTACGAGGCGATCCGCAACGCGGCGGCCGGGCGGCCGAAATTCATCCTGCACGACGGCCCGCCCTACGCCAACGGCGACATTCACATCGGCCACGCGGTGAACAAGATCCTCAAGGACATCATCGTCAAGGCCAAGACCCTGTCCGGCTTCGACGCGCCTTACGTGCCGGGCTGGGACTGCCACGGCCTGCCGATCGAATTGCAGGTGGAAAAGACCCACGGCAAGGACATTGCGCCGGCGCAATTCCGCGAACTGTGCCGCGCCTACGCCACCGAGCAGATCGAGCGCCAGAAGGCCGATTTCATTCGCCTGGGCGTGCTGGGCGACTGGACGAATCCGTATCGCACCATGGACTTTTCGTTCGAGGCCGAAGAGTTGCGCGTGCTCGGACAAATCCAGCAAGCGGGCTATCTCTACCAGGGCGCGAAACCCGTGCATTGGTGCGTCGACTGCGGGTCGGCGCTGGCCGAAGCCGAGGTCGAATACGAGGACAAGACCTCACCGGCGATCGACGTCGGATTCGCTGTCGCCGACCCCGCCGACCTCGCGAAACGCTTCGACCTCGCCGCGATCGACGGCCCGGTTCAAGTAGTCATCTGGACCACCACGCCGTGGACGCTGCCGGCCAACCAGGCGGTGTCGCTGCATCCGGACTTCCAGTACGCGCTGGTGCGTACCACGAAGGGCCTGCTGATCCTCGCCGACAGCCTGCGTGAGGCGGCCCTGACGCGCTATGGCTTGAATGACGGCGCCGAGGTGCTCGCCCGCACCACCGGTCAGGCGCTCGAAGGTGTGCTGCTGTGGCATCCCTTCCAGGAGCGCCAGGTGCCGGTCATCGTCGGCGACCATGTCACCGCGGACGCCGGCACCGGCGCCGTGCACACCGCGCCGGGCCACGGCCTCGACGACTACGTCGTCGGCAGCCGCTATGGTTTGAAAGTCGACAACCCGGTCGGCGACGACGGCCGCTTCTACGCCAGCGTGCCGCTGGTCGGCGGCATGAGCATCTGGCAGGCCAATCCGCTGATCGTCGAGACGCTGCAAGCGAATGGCAGCCTGCTGGCGCACGAGAAGCTCTCGCACAGCTACCCGCACTGCTGGCGCCACAAGACGCCGATCATCTTCCGCGCGACGCGGCAGTGGTTCATCGGGATGGATGTCGGAGGACAGAAGACAGAAGACGGAGGACAGAGGGTGGAGGACAGAGGGCGGAGGACAGAGGACGGAGGACGTAAGACCCTGCGCGACACCGCGATGGCGGCGGTCGACGCGACGCAGTTCTTCCCGCACTGGGGGCGCGCGCGCCTGGAGGCGATGATCCGCAACCGCCCTGACTGGTGCGTCTCGCGCCAGCGCAACTGGGGCGTGCCGATGCCCTTCTTCACCCACAAGGAGACCGGCGCGCTGCATCCGAAAACGCCCGAGCTGCTGGAGGCCGTGGCGCAGCGCGTCGAACGGCAGGGCATCGAGGCCTGGTTCGCGCTCGATCCAGCCGAGCTGCTGGGCGAGGACGCCGCGCACTACGACAAGACCGGCCACACCCTCGACGTGTGGTTCGATTCCGGCGTCACCCACGCCTGCGTGCTGAAACGCCGCCCGGAACTTGCCCATCCCGCCGATCTCTATCTGGAAGGTTCCGACCAGCATCGCGGCTGGTTCCAGTCGTCTTTGCTCACCGGTTGCGCCACCGACGGCCGCGCGCCTTACGACGCGCTCCTCACCCACGGCTTCGTGGTCGATGGCAAAGGCCACAAGATGAGCAAGTCGAAGGGCAATGTCATTGCCCCGCAGAAGGTGATGGACCAGTACGGTGCCGACATCCTGCGCCTGTGGGTGGCGACCACCGACTATTCGGGCGAGCTGTCGATCTCCGACGAGATCCTCAAGCGCGTCGTCGAGAGCTACCGCCGCATCCGCAACACGCTGAAATTCCTGTTGGCGAACATTTCCGATTTCGATCCCGGGCTTCATGCCCTGCCCGTCGAGGACTGGCTTGAAATCGACCGTTACGCGCTGGCGCTGACGCGGCAGTTGCAGCGTGAGGTGCAGGCGCATTACGACGCCTACGAGTTCCACTTCATCGCGCAGAAGCTGGTGACCTTCTGCTCGGAAGACCTCGGTGGCTTCTATCTCGACATCCTCAAGGACCGCCTCTACACCAGCGACGCCGACAGCCGAGCGCGGCGCGCCGCGCAGAACGCGCTGTATCACCTGACGCACGCGCTGGCGCGCTGGATGGCACCGATCCTGTCGTTCACCGGCGAGGAAGTGTGGGAACAGCTCAGCCCTCTCCATCCAGGACAAGCCCAGCCCTGTCCCCCTCTCCCGCTTGCGGGAGAGGGCGGGGAGAGGGAAACGGGAGAGGGGGCGAACGTGATGCCCAAACCGGGCCCTCTCCCCAACCCTCTCCCGCAAGCGGGAGAGGGGGCAAACGTGATGCCCAAACCGATTAATGACTCCGTGTTCCTGCACACCTGGTACGAGCTGCCCGCACTGCCCGACGCGGATGCCCTCCTCGACCGCTGGACCCGCATCCGCAGCGTGCGCACGATGGTGTCGAAGGAACTCGAACTCGTACGCGTCGCCGGCGGCATCGGTTCCTCGCTGCAGGCCGAAGTCACGCTGTACGCCGGCCCCGACACCCACGCCCTGCTCGCGCCGCTCGGCGACGACCTGCGCTTCGTGCTGATCACCTCGCAGGCGCGCATCGTCGCCGCCGACGCCGACCGCGTCGAGGTCACGCCGAGTGCAGCAAAGAAATGCGACCGCTGCTGGCACTATCGCGCCGACGTCGATGCGCACGCCGAACATCCCGGCCTGTGCGGCCGCTGTGTCGCCAATCTCTATGGCACCGGCGAGGCACGCAGCCATGCATAGCCTCTTCGCCCCCGCGATGCGCAAGTGGCTATGGCTCGCGCTTGGGGTGATCGTCGCCGACCATCTCACCAAATGGTGGGTCAGCGCCACGCTCGATTATCGCGACGCGGTGCCGGTGCTCCCCTTCTTCTCGCTGGTGCTGGTGCACAACACCGGCGCGGCGTTCAGCTTCCTTGCCGACGCCGGGGGCTGGCAGCGCTGGTTCTTCACCGGCGTGGGGGCGCTCGCCACCGTGATTCTCCTGCGTCTTTTGAAAAAGCACGCCCGCGACACCCGCATGGCACTGGCCTTTGCGCTGGTGCTGGGTGGTGCGCTCGGCAACGTCATCGACCGCGTGCGCTTCGGCTACGTGGTCGACTTCCTCCACTTCCATTACCGGGCTTTTTCCTGGCCGGCCTTCAACGTGGCCGACGCGGCGATCAGCGTGGGTGCGGCCCTGCTGGTGTGGGACGCACTGCGCCGCCGACCGGTCGAGGACAAGCCTCCTACACCGAAACACGCCCCATGAGCGCGCGCGCCGTCGCCCCCGGCGACACATTGCAGTTGCGCTACGCGCTGCGGCCGCGCGGCGGCGAGGACATCGTCACCAATTTCGACGACCCCGCGCCGCAGACCGTCACGCTCGGCGACGGCACGCTGGCGCCCGCGCTGGAACAATGGCTGCTCGACCTGCCGGTGGGCGAGCGCCACGTCTTCCTGCTCGATCCCTGGCAGGCCTTCGGCGAAGCCCAGCCCGAGCTGATCCAGACCCTGCCCAAAAGCGATCTGCCGGCCGATGCGCCACTCGAAGTCGATCGACTGGTCGAATTCGTCATGCCCAACGGGGAAACACTCGCCGGCCATATTCTCGAAATCGGCGCCGACAGCGTGAAGGTCGACTTCAACCATCCGCTCTCCGATCTTGCCATCGAATTCGAAGTCGAAATCGAGGGCATCCTGTAGCAACGCCCTTCAACCCAAAAAATCCATTGGAACAGCCGTACGTGACAAACCAACGGGTTGTAGGTCGGGTTTCAACCCGACATGTCGGGCTGAAGCCCGACCTACGGCCAAGCCTGAAGCGCCAGATTCGGGCGGCAATCCGTGCTAGAGTAATACTTGTAAATACCTTCGGACTGCATCATGAATGCACCAGCCACTCGTCCCGTATCGATCAAAATCGACGAAGACATTCGAAATCGCATCAAACGTCTCGCCGACGCGCGTCAACGCAGTTCGCACTGGATGATGCTCGAAGCCATCCGCCAGTACGTCGAACGCGAAGAAAAGCGCGAGGTATTCCTGCAGGACGGTATCCGGGCCTGGAACGAATATCAGGCTACCGGGCTGCACGTAACCGGAGACGAAGCGATTGCATGGCTTGCCCAGCTTGAGGCAGGTGAAGATGTCGACCCGCCCGAATGCCACGTCTGATCTGGACACCTTCCGCCCTGCTTGACGTCCAGCGCAGCTACCGGTTTCTCGCCACCCGAAATGCGAATGCGGCGCGCCAGGCCGTCAAGGCGATTCGTGCCGGCGTAAGGATCATCGCACGGCACCCGGAAATCGGGCGACCCGCCAAAGACCTCGATCCGGAGTATCGGGAGTGGCCGATCGGCTTTGGCGACAGCGGCTACGTGGTGCTGTACCGCCATGCGGCCGAACTTGTCACCGTGCTGGCCGTGCGGCACCAGAAAGAAATCGGCTTTTGAATCCACACCCATGCCCATGCCCCCCACCATCCTCCTCGCCAATCCACGCGGTTTCTGCGCCGGTGTCGACCGTGCCATCGGCATCGTCGAACGCGCCCTGGAAAAATTCGGCGCGCCGATCTACGTGCGCCACGAAGTGGTGCACAACACCTACGTCGTCAACGACCTGAAGGCCAAGGGCGCAATCTTCGTCGAGGAACTTTCCGAGGTGCCCGCCGGCGCCACTGTCATCTTCAGCGCGCACGGCGTGTCGCAGGCGGTGCGCGCCGAGGCCGCCGCGCGCGGCCTCACCGTGTTCGACGCCACCTGTCCACTGGTCACCAAGGTGCACGTCGAAGTCAGCAAGATGCGCGAAAAGGGCTACGAAATCATCATGATCGGCCACAAGGGCCACCCGGAAGTCGAGGGCACCCTGGGACAGGCCGAAGGCGGCATGTATCTGGTGGAAACGCCCGCGGACGTCGCGCAATTGCAGGTCACCACCCCCGACCGGCTCGCCTACGTCACCCAGACCACGCTGTCGGTCGACGACGCCGCGCGCGTCGTCGCGGCCCTGCGGGCGCGCTTCCCCGCCATCGTCGGGCCGAAGAAGGACGACATCTGCTACGCCACACAGAACCGCCAGGATGCCGTCAAGGCCCTGTCGGCGCAGTGCGACGTGGTGATCGTGGTCGGTTCGCCAACCAGTTCGAATTCCAACCGGCTGCGGGAAGTGGCGCAGAATCTGGGGGTGCCGGCCTACATGGTCGACAAGGCCGCAGAGATCAAGGCCGAGTGGGTGGCGGGAAAGAATCGGGTCGGACTCACCGCCGGCGCATCCGCTCCGGAAATTCTGGTGCGCGAGGTGATCGAACGGCTGAACGCGCTGGGCATCGGTTCGGTGACGAACCTCGACGGCGCCCAGGAGAAAGTCTCGTTCGCCCTGCCAAAAGGTCTGGGCGCCTGACTCACAGCCTGCCCGCATCCCCATCATCATTCCCCGGAACCCCGGCACCCCCTGAATTCTGTTTTCGAAGGTGACCACGGTATTCAACGCATCCGTTCTCATGAACGTTTGAAATGGTATTCTCAATCCATGATCGTCAATCGATAAGGAATAGCGCATGGGACAACTGAATCGCATCACCCAGCAGCCCGATGTAATGGGCGGCAAGGCATGCATCCGTGGTATGCGCGTCACAGTGGGCATGATCGTCGGACAGATTGGTGCGGGGCATAGCATCGATGAGGTCCTTGCCGACTACCCCTACCTCGAACGCGAAGACATCATGCAGGCGCTCCGCTACGCAGCGTGGCGGGCTGAAGAGCGCGAGGTCACGCTGGGCACTGCATGAAACTGCTGCTCGACATGAATCTGTCGCCGTGGTGGATCGACGTCTTATCCGATGCCGGCATCGAGGCGGCGCACTGGTCATTATTGGGTGCGAAAAACGCGCCTGACGCGGAAATCATGGCCTGTGGCGGCGCAAATGATCCCGGATTATCCAATAGGACCGCCGGGTTTCAGCCCGACCCGGCTGTCCACGCGGTCCCGTAGGTCGGGCTTCAGCCCGACTGACCCTCAGCCGACCGTTGTGTCGGGTTGAAACCCGACCTACAAGCCGTTGGTTCCTCAAATACGGCTGTTCCAATGGATTTTTTGGGATGATTACATCGTCGTTACCCACGACCTTGATTTCAGCGCGATTCTCGCCGCCACCCACGGTGAGAAACCCTGCGTTGTGCAAATCCGCGCCGAAGACGTCAGTCCGAATACAATCGGCAAGCAGGTCATCGCCGCATTGCGCCAGATGGCGACCGAACTGGAGAACGGCGCGTTACTCACCATTGACCCGAACCGCACACGCTTGCGTCTGTTGCCTTTGCAACTCAAGGAATAAGCACGACATACGCCACGCAGAACCGCCAGGATGCCGTCAAGGCGCTGTCGGCGCAGTGCGACGTGGTGATCGTGGTCGGTTCACCGACCAGCTCGAATTCCAACCGCCTGCGCGAAGTGGCGCAGAATCTTGGCGTGCCGGCCTACATGGTCGACAAGGCCGCGGAGATCGATCCGGCGTGGGTCGCCGGCAAGTCGCGGGTGGGCGTCACCGCCGGGGCTTCAGCGCCGGAGATTCTCGTCCGCGAGGTGATCGCGCGGCTGAACGCACTCGGCGTGACAACGGTCGACAGCCTGCCCGGCACCCACGAAAAAGTGGCGTTCGCGCTACCGCGGGAGCTCGGTTGAGCGTTTGCCCACCCCGGTGAGTTGTCTTCGCCGGAGCTATCTGCTCCAGCACTGGGCCAGGTCACCCTCAGCGCCCCGCACCCCGGTATTCGTCAAGGTCAGCGTGCCACAGGCGTCTCCCGCCATCGATCCCGTCGGCACGGCGGAAAGCATGAAGCTCTGCTCAGCCGCAGCTACAGCGATGTTGTATCTGGCGTCACCATTCTCCGGCGACTGGGTGTGCGGCAGCGTCCCAGCCATGTCATAGCGGTTGGCAGTCGTGTAACTCCGTTCGAGAAACTGCGCGTTTTCCAGCAATGCCGCGCGCGCTTCCGCGCGATTGGAGCGCTGCACGTACTGCGTATAGGAAGGGTACGCGATGGCCGCGAGGATACCGATGATGGCCACGACGATCAGCATTTCGACCAGCGTGAAGCCCCGGTCCGTGGCCATCCCACTCGTACAGCGTGTATTCGATGCAAGCATGTTCATACTCTGCTCCTGATCTCACTCCAACTACTGGAGCTGCCTCCACGAGGTACGTCCCATGGTCGAGCTGGTCTTTTCGGTAACAGAACCGATCCCCCCGTCGACGTTGGAAGTGAACTTGTATTCCTTGTTTCCTGCGGTCACCACGGTGGGCTGATTGAGCGACATCGAGCCCGACTTGACACCCGCGGCCGGACTGCTCACGCTGTTACCCAAGGCGTCGGTATAGGCAACGGCGTCATCAGTAGTGAATTCTCCGTCGCCGTTGATATCGAGCGCCGCATAGGACAGGTTCGCACCGGTGGCGGCATCCAGTTCCATGAGCCAGCCCGAACCCTGATGACAGGGATCGTCTGCGCTTGGCAAAATTGTATTGAAAATGACACGGCCGTATCGCAGCAGCGGCGGCGCGATGACACGTTCGCCGTGCGCGGCCTTGTCGGGAGGAAGGAGATCCATCACCCAGCCGCGCTTGGCACTCCAGTCCGGCGGATTGCCACTCGTCACCCGAACCTCCTGGCTGCCCATGGCCCCCTCGAACACGACGCTTTGCGTCCACAGATCGCCGCGACCGAGGGTGTCCTCGCCATCCCGATCGAGAACGCCGTAGAACGACTGGATATCGAGGTTCGTGCTATCACCCTTGACGAAGTAGCGGCCGGTACCGAAGAACACCATCGCGTTTCCGGAGACCCCCGGGGGTGGCAACGACACGCTGACCTGGCCCTGAATGGGCTGGCGCTTGCCTCCGGCGTCCTTCGCCACGAACAGGGGTTTCGGCGAAGCCACCGAGCCGAGCGAAGTCTTCCAGTTCGCCGCGACCGTATCCGAGACATCGAATTTCCAGAGATTGCCCTGGAGATCGCCGGCATAGATGGCGTCGACGATGCGATCGTTGTTCAGATCGACGAGTTTCACCGTTGAGAGGCCGTTTTCTGCGGCAGCCGACCCATATTTCGTGTCGATATAGATGTAATCCGTGGGATTGTCTACGCGCACGAGGAACAGACCGGCCTGCTTGTCGGCGCTGCCATAGCCGTTGGCGAACACGGCATAGAAATTCCCGTCATGGAAGCGTGCCACGCCAGCCGGGCCGAATACATAGCCCATCTTGCTCGCGTGCGCACCACCATCGAATTCCCACAGCACCTTGCCTGCATCCATCGGGCTGTCAGGGTCGGTGATGTCGAGCGCGAAGACGGATTTGCCTCCTGCGCCGAGCGTACCGACCAGTACCGTGTGCCAACTGGCGCCCCAGTAGGCGTCGCCAAACCCGGGCGCACCATCGACGAAGTACTTGTGATTCGCGTTGTAACTCGTGCTCGTCAGCTCAGCGAGTGAATCATGTATGGCACGCGGCACGAAGGCGAATTTCTCCACTCCGGTCTTTGCATCGAATGCGTGCAGCATGCCATCGTTCGCCCCGACATAGATCACACCGTTCGTGCTCTTGTTCTTGACGAATTCCGTATAGCTGTCGGCGTAAGCCGGAATGGCCGACAAGTTGAAATTGTCCTTGGCGACGAACAGCGGATCGGAATTGACGATATCACCCAGAATCTTGCTGCGGTTGCGGAACGCTGCCGCGGGGTTGGTCACCGGATCGAAATATTTCTCTTCCAAAGACTGGTCGCCCCGCACGTAGTTCACAACGTCGGCAGTCAGGGTTCCGCCAAAGCCCCCGGTGAACGGTACGCCCACATTCGCGGCATCGCTGGTCCAGATCGAGCGGCTTCCATGTGCAGGGAGAACCGCGTTCGCAGACCATACCGAACTACCGACAAGACCCGTGACCGGATCGAGCGGCAGCGCCTGCAGATCGCCCGACCAGTCGTTGGAGTCGAAACTTGCCAGATAGATGTGTGTCGACGCTTCCAGGCGCTTCGAGTTTGCCGCAATTGACGCAGCCGATGAAACACGCCCGGCGATATCGTTGACGATGCTGCTCAATGAAGCATTGAGCGTCTCGGGATCGTCGGCACTGAAAAACTTGCCGCGGCTGTTGATCGCAGCATGCCAAAGATCGGCGACGTTGCCAGGCAGATCGGTACCCGCAGCCGGCCATGGCCCGCCCGATTTCAGCCCCGGGTAGCTGCTCGTCGTGGCATTCTCGCTGTAGGTGTCGCCGTCCCACAGCAAAGGAGGCACCGTCGTCCCCAGTACACGGGTAAGGCCCAGGCCGACGGTATAGGTCACCATGTGCTGCCATTTCGCCGGATCGTTCCTGGGATCCCAGAAGTTAGCCTTGAGAATGTCCGCGGAAACGTTGTCCAGCGAACGCGGAAAGCGGGGCACATCGTTCTTCAGGTCGGGATTGAGGTCGGTTATCCAGTAGTGAAAGGCGATATCGGCCAGCGAACCCGAATTGCTGTCCTTGAAGGGAGAAATGGGCACGTAGGTGTTGGGGTCGAAATTCTCCAGGCAATCGGGTGTGGCGGCAGGGCAGGATTCAGCATATACCTTGGGCAGTGTACGGGACGCCCCGTCGCTTGCGAGCGTACCGCTCGCACCGCTCCCGTTCCATATGCCATCCGTCATGATCAGGCTGTAGTTGGCGCGACAGGAATAACGCTTCGCCGGGGTGTCGTCCACCTGCGGATCGAAGGCGTACGGGCTGCCGGTACCGGTCTTGATTTCGTAGTACTGTCCGGCGCGCTGCAGGGCCGGCCGCAAAGGGGTGCCGCCACTGGCGGGCAGCTTGAACAACCATTTGTAAAGACGCGTCTTGTGGGCCGCATCCAAGCGGCGGATACGGTTCTCGACCCCTGCACCGTCCCAACCCTTGCACGCGGTGGCGCCAAACGAGGTGCATGTGTTGAGCGCCTGCCACGCCACCCGCATTTCCTCCGGAATATCCTGGAACGCCCGCGAGGCCGCGGTTATCGTTGCGAGGTTGCGGGTGCGGTAGAAAGAGAACCAGTTGGCGAAGTTCTGCCGTTCGTCCTTGTCGGCGGCATCGATCACGCTATCGCCATTGATGTCCTGGGTCCCCGGTCCGGACGTACTCGAGACTTTCACGAGTTTATAACAATCCTCGTCCGTCGCACTCCCGTCGCAGCCAGACAGCGAGGAATCAAAGACATAGTAATAGGCCTGGGTGTCCGACTTGTTCGTCGGGAAGGGCTTCGGGCTGGTGCCCACATCCAGCGGCGAGTGATTGGCCAGGCTCTGGGAATAGGATGTCGATCCCACGCCGGTTGAATTGAAGGAACTATAGGGACGGTACTGCGTTTCGAGGTTCACCGAACCGTGCCCCGGATAGAAACCGTTGCGCCACGCAGCCGTGAAGCTTGTCGTCAGCGGGGTGGCGTTGACGTCTAGTGGCGGCAGATAGCGGGTTTTCGGATTGTAATACTGGGCGTTGTACGACGCCGCCTTGAAGCGGCGAGTGGAACTGTCGCTGCTGATCGAATCCGGCACGTAGGCCCACGCCATACTGCCCGAATCGTCCAGGGTGATGACCATGTTGGGCGACACTCCGGTGGAAAGATAGAGCGGAACGTTGTGCGGTTCCAGCGCACCGCTCGTGCCGGGCAAGGCCAGCATGGCCGCGACGGCCAGACGCGAGACAACGGAGAGCGTAATTCTGGTCATGTTCATGCCTCACCTCACTCCAAAACGATTCGAACCACGGACTGCAAAATGATGGGCGCATTGCCGCCCGCCTCGGCCCGGGCGGTAATGCGATAGATGCCGTTGCGCGGATTCGTGTTTTCCGCGCTGTATTCCAGATCGTCGTTACCACTGGCGCCGGGCAACGCCGCAATCCGCTCAATGACGTAGCGCACGCCCTCGACCCCCGGATAGAGCAGGCCGGGATCTGCCGCAGTGTCCCAGTCCGGATAATCCTTCCAGTATTCCGTGGTGGTGGCCGCGGCCACCGGCGCGGAAAAATAGCCCGGGCCACTCGCCGGGTCGACCGGCGAATTGAGCGCCCGCTCACCAGCGCGCAAACCCGCCTCCGCGGCCTGAAACGCGACGTTCTGGCTGCGTGCATTGCCCGCCATCTTTTCTTCCAGAATGCTGCTGCGCATTGCGGCAATGACGATCAGGGTCAGAACGACCATGAAGATCAATCCTGTCACCAGGGCAGCGCCTCGTTGGACTGCCGTCAATCGGGTTGCTTGATGTGCACTCATGTCAGTTCAGCCGGTTGCGTACGCCAACAGTTGTGGTGAAAACCTGATACAAACGACGGTCCGCGGCCACGACATCGTTGGGTGTCCCGTCATCGTCGGTGTCAAAGCTGTAGGTTTGCGGCGACGGCACCACGTTGTCATCCTGGCTCGCCATCAACAGGCTGATGCGCACACTGACCACACGACGCCAATCCGCCACCGCTGCGGCGTTCTGATACACGTCCGGCGTTCCATTGCTGTCCGTGTCCACACCGTAGACGATCTGCATGTCGCGGATACCTTCGATGAGTTCCGCGGTGCCTTCGTTCAGGCTGCTGCGTCTCAATCCGGTGCCCGAAATGAAGTAGGCGTATCGCTCGACCTTCATCACCATGTCGGTAGCAGCGTAGGAGCCGAGCCGGGCGCCGTCGTGAGTGATCGTGGTCGGACCGCCGCCCGCCACCGCGGAGACCTTGACGAGATCGACGTTGTTGCAGCCGCTCAGCGCGAGAATGTCATTCGCTTTGAAACCAAAGGGATTCGACTGGATTTTCACCTCCGCGGTCGCGGCGGGCAGCGCTGCGGTCAGTTGCACGCCGCCACTCACGGCCGCCATGATCTGAATGGCGTCGCCCGTGGTACCGGGACCGCTCCCGGTATCCCAGCCGGTGATGGCTTCCGCGGCGGTCATGGCGGGCGCAGACGCGACCGAAGTAGGGGTCACCGCGGCAAGATTGGGACAACCAATATAACCCGCCATGCGGATATCGCGCGCCATGGTATCCAGGACGTAACGCGCGTTCTCCTGCATTCTGGCCATGTTGTCGTTGGTGCGGAACGCCTGCCGGCTACCGATATACAGGTAGCCCACCGCAACCAACACGACGAGACCCAGGGTCATGGCGACCATCAGTTCCACCAGTCCGAATCCACCCTGGTGGACCGCCGGGAGGCGATATGTCAGATTGCTCGTCTTCATAGCCGGCTGACCACGGTGAATGTCTGAGTGGGCTCGCCATCGGGACCATTCGTCCCCCGCGAGTCGTTCCACTGAATGTCGACCGTGACCGTGCGCACGCCTCCGGCGGACAAGAAAACCACCGATCCGTCGCCTTCAGGCAGGGTGCTTGCGATCATGGTTTTCCAACCGGAAATGTCGGCCCCCGCGAGGCCTGGCCCCGCAGGATCGGGCCCCAGGGCGACATTGTAGGCATCCGCATTCGCCTGGTTGGCCCGCATGCGGTCGATCACGTCATAGGCCAGCCACGTCGCCTGGGTGCGGTAGTAGGCACTGTGGTTGTTGCGAAGACCCGACGCCATCAATCCGGCCAGCCCCAGCAAGCCAATCGACAGCACCAGCATGGCAACGAGCACTTCCAATAGCGTGAAACCCTTCTGTCTCATGGATAGACCCTCAACTACACACATCGGCCGGCTCACCAATTCTTGCCCGGCCGGATGCCGTGATCGATACACCTCGTCCGGCAACGCCGGTGCCGGTTGTCCCCGGGCATATTGAGAAACTGGCTTCGGCGCCGGTGGCCAGAGTGGTCTGGCCATTGGATTGATAGGAGACAAAATCGGATACGTCGGCGGATGTGGTGACGGTACTGCTACCCGCCAGCGGTCCGAACGAATGGATCACGGCATCCGTCCCATCCACCTCGCCCGCGACACCTCCATCGGCAAAGACGATCCAGCCCTGCGCCCACGCGCCTCCCGTCGTGCAACCCGGGGCATTGCTCATTGGATTGGCACTCTTGCAGACGCTGACACGGATACCCCGCTTGATCGCCTCGCTGCGCGCCAGTTGCATGGCGGCCAACAGGTCGTTGCTCTGGGATGCCATGCGGTTGTTCAGGACGAAGGTCTGGAAATTCGGGATCGCTATGCTCAGCAGAATGGCTGCAATGGCCATCACGACCAGCAACTCGATCAGGGTGAACCCCGGCACTCTGCGAAATGTGTTGTACGTATTCATGCCTCAAACCTAATCGCGATGATCCGGATAAGCCAGCTTCTCCCGACAGGCGGCGTGTTGCAGGACCTATTCGGCTAGCCCGCCTGGCGCGCCACCGCCTGTCGACCAAGCCGTTAACGGCGATCAGGATTCGAGCTTGAGGGTGCGTGCAATGGAAGGGCCCGTCAGCATGCAGCCGCCTCCATGCGGACGCGGCCGACGTTATTGATGATGATCTTGCGTTTTGCCCCCGCCAGACATACGTGAATCGTGTCATTCGGCAGCCCGGATGAGCCTTGGCTCCTGCCGCTTGGCAGGTAACTGCCATAGTTGCTGAAATTGACGGCGACAATGCTTGCCTGCGCCGATCCCGGAGACACATGCAGCAACGTGTCGCCGGGTTCTTTCACGCCAGCGCTGCCTTCGTCCACGAACGTGATCCAGCCACTCTGCCAGGGTGCCGTCGCGTCGCAAGCCGGGGCAGTCGTCATGGCATTGCTGCTCTTGCACACCGTGACGCGCTTGCCACGCTTCACCGCCTCGGAGCGCGCCAGCTGCAGCGACAGCACCAACTCGTTCGAAACCACGGCGAGCCGATGGGAATTCATCAAGGACACATAGCCAGGAAACGCCAACGTCAATAGAATTGAAGCAATTCCAAGCGATACCAGCAACTCGGGCAAAGTTGCGCCCCCCTTTTTCATGCCCCCCTCCATCCTTGTACTTATCGAACGTGCCAACGTGCCACAGCGAGACGTCAATGACCATACAACTTTAGTTGTATATCACCCCACGAACTCTCTATATCGTTGATTTGCAATATGATTTTTTGATCATCGGTTGTGGCGTCACGGGTTTGAGCTGCGGCCTGAACCTGTTGCGCCGCGGCCGCAGTGTCGCGATCGCCGAGCGAGGACTCGCCGGCGCCGAGTCCTCCTGGGCCGGCGGCGGCATCCTGTTCCCGCTCCTGCCCTGGGATTACCCGGAGTCGCTGGCCCGCCTGGCGCTGCGCTCGATGGCGACGTATGCCGGCTGGGTGGCGGAGATCGAGGCCACGGGGGGCGGCGACGCCGAATACTGGCGCTGCGGCATGCTGGCGTTGAATGTCGGGGAGGGCGAGCGGGCGCGGGCGTGGTGTGCGGCGCATGGTGTGGCGGTCGAACCTGCTCCATCGCGCCTGTTCACCCTCCCCCCTCAAGGGGACGGAGGCCAAACGCTGTGGCTGCCGGACGTGGCGCAGGTGCGCAACCCGCGTCTGGTGGCGGCGCTGCGGGCAGCGGTTGAGGCGCGCGGCGGACGGGTGATCGAACAATGCGCAGCCACGGGCGTGCGCACGCAATCCGGGCGGGTGACGGCGTTGGAGACGACGGCGGGCACGTTCGCCGCCGGCACGGTGGTGCTGGCGACCGGCGCGTGGTCGGGGCTCGGGCTGCCGGGTCTGGCGGGCGTGCCGAACGTGCGTCCGATCCGCGGACAGATGCTGCTGTTCAGGCTGGAACCCGGCGTGCTCGACACCATCGTGTATCGTGACGGCCTGTACCTGATCCCGCGCCGCGACGGCCATGTTCTGGTGGGCAGCACACTGGAGGACGCGGGCTTCGACAAGTCCACCGACGCCGCCACGCGCGCACGCCTGCATGCGGCAGCGGCCGGACTGCTGCCTGCCTTGGGCACGGTGCAGCCGGTGCAGCACTGGGCGGGACTGCGTCCGGGAGCGCCGGACAACATCCCGATCATCGACCGCCACCCGGACTTCGACAACGTGTTCATCAACAGCGGGCATTTCCGCTACGGCGTGACGCTGGCGCCGGCGTCGGCCGAACTGCTCGTCGCCCTGATGGAGGGAACGACGACGCCGCTCGATGCCGCGCCGTATGGCTGGCAGGCGGCGCTTGAGCGAGCATGGGATGCCGAGCATGGTGACGCGTCGGGCTGAAGCCCGACCTGCGGACTATTGGAAAATCCGGGTTTTTCGCGGCCAAACCGGCGGGGTTCAATTCGCGCCGAATCAATAGGATAATCGTCTCGTCCACCCAATATGGTCACTTGCCATGTCTCAAGCCCACCTGCATTCGCCGATCGATGAAGCCGACTACCTGCACCGCGAGGAAGCCGCGACCGACAAGCACGAGTTGGTGGACGGCGAAATTTTCGCGATGGCGGGCGCAAGCGAGCGGCACAACCGCATTGCGGGCAACATTTTTTTTCACCTGCGCAGCGCCACCCGCGGCAAAACCTGCCGTGCGTTCATGGCCGACATGAAGCTGCGGCTTGCCAGCGGCTCGACGTATTACTACCCCGACGCGATGCTGGTGTGCGATCCGGACGACAATCATCCGATCTACAAACAGTCGCCCTGTCTCGTCGCAGAAGTGCTGTCCCCCGCCACGGCCAGCATTGATGTGCGCGAGAAATTGGCGGCGTATCGCGGGTTGGCGAGCCTGCGCTATTACCTGCTGGTGGATTCGGAGCGGCTGTGGGTCAAGGTATATTTCCGCGATGAGCACGGCGCCTGGTTCGAACAGGAACTCGGCAGCGAGGACCGCGTCGACGTGGTCTGCGGCGACGCACGGCTGACGCTGACGCTCGACGACCTCTACGAGGACACGGGGCTGCTCGTTGTCTGAGACGGCCGGCAAGTGCATCGTCGTCTGGATCGTCAGCGACGGCAAGCCCGGCCACGTCAACCAGTCGCTGGGGCTCGCCGAGGCGCTGGCGCGCGCCGTCCCGACCGCCATTCATACCCTGCCCGCGCAACCGGCCCTGCGCGCCGGCCTTGCCTGGCTGCTGCGGCGCCCGCTCGCGCAGGGCCTGCCGGCGCCGGACCTCATCCTCGGTGCTGGACACGCCACCCACCTGACACTGCTCGCCGCGCGGCGCGCGCACGGTGGCCGCACGGTGGTGCTGATGAAGCCGAGCCTGCCGCGGCGCTGTTTCGATCTGTGCGTCGTGCCGCGCCATGACGGCGCCGAAGCGGATGCGCGCACGCTGATCAGCGAAGGCGCGCTCAACCGCATCCAGCCTGCCCTCGATGCCGACCCGGCGCAGGGTCTGATTCTCGTCGGTGGCCCCTCGGCGCATTTCGCGTGGGACAGCGCGGCGATCTCCGCGCAGATCGACTCACTCGTCGAGCACACGCCCGGTACGCGCTGGACGCTCGCGAGCTCGCGCCGCACACCTGCTGATTTTGTGTCGTATTGGTCGGCATCGTCCGGACTCGATCTCGTGCCGCATACTGCCACCTCAGCCGACTGGCTGCCCGCGCAATTTGCGCGCTGCGGAACGGTCTGGGTCACGCCGGACAGTGCGTCGATGGTGTACGAGGCCGTCACCGCCGGCGCCGCGGTCGGCGTGTTCGATCTTCGCGCCAACGCGGGCAGTCGCGTCGCCCGTGCCGTCGAGCAGTTGGCACACGACGGGCGGGTGACACGCTTGGCAAACTGGCGCGCAACGGGCACACTGCGCCGCGCCACGCCGCCACTCGCGGAAGCGCAGCGCTGCGCCCACTGGATTCTCGAATGGCTCAGGAACAACCGACGCGAAAACTGACCGTGCTGCAACTGCTGCCGGCGCTGGAATCCGGCGGGGTCGAGCGCGGCACGCTGGAAGTCGCACAGGCGCTGGTCGAGCGCGGCCACCGCGCCCTGGTGATCTCGGCCGGCGGGCGGCTGGTGACGCCGCTCACCGCCCTCGGTGCCGAACACTTCGAATGGCCGATCGGCAGGAAGTCGCTGACCACCCTGCGCCTGGTCCGCCGCCTGCGGCGATTCCTCACCGAACAGCGCGTCGACATCGTCCACGCGCGCTCACGCATTCCCGCGTGGATCGCGTATCTCGCCTGGCGACGCATGGACCCGGCGACGCGGCCGCGTTTTGTCACCACGGTGCATGGCCCCTACTCGGTAAGCCCCTACAGTGCGGTCATGACCCGCGGTGAACGGGTCATCGTCATTTCCGGAATGATTCGCGACTATGTCCTCGGCAATTACCCGAAGACCGACCCCACCAGGCTTCGCCTGATCTACCGCGGCGTGGATCCGACGGCATTTCCTCACGGATACCGCCCGCCGCAAAAGTGGCTGGACGAGTGGTACGCGCAGCATCCCGAAACGCGGGACAAAAGGCTCCTGACCCTGCCGGCCCGAATCACGCGCTGGAAGGGTCAGGAGGATTTCATCGAGCTGCTCTCCCGGATCAAGAACGATGTTCCCAATGCGCACGGGCTGATCGTCGGTGAAACCAAGGACCGCAAGGACCATTTCCTCACCGAACTCAAAGCCAAGGCAGCGGCCCTCGGCATAGCCGACCGTGTGACTTTCACGGGTCACCGCAGCGATCTGCGCGAGATCATGGCCATTTCGCGCATTGTCTATTCTCTGTCACGGGAACCCGAAGCTTTCGGCCGCACGACCGTGGAAGCCCTGAGTCTGGGTATTCCCGTGATTGGGTACAATCACGGCGGCGTGCGCGAACAGTTCGAAGCGATCCTGCCCGGTGGCGGCGTCCCCGTCGGGCAGATCCAGAATGTGGCGGCGCTCACCCTGAAATGGATCGAAATTTCTCCTGAAATCCCTGCCGAACAACCCTTCACGCTCGAGCGCATGCTCGACCAGACCCTGGACGTCTATGACGAGCTTCATCCGATCGATCACTCCTGAAAAGGGTGCCCGATTCCTTGGGCTCATGCTGGTTGCGTGGCAGCCTTTCACGAGCGGGGCGCGCCTGCCTTCGGTGCTGCTCCTGCTGCTGGGTGCCTGGCTGCTGTTTCACAAGCGGATCGACCTCGGTGAGCGCGCCGTTCGTCGCCTTGCCATCGTTTTTCTGCTCCTCTTGGGACCCATCCTGCTTTCATTGCCTGGCTCGTTCAACCCAACCGGGACCGCGAGCGTGGCACTGGTGCTCGCTCTATTCTTCGTCACAGGGCTGGGCTTGATGCACGGACTCAGGACAGTGGAGGATCACGCCTGGCTGCAACGCTGGCTAAGCATCGTGCTGGCGATCTGGCTCGCCGATGGCTTCATTCAGTTGCTCCTGGGGCGCGACCCGCTGGGAGTGCCGATGGGAAGCGACGGCCGCATGATGGGTCCGTTCCCCGACAACCTGCATTTCGGTTTGTTCATGACCGTGCTGATGCCGATCATGTTGTGGCGCATGGCGACGGACCGCCCTCTGGCGGCGCTCGCATTCATCGCACTGATCGGCTTCGTGGCCGGCATGAGTGGTGCAAGAGGCAACATACTCTTCTACCTCCTGGGTGTGGCAACCCTGCTCCCGCGGTTCAGCTGGTTGTATCGTGCATTCATCATGGTGGCACTCATCGCCGGAATCGCCGCCGCCATCAGCCAATCCGAAACCACGGCCGCGAAATTCAAGCAATTCGATACGGCCGGTGAGCCGTCACTTTTCCAGAAACTAGATCACATGTTGAGCGGACGCATGATCATCTGGGAAACCGCCGGCGAAATGCTCAAGGACAGGCCTTTGACCGGCGTCGGAACAGGCGCGTTCGCCGATGCCTACGATCATTATGCGACGCGTCCGGAAGACCCCTTCCGCAGCGGCGGCGGCTATGAAGGGGGCGTCTATCACGCCCATCAGATGTACGTTTCGGTTGCCGCCGAGTCCGGATTGATCGGGCTCGCGGGCTTGCTCGCGGTTATAGCCCTGCTCGTCAGATGGTACTTGCTGGCCGCGCCCGAGTGTCGCCGCCTCGCCGCTCCCTACGCGGCTTCGCTCGCCGTTATCGCTTTTCCGCTTCAGTCGCAGCCGATCTTATTTCGACCATGGTGGTTTCCGGTGGTGCTTCTGCTGCTGAGCGGATTTATCATCGCCCTGCAGCCGAAGAAAATCTGAGTTTCACGTTCATCTACCCGATCACGGATGTCATGCAAAGACCGTTCAAATCCCTGAGCCGCTCCCTGCGCCAGCCATTCAATCGCCTGTACGCCCGGCACCGTCTGCGGCAATATCATTCACGCGAGCGCTCTCTCGAGGAAGTCGTGGACTGGGCCATGCACTTTGGCGGATACGGTTACATGACGGTTCAAACGCTGCAGATCCCTTCCGAAATCACCCAACTGGCCAAGGCCGTACAGGCGATCAAACCGAAGATCATTGTCGAGATCGGTACCGCACGCGGGGGCACGCTACTCATTTGGTCTTACCTCGCCTCACAGCGGGTCATCACCTGCGATCTGAACGACATGCGCCGGCAAAAGCCCCTGTTCAGCCAGTTTTCACCACCGGGATCACAGTGTCAGATCACCTTGCTTTCGGGCAACTCGCACGACGCGAACTTCAAGGCCAGGCTGGCGCGCGAACTGAACGGCGAAAAGGCCGATTTCATGTTCATCGATGGCGATCATACGGAATCCGGCGTGGAGGCGGACTACAACGATTACAAGGAATTCGTGCGACCCGGTGGGCTCATCGCTTTCCACGACATCGTCGAAAAGCAGCCTCTGTCGACCAACCAGGTCTTCCATTTCTGGAAACGGCTCAAGCTCGGAGCAGATGTGCAGGAGTTCGTTGCCGATCCCGACCAGTGCGGCTTCGGGATCGGTCTGGTTCGCGTGCCCGAAGCGTAGGCAGACGAGCGCAGAGGTGCCTCACGAGGCTCCGGCGGCGGCCATCGCATCGCGCAACTGTCCGGCAATGACCTCTCCGGAAAAGGCATCCCGGTAGACCTCGACTGCCCGCTGCCCGATGCGGGGATCATCGCGCAGTTGCAGCGCCAATTTTGCCACCGCCTGTGCCAGCGCACCGGGGTTACACGGATCGACCCAGAACAGGCCACGCCCCCCGTTGTCACGGCAGGCGGCAGGATAGGCCGCCGAACGTCGCGTCACCACCGGCCGCCCACACGCAAGACTCTGGAACACCTTGTTCGGGATCACACGCCCCGCTTTTGCGCCTGCATCGAAAACGCCAAGCAGGATATCCGCCTGGTGTATTCGCGCCGGCAACTGTGCATACGGAACGGCATCCTCAAAGCGAACCGTGTCGAGACCGCGCGCCAATCGCTCGCATTCGGCACGAAGGGGTCCGTTCCCAAGCAATGTCCACCGCACCGGTGGCCCCTGATAGAGTCGTGCGGCCTGGACGATCACCTGGGGAGCCTGCAGTTCGATGAAGCTTCCATAGAAGAGCACCTCGATGGGGCTGCCGTTGCTATGGTCCGGCATCGGCGCCGGATGGAAAAGCGATTCTTCCGCACCCACGTAGACGACATGAACGCGATCTTTCGGAATACCGAATTCCGCGACGAAGTAGTCGGCATGCGCCTGCGTGTCGGCGACAAGGATATCGGCACGCTCGAACAGGGACCGCTCCCACCGATGCAGACGGCGCGCGCGTCGGCTATCTATCGGGATTTTTTTTCGCTCGAAGACCTGCTTGTCGTAGGCAGAAATGAGCGGGTCGAACAACAATGGAATACCCTGGCGCCTCGCCCAGCGGCTCGCCGCCGCAAGGTCACGCTGGCGAAAGCACGGCACCCAGACCAGCTCCGGCTTGGCAATGCGCCTCAGCCGTGCCTCGATGTCCGCTACGATGCTGGCGCGTGGATGAAAGTCGGCAACATCCCAGCCGATGCCGGGCAACAGGCTGCGCAATACGCGATTGCGCGAATAGTCGGGGTCGAAACGTCCCCACCACAGAACGCGGGGCATCACTTTCCCTGCCGCAGCAGACGCTGTCTCTCGCGCGTCTTGGCCAGGCGAATGAAGCGCTGGAAGGCGTACATGTGGCTCACCACGATGCCGTCGACGCCATTCACGAACTCGCGGCGCAGGAAATACTGCTTGAAGAAAGCCAGCAGCGGCACCAGCAACAGCGCCAGCAGGCCGGGATCGCGGCCACGTGACGCCATCACTTCCGCCTGCGCGCTGGAGTAGCTGTTCACCTTGTCGATATGGTGCGACAGGGAGCGGAATGAGCGATGCAGCACCATCCCCTTGAGGTGTCCGATCGGCCCCTCGCGCACGGCGACGGAATCATGCACCCGCTCATCCTTGAAACCGGCCTTGTCCCGGCGATAGAGGCGCACGGGGTGATGGAAGGCCGTCCACGGATGGCCGGATTGCTGGAACGGATACAGCGGCAGGATGGGCAGCGTGTAGGCGACGCAAGCGGGCTCGCCGCTTTCGAACAGGGTACGTATTTCGGTCCCCAATTCGGAAGACACTTCTTCGTCGGCGTCCAGGTTCAATAGCCATGCATTCCTGCACAAGGACTCGCCGAATACCTTTTGCGGACCATAGCCCCGCCATTCCTTGAACACCACGCGCGCGCCCAGTGATTCGCTGACCGCGACAGTCTCATCGGTGCTTCCACTGTCGATGACGATCACTTCGTCGACCCAGTCGCGCACCGCACGAATCACGACGGGAATCCGGTCGGCTTCGTTCCTGGCGATGATGAAAACGGAAAGCGGTAGCTTCGTCATGGGGTCGGTCATTCAGGGCTGCCCTCGGCATTTGTCCGGCAGCCCCCAGTGCGGGGGACAGCCGGCCAGCAGCCAGGCCAATTGGCTCAGGTAGACCATGAGCCGAATACGCACTCTGGCGATCAAGCCCAGGCTGAGAACTCCCAGCAGACAATACGATACCGTGTTGGCCAGCAGGCGGATGACCCGCCAGACCGACAGGAACAGCGCGAGGGGCCACGCCATCGTCTTCCAGTAATACAGCAGCCGCGAGCGGAACATTTCAATTTGTGCATCGCGCCTCACGGCACGGGTGCTTGCTCCCTTGAGGTGCGTGACACGAACGCGAGGGTCGAGCATCACCAGCCACCCGCGCCGCCGAAGCCGCACGCACCATTCCGTTTCCTCGAAATAGAAGAAAAAATCTTCGTCCAGCAAGCCTGCGCTTGCCGCCGCCCGCCTGAACGCCATGCAGGCTCCCACCAAAGTCTCGACCTCGACAGATTGGTCCGCATCGACGACAACAGGCTGCCGCCGGCGAAACAGCCCAAGCTCCGACAGGACCGTCGGCGCTACGCCTGCCGAGCGCTGAGGCTGCCCCGCTTCGCCAACCAATTGACCGCCGATCAGGGCAGCGTTCGGATACGTTTCAAAATCTTGCTCAAAGCGATCGAGCGCATCGCCCGGCAGGAACGCATCGTTGTTCAGGAAAAGGATATAGTCGCCGTGCGACACGGCGACACCCTGATTGCAGGCCCGGGCGAAACCATTGTTGCAGCCATTCTCGATCAACGTGACCGAGGGAAAACCCGCCCTCACCGCCTGTACCGAGGCATCTGTGCTACCGTTGTCGACGACGACGATTTCATCGACATCACTCACGGCCTGCATCAGGGCAGCCAAGGCCTTGAGCAGCATCTGCTCACCGTTGCGATGGACGATGACAATCGAAAAACGTACTTCAGCCAAGCGCATGATCCTCGCATTGATGAAAGACGGCGTCGCGCCGCCTGCACTGCTGGCCGACACCTGTTATGGGGGCACTGAAAATCAATATCGTCGTTCCGGCGCACACCGGAGCCCGGTCAAATCAAGCATCTGGACCCCGGCATTTGGACGGGGTGACGAATTGTTCAGTGCGTCCCTGACCCCTGATGCATAAATCCGCCTCATTATAATGACGCGCCCACTCCGCTGCACGGTATGAAAGACCAATTCCCACTTGCACCTGCCAGGATCCGCGTGAAGGTCATGACGACCATTCCGTCAGGGGTTCTTCGCCGGCAACTGCCCGACGAAGCTCCCGAATGGGGGAATTGCCGCTTCAGCCTGGATCCTGAGGATCGAGACTACGACTGGCTGGTGGTGTATGACGACTTGCCCGCCAAGCGTGGTGAAGCACGCAAGCATCGCCAAGAGGTGTTGGCCTGCCCTGCTTCACACACACTGCTGACCACCAGCGAACCTTCGTCGATCAAGCACTTCGGCGACACCTATGTGCGCCAATTCGGCTGCGTCCTCACCAGCCAGGAAGCATGGGCCCTGCCCCATCCAGAGCGGATTTTTTCGCAAGCGGGCCTGCACTGGTTCTACGGACTTGGTGCGCAGCACACCATTACATTCAACGATCTCGTCGCACACCCACCCCAAGACAAGACCCACGATCTGGCGATGGTCTTCTCGCCCAAGCGCATGCGCCACACCCTGCATCGTCAACGCTTCGATTTCATGCAGAAGCTGATGCAACTCATGCCCGAAATGCACGTCTATGGGCGCGGCGCGCGCCCGCTGGACGACAAGGCGGACGCGCTCGACACCTACCGCTACCACGTCGCGATCGAGAACTACATCGGTCCGCACCACTGGACCGAGAAGCTGTCGGATGCCTTCCTCGGCCTCACGTTACCGTTCTACGCGGGCTGCACGAACGCATCGGACTATTTTCCGGCAGAGAGCTTCATTCCCATCGACATCAAGGACCCGGTGGGTGCCGCACGCATCATCCGCCAGGCGATTGCGGATGGGGAATATGAAAAACGCCTGCCTGCGATCATCGAGGCGCGCCGCCGCGTGCTGTACGAGCACAACTTTTTCGCCATCGTTTCACGCGAAATCGAAAAGCGCCATCGTTCGGTGGTGCAGGTGCCCGAACACGCGGTGATCTACTCGCGCCATGCGCTGCGCCGGAAAAGCGTGCTCCATGGTCTGCGCAACGTGTACGGGAAGGCACGCGCGCTGGCCGTTCATCTTGTACGCGGGGGGTGATTCACGACGGCGCTCCAGGTGTGGATTGCCAACGCATCAAACAGTCATTGTGCAGTGAGCCCGGGACGATTGACCGCGATGCGCTGTCGGGCTGAAGCCCGACGTACCGGGAAACGGTCCGTCCCGGATCAATCCAGCTCGAACGCGTTCTTGTAATCCAGTACAAGCTTCGGGTCCTGCTCGTGTTTCATCAACACGCAATTCCCGATCACCAGTGCATCCATTTCGGTCCCCATCAGGCAGCGGAAGGCGTCCTCCGGCGTGCAGACGATGGGCTCGCCGCGCACGTTGAAACTGGTATTGATCAACACGGGACAGCCGGTCTTTTCGTGGAAGTGTGAGATCAGTGCGTGGTAACGCGGGTTGGTATCGGCGTGCACGGTCTGGATGCGAGCGGAATAGTCGACGTGGGTGACGGCGGGGATCGCGGAGCGCGGCACCTTGAGCTTCTCGATGCCGAACAGCCCCTGGTCGGCCCCGCTCGCAAGGCGATGTCGCTCTGCCACATCGGCGACGATGAGCATGTAGGGGCTGTCCTGATCGAGATCGAACCAATCGGCAACGTGCTCATGCAGCACCGAGGGCGCGAAGGGGCGGAACGATTCGCGATACTTGATCTTGAGGTTGAGCACCGACTGCATCTGCGGGGAACGCGGATCGCCAAGAATGGAGCGACCGCCAAGTGCGCGCGGGCCGAATTCCATGCGGCCCTGGAACCAGCCGATGACGTGCTCGCTCGCAAGCAACTCGGCGGTGCGATCGACGAGTTCGGCATCGGCCAGCACGCTGAATTTCGCACCGGCTTGCGCCAGGCGCGCCTCGATGTCGCCCTGCTCGAACACCGGACCGAGATAGCTGCCGCGCATGTGGTCGCGACCCGTCCCTGGCACACGCGGCTGTTCGCGGAACAGGTGATGCGCGGCAAGCGCCGCACCAAGGGCACCTCCGGCGTCACCCGCGGCAGGCTGTACCCACACATGCTTGAACACACCATCACGCAGCACCTTGCCGTTGGCGACGCAGTTGAGTGCGACACCCCCAGCAAGGCAAAGATTGTCGAGACCGGTTTCCGCGTGCAGCGCGCGTGTCATGCGCAGCACGGCTTCCTCGGTGACCGCCTGCAATGAGGCGGCGAGATCCATCTCGCGCTGGGTCAGCGGGTCCTCTGGCTTGCGCCGCGGCGCGCCGAACAAGGTGTCGAACTTCGCGTTCGTCATGGTCAGGCCGGTGCAGTAGTCGAAGTACGACTGGTCGAGCCGGTAGGAACCGTCGGGCTTGAGGTCGACCAGGTGGTCGAGGATGGTCTGTGCGTATTTCGGTTCCCCGTAGGGTGCGAGACCCATCACCTTGTACTCACCGGAATTCACCTTGAAACCGAGGTAGTAGGTGAACGCGGAATAAAGCAGGCCAAGCGAATGCGGGAAGTGGATTTCCTTGAAAATTTCCAGCCGGTTGCCGCGGCCGATCGCCGCGGAGGTCGTCGTCCATTCGCCGACGCCGTCCATGGTCAGCACCAGCGCCTCGTCGAAAGGCGAGGGGAAAAAGGCGCTGGCGGCATGACTCAGATGGTGCTCGGAAAACAGCAGGCGCTCGGTCCAGTTCACGCCAGGTTCGATAAGTTTGAGTTCCTTTGCCAGCAGATCCTTCTGGAAGAGTTTTTCACGCAGCCACAACGGCATCGCCATCCGAAAGGACGCGAAGCCGCGCGGGGCGAAGGCGTGATAGGTTTCCAGCAGGCGTTCGAACTTGAGAAAGGGCTTGTCGTAGAACGCGACCTGTTCGACCTGGGCGAGCGCGATGCCCGCCTCGGCAAGGCAGTAATTCAACGCGTTGACCGGAAAGCGTGCGTCGTGCTTCTTGCGTGAAAAACGCTCCTCCTGCGCCGCCGCAACGATCTCGCCGCCGCGCAGCAGGCAGGCTGCGCTGTCGTGGTAGTACGCAGACAGACCCAGCGTGTACACGGGCTCAGAACAGCGTGTAGATGAAGGGCGCGACGACCGAGCCTTTGGCGAACACCAGCAGCCCGCCGAGCAACACCATGACCAGGAAGATGGGCAGCAGCCAGAATTTCTTGCGCACGCGCATGAATTCCCAGAGTTCGCGGAAGAGTGACATGGAGGCTCCTAGAATTGCCGTTTCATGCTGGAAGATTCGGGACCGGGCGGTTCGCGCGGAATCCAGTAGCTGTCGGCCTGGCGGTCGAACTTCGTGCGCAGCAGATCCTTGCCGGCAAGCCGCAGCAGGACGCCGACCGGGGTGATGACGCCAAAGAACATGATACCGAGAATGACCGGACTGACGATGTGGTGCAGCAGATCGCCGAACTTCATCCACAGCCGGTTGAGCGGCGCCAGCCATTCGGGCACGACGAGCGCGACGACGAGAAAGGCCAGCGCGAGGCCAAGCGGCAACAGATGCACGGTTCCGCCCTTGAGCAACGGCCACAACGCGATCAGCAGAAAGACAACGAAGAAGAGCAGGCCAAAGATCCTGTTCGAACCTGTCCTGGCGGTTTCGTCGCGACGGAAGTCTTCGTGGGTCTGCATGGTCATCGGTTGCCGTTCTCCACTGCGCCCGCCCGCAGATAGGCATACAGACGCTCGGCCGCCTTGCGATGGCCTGCCGGTGTCATGTGGTTGTCGAGTTGACGATGGTCGGCCGCTGTAAGTCCGAGATCGACGAACTCGATGTTGGGCATGGCGGCGTCGCGTCCGGAAGGGAAATTGCGATAGCGCTGCCCATAGGAGTTGGCGTAGAAAACGATCACGCGCTTGCCCGCGAGCACTTTGCGATACTTGGCGAGAACCGGCCTCAGCGCTTCCGCATGGGGAGAAAAATCCTTGCGACGCAGGCGCTCCGACAATGAACGGAATGGCGCAGCCAGCGCCAGGCCGTAGCCACCGATGATGCGCTCGAACGTATTGGGCGTCGCAGCAGCCGGCTGGGGACCGAACACCTTGTCGTGCAGTGCCTGCTTCGACACCGTGTCGAATTGCAGGTTTTCGCCCAGGTCGTTGTTGCAATATTGCAGGATCACGGTGTCGACACGATCGAGCAGGCCGGACTTCCGCAGACGCATCAGCTCGCGCGCGGTGCCATAACTCGCCACGCCGAGGTTGTAGACGGGACGGCCACTCAGCACCTGCAACTGCGCCGCGAAAGTCTCCTCATCGTTCACCCCCCAACCCATGGCGTGGGAATCGCCGATGACGGCAATGCCGACGCCCGCAGGCTTCGGACCGGTGTCGCGGCCTTCCGCGGTGAAGGTCAGCGTGGTCCTGAATTCAACGTCATTGAACGCACAGGTGCCGATCGCCGGCACGTAGATGAGATCAGGATCGGATTTGATGCAGCCGGGAATACCAAGCCAACTGTTCACGTTGACGTGGCCGTTGCGGTAGAGCGACTTTTGCGTTGCGGCAAACCACGGCAGTCCGATGCGGGTGCCCTGCTGCAGCGCAACGAGACTGATCGCATAGACGACCGCGCCAAGCGTACCGTAAAGAATCAGGGCCAGGAATGTCCAGCCAAGCAGTCTGGTCCCGGTTTTCATGGAGCGTATCGACGCGTCATCTCGCAAGGCCGAAACACGGGGGGCGGGTGGCTATTCGAGAAGCGAGACAGCCTGCCAGAGATTTCGCTGACACGCATTGCGCCAAGAACGTCCTTGGCAAACGATTCACTGACCATGTGAAAACATGATCTGGAACATGTCCGAAATGCCGCATACAAGATTACTGTTTTCCGGCAAGCACATCACGCCAGTGCCTGACCATAGCGTGCCTGGTGATGCTCAGGCACCGCGGGCATATGAACTTCGTACTCCGGCACCCACGCCTTCAACTGCTGCTTGACGGTGAATTCGTCATGCGGTCCCGCGCTGTGCATCCATGCCATGCATTGCCGATACCACGCCACGTCCCCGGCGCGCGCCAGCGCGACGCGCAGCTTGGGATGGGGCGTGGGTTGCGTGGTTTCCTCATCGGCGAGCAGTTCCTCGTAGAGTTTTTCACCCGGCCGCAGGCCGGTGTATTCGATGCACATGCTGTTCTCGTCCATGCCGGACAACTGGATCATCAGTCGTGCCAGCTCGGCGATTTTCACCGGCTCACCCATGTCGAGCACAAAAATTTCGCCCCCCTTGCCCATCAGACCCGCCTGCAGCACGAGCTGTGCGGCTTCGGAAAGCGACATGAAGTAACGGGTGATGTCCGGATGGGTGACGGTCACCGGCCCGCCCGCCTCGATCTGCTTCTGGAATTTCGGAATGACGCTACCCGACGAACCCAGCACGTTGCCGAAGCGCACGGAAATGAAGCGGGTGCCATTGGGGCGCTGCATCGCCTGGCAGACCATCTCCGCGAGCCGTTTGCTCGCGCCCATGACGTTGGTCGGATTCACCGCCTTGTCGGTGGAGATCATCACGAACTTGTCCACCCCGCTGGCCTGCGCGGCCGCGGCGACGATCTGGGTGCCCAGCACGTTGTTGCGCACCGCCTCCCAGGCGTTGCTCGTTTCCATCAGCGGCACGTGCTTGTAGGCGGCGGCATGGAACACGACGGTGGGCCGTTCGCCCGCCATGACGTCGTTGACCCGTTCCGCGTCCTTGACGTCGCCGATCACCGGCTCCATCCGCAGATCGGGAAAACGTTGCGCCAGTTCCTGTTCCAGCGCATACAGGGCGAGTTCGGACAACTCGAACAGCACGAGCCGCTTCGGCTGGAAGCGGGCGATCTGGCGGCACAGCTCCGAACCGATCGACCCCCCGGCGCCCGTCACCATCACGACCTGCCCGGTCAACAAGCGATGCAGGCCACTGCTGTCGAGCCGCACCGGATCGCGACCCAGGAGGTCGTCGAGCTGGATGCGCCGCAGACTCGACACCGAAACCCTGCCCGCCACGAGATCCTCGAGCGAGGGCACGGTAAGCACGTTCAGACCCGCGCCGGTGCAAATATCGGTGACCATCTTGCGCACACCATGATCGGCCGACGGCAGCGCCAGCACCACGTCGTTGACATTCATGCGCTGCGCGAAGCTGGCGATGTCTTCCAGCGTGCCGAGAACGGGAATGCCCTGCACGAGGCGTCCCTGCTTTTCCCGGCTGTCGTCGAGCAAGCCCACCACGTGGAACCCAGACGGGTTACGCGCCAGCTCACGCAGCAGAAAATCGGCCGCAGACCCGGCACCGGCGACCAGAACGGGCCGGCTGCCCGGATACACCAAACTGGCGAGGCGATGCTCCTTCCATGCCCGATACGCCAGGCGGCTGCCCCCCATCATCATCAGCAGCAGGATGGGATCGAGGATGAGGACGGAATGAGGAACCCGGCTGCCGTAATTCAGCAGCGCAAGCACGGCCGGCACCGATGCCGCGGCGACGCCGACCGCCTTCATGATGCGCTTGAGATCGGGCAGGCTGGCGAAGCGCCATATTCCGCGGTAGAGGCCAAAATGCCAGAAAATGAGCGCCTGCACCGGCACCACCCAGATCAATGCCGAGAGGGCTCCGGACATCAGTTCCGGAGGCATGGCCAGATTGGAATACAGCCAATACGTGCCCACCCAGGCCAATATGGCCATGAGGATGTCGTAGAGAATAATGGCAACGGTACGGGAACTGATCATCTTTGGAACTGCCGCCACCGGTAGTCGATGCCAAGAAAAACCGCGAGCTGGAGCAATACCGCGGTCAGGATCGATCCATTCGAATACTCCGGGTGGAGATGCTGCGCAAACGCCAGCGCAGCCATGGCGAGCATGAGCCCATACGCTGCCCATGCGAGTTGTCGATGCGTGGCGCCCATCATCACGACTCGCTGGTAGTAATGCGAACGATGCGCCTGGCTGATATTTTCGCGCTTGAGCACACGTCTGACAAGCGTTACGCTCGCATCGGCCACGAAAGGCAGGAAAACGAGCAGCGGAAACGGCCACGCCCAGATCCCGCGTTGCACGCCCAGTATGCCAATCACCGCAGCGAGAAATCCGAGGGGAATCGAACCGGCGTCACCCATGAAAAGTCGTGCGGGCGGAAAATTGAAACACAGAAAAGCCACTGAGGCGCTTGCCAGCGCGCCACAAAAGGCCGCCACCGCCTGCGCACCCGCCATCCATGCGGCGAGCGCGAGCGCGCCAAAGCCGATTGTCGCCATACCACCTGCCAAGCCATCTGCACCATCCATGAAATTATAAAGATTAGTCGCCCAGACGACCACCAGCACCGCAAGCACGAGCCACCCACCGGCAAGCCCCAGCGCGGCCATGCAGAGCGCGGCCGTGACGCAGTGTGCGACAAGGCGGGCACGCACGGAAAGCCCCCGTACGTCGTCGATGAGCGACACCACGGCCAGCGCCAGTGCTCCTCCCGTTATCAGCAGGAGCGTGGCGTCACCCAGCCACAGGGAGGCCACTGCCAGCGCCGCCATAATTCCCAGACCGCCGACACGCGGCGTCGGCAGATCATGCAGGGAACGCTGGTTCGGGCGATCCATCGGCAGACGCGCCCGCTTCGTCAGCAAGTACGCCAACACGCCCCAGCACACGGCAAATGCGACGAGAAGCATACTGCCATTCATGCTGATGCCGCGACTGTTGCCGCCAGTCCTGCTGCCATCGAACAGGGCGGCATCCAGCCTAATTGGGAGCGGATGACAGAGCCATCCACGTCGAGCGAGCCCATCAGGCGGTCGAGTTCTGCCGTCCTGCCGAGCAACCGGCCCATCGCCCGGAGCATCCACGGCGGCATTGAGAACAGGCGCGCCGGACGCCCCATCGCCTGCGCCAGGGCACAGACCAGTTCCGGCGTCGAAACCGCCTTGCCATCGTCGAGCAGAAAAGTCCGGCCGGCGGCGCCAGGATGCTCCAGGCAGAGACGTAGCGCATCCGTAAGGTTGCCGAGGTAGAGCAGGCTGCGACGATTGTGAATCGCCCCCAGCGGCAACGGAAAACCCCGTTCGATCGCGCGCATCAGTTGCAGGAAGTTTGCCCGGACGCCCGGCCCGTAGACCAGCGGTGGCCGAAGAACGACGATCTCAAGGCCCGTTTCGCTGGCGATCCGATGCAGGCCCACTTCGGCTTCCCACTTGGACACGGCGTATGCGTCCGCGGGTGCCGGCGCATCCGTCTCGCGATACGGCCGGGCGCCTCCCTCGCCGTTGACCTTGATCGTACTTACGAAGACGAAGCGTTTCACGCCTGCCCGTACAGCCTGCCTGGCAAGGCTGAGCGTCGCTTCGGTATTGATCCGTCGATACGCGGACAAGCCGCCGGCATCGCGCGCCGGTCCGGCGTGAACGCGTGCGGCCAGATGAATCACAGCGTCGCAGCCCGGCAGGATGGCGCACCAGTCCGTCGCAGGCCCGATATCTCCGATTACCACCTCATCCGACAGGCCCGCGCTGTTGCGCACCACGGGTACGACCCGATGGCCCGCTTTCGACAGCGTCTCGCACAAGGCGCGACCGACGAATCCGGTCGCACCCGTGACCACCACCCGCGAGCCGCCCGTTGTGTTCATCAAGCACGCACCGTTTTGCCTGGCTGCAAGCCGTATTTGCGAAAATAACGGATCATGCTGTATGCATGCCACCGCATGTATTGCAGATTGCGCCGGCTCGCGCGGCGCGCGTCATGAAACACCTGCGCCTTGGGGCAGGCAAGCACCCGTTGCCCGGCCAACCCGAGCCGCATGCAAAGATCGACATCCTCGTAATACAGGAAAAATGCCTCATCGAAGCCTCCGGCCGCGGCGAAACTTTCCGAGCGGAAGAACATGAACATTCCCCCCACCCAATCGGCGACGAATGTTGCATCGCCCAGATGAAAGGGATAACGGCCGTCGCCTAGCCCTGCCATTTTCCTGGCCAGCGAAAGCAGTGTCGGGAAGTGACGCGTGCTGTCCTCGATCCTGCCATCCATCGTCAGTACAGCCGGCGCGATCACTGCCCCCCTTAACCCCGAGATTTCCTTCATCAGTATGGGAAACGGGTCCTGCGAAATGCGGATATCCGGATTCATGACGCAAAACCATTCGCCTTTTGCTTGCCGATAAGCCGTGTTGTGGTTTGCGCCAAAGCCGCGTGGCGCGACATTCCGCACCACCTTCACAGGGTACGGAAACCGCTCCACGGCCGAAGACAAAGGCTCGGGCACGTTAAGGGTAAGAATGACTTCCACTGGCGCAGATCCCATCAAGCACGCAAGATCGGACAGGACGCGCGAAACCAGTTCGCCCTGGCCGTGACTGACGATAGAAATGCTAATCACGCAAGAGCATCCCGCAGTCCGCGGTCTCGCCGTGCTGCAACGCGCGCAGGGAAGCGCTGAATAATTCGTCACCCCGACGAACGCCGGGGTCCAGATGGCTGATTTGACTGGGTCCCGGCGTACGCCGGAACGACAATGTTGAATCAATCAGCATCTCCCTGGCGCTGAGTGCACCGTCTTTCACCCTCAAGGCGCCGACTCCCTGGAACCAGACAGCTTCGTGCGCGCGGCTCTCAACACCCTGACCGCGGGAATCAAGATACGGCGCAGCCACGGGCGACGGTTTGCCTCGAGTTTCAAGCGCCCCATACGAAGTCCTGCGTGATACTCGACAAGCCTGCGCACGTCCCGCCAGAACGAGTGACGATAGTTTTTATCTCCCTGCGGCACCTCGGTTGCCGGAAAGTCGGCAAAGCGACGCAAGCCGAATTTGGCGTTCCACGTGGCCTGCAGAAATCCATGACCGAACCGGTGATCGGGTTCCAGATGGCAGCCCTCGGCCCACTCGTTCCACGCATTGATGAAGACCAGGCGCTCGCCCTCGACCTGCGATTGCAAGGTGCGGTCGATCGTCGCCGCAAGCCAGTATTCGTAATTATCCGGCACGCCGTTCACGACGACGAGCGCACGGTCCCCGGTCCGTGCCGTATTGTCCCAGGACGGGAAGACGGTCCTGAACACCCGGCCCCCCCCGTAGTCGCGATCGAGGCATGAACGGGCAGCCTCCGCATATTGCATCACATTGCCACGGAAGGGATCGTAAAACCGGATACCGCGATTGACGTTCCCCGCTCTCACGTTGTGAGGCGGGAACTCGACACCGCTGTCGAAGCCGTATTGCACGTATTCCCTGTTGCCATGCGTCAGCGCCGCGCAGATGTGGATTTCTCCCAGGCCGACCGAACGGCAGTGATCGCGCCATACCCGCGCCGACTTGCGCCCATCCGGGAGATGCTGGGGCCGGTAGACGATCAGCAAGGGCTTGCCGTCGACGCGAATATAGCGCCCGTCCTCGAAGAAAGGCACCAGCGACTTGATGAAGTTGAGGTCGTCCTCGGGAAGATACCTCTGCTCGATCAGGACTTCGTGATCTGCCGCGTCCCAGCGCCGCGTCCAGCTCTCGTTGGCCCAACACAGGCAGAACGGCATATCACTCTCGGGATCGGCGAGCATGTCGTCGAGCGGGCCGTTGAGAATGCGCGTGCCGGAAAACCAGTAGTAGTGATAGCAGAAGCCGTCGATGCCGTATTGCTTCGCCATGCGGATCTGCTCATGCCGCGTTTCCCGCACCCGAAGATCGTAGAAGCCGAAATCGGCAGGCAGGTGAGGCTGAAAGTGTCCCTCGAACAGCGGGCGCGCCTTGGTGACGTTGGTCCACTCGGTAAACCCCTTGCCCCACCAACGGTCGTTCTCAGGTGTCGGGTGGAACTGGGTAAGATAGAAGGCGATCAGTCTCGGGCCTGATTCGTCACCCACCCGCATCGCATCGAGGTTAACGTTCATGTTGGCTGCAGGTGGCAAGTTGGGGTATATGAAATTCTGGTCCCAGCCCATACGAGCGCGACATCACCGCCGCCATAATTATCGAATTTCCTGACCGTCTGGCTGGAAGGGATTCATTACTCCGCCTTGAAGCTTGCAATGACATCGATATATTCCGCACGGATGCCCTTGTCGATATCATCAATCATGACTATCACCGTCGGCATACCGGCCACCCGGGTAATAAAACTAGCTATATCATAACCCCAATGCATAGTCACCAGCGCCCTGTTCTCATCAATTGGATTGCCATGATATTCCGCAGGATGGTGGTAAACGACTGATCCATTCTCCGCGCGGGAGGCCCAGCACTCACTTTTTTTCACTTTATTGATAAGTGGCGCCGTAAATATATGCGCCCCACCGGGTCTCAAGACACGTGCTATTTCCTGGAATGCTTTCCCGGAATCGAATATGTGCTCCATTACGTCCTGCGTGACAAACAAATCAAAAGAATTGTCTGGGAATGTAAGCTCCTCCAGATTCTCACACCGGTAGCCGCTTTGCGGATGGACCTCTCCTGGAGCGACGTCTGGATAATATTGCGACGCCGAATACCCCTTGCATAACGCGTTTAACTTTACGCTGGCCCCCCGGCCACACGGCGATGACTCATGAATCGCCAGATCGCGATAATTTGGAAAGTAATCCGCAAGAACCTTGAACAACGCCCGTTCCCGCGGAATGGAACTACAATCCGAACAAACCAGATGGTCTCTGAACCAGGCATCATCGGCATGAAATGTCACTGCTTTCTCGCATATTGGACAATACCCGCGGTGCTGGAATACCTTACGCTTCGAGCCGGTGTCAAACGAAGCAAGTTTCCGCTTAAACCAATATTGCCCGCACGCCAAAGCAGTATTTAAAGAACGCATTTAAACAACCTCGTTTTCGATATGCAGCATATCCGGGATGACCCGGAAGCCACCGATTCCGTCGGGCCAGCACGCTATCGCAGGTCGGCTTTCAACCCGACATGCCGGGCTAAAGCCCGACCTACAACGCTTCGCGCACAAGTACCGCCAAGAGCGTAGCGCTTCACTGACGTTTCCACCGGACGGCACAGGAAAATGTCATCATGAAGACCGTGGCTCCGCAAACATCAAATCGGCCGGGAACAACCCATAGCAGCCAACCATATGCTTCAGAAGTGCGGTTTGATCCGGCGCATAAATAGCCACCTTCTTTTTTAGCAGTGGGCTGCGAAGCAGCAGCATTTCGACGGGTTGATTGTAAATTGCGTTGAACGCAATCGATTCATTGCGCACCTGAAGGTCGAGACTCTCCGGCACATAACACCCCCACTTGAATCCTGCAGCAACCATTCTCCCGGTTAATTGCGTCTCGTATTCGGCCACAACTTCAAGTATGTCCCTCTTATCCTCGACGCGCGCCCAGAAATCCCTAAATTCCGTTGAATCAAGAACAGGCTTGCCGAACACCATGAAATAGCTCTGCAGGTGCATTGGAATGGTATTTCCAGGCAGCAGCCTGGCCTCGGCCCTTGAAGAATTCTTCAACAGCGGAAATGCGGTTACTGACCAGAAATCACAAACCTTGTCCGCCATGTCAGCGAACATCTCGGCGAAGGGAAAAACAGGTCCGTAGCAACTATTATTTGCCAATATTATTTCATCGCAGAACGCCAATTTCGACCAGCCCACCCTGCGAATACCATCTCGCCATGCACCAAAATCGAAACCCTCATTATCTCGATGAATTATTTCATTCGCGTAAACCTTGAGTTTTTCTTGTTCTTCGGCTGGAAGTCTGCTGTTTGTGATGACAACAACCTCAGAAACAACTTTTCTTAACTCCTGAAGGTAAAACAGATCGGCATCACTGACAAATGCTTGTGGTTCATAATGAACAAAGAAAGCCAAACGACGCTTCCGGGGTGCTGCTAACATAGGCCGCTTCAGGAAAATTTCCTGTGTGTAATAGCCGCGACCAGTCGCGCAGTACCGCCATATCCGTTCAATTGCATGAGGCAGCGTTTGGCTGATTTGCCCTTCCTCAGGCTCAAACTGCTCGTATTTCCACGAATATTCCAGTACCGGCTTGATTGCAGCACCACGCGCCCAGAACATGTTGCCCACCGGAAAATCTGGAATGGCGGGCAAATCGGCATCACAGCCCATCTCGCGCAACAAGGTCCGGCAGCGCTCCTCGTTACCTCCCCAGTCAGCATAGGGTGCGATGAGTGGGTAAGCGGGTGGATAAACCATCCCCAGCTTCAAGTCCGCCTCAAATTCATGGAATATGGCCCGAACACCCTCCTTGCTGCCGAGAAGATTATCCAGCAAATAATTTCGCCAGCGCCCACCCCAGTCCACAGTGGTTGATTTTTTTCCGTGGAAGTGACCAAGATAGTCATAGCCGGAAAGCCTGTCGCCGAGTCCGGCAAGAAACGGCGCGACATCACGCCCCACATTCGGGACGAGTACGACTTCAAGCTGCTTCTGAACGCCATTCTGCTGGAACAGCTTTTGAAAACGCTCTGCTTTTTGTTCGCTGTCCGTCGTAATAAAAAGATCGAATGGATATGGAATATGGTTGATATATTCCAACATCTCATTCGCCAGGTCTTCGAAGAAAAGGTGAACGTGGACGGCGATCGACCCAGGCTCGAACTCAGATTCTTCCGCAACGCGGGGCGTCAAAACGCGTGGCATGCCACGCAACGGCAGATCGAAAATGGCGCGCGCGCTTGTGTTAATGCTGGCATAGCCAAACTTGCGATCGGGTTCAAGGTAGGTGCCTTCAGCCCACTCATTCCACGCGTTGATAAACACAAAACGCCGGTCACGAGAAAAAGCTTTTCTGGTGTACGCAACGATGTGGCGTAGCCAGTAATAGTAGGATTCCAGGGAAAACCCGTACCAGACAGACCAGCCTTCTTTTCGGCGGGCCGAGTTATCCCACCCCAGCATGGCTGTACGATAGAAAGGCACGGACGGTGTCTTTGTCCTCTCCGTGCCACCCATTATGTCCGCCAGCAAGCCCTGATAATCGTAAAAATGGCCGGCCGTATTCACACCAATACTTGACTGCTCAATTTCATACGGCACCACGTGCGGTGGAAACTCCACTACGGCATCGACAGCGTCCTTGAGATCCTCGCACGCCGTGTCGGCAAAGTTTGTGCGATTGCACCAGATCTCCAGTTCCCCACCCGTGTTGTCGCGCCACCACCGGCGCCAGGTGGCGAAGACGGTCCCCACATCAGGGATGATGTGGGGCTTGTAAACCATGATGACCGGCTTGCCATCAATATGGATGTACCGTGGATCCTCGACGTAGCGTTTCAGGTCGCTGATAAAGTTTACGGCATCTTCCGGCGAATATTTTTGCGAAACCAGTACATTCTCGTGCATTCCATCCCACGTCCGGGTCCAGTTTTCATTGGCCCAGCAAAGGCAGAAATTGATATCGATCTCCGGATGCTGAAGCAGTAGATCAACTGGTTTCTCCAGCAGGCGCCTGCCCGAGAACCAGTAGTAGTAGAAACAGAATCCGTAAATTCCGTGGCGACGCGCCAAGGCCGCCTGGTGACGTAGAGTTTCAACATCCGACAAATCATAGTAACCAATATCGTCATGCGGTTCACGTGGCTGGTAGTGCCCCGCAAAACGGGGGCCGGCCAGCCGCGTATTGGACCACTCGGTAAATCCATCACCCCACCACTCGTTATTCTCTTTAATCTCGTGGAATTGCGGCAAATAGAACGCGACAGCCTTGATGTCGGTGTGCAGTGCAGAGAAATCCTCATCACCTTGATACTCTGATGAGTAGGGCCGTAATCGATTTATTGGGATTGGTACAAACCCTCCATCAGCGGGCCGGTTAATGGAAAGCGCAGCGCCCGGAAAAGAATATTGTCCCAATAGTTTTTTCAGGTAATGCCCTGATGTTCCGGTTGCGAGCCGCACGAACAAGCCATAGCGCAACGCCGCCCATATTGGACGCCGCGCCTTCACAATTTCATAGCGGCTTTTTTGCTGGCGCCCCCAATGCGCCAATGATCTGCCAACTGCCTGTTTGTCCCCCCTCAGCACGCGGGACATAAACCGCAAGGGCTTCGTTATCCGCCAACTGTTCGAACCAAGCATTGCGGCAATCTGCCTGTCGCGCTCTGCCACGGCCTGGTTGAGGCCGACGATCCGGCTGTCGCGCTCTGCCACGGCCTGGTTGAGGCCGACGATCCGGCTGTCGCGCTCTGCCACGGCCTGGTTGCGACTGGCGATCTGCCCATTGCGCTCGGCAACAGTCTGGTTGAGACCGGCAATCTCGCCATCACGTTCAGCCACCGCCTGGTTGAGGCCGGCAATCTCGCCATCACGTTCAGCCACCGCCTGGTTGAGGCCGACAATCTCGCCGTCGCGTTCAGCCACAGTCTGGTTGAGGCGGTTAATCTGGTTGTCGCACCGGTCCATATACCGGAATGCCGGGGCGCACGTTTGCAGCCTTTCTTCGAGCTTTTCAAATTGGCCGGTCACCTCGGGTGCTTCAAACACGGTCTGATCAAGCGCGAGTCTCCACATCGATTCATAGGTGGCGATCACATCGGGGCTGGCGGCCGGGTCGCGGCGCAAATCTTCGAGCCCGAACCGGGCGTGACGCAAGCCATCATCCAGAAATTCCTCGATGTATTCCCTGACCACGGGCGATTGGTCGAAGAATGGCAAATCGAGTGCATCAGCAATTCTTCGCAATTGCGCCGCCGGGGCAGCCAGCAATTCATCGAAATCGACCACCACCCTTTTTGCTCCCGCCGTTTCCGAAAGCATGGGGCGAATGTACTCCAGCCAGAGACAATAACTTTTCTCGGCGTCGAATCCGTCGCGGTTTTTCAGCGAGTGCGCAATGCTCAGCGGATTACGGACCGCAATGACATAGCACGGCTCAAGTTCGGTCCGACTGAAGACGGACTTCCAGAACGGCAGCAATCTAGACATTCTGGGATCCTTCAGGCCAAACGGCCGGTCTTTGACCCGGGCACGCAGGAGGTCGACGGCACGCTGCCTGAAAGGCGCGACGATGTTCCGCTCAAGATCGGTCGGGTCGATGGGCGCCTGCGAGTCCCAGCGCCTGTCCAGAGCGGCCATGAGCTCGTTGTCGAGCCGGTTGACATCAACGTCCTCGTAGAAGCCTTTTTCGTTGTTATTCGGGATTCCCGCGTAAAGTTTCTCACCCAGATCGACATTCAGCGCCTGGAGGGCGCGCGCCAAGGCGCTGGTACCGCTCCGGTGCATTCCCAGGACGACGACGATCCTGTTGTAGTTACTTTGCAGACTCATATGCAACAATTTTTTCCTGCGCATCCACGTTTGCGAATGAGAAATCGACGACACACCCAAAATCAACAAGGGCCGTCGCGGTGTCGTCCGCCACCGGCATGACACTGAACATGCAGATATCCAGGACCCGATGCAGATAGGTTTCGACCTCGTCGACGGTTCCCATCACCCCGGCGTTCAGGTAGTAAATGCCGGGGTTCAGCGTGCAGGTGAACCGGATATCGACATGAAGGGTCGTGCCCGCGGACACCTGCGCGATTCCCTTGTCCGCGCCGGGTGCGGAGGCACCTCCGCCCACCTCCAGGCCGGACACTGTCTTGATCATCATCCCGAAGCGAACTTTCGACGCCGCCCGAAGGAATCGGATCTGATACGCATATCGATAAACATTGCCCCGGGTCAGGCGATTCACCTTTTCGCCCGAAAGCGAAAGAATCTGCGGTGAACTGATCACGGCTCCGTTTGGTTCATACTCCATCGTACTTTGCGGCCGGAGAGCGGGATCGAAGAAATCGGCGCTCTCGTGCTCGTGATCGCGGGGGACCGGCACCTGTTTTGCAGACCGTGCATGCCTATCAATGGCCCAACCTGCGTCGCCGTTGCGAATCTCGTCGCGTATGACATGGCGCTTGTCCTCCGGCGCATAGATCAGCTTCTGGTATTTTCCCACCATCACTTTCGGCGAGCCGGAAGCGAGTTTCTCACCCGCATCCAGCAATATCGCGCGATCGCACAGGTCGACCACCGCACTGCCGGAGTGGGACACAAACAGGATCGTTGCGCCACTTTCACGGATCGACTCGATGCGTGCAAAGCACTTGCGCTGAAAGAGCTCGTCGCCGACGGAAAGGGCTTCGTCGATGATCAGGATCTCCGGATCGACATTGATCGCAACCGCGAAGGCCAGGCGCACCAACATCCCGCTTGAATAAGTCTTCACCGGCTGTTCGATGAACTTTCCGATATCGGCGAATGCCGCGATACGGTCGTAGCGCCGCGCCGTTTCCGCTTCGCTCAGGCCCAGCACGGCCGCATTCATGAAGACGTTTTCCCGTCCGGTGAACTCCGGATTGAAGCCGGCGCCCAGTTCCAGCAACGCGGCAACCCGGCCACCCGCTTCCACCGTGCCGCTGGTTGGGGTCGACGTCCCGCAAATGATCTGCAACAGTGTCGACTTCCCCGAGCCGTTGCGCCCGATGATTCCCACCGTTTCGCCTTTCGCGACATCGAACGAGACATCTCGAAGTGCCCAGAATTCGCGAAAATACCGCCGCGGGGGCCGTCCGGCCAGACGTTGCAGGCGGGGCGCGACAAACTGCTTGAGCCGGTCGCGCGGACTATCGTAGATATGAAAGCATTTACTCAGATCGCGAACCCGGATGGCGAACTCCGCAGCCTGCGCAGGCGCGGCACCGGATCCGTCATCCGTATTCGCACGCACCGTGCTAGAGTACATCGGCGAATCCTTTCCGTGTCTTCTGGAACCAGGCGTAGCCGCCCCAGGCCACGATCACGGCAGCCAGGGTATACGTGGCCAAGCCGCCCCAGTCGGGCACGCGCCCCCATATCAGCACGTCGCGCGCCTGCTCGATAATAAACGTCAGCGGATTTGCCATGATCAGCGGGCGAAGCGCTGGTGGCAGGGCGGTCACCGGATAGAAAACCGGGGCGAGAAAAAGCAGCACCGTGGTGACGATCCCGATCGTCTGCCCGACGTCGCGCAGGAAAACCCCGAGCGAGGCCAGCACCCATGCGAGCCCGAGCGTGAGCACGACCAGCGGCAACAGCACCAGCGGGATGAGCACCGATGTCCAGTGAATATAACCGTTCAGCGCCATGAAAACGGCGAGCAGTACGGCGAGGCTGATCAGCGCGTGAAACAGGGCGGCTCCCATGCTCACCACGGGCAGAATTTCGAGCGGGAACACCACTTTCTTCACGTAGTTGACGTTGGCAAGAATCTGCGTCGGTGCGCGGTTGAGCACCTCAGCCATCAACCCATGAACCATCATTCCCACGAACAGGACCACCGCGAACTGCGTCGTGGTCTCCCCGCCATCCGGCGCCCAGCGCGCATTGAAGACCGTGGAAAAAACGAAAGTGTAGACCGCAAGCATGAGCAGCGGGTGGAAGAACGACCAGGTCAGGCCCAGCACCGAGCCCCGGTAACGGCCAGCAATGTCGCGACGAACCAAACGAATCGTCAGGTCGCGATTGCGGTAAAGGACGCGGAGGAGGCCGGCAGGCGAGGTGGAAGGTTCGACGTGCGGGTTCATGGTCAGACGTGGGCCCCGAAGGCCGCAAGCGGTCGGCAGGTGAAATCGCTCACGATAGCTGCCCATGCGCGGGGGTGGGGTCTCTTCGGGGGCCAGGCCGGGCCGGACCGCGAGGAAAGCGGCACGGCCTGCCGCCGCCGCACTGGCCAAGGTCGACCAGGCGAGACACCGCCTGTCGCGAAAGCCCCGACCGGGCCGGGAAAAAAAAACCGCTCGATTATAGCATTCGACGGCAGCATCGCCTACTGTCTGCCGGCGCGGGCTGGCAGCGGCATCGCCGTATCGAGTCGGCTACGGCCCGACGCGGCTTGCCAGACGCGGCGCATCCCTGTTGTGCGGGTTGCTCTGTGTCTGCGTGGTGGGGAATTCAGGATTGCCCTGGAAACCGCAGTTGGACGCATGCGATGGCGCGTCCAACTGCGGTTTCCAGGATTAGTTCTGCAGCGGAACGGTGAACGTTTTCTGCGCGCCACTCGTGGTCGCCAGGTCGAACCATGTTTTTGCCTTTTCTGCGTCCGGCGCCACGCCAAGTTCGCCGTCCTGATAGGCCTTTCCCAGGCGGCTCATCGCCTGCCACACTCCCGCCCGGGCCGAGCGCTCATACCACCACAGCGCGGCGGGGTAATCCTTCTGCACCGAGATGCCGAACTCGTAGGCGTAAGCGACGGGATAAAGCGCGTCGCGGAACCCCTGGTCTGCGGATTTGCGATACCACATGATCGCGGCATCGACGTCGTGGGCCGTGCCGCGGCCGCTGGCATACATCGCCCCCAGATAGAACTGGGCCGCGGCATGTCCCTGGCGCGCGGATTTCAGGTACCAGTCGAACGCTTGAGGATAGCCTTGTTCCACGAGCCGGCCGCGCTCGTGCAGCGTGCCCAGCACGAATTGCGCTTGGGGGTCGCCTTCATACGCCTTCGCACGCAGCACTTCAAGTTCGGCCCGGGCCGCGTCCGCGGCGGCCGCCGCAGGCCGGGTGGTGGGGCTGCCCGGCGCATCGGGCGCGGCGCAGCCTGCCGCTGGCAGAAGCGCGCCCCCGATGATCAATGCCCAAACGTAGCGGTTCATCATGTGCCCTGTTCCCGAAACGGGATCGCTCCCGGAATAAAAAAGGGGGAGGTTACCCCCCCCCTTGCAAGCAACGATGTGGACGTGCCGATTAGAACGTCGAACCGCCGTACACGCGCTCCAGCGGAACGTTCGTCACCTGTCCCGAGATCGGATTGACCTGCTGGAACGTGCCCTTCACGGCACTGGCCGGCGCGTTGACGGTGAAGGTCACCGCACCGCGTGTGGCGCCGCTGAAAGTGGCAATGTCGGCGGAATCGATCACCACCGTACCCGCAGCGGGAATGGTGCCAGTCTGGCCCGTACCCATGGTGGCGACGTTGCCGCCTTCGGTCAGCACAGTAGTGCTATAGGTCACTGCGTTCGCCCCCGTATTCATCAGGATGAAGCGGTTCGTATAGCCATTGCCAAAGGTGCTGAACCACGGCGACTGCAGCACGAGACCGTTGCTGCCCCAGGTCCACCAGGCAGTGTTGCCGCCCAGGTTAACCGCCGCGCCCACCGCCGGGGCAAGCCCGCCGGCGACCGCCAGGACCCGCGCAGTGCCCATGGGCGTGGTGCCGGTGGGAACGTAATTGACGTTGTGAGCCGCGTTAAGGGCGCCGTTGTCGCCCGCCAGCGTACGGGTCGCGGTGTTGCCGCTGATCGTGAAGCCCTCGCCGGCGTCATTCGTGTTGTTGTCGTTGAGGTCGTAGTAAAGGCCGTTGGCGGCGAGGCCGAGGAAACCCGTGGGGTCGGTGATCGTCAGCGTCACCACATCGCCGGCGACCAGCGTGTAGTCACCACTATTGTCCGGGGCGCGCACGCCAGCAGTCGTATTGTTGACGCGAAGACCGTCGCAGTTGCCACGCAGGGCGGTGTCGCCGTTAGCGGCCACGAAGGCCCCAAGCGGCGTTGTGTGGTTGGCGTCGGTCGTTGCGTCGGCACAACTGGTGCTAACCAGCGCCGCGGCACTCGCACCGATGGCGACGGTACGCGACAGCGCGGTCAGGTTGTCGACACGCGCGGTTTCGCCGGTTTCCCACAGGTCAACCGAGATCGCCAGGGTGTTGCCAACGGCCGTCAGGTTGCTGTTCGCCAGCACGGGAGCAACCAGGGTGATGGTGGTGGAGGTGGTGAGGGCAGTGGTGACATCAATGTCATACACCACCTCGTTGGTGCCCGCGCCACCGCGCTTCAGCGTCACCGTACCTGCGCCACCGCCAGCGATCGTCGGTGCAGCCGGGGTGGCATTGAAAAGGATGCCGTCAGGCAGCCTGTAGATGATGGTGAAGTCCTGCGCAGTGGTACGCGCCACGCCCATGGTGTATTCGACGTCGGGCAGGGTGATGTCGGTGGTCGCGGTGATCGCCTCGACCGCGTACGACACCGGGCTGCCAGCGGCCGGCGCGGTAATGGAACCGGCCTGTGCGGCGCCGGCAAACACCAGCAGGGCAGCGGATACGGCGGTGGAGAGAACCAGATTCGGTTTGCTCATTGGTGTATAACCTCCTGAAAAAACTTTCCTGAAAAAAACAACACTTACATGATTTGCAAATCATGTGCTACCAAGCACGGGGAGAATGCTACACCGCCGACCCTCGATGCCGCAAGGATGTACCAAAAATCTCGCCCTGTCGATTGTTGCAAAAAACCCACATTCCCTCCTTTCCCTTGCGCCACGTGCCCCGGCAAAGCAACACCCTTAACGGCCAGCGTCGGCGTCAACTTTAGCGGCCATCTCCCGCATCCAGTTTCAGCCCGAGCCCGCTGCCCTCTCCCTGCCGCGCGGCGCCTGCAGGCAGGCCGCGCGCCCACGGCCCCAAGCGGTCGCGGAAGGCCTGGGTGAGCGCCCGCGCATCGCGGTCGTCGGTCAAAATATAAGGTGTGATGAGGACGATGAGTTCGGTGCGGTCGCCGCTGCGGGTGTTCTTCCTGAACAACTGCCCGAGGCCGGGAATGTCCTTCAACAGGGGGATGCCGGTATCGCCTTCGGCGCGATTGCTGGAAATCAGGCCGCCGAGCAGGACGGTGTCGCCGTTTTTCAGCGACAGCCGCGTCTGGATTTTGCGCGAGGTGAAGGTGGGCGAGACGGAGACGCCGGTGGTGGTACTTTGCGCGGCGCTGACTTCCTGCTGCACCTCGAGGTCGATCTGGTCGCCGGAATGGATGACCGGCTTGACGCTGAGAATGACGCCGGTGTTGCGGTACTGGACGGTCTGCAAAATGCCCGTACCGGTGGTGACGGCGGTGGTTTGCTGGCTGGTGATGATGGGCACTTCCTGGCCGACCTGAATGGTGGCCGACTCGCCGTTCTTGGCGACGACACGCGGGCTGGAAAGGATGGTGGCGCGGTTGTTGCTGGCGAGGGCGTTGATCAGGCCGCGCAAGTCGCCGCTGCTGTCGAGGAACTTGATGCTGAGGCCGGAGGTGCCGACGCCGAGCCCGCCCAGCGTGCTGGCGGTGCTGGCGTAGCTGCCGATGCCAAGGTCCTTGATCAGCCATTCGACGCCCAGTTCGAGGTTGTCCCTGAGCTGGACTTCGGCGACGGTGACCTCGATCAGCGCCTCGCGGGCGGGCTTGTCCAGGCTTTGCAGCAGGCTGCGCAGGGCACCGTGGTCCTCGCCCCCGCCCTGGACGATGAGGGTGTTGCTGGCGCGGTCGACGACCACCTGCATGGCCGCGGCGGTCTTGCCCGCAGCAGCGGCAGGCGCCGGCCCCGCCGCCGAGGGCGACAGGAGCTGTTGCAAGGTCTTGGCGAGGGATTCGGCGTCGGTGTATTGCACCGGATAGCTGAAGAGGTTGCGGCCCATGCCCTTTTCGTTGGGTTTGTCCAGTTCCGCGGCCCAGGCGGCGACGTGATCGAGTATCTGCGGGCTGAGGGCGAACACAAACACGGCGTTGGCCCCCGCCATCGGCATCACGGTAATCGGCCAGCCAATACCGCCCGCCGCAACCGGCAGGCTGGCTGCGTAGCCTTCAGCCACGAGGATTTCCACCAGGCGTTTGGCGAGATCGTCGGCAGCCCAGTACGCGGCATTGATGCGTATGCTGTGACGGCCTCGCATCATGGGCTGATCGAGCACCTGGATCACTTCCAGCGCGGCGAGCACGTCGGCGGCGTTGCCGGACAGCAACACGGCGTTGCGGGCCGGATCCTCTTTCAGGTCTATCTTGTTGCCAAACAGGGTCTTGACCCAATTGGCAACGTCGGGGTTGCGCACGGCCTGCAGTTCGACCAGTTGGAAAATCGGGCGCAGCGAGGTGGGGGTTTGCGGCAGGGCGCGGCCGCGCGATATCTCGGGGCTGTAGCCGACCTTGGCGCTGTCGGGGACGACACGCACCAGCCCGCCGACCTCGAACACGGCGATGCCATAGCTTTGCAGCAGCAGGCGGACGGCGTCGGCGACCTGCCCGGGCGTCTGCGGGCCGCCGGTGCGCAGGGTGACCAGGTCCTTGCGGCTCATGACCGCGGCGTCGAGGGTGACGTTCTTTTTCAGGATGGTGCCGTAGACGGCTTGCACGAAATCCGGCAAGGGCAGTTGCTCGAAGGTGAGGGTGATGTTGGCGTCCTGGGATTCCGGTGCGGTCAGCATCTGGCTCACGGGCGGCCGGCCGGCCTGCAGGCGCTCGGGCGGCGGCGGTTTCGGGGTTTCGGCGACCTGCGCGGGGGCGGCGACGGGCGCCGCGGGCGCCGCATCGGACGCGCCGGAGGCCGCGCCGCGCACGTCGAGGGGCGGCGGAATCAGGGGCGCCTCGGTGGCGCATGCGGCCAGGAGGGCCGGCAGCAGCACCATTGAAAAAAAACGGGTTGCAGAATGAAGCATTGTCGGAGAATCCTGGCGGTCAGCTTGCTTGTGGCGCATGGTATTCAGTCAAATCCCGGAACAGAGCGGAGGCTTGCGGCATGACAAGGCCACACGGCGTGGTGCGCCGGAAGCGGTCGATTCCGCCGGCGGCACCGGGCATAGTGTACCTTCCCCGCCTTCGTGGCCAATACGCACCGGGTCAGCGCTCGAAAACCCGCAACAGGCGCCGCTGCCGGTTGACCTGCACACACACGGTGTCGTCGTGGATGGCGAGGATTTCGTAATTGCCGGGCAGGCGGTCACCGACCGCCAGATGCCGTGTGGGCTGGCCTTCGATCCTGAGCAAGAGGTAACGCTCGCCGCCCCGGTGCATGGTGCCGGCGAGCGACCAGGCGGGATCGGGCTCCGGCCGCTCGCCGAAGCCGGCACTGACGCTGCCCCAGGGCATGCGTTCGGTGAACGCGTTCCAGGCGGCGGCGACGTCGGCGCGGTGCGCCTCGGGAAGCTGCCATGCGTCTGCCGCCGGGGCGGCCACGGTGTGCTCCGGCAACGGCGGCAGCCGTTGCCAGGCGAGATAGAGGGCGGCGCCGAGCAAGGCGAGGAAAACGAGCAGTCTGCCGGTGTTCATGGGCTGTCCACCGTCGCCGGGGCGCGCTCCGCCGGGGCGTCGCCGGCAGGCGGCTGGAAGAGCGCGGCAAGGGTGAATTCCACCCGTGGCGGCATGGCGCCGCCTCTTACGACCAGGCTTTCGACGCTGATGGCGCGTTCGTTTTCGGCGACGGCCTTGAGGAAGGCGGCGAGCGCGGCGGGGGCGAAATTGGCGCCAAGCCGCGCGCGCGCGCGCCACATCGTGGTGCTGCCTGCGGCGGACGGATCGAAGGGTTCTTCATGCACGCTGACGGCGAGGGTGGTGTTGGCGAGATTGGCGCCGCGCGCCGCGAGGCCGAGCCAGTCCTGGAATGCCGCCTGGGCGAGGCCAGGGCTGGGCTCGCGCCAGAGACGGCTGTCGATGCGGGCTTCGGCGGCGCGGACGGCACGAAGACGATCGGGCCAGACGGTCTCGGCGGCGACGGCCAGGGCGCGCGCGTGCCGGGCGCCGGCGGCAGAATAATCGGCACGCGCCGCGGCGACGTGCTCGTCGAGCAGCAGCAGGCCATAAATCCAGAGGATGAAGCCGACCAGCCACATTCCCCAACGCAGCCGGGGGTTGGCCCGAAGCGCCTGCCGGAATCCTTCAGGTGCGGGCATTTTTCGAAGCTGCTTCCCGGGTGGGTTCCGTCCCGGCGGGGCGGTCGGCACGTGCCGCGCCATCCTGCTTGACCGCAAGGTCGAGCGGTGCATGCGGAACAAGAACGAGACTGAGCGGCAACACGGCCGGATTGGGGCTGGAGTGCGCCTGCACCTGGTCAAAGGCGGTGACGGCCTGCAAGCTCTTGACGAGGTCGCTGGTGAGCACGGGATTCTGGAGATTCAGGACAAACTTGAGCCGGCCGTTATCGTATTCCCATTCGCGCAAGGTCGCGGTACCTGCCGGAATGAGCTGACCGACCCTTGCCATCAGCGTCAGCGCGTCCGGGTAGGGATCGAGCTTGTGAAACGCTTCGACCCGTGCCAGGCGATCGAGCGCCTCTCCGCGCACGGCAAGAATCTGCCCGGCTGCACGCTCGGACTGCTGCAAGGCCTGCCCGAGGCTGGCACGCGCCGCGGAAAGCTGATACGCCTGCGCACCAAACCAGAAGGTCGCGGTAATGAGCATGAAGGCTGCGAAGGCGACGACGACCGCTTCGAGACGCGGAACGTTTGTGGCGCTGACCAGCGAGACGGGCCGCGCCCAGGGTCTTGGCAGCCAGGTGACGGCCTCCGCTTGCGGCGGGCGCGGCGGCTGCGCGCCGGGCGGCAGACTGGCGTCGCGCAGGAAGTTGCGCCACGCGGCCTCGTCCGGGATGTCCGGCCACCAGGCGCTGCTGACCAGTTGCCCCTGGCGCCAGACCTGCCCTTCGTAGCCCTCCAGGCTGTGAAGGAGGCGGACCCCCTCGGCCCGCGCGGGGTGCAACAGGGGCTCGGGAACCGTCGCAATCCGCCGCGGGTCGACTCCGGATGCGCGCTGCGCGGCCTCGACGAGTTCGGCATCCCAGATCCAGACCTGCGCCAAGCCGTCTTTCATGACGATGGCGCGCCCGGTGCGCGGATAGGGACTCCACTGGCTGATCTGCAGGCCAAGGCCCTGCGCCTGCTGGGCCTTGGGGATGGCCCGCAGGTCGAAGCGGCGGAAACGGCAGAGGGCGCGCGCAATGACCCATTCCGTGGGCGGCAGCCCGCGCTGCATGAGCGCTGCGCCGTCCGTGGTCTGCCTAAAGCGACGACGGGTCAAGTACGGAAATGAACGGCTGGCGCGGGGGAAGCGGAACGGTATCTTTTTCATCGCCCCTCTGCCGAGGCAAGCGCAAGTAGGAATCGACGCGCCACGGCGCGACCTCGGAATTCGGGGTCAACCTGACCTCGAATCTGTGACGCCATGGCACGTCGGGATGACTGATTGTAACCCGGATGGCGGGGCCGGGATAATAGGTGATCCAGTCGGCCTGCTGCGCACCGAACTGGTCGGTGATCGCCAGCACGTCATGGAAACTGCGGAGCGGCTGCTGCCGTCTCGCATGCACGATCTGCGCGGCGAGTTCCGGCGTGGCACCGGGCAGGGCCGCGAGCACCTGCTCGGGCGCGGTGTTGAGGTTGAGCATTTCGACGCGGCTGGCGGTCAATAAATCGACGAAAGCGCGATCCTGCCACAGCGACGCCTGGTCGCGCCAACCCAGGATGTGCGAGAGCTGGTCGGCCACAACCAGCAGGTCATTCGGCGGAGGCGGCAGGCCGAGCCGCAGATAGTCGTCCTTTTCGGCACCGTTCAAACGGTGCAGGCCGTCGATGTCGACATAGTCGCGCAAGGTGTCGATCAGGCGGCTGTGGTGCTCGGCACCGACGCCGTGAGCAACCAGCAGACGTACCAGCATGCCTTCATTGGGGAAGTTGACATTGAGCAGACCGCGGGCGTCCTGCAAGGCTACGTGCCCCCCCGCCTCGTCGACGTAAGACCGCCCGTCAAGCGCGATGCGGTTTTCCGGCTCCACGCCGACACCTTGAACGGTGAGCGCGGTGGTGCCCAGACGGAACAGCACCTCGGCGCGCGCACTTTCCATGGCGACGAGGGACCCGGAAATGTCCTGGGCGCGCTGCGCCAGCCGCACGGCCTGCGCAACCTGCTCGGCAAAGTAGGTGGCCGCGACGACAATGACTGCGAGAAGCCAGAGCGTTGCCACGAGGACGTAGCCACACTGCCGGGGCATGGGGGTGTGGGGCATCATAAAGTCAGCAGATCCCGCAGCCGGACATCAGGCGCGGGGGGGCCGAGCGGCACAGCCACGAGCAGCCGCTGCGCGCCCTCGCCAGGGGTTTCCAGCCAGATCGCCACCGGCAACTGCGCCGGCGCCCCGAACGGCGGCGGCCAACTGTCGTGCTTTTCGCCTTTGGCGTCGAGATAACTGAAACGCGCACCACTTCCAGGCCAGCGCAAAATCGTCGCGCCAACACCTGCGTCGCCGTAGCGAAGTTGCGTCTCTCCGGCCACCGGATCGAAATGCAACAGCCAGGCAAAGGGGGCCGGGGCACCGGGCGGCTGGTCGAGGGGACTGAGGGTCAGCCCGCTGAAACGATCCCGCTCGCCCTTGAAGCGATGCGCGCCATCCGGGTAATCCGGCATGAGTCCATTGACGGTGAGCCGGAACCAGTCGGCATACATCGCGCCATGCTGGCTGTTGAAGAGTTCGGGGCCAAACCGGCCTTGCAGCCGATACACCATGCCGAGCCCTCCCATGAGCAGCGTGGTGATCAAGGCAGTGAGCGCCATCACCACCAGCATTTCCAGAAGCGTGAAGCCGCGACTCCGCTTGGGGCGGGGCAGCAATCCGGGGGCCGTCATAGGGGAGCAATCGCCATGTCCCGCACGCGGCGGTAGCCGACCTGTTTGAGCTCGAAGACGATGTCCTGCGCGCCCGCCTCACCGGCAAGCTCGATGCGGGTGTTGTAGAGGGAAAACTGGTAGAGGCTGACGCCGTAGGGAAAATTCGCGCCGTCAAACGTATCAGTGAGAGGTTCCGCCTGCCAGCGAATGCGGTAGGCGCCCAGCCGGGCCTCTCCCTGCGGCGTCTGCATGGGATTGACGGTCTGCATGAATTCAAGGGCATTTGTCGTGGCCACGGCTCTTTGGCTTGCGTCCTCGACGCGGCTCAGGGTGGTCATGTTGGAGTTGACCCACGAAAACAGCGCCAGACCGGCGCTGGAAATCAGGGTCAGGGCAACAATCGCTTCGAGAAGGGTGAACCCGCGTGCGCGCCGTGGCGAGCCCAGCGGCAATGCGGTGCCAGGCTTCATGAGCGCAGCGCCTCGATCGGTTCGGGCTTGCAGACCGGGGGGAGGAGCCGGAAGCGCTCTTCATCCCCACGTGGCGAGGTGATGGCGACGACGCCCCCGCCACAGGCGCCATTCGCCAAATACTGGATGGGCGCTTCGACGCCGAGCTTCCAGCCCTCCGGAATTTCGAGCGGGGTTTCAGCCGCTGCCGCGCCAGGCTGCCGCGCCGGTTCCCGGAGTGTCAGCCCCCTGCCCTCGGTGTACGCGCGATAACCCAGGCCTTCGATCCGGGCGAGCAAGCGCTTGCGCTCATTGGCCACCTGCAGGCGCTGGGGGAGGTCGACCAGTCGAGGCACAACGAGGCCAGTCGTCAGCCCGACAATGACCAGGACGACCAGGATTTCGACCAGGGTGAACCCCCGGCTGACAGCGGCTCGCGCGATCCGGCCCGGCACGACGAAACAGGCCTTATCGGGCGCGCGGCAACAGGCCTATGTCCGCATCGTTCCCCTCGCCACCGAGCTTGCCGTCGGCGCCGAGCGAATAGAGCGCGACCGGCTGGTCGTTGGCCCCCGGAATGCCGTACTGGTACGGGGAACCCCAGGGATCGAGCGGGATGTCGCCATCGAGGTAGGGCCCGCGCCAGCGGTTCCGCGCACGCTCGTCTTCCGGCTGCCGCGCCAGCACGGCGAGCCCTTCCGCCTCGGTGGGATAACGTCCGACATCGAGACGGAAAGTGTCCAGCGCCCCTTTGACCATCTTGATCTGGGTCTCGGCGGTCTGCACCCGCGAACTGTCAACCTTGCCAAACAGGCGGGGGCCGATCAAGCCGGCCAGCAGACCGACGATGACAAGCACGACGAGCATTTCGATCAGGGTGAACCCCCGCGTGCGCGGGGCACGAGTGACCGTAGCCCCCGGAATCAAGAAGCGTTCACCGATTACACAGACGTTCATTTGGGATTCCTTTTGTTCAAATTGCGACATCGCTGATGCTGGTGATCGCCAGCATGATGGCCACCATGATGAAACCGATGACGGCCCCGATCACCAGAATCGCGATCGGTTCGAGCAGAATGAGAAAACGCTTCAGCCGAATCCGGCTGGCATTTTCGTGGAGCATTGCGACACTGCGCAAGGTCATGGCAAGTTCGCCGGACCGCTCCCCCACCCGGATCAGGTTGACGTCCGTCGGCCCGAGCAGTCCGGTGGCGAACACGGCATCGGTGATTTTCTTTCCCGACCGGATGTCGCGAACGACGAAACGCATTTTGCCTTTCACGCTATCCAGCCGCAGCCCCTGTTCCGCAAGCGTCAGGCTCGTCAGCAGCGGCACCTTGTTCGCCAACAGCGTGGAGAGCATGGAAGCCCAACGGCCAAGTTCGGTGTCCATGATCCATTTCCCCACAAGCGGGGCGCTGGCGAGTCCATCGAGCACCCGCGCGCGCACCCCGGGCCTGCCGAGTGCGGCAATCGCCAGAAGTACACACCCGGGCAACAGCAGTCCAAAAAGGAACAGGTGCTCCTGCACGAACATGCCCGCCTCAAGCACCCAAGCGGATATTTCAGGGATCTTGCCCTTGCCGGTTTTCAGCAGATTGGCAAATTTCGGGACGACGACAATGAAAATGAGCAGCGTCGCGGCGATGCCCGAAAACACAAGGATACCCGGATAGATCAGGGCATTGCGCACTTCCCTGCGAACCAGTTCCTCGTGTTCCATCTGTGCGGCCGCGTCGTCCAGGGTCTGCGCGAGCTTACCCGTTTCCTCCCCGGCGGTGACCAGCGGATACAGGTATTGTGGCCAGGCGAGAGAGGAACTTGCGAGGGCGGCTGAAAACGCGGCACCCGCGCGCAATTGACCATAGACCCTGCCAAGATTTGCGCCGATCACATCCCCGGCGTGCGCTTCCGCGAGGCTTTCAACGGCTTCGGCCAGAGATACGCCGGCGCGAAGAAGGGTTGCAAGTTCACGCACGATGAGGGCGAGCTCTTCAGGACGCACGCGACGCCTGGACGATTTGGTCGAGGCTCCGGTCCCCGATGAGGCAATCGCGATGGACGTCGGCGTCAACGCTCTTTGGCGCAGCAAGCGGGCGGCAGCACGCTCACCGTCCGCCTCGATATCGCCGGAAACGGTCTCACCCTGTTGGTTGACGGCTTTGTAACGGTAGTGCATGGCGCGGTCAGCGGCAGATCAATCGGTACGACCCAGACCGGTCACACGCAGCACTTCGTCGATGCTGGTATGCCCCCCCCACGCCTTGAGCAGACCATCCTCACGAAGGCTGCGATAGCCGGCGCGGCGGGCGATCTCGAGCAACTCGCTTTCAGGAAGCCGCTGGCTGATGCCCTGCTGCAGGTCCGGAGTGGCCACGACGAACTCGTAGATGCCCATGCGTCCCTGATAGCCGGTGCCGCGACATTGCGGGCAGCCGCGGGGTTCTCGCCAATCGGCGGGTCCATGGCCGGCAAGAACAGCCTGCAAGGGCTGCAACAGTTCATCCAGGCTCACCGGCGGCGGCGCGGGCTGCGCGCAATGCGGACACAAGCGACGAACCAGCCGTTGCGCCTGAACAAGCCGAACGGATGAGGCCACCAGAAACGGTTCGACGCCGAGGTCGATCAATCGGGCAAATGCCGAAATCGCATCGTTGGTATGCAGGGTGGACAACACGAGGTGGCCTGTTAATGCAGCCTGCACGGCGATCTCCGCGGTCTCGATATCGCGAATCTCGCCTATCATGACGACATCCGGATCCTGCCGCAGTATCGAACGCAACGCGCGCGCAAAGGTGTAGCCGATATCCGCGTGCGCCTGGATCTGGGTGACGCCAGGCAATTGGTATTCCACGGGGTCTTCGACCGTGATGATTTTCTGGCTGCGGTCGTTCATGGCAGAGAGCGCCGCATACAGGGTCGTGCTCTTGCCCGATCCAGTCGGCCCGGTCACGAGAACGATGCCGTGCGGTTCCTTGATCCACTGCGTGAAAAGCTCGAGGTGGTCGGCTTCCAGCCCGAGGCGATCGAGCGCCAGATCCGCCCTTTCCTTGAGCAGCAGACGCATCACGATGGACTCGCCGTGCACGCCGGGGACGGCCGAAACGCGGATATCGACTTCCTCGCCCGCCGCCCGCATGGAGATGCGGCCATCCTGGGGCAGGCGCCTTTCCGCGATGTCCATCCCGGATACGAGCTTGATTCTGGAGGCGATGGCATCGTAGCGCTCGCGTGGATAGCTCGCCCGGGCATGCAGGATGCCGTCGATGCGGAAGCGAATGTGAAATACCGATTCCTCAGGTTCGACATGAACATCGGAGGCGCGCTCGTCAATCGCTTGGGCGAGGGTGTTGTTCACCAGTTCCACTACAGGGGCTTCCTCTGCCAATTCGCGCAAATGGCTGATGTCGCTCTTGTCGGAGAAATCCGTTCGTTCAAGGACTTTGAGCAGTCGTTCGAGATCGGCGGAGCGGATGAACAACCAGCGGATTTCCCGTTGCGGAAAAGCGGCGTTCAAGGTTTCATGCAAATGGGCGACAAGCGGATCCCGGCAAGCGCAGTGGATGACCCCATCGGGGGCTTCCCACATCACCAGGGCATGGTCGAGGCACCATTCGATGGGCAAGCCGCTCAATCTGACGGTTTCAAGTATGTCGTCAAGACGCTCCGGCAGATCGGCATGCATTGCCAGGGCAAGCCCCGTTTGCGAGGAGAGGCAGGGCAGCAAGGCCTCCTCCGACAAGGCGCCCAAGCGGACGAGAATGGCTCCGAGACGCCCCGGCATCTGCCCTTGCAGGGCGAGGGCCTTGTCGAGGTCAGCCTGAGTGATGAGCCCCTCCCTGCGGAGAAGTTCGCCAATCGGCAGCGCGTCGGTTGCAGCTACGGTCTGGGCCAGCGCAAGCATTCAACCACCTTGTCTGCTCGAAATGCGCAGAGCGTGCAAATCAAAGCGCAACTTTTCGTACAAGTCCAGGACTTTCGGGACGTACGCCGAGGTCTCCCTGTACGGCGGAATGCGAAATCCGTGCCGAATGACAGCGTTCTCGCCAGCATTGTAGGCGGCGATGGCAAGCTCCATATTGTGGTCGAACATGCCAAGTAAATCCCGCAGATAACGTACGCCGCCGTCAATGTTCTGGCCGGGATCGAAAGGGTCATGGACGCCGTAACGCTGGGCAGTCGCGGGCATCAACTGCATCAATCCAATGGCTCCCTTGTGCGACACGGCCTCGGGCCGGAAGCCGGACTCGGCTTGAATCACCGCCTTGATCAGTGCCTCGTCCACCTGATAATCCTCCGCTGCCCGCGCGATCTGTTCACGGTACACCCTGCTGCGCTGGAGAATCGAGTTGCTGATGGGCACGGATTCACGAACCTTCGACCCTCGCACGTTCTCATCAAACCGGGGCTTCTGAATTCGCAAAACGCGCTTATAGCGGGCGTCGCCCCGTACCGGTACGTTGGTGAAATGCGCAATACCCTGCGGATTCTCGGCCGCATAGATGTCCGCAAACGCGGCGTTAGAGGCAAGAAAGGCAGGCAGGAAAAAAAAGCTTCCCCGAAGAACGCCCGCGACCCTGCCACATCGGCCCAGGAGCCCGGCGAGCAAGCGCCGCCGTGCGGTACGAGTGCCCCCTCCACGCATCGCTCTCACCTTCGGTCTCCGGCACGATATCCTTCAGGTGACATTACCGAGCTCAATGGCATGGGAAAACGCATCGATCACCGGCTGAATCACCCCGCGCTTCAGCTTCAGCGACGCCTGGTTCACCACCAGCCGCGAACTGATGTCGCTGATATGTTCGACGGCAACGAGGCCATTGGCCTTGAGGGTGCCGCCGCTGGAGACGAGGTCGACGATGACGTCGGACAGGCCGACCAGCGGGGCGAGTTCCATCGAGCCATAGAGTTTGATGAGGTCGATGTGCACGCCCTTGGCGGCGAAGTGTTCGCGGGCGGCCTTGACGTATTTGGTGGCGACGCGGATGCGCGCACCCTGCTTCACGGTACCTGCGTAGTCGTAGCCTTCACGCACCGCGACCATCATGCGGCATCTGGCGATCCCGAGGTCGAGGGGTTGATACAGGCCGTCGCCGCCGTGCTCGTTCAGCACGTCCTTGCCGGCGATGCCGAGGTCGGCGGCGCCGTATTGCACGTAGGTGGGCACGTCGCTGGCGCGCACGATGATGAGGCGCACGTCGTCGCGGTTGGTGCCGATGATGAGCTTGCGCGAGGATTCGGGGCTTTCGGACGGGGTGATGCCGGCTGCCGCCAGCAGCGGCAGGGTTTCCTCGAAGATGCGGCCCTTGGAGAGGGCGAGGGTGATGCCGGGGCAGGTCATGTTGGTTGTGTTGGAGATGGCAGCGCTTCACCCCGGATTATCCCTTGAAACACGACCGAAAGTCGCGGTGGGTGCGACTGGCAACCCACGAGGCGGAATTGAGCCCGGATCATCCATTTGAGTGCAGGTCGGGCTGAAGCCCAACCTGCAACCCGTTGACTTTGCGATGCCAGAATGGCTAATGAACGATCCGGGTTGAACACTGCTGGAAATCTCATGCCACTTTCCTCCGTTCAATCCACAAAATTCTGGACGACCATGAAGCCTTCGCGCTCGGCCGCCAGACTCAAGCGCTTGTCCAGGCATACGAACTGCCAACCACTCGCCCTATGCTCGCAGACAAGCAGCGCTGCGGCCAATTGCAGCGAATCGGCGGCGCGCAAGGGATGAAGCCGCAGCAGGCGTTGAGCGATCTGGCGCACGTTGTCCAGGGGTTGCACTTCATGCCAGGCTGCCTGCAACGCAGTCAATTGACCCAGCGCATGCGTGACGTCTGCCGAATCGAGGCTGGCTTCGCGCTCCAGCCTGGCCAGGGCGGACGCGCATTCGACCGGGGTTCCCCACCAGGCAACGATTTCCGGATGGTTTTCGTAATAGCTGAGTGCGGAGGGCGTGCTCGCTTCTTCTACCAGCAAGGGCAGGATTGCGGAACTGTCCCAGAATCTCACCGTCCCGACTCGCGCTCTTCGAGCAAAGCCTCAAGTGCGCTGGCATGTTGCCGCGGCAGGGGGGGCGGCGCCAAACGACAGGCATCTCCATGGCCTCGCCGCAGGATGCCTTTGCGTTCCAGAAGCGCAAGCTCGCCCGGCTGGCCGTTTTCACTCCCGACCGGCATGAGCCGCGCGACCGGCCGGTCGTGGTCGGTAATGAGAATGGTCTCGCCGTGGCGCACTTGTTCGATCAGTGCACTCAACTGGTTTTTGGTAGCGGATATTGAGGACGTTTTCATGCGGCCATTATAGCCACAATCGCAGGGCTTCGCGCTCAGGCCGCTCCCGGCCGGCGCGTGCCTCCAGAAAATCGTCGGCCACCTGCGGGCCATCCAGAAAGAAGCTGTCCCACGGCGGACCCTGCGGCCAAATTTTGCCCTTCTGGGAAGGACAAGGTGCCCACGTGCCTGACGTTCATGGCGATTCGCCACTCCGGAACATGAAACGACGAATCGCCTTGAACGTTTCCCTCTCCCCGCCCTCTCCCGCTTGCGGGAGAGGGCGGGGAGAGGGAAGGACGCTAATGAACAATCCGGGTTCAACCTAGAAACCGCAGTTGGACGCGCCCGATGGTGCGTCGGATCGCGTGGCTGCCGCGAAGCAACGACGCCGCAGGCCGGGGCCTGCAAGGAGACGCGAGAGCGGAGTCGTTGCCGCGCAAGCGGCTTTACGAATCCGGCCTGCCCCTTGCGGGTGCAAAGGCAGGCGCGTGAGCCGGCGTGCCAGCGGGTGCGTAGCGGACTCACCTGACAGGTGAAGACAAACGAAGGCGCACATTTCAGCATTCATGCGGCGTTGGTAAGCGTATCAAGCGGTCAACTGCGGTTTTTAGGTTCAACCCGGATTGTCCAATAGGGCGTCGGGCTTTAGCCCGACATGCCGGGTCGAAACCCACCCCGGCTGTCTGCGTGGCCTCGTAGGTCGGGCTTCAGCCCGACTGGACCTCAACCGGCCGTTGCGTCGGGTTGAAACCCGACCTACAACCCGTTGATTTGTCACGCACGCCTGTTCCAATGGATTTTTCGGGTTCAATGCACCCGCTTGATGCGCGCGCCCAACTGGGTGAGCTTTTCCTCGATGCGCTCGTAACCGCGGTCGAGGTGGTAGATGCGCTCGATGGTGGTCTCGCCCGCGGCGACCAGGCCCGCCAGCACCAGGCAGGCGGAGGCGCGCAGGTCGGTGGCCATGACGGTGGCGCCATCGAGACGCGGCACACCGCGTACCAGGGCGGTGTGGCCGGACACTTCGATGTTGGCACCCAGCCGTCGCAGTTCCTGCACGTGCATGAAGCGGTTCTCGAAAATGGTTTCGGTGATGCTGGCGGCGCCTTCGGCGATGCAATTCATCGCCATGAACTGCGCCTGCATGTCGGTGGGAAACGCGGGGTGCGGCGCGGTGCGAATATCGACCGCCTTCAGTCTGCCGCCGGACTCGACCTCGATCCAGTCGGGACCGCTCTCGACCCGGGCGCCGGCTTCGCGCAGTTTGGCGATGACGGCATCGAGCGCGTCGGGCTGGGTATGGGTGGCGCGCACGCGTCCACCGGTCATGGCGGCGGCGACGAGGAAGGTGCCGGTTTCGATGCGGTCGGGCATGACCGAATAATCCGCGCCGTGTAGCCTTTCGACGCCGTGCACGGTGATGACGTCGCTGCCCGCGCCGTCGATCTTCGCGCCCATGGCGACGAGGCAGCGCGCGAGGTCGACCACTTCGGGCTCGCGCGCGGCGTTTTCCAGCACGGTGGTGCCGTCGGCCAGGGTGGCGGCCATCATGAGGTTTTCGGTGCCGGTGACGGTGACCATGTCCATGACGATGGGCGCGCCCCTGAGGCGCTTGCAGCGGGCGTGGATGTAGCCATGCTCGATACGGATGTCGGCACCCATGGCCTGCAGGCCCTTGATGTGCAGATCGACCGGGCGCGAGCCGATGGCGCAGCCACCCGGCAGGGATACGCGCGCGTCGCCGAAGCGCGCGAGCGTGGGCCCCAGCACCAGGATGGCGGCACGCATGGTCTTCACCATTTCGTAGGGCGCTTCCTTGTGCGGGATGGATTCGCCGGACAGGGTGACCTGGTTGCGCTCATCCAGCGTCACGCGCACGCCCATGTGACCGAGCAGCGCGAGCATGGTGCTGATGTCCTTGAGGTGCGGCACGTTGCCGAGCCTGAGCGCATCGGCGGTGAGCAGGCTGGCGGCGAGAATGGGCAGCGCGGCGTTCTTCGCGCCGGAAATACGGACTTCGCCGGAAAGCGGGTTACCGCCGTGGATGACGAGCGAATCCATTCAGCGGGCGACCCAGTCCTCGGGAGTATAGGTCTTCATCGACAGGGCGTGGATCTGCGCGTGCATGCGGGTGCCGAGCGCGTCATAGACGAGGCGGTGCTGCTGCACCATGTTCTTGCCGGCGAAGGCCGGGCTGACGATGACCGCATGGAAATGCTGGCCGTCGCCGTCCAGTTCGATGTGGTCGCAGGGGAGCTTCTCGGTGATCCAGCCCTTGATGTCGTCGGGTGTAACCATGTGCGTCGTGCCTCGCTTCGTTGCCGGCGCCCCCTGCGGGGGCTAGTGCCTGAGTTTGTAGCCGCTTCGCAGCAGCATGAGGGAAAACGCGGATATTGCCACAAAGCAGCCCCCGCCGACCAGCAGGCCGAGCCAGGGATCGGCATCGGCCTGGCCGATGAAGGCATGGCGAAAGCCGTCGATCAGGTAGAACACCGGGTTGAAGCGCGACACCGCCTGCCAGAAGGGTGGCAGCGAATGGATCGAGTAGAACACGCCCGACAGAAAAGTGAGCGGCAGGATGAGGAAATTCTGGAACGCCGCCAGCTGATCGTATTTCTCCGCCCAGATGCCGGCGACGATGCCGACGGCGCCGAGATTGGCGCAGGCAAGGACCGCGTAGGCCAGCAGCCAGCCCGCATGGGGAACCTGCCACGGCGCGAACCACAGGGCCACCGCCCACACGCCGGCACCCACCACCAGGCCGCGAGCGACCGCTGCGCCGAGATAGGCGAGGAAGAACTCCAGATACGACAGCGGCGGCAGCAGGACGAACACGATGTTGCCCTGCATCTTCGACTGGATAAGGCTGGACGAGCTGTTGGCGAAAGCGTTCTGCAGCATGCTCATCATCACCAGTCCCGGCACCAGAAAACTGGAGTAGGCGACGCCGGGAAAGGGCTGGACGTGGTCTTCCAGCACGTGCGAAAAAATCAGGAGGTAAAGCAGCGCGGTGACCACGGGGGCGACCACGGTCTGCACCACCACTTTCCAGAAGCGCAACAGTTCCTTGTGGAACAGTGCGGAAAATCCACTCATGCGTCCTCCCGTTGCAGCGCACCCGCCGGGGCCGCGAGCCATGGGTACCCCGGCACGCCGGAGGCGATTCCGGTGTGGCCCTGGGCGCACTTCGCGGCGCTCCAGCCGGTTTCGCCATGACGAATGACGCGAATACAGGCGAAGCGGAGCCTGGGAGCGTGGTGCATGACAGGGCACGCGATCCGGTGCACGGCGTCAGCCCGGCTGCACGAGGTCGATCTGGAAACGCGGCTCGTAGGGCGGGACGCTGCACTCGATGATGTCACAGGGTGCGACGTCGAGCCGCACACCGACGATGTCGGTGCGCACCGGCAGACGGGCCACGCCGCGGTCGACCAGCACCACGGTACGGATTTCCGCGGGCTGCCTGCCGGCAAGGTATTGCACGGCACGCAGCAGGGAATGGCCGCGATACATGACATCGTCGACGACGAGCACGGTATGGCCGTCGAGGTCGATGCCGGCGTGCGCGGGATTTTCGGTCAGCTGTGTTTCCGGATGCAGCAGGCGCAGGTCGTCGGCGTAGCGCTTGATCTGGAGATCGAGGCGCACGCAGTCGGCCAGGCCGTAGTCGCTCGCCAGGCGCGCGTGCAGACGGTCGGCCAGCGGCGCGCCGCGGCGCAGGATGCCGACGATCGCCACCCGGGAGCGCCCGGTGAGCAGCCCGGCCGCCTGCCGCACCATGTCGGCGACGATGAGCTCGAGCTGCGCGGCATCGTACAGGCAGGTGCGCCGTCCGGGCGGCATCTCGGCTGGCGTGGCCATGGCCTCAGGCGGTGCGCGAATAGCGCGGTTTGTCGGTTGCGGCGTCCTTCAGATAACGATCGAAGCACATGCCGATGTTGCGCAGGAACATGCGCCCGACAGGGGTGACTTCGATACGCGCGCCATCGAAGACGACGAGGCCGTCGTCGGCCAGCGGGCGCAGGTCGGCGAGCGCGTCGGCGAAATACGTCGTGGCGTCGATGTTCCATTCCTCGCCGAATGCCGCAAGGTCGAGCTCCAGATCGCACATCACGCGGGTGATCGCCTCGCGCCGGATGCGGTCGTCGAGGCTGAGCTTGATGCCGCGCTCGACGGCGAAGCCGGTGGCAGTGACGCGCGCCTCGTAGGACTTCAGGCCTTTTTCGTTCTGCATGTAGACGTCGACGGTCTGGCTGATGCTGGACGCGCCGAAGGCGAGGATGTCGCAATCCTTGTGCGTGGTGTAGCCCTGGAAATTGCGCCACAGCGTCTTGTTCTGCTGCGCGCGCACCAGTTCGTCCTCGGGGCGGGCGTAGTGGTCCAGGCCGATGTTGACGTAGCCGGCGCCGCCAAGCGTCTCGTTGACGGCCTGCTGCAGGGCGAGACGCGTGGCGAAGTCGGGCAGCTCGCTTTCCTGGATCAGGCGCTGGTGCTTCTTGATCCACGGCACGTGCGCGTAGGCGAACACCGCGAGGCGGTCGGGTGACCACGCGACGACGCGGTCGAGCGTGCCGCGGAAGCTCTCAAGGGTCTGCCTGGGCAAGCCGACGATGAGGTCGAGGTTGACGCTGGAGAACCCGAGTTCGCGCGCCCAGTCGACCACCTGCCGGATGAGGAACTCGGACTGGATGCGGTTGACCGCTTCCTGCACCTTGGGGTCCATGTCCTGCACGCCGAACGAGACGCGATTGAAGCCGTTTTCGCGCAGCGCGACGAGATGCTCGCGTGTGAGTTCGCGCGGGTCGACTTCGCAGCTGATCTCGGCATCCGGCGCGATGTTGAAGTGGCCGCGCATGCGCCCCATGAGCGCACGGATATCGTCGGGATGCAGGTAGGTCGGTGTGCCTCCGCCCAGGTGCAGCTGGCGCACGATCCGCCCGGAATCGACGCGTGCCGCGGTCGCCGCCATTTCACGTTCCAGCGCCGCCAGATAGGGGACGGTCTTGCTGTAGTCGCGCGTGGCCACCATGTTGCAGCCGCAGTAGTAACAGAGCGAGTCGCAGAACGGAATGTGCGCATACAGCGAGATGCCGCGCTCGGGCTGCATGGCGGCGAGCGCGTCGAGCCAGTCGGCCTCGCGGTAGCCGGTGTGGAAATACGGCGCGGTGGGGTACGAAGTGTAACGCGGCCCCGCCACGCTGTATTTCTGCAGCAGTTCCAGAGTTGTCGATGTCATCGTGAGATCTTCATGGTTAACGTGAAACTCGCGCAGTGTGGCCTGGCAAGGTCACTTATTAACACAGCGCCCAAGGCAAATCCAGCCCGCCTCAGGGCACAATCAGACGCAGCGTGGCGAACCCGTCGTTGAACAGCGCGACCTCGTCGCCGGACGCGAATTGCCAGCCCTCGAAGTGGCCAAAATCGGTGCTGGAGCGCGGCGACAGTTCGAGGTTGAAGCGTTTGGCCAGCGCGCGCGTGGGGTTGCGCACGGACAGCACGACGGTGAGGTAGCGGTCGCTGGTGTTGTCGATCACGGCCACCAGCCCGCGCCCCAGCATCGACGAGCGGAAGCCGACCGTGACCGGCAGCAGCGGTTTGGCCGACGCGGCGGCCTGGATATCGGATTCCTTGAAGGCAATCTGGGCCTTGAGCTGCTCGATTTCCCGCTGGTTCTCGGTCAGCAGGTTGCGCGCCTCGATCAGGTAGCGTTCCGCCTGCTGACGCGTCTCGACTTCCTGGGACAGCCGGCGCTTGACGTCGCCGAGATCGACGTTGAGGAGAAAGGCGTACAGCCCGAGCCCGCCCGCCGCGAGCAGCAGCAGCACATTGAAGCCGGCCGAGGCGACGAGCCAGCGCCGCCGGGTATCGGTTGGCTTGCGGGAGATTTCGTCGTCCGGCACGGGACTAGCCGGTATTGCGCATGCCAGCGGCAATCGCGTTGATCGAGCGCTTCAGCGGCATCAGCCAGGACATCTGCTCGGTTTCCGTCGCCCCCGGACTGCGGTAGCGCTTGAGCATGCGAACCTGGATGTGGTTGATCGGGTCGATATATGGCCGCCGGCGCGACAGTGACAGGGCGAGAAGCTGGTTGTCCTCGAGCAGCGCGCCGATCTGCGCCACCTGGCGCACCCATTCGACGGTGAGCGCATATTCCCCGGCGATGGTGCGGTAGACCGCCATGGCATTGGGGTGTTCGCACAGCCGTGCGTATTCCTCGGCGATTTCCAGATCCGCCTTGGTCAGCGCCATCTGCACGTTGGACAGCAGACTGCGGAAGAACGGCCACCCGCGATGCATCGCCTGCAGCGCCGCGAGCCCGTCGGGCACCGTGTCGGCGAAGCCCTTGAGCGCGCTGCCGATGCCGTACCAGGCGGGCAGCGTATGGCGCGACTGCGCCCAGCCGAACACCCAGGGAATCGCGCGGATCGAGCCGAGCGAGCGGTCGGCCTTCTTGCGGTGCGACGGCCGGCTGCCGATGTTGAGCAGGCCGATCTCGGTGACCGGCGTGCTCTCGTAAAAGTAGTCGATGAAACCTTCCATGCCGATCAGCGCGCGATAGGCGTCCTCCCCGGCGCTGGCGATGTCGCGCATGTGGGCGAGGAAGGCTTCCGGGTAGCGCACCTCGCTGTGCGCCAGCGCGGTGGCGCTGGCTTTCATCAGCCCCGTCACACCCATGCCGATCTCGTAGCTGGCGGTCTCGGGATTGCTGTACTTGTAGTAGAGCATCTCGCCCTGCTCGGTAAACTTGATCTCGCCGTTCACCGTGCCGGGCGGTTGCGACAGGATGGCGTCGTGGGTGGGACCGCCGCCGCGCCCGACGGTGCCGCCGCGACCGTGGAACAGGCGGCATTCGACGCCGTGGCGCTGGGTCAGCGCGATGATGGAAAGCTGCGCCTGGTAGAGATTCCAGTTCGACGCCAGGATGCCGCCATCCTTGCACGAGTCGGAGTAACCCAGCATGACTTCCTGGCGGTTGCCGTTGGCGGACAGAAGCCCACGGTACACCGGGTTCGACAGCAGTTGTTCGAGGATGGTCTGGCTGCGCTGCAAATCGTCGACGGTCTCGAACAGCGGCGCGACGAGCAGGCGGCAGTGCCAGCCGTCGCCGGTGTGGCCGGCAAGGCCGACCAGGCGTGCCAGCAGCATGACTTCCATCACGTGCGAGGCGCTGTGGGTCATGGAAATCACATAGGCGCCGAACACCTCGTCGCCGATCTCCGCCTGCAGCTTGGCCATGCGGCGAAACACCGCGAGGGTCTCGCGCGCCTCGTCGTCGAGCTGGCTGTCGTCGAACTCGATGGGATCGATATGACCGATCCAGGCCGCCAGGCGCTGCATGCGCGCGGCCTCGTCGGCCACCGCATAGTCGAAGCCGGGATCGATCTGGCGCAATACCGCCGCGACGCTGCGTGTGTGCACGGTGGATTCCTGACGCACATCGAGCTGCAGCAGGTGGAAGCCGAAACTTTCCACCAGGCGAATCAGGTCCTGGAGATCCTGCCGCGCCACGATGCGGTCACCGTGACTGATAAGCGAATCGCGCAACAGGTACAGGTCGGCAAGGAAGGCACGGGCGTTCTCGTAGGCGATGTGTGAGGTGAAACTCGGCACGCCTGCCAGCGCCTGGCGGATATAGGACAGGTTGGCGTCGAGCCGCGCCTGCATGAGCGCGGCCATGCGCCGGTAGGGCTCGCGGCTGTATAGCTGCACCGCGGTACCGCGGAATACCCGCGCCCCGAAGTCGTTCTCGTATTCGCGCAGCCGTGCGAGGAGGGGCGCTGCGGGTGTGCACCAGCCACTGCTGTGGGTGAGCGTGCGGCGCAGCTCGACCACGCGCGCACGGTATTCAGTGAGCGCCTCCTCCATCTGCCGGTGCACGGTCCATTCGGTGACGTCCGCGGTGACGAAGGGATTGCCATCGCGGTCGCCGCCGATCCATGAACCAAAGCGGATGAAGCTCGGTACGCGAACCACAGCCTCGCCATCGGCGTTGGTGCCATAGTGCTTGCGCAGCGCATTTTCGAAAAAGCGGTAAGCCTTGGGTACGGCCTCGAACAGGCTCTCGCGCACGTAGTACAGGCCGTTGCGTACCTCGTCGCGCACTTCCAGTTTGGCGCTGCGCAGCTCGTCGGTGCGCCACATCACCTGGATTTCGGCCGCAAGCTCGCTCTCCAGTTCGCGGCGGTCGCTGATTCCCAGACGAACGTCATAGAGCTGGTCACAGATGAGGAAAATGCGGCGCATGCCTTCCATGACCGCGCGGCGGCGCGCTTCGGTCGGATGCGCGGTGAATACCGGCGCGAAGTGCAGGCGCTCGACCATGCTTTGCAGCGTCGGCACCGAAATGCCCTGCTCACGGAACTGCGCCAGGGCTCGGTCGAAGGACCCTTCCCACAGCGCTACGCCGTGCGACAGCAGACGGCGGCGGTTGCGGTAGGCAAAGCTTTCCTCGGCGACATTGACCAGCATGAAATAGCCGGAGAAGGCACGCACCACCAGTTCGACCTTGTCGGCCGGCATGGCGTCGATCATCGTCATCAATTCGGTGCGACGCTGCTGGTCTTCCTGCTGGTGCAGTTCGGCAAAGCCGCGGCGCAGCGTTTCCACCGCCTCGAACACGTCCTCACCGGCGAACCGCAGCAGCACCTGGCCGAGCAGGGTGCCAAGCAGCTTGACCTGTGCGCGCAGGTCGTCATCCGTCAGGAGACTTTCAGGGGCATTGGGGGACATGCGGCGATACTCGGGACAAAACGCGCCATTTTCGCATATCCGACCGCATCACCCAACCGCGCGCCGCGCGTTGCGGAACATGCGCAGCCACGGCCCCGCACCGGTCATGGCGTCGGGCTTCCACGACAGTTGCGCGGCGCGGATCACGCGCTCGGGATGCGGCATGAGGATGCTGAACCGGCCGTCCGCCGTGGTGAAGCCGGTGAGCCCGCCCGGCGAGCCGTTGGGGTTGAACGGATAGGTCGCCGCGGGCGTGCCGCGATGGTCGACGTAACGCAGCGTGGCGTGCGCCTCGCCCGCATGCGCCGGATCGCGGAACACCACGCGCCCTTCGCCGTGCGACACCACGATCGGCATGACCGATCCGGCCATGCCGGCGAAGAACAGCGAGGGCGAATCGAGCACCTCGGCCAGGGTGAAGCGTGCCTCGAACTGTTCCGACAGATTGCGCTCGAAGCGCGGCCACGCTTCGGCTCCGGGAATGAGGTCGTGCAACTGGCTCATCATCTGGCAGCCATTGCACACGCCCAGCGCAAAGGTGTCGGCGCGCCCGAAAAAGCCAGCGAACGCATCGCGCGCGCGCGCGTTGAACAGGATCGACCGCGCCCAGCCGCCCCCGGCGCCGAGCACGTCGCCGTAGCTGAAACCGCCGCACGCGGCAAGACCGGCGAAATCGGCGAGGCTCACGCGGCCGGAAAGAACGTCGCTCATATGCACGTCGACCGCGGCGAAGCCCGCGGCGTCGAACGCCGCGGCCATCTCGACATGGCCGTTGACACCCTGCTCACGCAGGACCGCGACACGCGGGCGCTTGCCGGTGGCGATGGCGGGCGCGGCGACATCCTCGTCCGAATCGAAGCTGAGCGCGTAGCGCAGGCCGGGGTCGCCTGCGTCGGCGTGGGTGGCGAATTCCTCCTCCGCGCACGCCGGGTTGTCGCGCAGCTTCGCCATCTCGCAACTGGTGCGCGCCCACGCGCCTTGCAGATCGGTGCGCGCCTCGTCGAGGATCACGCGCTCCTTGCGCAGCACGCGCACGCGGTCGTCGCTGCGCAACGCGCCGATGACATAGAACTCCGCACGCAGGCCGGCATCGAAGAAGGCCTGCATCACCGCCGGGGTGTCGCTGCGGCGTACCTGCAGCAGCGCCCCCGCCTCCTCGCTGAACAGGACGTTGAAGATGCGCTCGGTATAGCCATGCTGCGCCAGTGCCTGCGGTGCACCGTCGTCTTCCGCATCGTGGCCGATTTTTTCGGAGCACAGTTCGTCGACGTCGATCTCGACACCACAGTGGCCGGCGAAGGCCATTTCGCACAGCGTGGCAAAGAGTCCGCCGTCGGAACGGTCGTGATACGCGAGCAGACGGCCGGCCGCATTGAGCGCCTGGATGGTGTCGAAGAAAGCCGACAGCGTCTCCGCGGATGGCGCGTCCGGACAGCGGTCACCGACCTGCTTGTAGGCCTGGACAAAACTCGACGCACCCAGGCGATTCTGGCCGCGACCCAGATCGATGAGCACGAGATCGGTGTCCCCTGCGTCGGTGCGCAGTTGCGGCGTGAGCTGGCAGGTCGCGTCCGGTGTGACGGCAAACGCCGAAATTACCACCGAGATCGGCGACACCACCGCTTTCTTTTCGCCACCTTCCTGCCACACGGACTTCATGCTCATCGAGTCCTTGCCGACCGGGATGGAGATGCCGAGCGCCTGGCAATAACGCGACACCGCCGCGACGGTATCGAACAACGCCGCGTCCTCGCCCGGGTGCCCCGCCGGCGCCATCCAGTTGGCCGACAGCTTGACCTCGCCCAGCCCCTCGATCCGCGCCGCGGCGAGGTTGGTGATCGCCTCGGCGATCGCCATGCGCCCCGAGGCCGGCGCATCGATCAGCGCAAGCGGCGCCTTCTCGCCGATGGCGAAGGCTTCGCCCTGGTGCGTGCGGTAGCCGGCCAGCGTGATCGCGCAATCCGCCACCGGCACCTGCCACGGCCCCACGCACTGGTCGCGCGCGGTGAGTCCGCCCACGCTGCGGTCGCCGATGGAGATCAGGAACATCTTGGAGGCCACACCCGGCATCGCCAGCACGCGGTAGGCCGCATCCTGCAGAGCGATGCCGTCGAGCGCGAGCGGCACGGGCAGGATTTGCGCATGGACCACGTCGCGCGTCATCTTCGGCGGCTTGCCGAGGATGACCTCGAGACCCACGTCGACCGGCGCGTTGCCGAAATGGCTGTCGGTCACCAGCAGATGGTTTTCCCCGGTCGCCTCGCCGAGCACCGCGAAGGGACAGCGTTCGCGCTCGCAAATGGCGCGGAATTCGTCGAGCCGCGCCGGCGGGATCGCCAGCACGTAGCGTTCCTGCGCCTCGTTGCACCAGATCTCGCGCGGCGACATGCCGGACTCTTCCGACGGCACCGCGCGCAGCTCGAAGCGCCCGCCACGGCCGCCGCCGTGCACCAGTTCCGGCAGCGCGTTGGACAAACCGCCGGCGCCGACGTCGTGGATCGACAAAATGGGATTTTCCTCGCCGAGCTGCCAGCAGCGGTCGATGACCTCCTGCGCGCGCCGTTCCATTTCCGGGTTGCCGCGCTGCACCGAGTCGAAGTCGAGGTCGGCAATGTTCGCACCGGTATCCATCGACGACGCCGCGCCGCCGCCGAGGCCGATCAGCATGCCCGGGCCACCCAACTGGATCAGCAGCGTACCGGTGGGCAGGGGGTTTTTCTCGACGTGCTCGGCGCGGATGCTGCCGACGCCGCCCGCCAGCATGATGGGCTTGTGGTAGCCGCGCCGCTGCCCCGCCACGGTTTCCTCGAAGCTGCGGAAATAGCCGGCGAGGTTGGGACGGCCGAATTCGTTGTTGAACGCCGCCGCGCCTATCGGGCCTTCGAGCATGATGGCGAGCGCGCTGACGATGCGGTCGGGCTTGCCGTAGGGGGCGGTCTCCCACGGCTGCATCAAGCCGGGGATATTGAGGTTGGACACGGAAAACCCGCACAAACCCGCCTTGGGCTTGGAGCCGGTGCCGGTCGCCCCCTCGTCGCGGATTTCGCCGCCGCTGCCGGTCGCCGCCCCCGGAAACGGCGAGATCGCCGTGGGGTGGTTGTGCGTTTCCACCTTCATCAACACGTGGGTCAGTTCGTCGCTGTAGGCATAGCCGCCGTCGGTGCGCGGATAGAAGCGCTGGATGTGCGCGCCCTCGATCACCGAGGCATTGTCGGCGTAGGCGACCACCGTACCCTGCGGATGCGCGCGATGGGTGTCGCGGATCATGTCGAACAGCGAGCTGTCCTGTTTTGCACCGTCGATCACCCAGTCGGCATTGAAGATCTTGTGGCGGCAGTGCTCGGAATTGGCCTGCGCGAACATCATCAGCTCGACGTCGGTGGGGTTGCGCGCGAGGCGTGTGAAGTTATCGAGGAGATAGTCGACCTCGTCATCGGAGAGCGCGAGGCCGAGTTCCCGGTTGGCTGCCTCCAGCGCGGCCCGCCCGCCCGTGAGCACATCGACGCAGGCCAATTCGCGCGGCGGAACGTGACGGAACAACTGCTCGATCTCGCCCAGCGTCATCACCGCTTCGGTCATGCGGTCGTGCAGCAGCGGCAGCAACTGTGCGCGCGCGGCGGCGTCGAGGGGGCGTCCCGCGGCATCGAGCACGAGCCAGGCCACGCCGCGCTCGATGCGGCGCACGCTGGCAAGGCCGCAGTTATGCAGGATGTCGGTCGCCTTCGATGACCACGGCGAAATCGTGCCGGGGCGCGGCGTGACCAGCAGCAGCGGATCGTCGGCGGTCGGTGTCGCGGCCGGCGCGCCGTAATCGAGGGTCTGCTCCAGTTGCCGCCGCTGTGCGTCGCCGAGTTCTCCGTCCACTTCGACGAAATGCCAGTAGCGCGCCGCCAGCGTGCCCAGCACGAGCCCGCGCGCCTGCGCCTCATGGCGGATCTTGTCGAGACGGAACGGCGACAGCGCGGCAGCGCCGGGAAGCGAAACGATGGCGGGCATGAGCGTCTTTGCGAGCGGGCAAAGGCGCTATTTTAGCCGATCGCCCTCCTGCCGGCCGCCCTGCGCAGCCTGCCGCTGCCATTGGTCGAGGCAATCGAGTCCGCAGAAGTGATGCACGTAGTCCTGCACGTCGGCCAGGCCAGCCGAATCGTACGGCACTTCCTCGAGGCAGATGTCGCAGGCGAGCACGGTGCAGACACCATCATCGGCGCAGTTGGCCACCGGAGCGCCCGTGGGGGTTCTGGGAAGGGTATCCATATCCAGTCCTCCAGCACGAAGCAATGCCCATAGTGTAGACCAGACTGTGGTGCCTGTTAAGATTCACCCATGCTGCTCGATCCCGCATCGCTGACCTCGCCGCCCCTTTTCGGCGCCGCCCACATCCGCGCCATCGATCACGCCTGGGCGATCGCGCACCCCACGGCGCCACTGATGCCACGCGCGGGTGCAGCGGCGGCTGATCTCGCGGCTACGCTCGCGCGCGACACCGGCGAATGCGTGCTGGTGCTGGCGGGGCCGGGCAACAACGGCGGCGATGCGCTGGTCGCGGCACGGCAGTTGCGCCTGCGAGGCTTCGCGGTGACCGTGGCGAGCCGCGCCGACCCGTTCTACCTGCCGCCGGATGCCGCGCAGGCCTGGGCTGCGTGGCAGGCGGACGGCGGCGCCGTGCTTGCCGACCTGCCGCCCGGACGACGCTTCGGTCTCATCGTCGACGGCCTGTTCGGCGTCGGTCTGCAACGACCGATCGAGGGCGATGCCGCGTGCTGGATTGCCGCGGTCAACGCGATGGATGGTGTCGTTCTCGCGCTCGACGTGCCAAGCGGACTCGACGCCGACAGCGGCGCGGTGCGTGGCTGCGCGGTGCGCGCCGACCACACGCTCACCTTTCTCGGCTTGAAACCCGGGCTGCTCACCGCCGAAGGTCCCGACCACGCCGGCACCCTGCACCTCGACATGCTTGGCGCCGAGGCCATGCTGCCCGCCACCCCGGGCATTGCGCTGACACAACTCGAGAGTCGCCACGGCCTGCCGCCGCGCCGGCGAAACTGCCACAAGGGCCTGTTCGGCCATGTCGGGGTGATCGGCGGCGCGCCGGGCATGGTCGGCGCCTGCCTCATCGCCGGTCGCGCAGCGCTCGCGCAGGGCGCCGGCAGCGTGACCGTGGCGACACTCGACGAACGCCTGGTAGTCGATTACAGCGAGCCGCGCCTGATGCTGGCGACACCGGAGCAACTCGTCGCCGCGTCCCCCGACGTGCTGGCGATCGGCCCGGGGTTGGGACAGACCACGCGCGCGCATGCGCTGCTGACCGCCGCGCTCGACAGTCCCGGCGCGCTGCTGCTGGATGCCGATGCGCTCAGCCTGCTCGCTGCCGACCCCGATCTGGCACAACGCGCCGCCGGCCGCACCCCACCCACCCTGCTCACCCCGCATCCGGGCGAGGCGGCACGCCTGCTCGGCGTGTCCGGTACGGACATACAGGAAAACCGCATCAATGCGGCCTTGCGGCTGGCTGCGCAGTTTCACGCCCTGGTGGCACTGAAAGGAGCCGGAACGGTCATCGCACGCCCCGACGGGCGCTACGCGATCAACACCAGCGGCGGACCCTGGCTCGCGCAGGCCGGTTCAGGCGACCGTCTCGCCGGCATGGCCGCGGCGCTCGTTGCGCAGGGATTGAGTGCGGTCGACGCGCTGGAAGCCGCCGTGTGGCTGCATGGGCTGGCGCCGGCCTGACGGCCTTTCACTGCACGGGTTGCCGGATACGACAACAAAGCGTTCGCATGGCCTGGCAGGCGCAGCGCTCGCGGCACGAAAAGCACGTTCGAGCCGCGGCATGACGCCTACGATCCGCCGGCGACGGTTTTCAGGGTGGTGCGGATTTCCTCGGGCGCGTAGACGATGCGCATGAACGTGCCCATTCCCAGATCGGGGAAGGCCAGCGCCAGGCGATAGCGCGCGTAGAAAGCGTGCACCTCACGGTCGAGCACGCAAATCTCGTATGGATAGCCGGCGATACGGTCCTGCGCGCCGATTTTGTTGAGCATCACGGCGTCGCCGTTGGCGGGGCTGTTCATCGCCACGCCGATCACCGCGATTTTCCGCTCCGGCAACACCACTTCGTAGACCTTGCTGGTGCCGGCGAGACCGCGAGCGAGATTGTCTTCTACCGTCTTCAGCGCGGCTTCGAAACTGGCGTGTTTGGCGAGCAGGTTCTTCTTGTCGTCGAAGCGCTCCATGCCGACGAGGTAGCGGTAGCGCGGCAGGTCGGCCGCGGTCTCGTCGCCGCCGAAACCGGGGCCGGCGCCAAGCGCCTGTGCCAGGCGCGACTGCACCGCACGTGCCGCCGCTTCCGCCTGCGCAAAGCGGGTGCGCAGGAAGGCACGGTACCAGTAATCGGGATTGGTGTAGGACACGGCGCCGTCGGTGGTGAAGCCGACGCGGATCGGCGCCGCCGCGACCGCCATGCCGCCGAACTCGCGTATCCTGTCGAGCATGCCCGGATCGGTCGCCACCACCACGCCGTACGTGGGCAGTCCCCTGGGCGCATAGCGGCCCAGCACCTGGAAGCCCGCCGCGGACAGTTTCTTCTCGACCTCGGCCGCGACGACCGGCCATTCACCCGCTGCAACGCGGTCGCCCGCGATGTAGGGGGCAATCGCCCACGCGGCCAGGGAATGCAACCCCAGGAGACCCGCCAACAACCAACGCCGCAACATGAAGCTCTCCCTTCAGGGAATCGGGATAGGGGCGGTCAGTTTATCTGACCGATCCCCTCCCACACCACCCGGCATGCGGGTCCGCACCGGGCGGTTCGAGAAGTTGAGGTCATGAGAGTCGGGGTAGGCCGAGTTTATCGAAGTAGGCAATGGTCAGCACCCGTTGGATGTCGCCCATGCTATTCCGCCACCAGCAGCGCGCATTTTGTGCCACGCGT